>Ga0302321_100004971_pt1 | contig 11577 bp, 11 predicted proteins | sample Fen_T0_1_FD_202505 | JGI IMG/M metagenome (GOLD analysis project Ga0302321, IMG submission 202505) | Peat permafrost microbial communities from Stordalen Mire near Abisko, Sweden - Fen_T0_1 | ecosystem: Environmental > Terrestrial > Soil > Wetlands > Permafrost | place: Sweden: Abisko...
CGCTTCGCCCTGTCCGGCCAAGCCCCCACCAAAGAACGAAAGCTGTGACGTCACGACTCCGAACAGCTGCTTTTACGCGGGGCAGGCGTGCAGTTGTTTGGATAGCTCGGGTGGCCCCAATCCTACGAAGAAGTGGGCGTGCTACGGGGACGGCGCAGTGTGTCCCGATACGAAGCCCACTGCCGGCGCGTCGTGCAAGCCAAACGACGGCATCGAGTGCCCGTATCCGGGCAACGACTTCTGCGCTTGTGTCGGCAACAACCTCGAAGCGCACTGGGTCTGCCAAGGCAACTCGCCGATGTGCCCTCCCAGCAAGCCGTTCGACCCGCTCTGCACTGCGGTTCGGACCTGCTCTTGGGGCGTAGACAAGGAAGTGGCGTGCTTCTGCAATGGCAGCCGCTGGGGCTGCGAAGGCGGCTTCTAAGCGGTTCAGGGCGCTTTCGCGTCGCTGGAGTCGAGCGCCGCCGCGGCCAACTGGGCTTGCGCACGGTCCGTGAGCCGGATGCTGGTCACCGGATGAGCGAGCGCACTGCCGGCGGCGTCGACGACTCCGACGATGCCGAGCAGCAGACCCTGGCGGACCTCGAGGAACGTTGCGTTCTCCGAGGTCTGCAGCATGGCTGCGATCTCCAGGTTCATCGCCGAGTCGGTCAAGCCGACCAAGCGAACACTGATGCTGTTCTGCAGGACCAGCAAGTCAGCGCGCAAAAGCTGCTCGATGCCATGGAGAATTTGGCTGACTTGTTTGGCCGGTGAGTGCGCGACTCCGAGCAGGCAGTAAAAGCGCATCTGATCTCGGGCGGTGATCGTCTCGACGCGCATTTCGGCGAGTTTGCCGTTGGGGATGGTGATCAACGTGCGTTCGACGGTGCGGATACGGGTCGAGCGCAGGCCAATCGCTTCTACCGTGCCGGTGATGGTATCGACCTGAATCACGTCACCTTCGCGGAACGGCTGATCGATGGCCAGCGAGAACGCGCCGAATAGGTTCTCGACGGTCTTCTGCGCGGCCAGCGCCAGCGCGACGCCACCGATGCCGAGTCCGGTGATCAGGCTCGTGACGGGGTAGCCCAGTTCGGCGAGCACCGCGACGAATGCGAAGGCTGCCACCACGAATTTTCCGAGCCGTGCGCCGAGCATCAACAGCGACGCCGCGGTGAGCGAGTTCTTGGCCCAGCGGGCGCTGCTCACCGTGTGCTGGGACAGCTCGACGGCTTGCCAAAGCGCCCAAAATAACGCGACCAAGAGCGAGGCCGACAAGCCGCGCTGTACGTAGGCCTCCGCCGGTTCGTACAAGGCGAGCCAGGGTAGAAGCACGTAGCTCGTGAGCACCGTCCAGGCGAGCGTCGCGGGACCGCGCATGCGGCGGGCGGTCTCGGCGCTGGGCAGGGGCAGCCAGCGTTTAATCACCAGCCGAGACAGGCGCGTCATCGCGAACCCGACCAGAAAGCCGCAAATCAATAGCGGCACGAGCGCGAGCCACTGCCACCAGCGGAGCTCGTGCGGGCCGAAGCGCAACGACCACTTGGGCAGGTGTTCCAGCAGCCAGCGATTTTCCAGGTGTTCGTACCAGGCATCGATGTGCGCCACGGTCGCCGCGGAAAACATCCAGCGTGCCCCGCCGCGCTCGACGCGTCGAACGATCACCACCGGCTCGGGCTTGCCCGCCGAGCCAGGCACGCTCCCGAGCTCAGCGCGGTCGGCGGGGGAGCCGTCTTCGGTGTTGCCGTGCGAATTGGGCGACAGCTTTTCGACGTCGATGAACAGGTGCCGATCGAGCACGTCCCGGAAGCGCTTGGCCAAGATCGGGCCGTCGCTTTGATCGACCGCGGACAAGTCGAGGTAGCGCGCGGCCTTTTCGTAGTCGCCGCTGCGTGTGAGTTCGGTGAACTCGCCCATCGCGACTCGCGGCGAGTCCGGGGCGGCCTTCTCTTCGGCGCTCAGCGTCGCAGCAGCGCCGGCCGGGTTCACGCCGCTGGCCGCGGGTTTCGTGCTCGGCGTGAGCGGACCGAATTGCACCGCCGACGCCGGCAGCGCCAGTGCCAGACCCACGAGCAGCGCGGAGAGCAAAAGTACGCGGCTTCGCGATGACAAAGCGGAAAAGCGAGGCTCGAACCACATGACCAGCCGAGACTTCGACCGAAACCGCAGCGGGGCAAGGGGGCTACGCGAATACTGGCGCAGCCCCCTCTGCTCCCTTACTTCAACAGGCTCTTCAGCGTCGAGCCCATGTCACTCGGGGTCGGCGCGACGCGCACCCCGGCGGCTTCGAGCGCCGCAATCTTGTCCTTGGCGGCTCCCTTGCCGCCGCTGATGATTGCGCCCGCGTGCCCCATTCGCTTGCCGGGCGGAGCCGTAGTACCGGCGATGAAGCCTGCGACCGGCTTCTTCATGTACTTGCCGATGAACTCAGCGCCCTGCTCTTCGGCGTTGCCGCCGATTTCGCCGATCATGATCACGCCTTCGGTGTCCGGATCGTCATTGAACAGCTTGAGCACATCCACGAAGTCCATACCCGCGACTGGATCGCCGCCGATACCGACGCAGGTCGATTGACCCATGCCCAGAGCAGTCAGTTGGCCGACCGCTTCGTAGGTCAACGTCCCGGATTTCGAGACCACGCCGTATTTCCCGACGCGGTGAATGTGACCGGGCATGATGCCAATCTTGCACGCGCCGGGCGTGATGATACCCGGACAATTCGGGCCGATCAGACGGCCCTTGCGCCCTTCTATCGAGCGGCGCACGCGCACCATGTCCATTACCGGGATGCCCTCGGTGATGCACACGACCAAGGACAAACCGGCGTCGAACGCCTCCAGAATCGAATCGGCCGCGCCCAGCGGCGGCACGAAGATGCAGGAGGTATCTGCGCCTGTCTGCTTGACGGCTTCCGCTACCGTATCGAAGACGGGGACGATGACTTTCTTGCCGTCCGGGCCTTCGGCTTCGAACTTCTCGCCGCCGCGGTTGGGAGTCACGCCCGCGACGATTCGTGTCCCGTAAGCGATGCATTGCTTGGCGTGGAAGGAGCCCGCCGAGCCGGTGATGCCCTGAACCAGGACCTGGGTGTTCTTATCGACCAGAATTGCCATGCTCTTCTACCTTCTTCACGCAGCGCGCACGGCGGCGACGATCTTCTTGGCACCGTCGGACATCGTGTCTGCGGGCTGAATCGCGAGCCCGCTGTCTTTCAAAATTTGCTTGCCCAGTTCGACGTTGGTGCCTTCCAAACGCACGACCAGCGGCACCTTGAGGCCAAGCTCCTTGGTTGCCGCCACGACGCCTTCGGCGATCACGTCGCACTTCATGATACCGCCGAAGATGTTGACGAAGATGCCCTTGACCTTGCTGCTGGACAGGATCATCGAGAAGGCCTTCTTGACTTGGTCTTTGGTTGCGCCGCCGCCCACGTCCAAGAAATTCGCCGGATTGCCGCCCTCGTGCTTGATGATGTCCATCGTCGACATGGCTAGGCCTGCGCCGTTCACCAAGCAACCGATGTCACCGTCTAGAGAAACGTAGCTGAGGCCCGCGTCTTTGGCTTCGAGTTCGACCGGATCCTCTTCGGCTTTGTCCATCTGTTCTACCCACTCTTTGTGGCGACCAGCGGCGTTGTCGTCGAAGGTGATTTTCGCGTCGAGAGCGACTACTTTTCCGTCTTTGGTGACGACCAGCGGGTTGATCTCACACAGCGAGCAATCTTCCTTCTCGAACAGCGTCCCGAGCTTCAACAGGAGCTTCACGAAATCCGCGATCGTGTCCTTTGGGCTCGGGGTGCCTTTGCCGATCTCCAGCGCGTAGGCGAGCTTGCGAGCCTGAAAGGCGCCCAAGCCGGTAACGGGATCGATGTGCTCGATCAGGATTTTTTCCGGCGTTTGCTCGGCTACGGTCTCGATTTCGACGCCCCCTTCAGTGGAAGCCATGACCGCAATGCGACGTGCTTCGCGGTCGACGACCAGGCCGAGGTACAGCTCGCGCGCGATGTCGAGCCCTTGCTCGACGTACAGGCGCTGCACTTTTTGCCCTTCCGGGCCGGTCTGGTGCGTCACCAGCTGCATACCGAGCAACTTCTCGGACACGGCCTTGACCTCGGCCGGCCCGCCCTTGACGACCTTCACGCCGCCGCCTTTGCCGCGCCCGCCGGCGTGGATTTGCGCTTTGACGACCACGACCGGGATCTTGGTTTCGTCGATCAGCTTCTTTGCCGCTTCCTCGGCCTCGCCCGGCGTGAACACCGGATAACCCTTAGGGGTTGCGATGCCATAGCGCTGGAAGATTTGCTTGCCCTGGTATTCGTGAATTTTCATGGGAAGCGGCTCAGGACTTGGCTTTGACGATATCGACGACTTTTTGCACGCTGTCGGCGCTGGTCTTGAGCATGACCTTCTCGGCTGCCGTGAGCTCGATCTCGATGATCTTCTCCACGCCGCCTGCACCGATCACGACCGGCACGCCCAAGTACAGATCCTTGTAGCCGTACTCGCCCTCGAGGTAGGCGGCGGCCGGCAGCACACGTTTCTGATCGTACAAGTAAGCTTCGGCCATCGCGATCGCGCTGGAAGCCGGCGCGTAATAAGCGCTGGTGCCCATCAGACCCACGATTTCGCCGCCGCCCTTGCGGGTGCGATCGACGATCGACGCCAAGCGCTCCTCTTTGATCAGCTGCTGCACGGGGATGCCGTTGATCGTGGTGTAGCCGAGCACCGGCACCATGTCGTCGCCGTGGCCACCGAGTACGGTCGCGCGCACGTCCTTGATGCTGGCGCCCACTTCACGCGCCAAAAACAGCGAGAAACGCGCGCTGTCGAGCACTCCTGCCATGCCCACGACCTTCTCGCGCGGTGCTCCGACGCGGCGCTTGTACTCATAGACCATGGCATCGAGCGGGTTGCTGATCACGATCACGAACGCATCCGGGCAGTGGATCTTGGCGTTGTCGGCCACGTTTTGAATGATCGGCAGGTTCGAGCCCACCAAATCGTCGCGCGACTGACCTGGTTTGCGCGGGATGCCGGCGGTGATGATCAACACGTCGACGCCAGCCAGATCTGCCCAGTTCGACGTGCCGGTGATCTTCGCGTCACTGCCGGACAACGCAGTCGACTGTTCGAGGTCGAGCGCCTTGCCCTGGGCGAATTTCTCCTTCGCGGGAATGTCGAACAGCACGACATCGCCGAGCTGCTTGGTTGCTGCGAGGTTTGCGAGCTCGCCACCGATGTTGCCCGCGCCGATGAGCCCAATCTTCTTTCGTGCCATGATCGAATTGCTCCTGAGTAATGCTGTGACTTTTGGCTAGATCGCCAACCGGTGGTCCGTACCACTTCTGGGAAAAGTTACCGTCGGGCTGAGTGAAAACGTCTGGGATTCTTTGACCTGACGGGCCCGAACGGGAGAGCGGAGTAGACCAGCAACAATCGGGCAGCAACAGCCATCCGCTCAGGCTGAAAGCTGGCAATTCCGCTGGCATTTTCTGCGCCGTCTACGTTTCGCGATCGCCTGGTGTATGGTCGTTTTCGTGAATTGGTCGGGCCTCGGGCTGGTGATGGTGCTGCTCGGCGGCGAGCTGCTCGCGGCATGCGGTGGGGCACCTGAGCCGCGGGCGCGCGCTCCCCAGGTTGCCGCCAGCGAGGCTCCCAGTGCCCCGAAGCGAGCGGTCTTGCCGGATGATTGCCGGCAAGAGCCGGGCAAGCCGCCCGCAGAAGCCCTCGAACGTGTCTACACCGGCGTCGCCGCCAAAGCACGCTGCCAGCGCGAGGTGTACACGATCATGGGTGGGGTCACGCACTTCTTGGGCGTGCAATGCAAATTCTGCCACCTGGTTCCGGATTACCGCGCCATGACGCACCGGAAACAGATTGCCAATTGGATGGCGGCCGAGCTCATTCCCGCATTGCGGAAGAAGGGCGGAGCCCAGGCCCCCTGGTGCAACGATTGCCACCAATCGACCGGAAAAAGCAGCGCAAAGTTTCTGGGTGATCCGCGAAACACTTCGTTCGCGAGCGAATGGATGACGACTCACCTCGTGGAAGATTTCGAGACCAAGTCGGGCTCGCCTCTGCACTGTAAGAGCTGTCACCGCGGCAACTTCGGCACGCCACAGTTTCAGCACAAAGTTATCCTGAGCGAGCTCTCGCCCAGCGACTGATCAGCGGCGCACGGTGTGAAGGTGGGACAGAGCGCGCTCGCGGCCGCGAGTCGTGACACAATAATTAGCGGGCTCGGCTCGAGACGTCCGTAGTACTCGGTACACAGTTCCGAGGAGCGAGATCATGCAAAGTACACGGTTCAGCGTGTTTGCGATCACGCTGTCGGCCAGCGCATCGATCGCCGGCTGCAGCGGGTCGCCGAATGTCAATCAAGTATCGGCGGGCGCCGGTGCTGCGAATCTGCCGGCGAGCGCCGGTTCGAGCGCCGCCGGAGCGGCAGGCTCGTCCGACCGCGCGAGCTCGGGCGCGCAAGCAGGCAGCCTGAGCCTGCAATTGCCGATCGAAGCCGCCGGCAGTGACAGCACCGGCGGCACGGCGAGCGTGCCGTATCCCGAAACGTTGCCGGTTGGCTTTACCGCTGCAAATAGGTTCGGCGGTTACCGAGTGGGGAAGGCGATCACCGCGGAGAGTGGAACAGCCACGAATACGGCGGCCAGCACGTCAGATAGCTGCGGAACCACGATCTTGGCAGTGATTCGCGACTTCAAGGCGGATGGTCAGAATTTCGAAGGCAGCACCGGCGACGATCGAAATCTGGTCTTGCCGACGCTCGGAGCCGATCGCAAGCCCGTATTTGCGCCCGCGGGGTCGACCACCACGATCAAGAATCCCGCGCAGTTCGCGGACTGGTACCGCACGGTAGACGGGCTGAACAAAGCGTTCGAGCTGGAGATCTGGTTCGCCCCGAACTCGGGCGTGAGCAGTTTTCAGAGCAGCGACTTCTTTCCGATCGATGGCCTGGGTTGGGGTAACGAAGACAACAGCCACAACTTCCACTTCACGACTGAAATCCACACCCGGTTCAAGTATGGCGGCGGTGAGTCCTTCAAATTTACCGGCGACGACGACGTTTGGGTATTCATCAACGGCAAGCTCGCGATCGACCTCGGCGGTGTGCATGGCGCGCAGGACGCATCGATCGACATCGACGCCCGCGCGACCGAGCTCGGATTGGTCAAGGGTAAGGTGTACGACTTCGAGATGTTCCAAAACGAGCGTCACACCTACGACTCGAACTTCCGAGCAGATACGGACTTGAATTTCGTCGACTGCGGCACGATTGTGCCGGAAATCCTCAAGTAACGCGGTCTCGTGCCGCCGTGGGTAATGACTCGAACGAGCTGCCTTTTGTTCGTCTATGGTTCGCTCAAGCGCGGGCGAGCCAACCACTCGGAACTTCAGGCGGCCGAATACGTAGCTACCGTGCGCACGGCGCCGCGCTTCGCCTTGCGCGTCATTGACGGCTACCCGGCATTGGTGCCGGGGTCGCGCGCGATTCTGGGCGAGTTATATCGAATCAGGTCGAGCGCTCTGCCCGCGCTCGACGAGTTCGAGGGGCCTGGCTACGTGCGTCAGGAAATCGAACTCGAGGGCGCCGTTTTGGCCCTGAGCTATTGGGCCCGAGTGCCAGGCACCGGCGTTCCTTACCCGGGCGATGAGTGGCCGATGGGGGGCGGCTGAATCGCGTGCCCATGTACGTGCGAGTCTCACCCGAGCGGGCATTGCTTCGGTCACTCACTCACTCTGAAGCTGAGCTCGCTTCGGCCGTTTCTCCCGTGGCCCCAGGATGTTCACTTTTTCGGACGCAACCAAAGCCGCCGTCGAAGCGTTCAGAACCCCGGTTTGGGTCGTAGACGTGGCGCGCACCGAGCTGATTTGGGCCAATCGCTCGGCCTTGACGCTGTTTGCGGCGCCCACTTTCGAGGAGCTGGTGGCGCGTGAACCGATGGGCGCCGACAACCGCTTCCTGAGTTCGGAGCTTCACGGTCTGTTGCCCGGAGCGCGTCTGGAGCGTGAGTTTCGCGTCAATGCGCCGGGCTTCGAGCTGCTGGTCCCTTGTACTTTCACGGGGCTCGTCGACGACTCGGGTCGAGCGCTGGCACTGGTCGAGGCACACGAAAATCGCACGTCGCCTGCTTCGTTGCGAGCGCCCGAGTTCGAACAACGCCTGCAGAGTCGGGATCGCATGGCCTCGATCGGCACGCTGACCGCTGGCGTCGTGCACGGTATCAACAACCCACTGTCTTATGTGATCGCCAACCTGGAATACGTCAAGCGCCTGCTCTCGCAGGGAGGGGAGCGCCTGCCGCCGAAGGCCGTGAGTGAACTCGGGGACGTGCTAGACGATAGCCTGGACGGCGCCGAACGAGTCCGCCGCATCGTCTCCGACCTGGGTAGTCTTTCGAGTCCTTTCGATGCGTGTGCCGTGGCGGTCGATCTGGAACGCGCGGTGGAGCAGGCGCTCCGCGTAGCGGCCAACGAGATCCGTTATTGCGCGCGCGTCGTGCGCGAGTTCGAAGGTGTTCCGGCCGCGCTGGGCACGGAGGCCAAGCTCGCGCAGGTGATCCTGAACGTGCTGATCAATGCCGCTCACTCGATCGAACCAGGTGCCGTCGATCGCAATGCGATCACGGTGCGAACGCGGCTCGATCATCGCGGTCGACCGACGCTCGAGATCGAGGACACGGGTTGTGGTATCGCCGCAGAGAACCTGAGCCGCGTCTTCGATCCGTTCTTCACCACCAAGCCAGTGGGCGTCGGGGCCGGGCTCGGCTTGTCGATCGCGCATCGCATCGTCAGCGAACTGGACGGCGAGATCCACCTGGACAGCGTGCACGGCCGAGGGACGAGAGTGCTCTTGAGCTTGCCGGCGGCGCAGCACCCGCCCTCGGCGTTGCCGCAGCTCTGGAGCGTACCGCCGTTTTCCAGCGATCGGTTCCGCGCGCGGATCCTGGTGATCGACGATGAACCGGCGATTTTGCGGGCTTTTCGCCGTGTGCTCGTTTCGCACGAAGTGGTGCTGGCGACCTCCGGGGCGGAGGCCTTGGCAAAATTGGCCGAGGGCACGCCCTTCCACGTGATCTTCTGCGACGTGATGATGCCGGAGATGTCGGGGGTCGAGGTGTATCGACTGATCGGTCTTCGTCATCCAGGCCAGGAGCACAAGCTCGTGTTCATGACCGGTGGTGCGTTCGCGGAGCCTGCCGCGCACTTCATCGAGTCGGTCGAGAACCCGAAGTTGAAGAAGCCATTTACCGGGAGCTCGCTGCGCGCGCTCGTCGCAAAGGTGATGCGACGGCCGTAGTGCCCTCTCTGTCATTCGCGCGACTCGTACACATTCATTGCCGGCAGCTCTAGCGCCGTCAGAAACCCGCCATTGCCACAGCCCGTGTCAATGCCCACGACGTTTTCGCCCGCCCACAGATCGGTCGGATCTTCTGGCGTGTAGCCGGAGAGCTCGGGTGGCAGGTATTCGGTTCGCGTGTGTCCGAACACGACCAACTTGCCTCGGTAATTGCGAAAGAAATGGTCGTCGCGCAGCCACAAAAGCACGATCGGGTCGGGCACCGCGCTCGGGTGGACGAAGCCCTGTGCGGCGCGCGGCAGGCCGGCGTGCACGTAGATGGCGTGTTCGTCTTCGTACCAATAGGGAAGGCTGCGGAACCAAGCTACGACCTGCGCGGGGAAGAACTCGCCAGACGTGAAGATCATGGCCTCGTTCGGCTTCGGTAGCTCGTCTTCGCGAGGCACCGGGCCACCCACGAAGGAGCGATAAGCGGCAAGGCAGCCGTTGCCGGGCGGCGTCACGAACTCGTCCCAGCCACGGTCGATCACGCGTAGCCAAGCGTCTTCGTGGTTGCCGCGCAGGGCGACTACCTTGGCCGGCGTCTTGTGACGCAGCGTGCGCACGAACTCCACCACCTCCGCCGAGGCCGGCCCGCGATCGACGTAATCACCGAGGAATACCACCGTGTCTTGTGCGTCGAGCTTCGGCAAGCAGGACATCAGCCTGTACAAGTGCTTGGTCTCGCCGTGAATATCGCCGATCGCGAACGTGCGCTGCGCCATTGTCACACTCACGCTATCACTAGCCCGTGGGCAGCGTCACCCGGCAATGGCACTGCCGTCGGCCGCGGAATCGCCGCGCACGCCGCGTTTATCTGCTAGTTCTTGGGGGTGTCAGCACAGCGCGCGTCGGCTTTGCCCACTGTAGTTGCTTTGGTGTGCGGAGCTGTGTGCTGCGAAAAGGTACAACCCCAGCACGGGAGCGCGGCACCGTCGGCCGGGCGAAGTGTTACGGCGATCACGTCAACGCCAGCAGACACGCCGCCAGTGCCCGTTCCTCCAGTCGTCGAACCGCCATCGACACGCCTGGACACGGACGGCGACGACGATCTATCGAGCGACGAACCCGGCGTTGCTCTCGGCCCGGGTCACTTCGAACGGGTTGGTCGCGCGCCGCTTTCGCTCCAGCGTATTTGTGACCTGACCGTGCTCGGGAACGCGCTGTATGCGGCCCATGCCACTCGCCCCCTCGGCTTGGACGGTGCAACGATCAGTCGCTTTCGACCGAGTGCGGCTCGACCTTTTTCGCTCGCGTTCGATTGGAATCGAAGCGGCGAGCCCAGCAAAGGTGGGGGCGCCGGCCAAGGTTTCTTGCGGGTGCACGCGATTGCGGGGCGGTTGATCGTGCCTGACGCCGATCCACCGTACAACGGGTTCGGCATCTCCGAGCCGGGTACGGAGGGCTTCGTCTTCGTGTCCAACGCGGAGGGCGAGTTTGCCAAGCCGCGCATGCCGGGGCACTTGCCACCATCACCGCCCGACGCAGCAGGGAAAGCGGGGGCCGCGGTCTTGCCGCGCGCCTACCACGTGATTGATACCGTCCGCTTCCGCGGCAATCTCTATGCTGCTACCGGTGCCGTTCCGCCGGGGCAGCGGGCGTGGCACGGGGCGTCGCCGGGCGCGCTTTTGGTCGAAACCGAAATCGGCGCACGCTTTACCTACGCGGCTGACTATCCGCGCCCGTATCAGAACGGCGTTTGGCGGCTGACATTCCTGGTGCGCTTTCACGATCGGCTCTATGCCGGGCTCCAGGACTACGACCAGCGCGAGCCGAACGACTACGTGTACTTCGCTCCGCCCCCCGAGCGCGCCTTGATTGGCGAAGACGATCTACACGCCGTCCGCGTCACCGCGTCCGGAACCGCACAAACGCTGCGCTGGTATGCCGACGCTGGGAATTTGTATTGGATCGCCTGGAACCGCGACGGCGTTGGGCTTCGCGTGAGCAGCGATGGTGATGCCTGGCGTATCGTCGCGCTGCCGGCCGACGCAGGCGTGCCCACGGATATCGTTCGCTTCCGCGGCGCATTGCACGTGCTCACGTCGCGCGCCCTGCTGCGTCTGGATGAAGCGGGCCCGACGGTGCTCGCGCGCGTCACGGATGAACACTCACCCTTCGAACTCGGTGACAGTTTCTGCGCCGCCCCTTTGGCCGTTTTTCAAGGGGAGCTGTACGCGGGCGGTCAGCGTGACGGTGCGTTGTATCGATTCAAGCAAGATATTTAGCGCGATTTGTACCACC
>Ga0302321_100004972_pt1 | contig 11577 bp, 10 predicted proteins | sample Fen_T0_1_FD_202505 | JGI IMG/M metagenome (GOLD analysis project Ga0302321, IMG submission 202505) | Peat permafrost microbial communities from Stordalen Mire near Abisko, Sweden - Fen_T0_1 | ecosystem: Environmental > Terrestrial > Soil > Wetlands > Permafrost | place: Sweden: Abisko...
CGCCGGTTTCAAGCGCGACAGCCTGGATGTACTCGATCATCTCCTGTGCTTCGGCCAGCGCGGTGCATTTTGGAATGGTGATGTAGGCCAGCAGCTTCCCCGCGCCGCCGACCAGAATGTCGACGTCCTGTTTCCATAGCGGGTGCGAATAATCGTGGATGCGCGCACCGGCCATTTTGTATTTGTTGGCAGCGGAATTGAGCATACGCACGATCATTTCGGCATGGGCTTTCTCCTGGCCTGCGGGCGCGCCATCTTCGCAATCGCAGGTGATATCGAACACCGGGCCCAGTTTTTCCTGCAGCTCCAGCGCCTTGCCGATCAGCTTTTCGCTGCCGGCGAAATGTTCGCAGGAAGGGATGACGGGGAACGGTTTTTCACCGGCGAACAGTGCTTGTGAGGGGTGGACTGCGGTGGACATTTCAAGTCTCCATACGGCGGTCAGCCGGGTGGCAAACGCCTGGGCATCAGGACGGTGTAGTTGAGTGAAAGCACGGTGGATTCGGCGGAGGCGTTTTCAAATTGTGCGGGATCGATGTTCTTGTATCCAGTCAATGCAATCGAGATTGCGCCGAGCTTCGGTGAAATCGGCCATTTGTTTCCAATCAGGCTGCTCGCATAAATCGTATCGCCGGCAAACGTGGGATTGGTGTGGCTGCCGCTGTTGATGGCAAGAATACCCAGTGCGTTTTCGAGCCCGTCGAACGCGATTGCGCGGCACAACGAAATGACGTGGCCGCCATAGACCAGCCGGCGGCCAAATCGGGAGGACTTCATGTGGTGCAGATCGAAGTGCACACGCGCCGTGTTCTGGTAGAGCTTGGTGGCGAGCGTGTGATCGGTTTCGTCTATCGTCATGCCACCGGGATGCCGCATGATTTCGCCGGTTGCGTAGTCGTCCCAGAATCTACCGCCTCCCGTGTCTTCGCCGCGCAGTGCATTCGGTTTCAAAAAACGCGGAATGGAAAAATTTTCCGGTGCCACAAAAGACGGAACATCTTTCACACCCTGCAACACGGCGCCGGGGCTGCTGGTCGCTTCCTTGCGATTCACCATCACCCAGCGAATCCACGTCAGCACTATTTCATCGCGCTGATTGAAACAGTTCGATCGCACGTAAACGATGCCGGTCTTGCCGCTGGCGTTTTCCCGCAAGCCGATGACTTCCGACTCCGCGCGCAAGGTATCGCCAATGTAGACCGGCTGCAGGAATCGGCAATCGGCATAGCCTAAATTGGCTACGGCGTTGTACGAAATATCCGGCACCGTTTTGCCGAACGCAATATGAAATACCAGCAGATCGTCCACCGGCATCGAGGGATAGCCCAGCGATTGCGCGAACGGCTCACTGCAATGCAGCGGGCTGCGCGCGCCGGTCAATGCCTGGTAAAGCGCGACGTCACCCTGGGTAATCGTGCGCGGAATCGCGTGGACAAATTTTTGTCCAGGACGGTAATCCTCAAAAAAATAACCGGTGAGCGGTCGCATGGTCAATGATGAACGAGGCGATCAGGCCGACTCGAGTTCCTTGATCATGTCCACCAGCGCCAGCATGCGTCTGGACGCGGCGACGTGATGTCCTTCCACCAGCCTGCCATTGAGCATGATGGTGCCGCGGCCCTCGCGGTGCGCCTGCTGCAACGCTTCGATGACTTCAAGCGCCAGCGCGATCTCGGACGGCTTGGGCGTGAACGCATCATTGCTGTACGGCAGCTGATTGGGATGCACCAGCGATTTGCCGTCGAAGCCCAGGTCGCGCGAGAGCCGGCATGCAAGTTCGAAAGAATGCATGTCCTTGATATCCACGCTGATGCCATCGACCACGGCACGCTTGTACGCACGCGCCGCCAGCAGCACGTGCGACAGCGAATAATGCAGCGCCAGTCGGTCGGGGGTCTTGCGGCCGTGCAATTGCGTGAGCAGGTCGCTGGTGGCCATGATCATGCAGGCGATGCGATCGGAGGCGGCAGCGATCTCCTCCGCGCGCAACACGCCGATGGGGCTCTCGATCATCACCATGATCGGCATCTGCGATCCGCCGGCGCGATCGAGCACATCCAGTGCTTCGATGACGTCGGTCTTGCTTTCGATATTCGGGAACAGGATCGCGTCGGCACCGATATCGGCCACCGCCTTGATGTCGTCGATGCCCCAGGGGGAATCGAGGTCGTTGACGCGCACCACTTTTTCACGCCGCCCGAAACCGCCCTGCAAAATGGATTCGACGATCTGGTTGCGCGAGGCTTCCTTGTTCTCCACCAGCACCGAATCGCCCAGGTCGAAGATCACCGAATCGACTTTCAGCGTGCGCGCCTTGTTGAGATAGCGCGGCGCGCAACCGGGGACATAGAGCATCGAACGGCGGGGGCGTAGATACGGTGTCATGGGCAGGTTCGAATCGGTTGAGTGAGACGGCGCTTCTGGTCCGCGCAGGCGGTTGTTCGTAGATCGGGATTCGTTTTGTTGCGCTGCGGGATAGATGAATCTTAAGCGCGCACCTAGCCACTGTCAACAGACTTATATCTTATATAAGATATGTAAACTGAAATCGCTGTGGTAGGATGACTGAAGAAATCGAGGAGAAGAAACCGGCCCATGTCCCAGAAGCAAGCTCCCGCGCCAGCGGAAACAACGGGTGCCGCACCGTCCGAAGCGCCAAGCTTCCAGCCGCTGTACGACCAGATCAAGACGCTGCTGACGAAGAGCCTGATCGCCGGCGAATGGAAGCCCGGCGAGGCAATTCCGTCCGAGATGGAGTTGGCGGCACGTTATCAGGTCAGCCAGGGCACGGTGCGCAAGGCCATCGATGCGCTGGCCACCGAAAACATTGTGATCCGCCGCCAGGGCAAGGGCACATTTGTCGCCACTCACACCGAGCCGCGGCATCAATACCGGTTCCTGCGTATCACGCCCGACAAGGGCGCGAAGGTCCATCCGCAAACCTCGTTTATCGACGTGAAGCGCAACAAAGCCAGTGCGGAAATCGCACGGGCGCTCGATCTAAAGGTCGGTGCGCCGGTGACTGCTGTGCGCCGCGTGCTGGTGTTTGCCGGCAAACCGGTGATACTCGACGAGGTGGTGCTGTCCGCGCTGCTGATACCGAATCTCACCATGGAAAAAATCCAGGAATCGCTGGGATCGATTTACAGTTTTTTCGAAACCGCCTATGGCCTGCGGATGATTCGCGCCGAGGAGAAATTGCGCGCGGTGTCCGCCGATGCGTTCGCGGCCGGGCATTTGCTGGTCAAGGTCGGAACGCCGCTGCTGTGTGTGGACCGCGTGGCGTTTACCTATGGCGACAAGCCGGTCGAATGGCGGCGCGGGCTTTGCATCACCGATGGCTATTCGTACTTCAACGAACTCGCCTGATGCGCACATTATTAATGCGCGCATAAATGACACTGCGGACTATCCGCGCCATTTTGAAAGGGCCCCGGCGAGTGTATCGCTGATCCATTGATTCACGCTCTTTCCGGCGCCCGCTGCCTCGATGATGACAGCGGCGTGCGTGTCCGCAGGAAGTCTCAAGAGCAGTTTTCCGGACGCCGGTTTTTCCGGCTTCTGTCCCATCTTTTCGCACTCGGCCAGGTAGTGATCGACCGCGAATTCGAAATCGCCGCGCAGCTCCTCGACACTGGCGCCATGGAAGATGATGGGCTCATTCATGCCCAGCAGCTTGCCGACGAAAATATCGTCGCCTGATTCGAAATCGATTCGAGCGGTGTAGCCCCGATAGGACATCGTGTTCGCCATGTAATCCCGTTTCGGTAGGGCTTGTGCCCCAGATCCATTGATATCAAAATATGATATCACATAAGAAATTCGTGTGGATGCACAGTGCGCGGCTTGACGTCGTCACCGTGCGACTGTAAATAAGATATTAAAAAACAGATAGTTATGTTGGGCCTGATTGGGCGTGAGCATTCGCTTGCTGGCACCTTGGCCGCGTGTTGTGTCGCTATGCAGCATCGCCTTTTTGGGATTAGAATCTTTCCGTCTCAGGCATTTCCGCGTCTCCCGCAGTAGCAGCCCTCCATGCCTGCCTTACCAATTGTCTAGCTAGAGACAACAATAAGGATTCCAAACATGTCCTCCGTGCCACGCAATCCTGCCGCCGCCGCGGCGCGTCCCAAGTACTACGATCTCAATTTGCTGAATCTGCCCATGCCTGGGCTGGTGTCGATTTTTCATAGTGTCACCGGTGTCGTGCTGTTCCTGCTGCAAAGCACGCTGGTGTCGGAATCCAAATTCGACTTCTGGCGCAATATCATCAACCTGCCGCTGGTAAAAATCGTGCTGCTCGGTTTTGTCTGGGCCTATATGCATCATTTCTTCGCCGGCATCCGCTACCTGCTGCTGGATGTGCATGTGGCGACCGCAAAAGAGCCCGCGCAGTTGTCCGCGAAAATCGTGCTCGTGCTGGGCGTCCTTGCCACCATCCTCATCGGGGTGCGCATATGGTAAAGAGACTCGACAGGACGCCGGTCGGCGCGCATTACGGCTGGCAGGACTGGCTGGCGCAGCGCATCACGGCCGTCATCATGGCGCTGTTCAGCCTGGTGATCTTTGCCGCCCTCATCTGTCAGGGATCGGTGAACTACGAAGACTGGAAAGCCCTGTTCCATTCGCAGCTCTTCCGCATTGGCGCACTGCTGTTCCTGCTATCGGTTTTCTATCACGCCTGGATCGGCATCCGTGACGTGCTGATGGATTACATCAAGCCTGCCGGCATCCGGCTGGGCTTGCAGGTGCTGGTGCTTGTCTACCTGGTGACCTGCACGATCTGGTCCGTTTCCATTTTGTGGGGAAACTAACAAATGGCTCTCAACGTTCGTAAATTTGACGCAGTCGTCGTGGGTGCCGGTGGTTCAGGCCTGCGCGCGGCGCTGCAGCTCTCAAACGCCGGTCTCAAGGTGGCGGTGCTGTCCAAAGTATTCCCGACGCGTTCGCATACCGTCGCCGCACAGGGTGGCGTAGGCGCCTCGCTCGGCAACATGGGCGAGGACAACTGGCACTGGCATATGTACGACACCATCAAGGGGTCCGACTGGCTGGGCGACCAGGACGCCATCGAATTCATGTGCAAGACCGCACCCGAGGCCGTGATCGAACTGGAACATTTCGGCATGCCTTTCGACCGCAACGACAATGGCACGATTTACCAGCGCCCGTTCGGCGGCCACTCGCAGAATTTCGGCGAGAAGCCGGTGCAGCGTTCCTGCTGCGCGGCCGACCGCACCGGCCACGCCATGCTGCACACGCTGTACCAGCGCAATGTTTTCGCCAACACGCAATTCTTCGTCGAATGGATGGCGCTGGATTTGATCCGCGATCCCGAAGGCAATGTGCTGGGCGTGACCGCGCTGGAAATGGAAACCGGCGAGACCATGATTTTCCACGCCAAGGCGACCTTGTTTGCCACGGGGGGCGCGGGGCGCATTTATGCGTCGAGCACCAATGCGTTCATCAATACGGGTGACGGCCTCGGCATGGCGGCGCGTGCCGGTATTCCGCTGGAAGACATGGAGTTCTGGCAATTCCATCCCACCGGTGTGGCCGGGGCGGGTGTGCTCATCACCGAAGGCGTGCGCGGCGAAGGCGGCATCCTGTTGAACAAGGATGGCGAACGCTTCATGGAACGCTATGCGCCGACGATGAAAGATCTCGCATCGCGTGACGTGGTATCACGTGCCATGGCGACCGAAATCAAGGACGGCCGCGGTGCCGGTCCCAACCACGATTACATCCTGCTGAAGCTCGATCACCTCGGCCCTGAAGTCATTAACAAACGCCTGCCGGGCATCCGCGAAATCGCGCTGAAATTCGCCAACGTCGATTGCACCAAGGAACCGATCCCCGTCGTGCCGACCTGCCACTATCAAATGGGCGGCATTCCGACCAACTATCACGGCGAAGTGGTCATCCCGAAAAACGGCAACAGCAATTCGATCGTCGCGGGTTTCTACGCGGCGGGCGAATGCGGCTGCGCATCGATCCACGGCGCGAATCGACTCGGCACCAATTCGCTGACCGATCTGCTGGTGATGGGCAAATCATCGGGCGACTCGATGATCCGCTACATCCAGGAAAACAATACGCATCGCGATCTGCCGAAGGATGCGGGCGATTATTCGATGTCGCGCATTGCCCGCCTCGACGGCCAGAAAAATTTCGAGAGCGTGCATGAGGTCGGCAACGCCATGCGCCAGACCATGCAGGCGCATTGCGGCGTATTCCGTTTCCCCGACATGCTGGAAAAAGGCGTGGCGAAAATCAAGGAAGTGGCCGAGCGCGCCAAGTCGATCGGCATCGGCGACAAATCGAAAGTGTTCAACACCGCGCGCATCGAAGCGCTGGAGCTGGAGAACCTCATCGAAGTCGCTGTGGCCACCATGGTGTCGGCGGAGGCGCGCAAGGAAACACGCGGCGCACACGACCGTGCCGACTTCCATGACCGCCCCGGATTCGTCAACGGACGCGACGATCAGAACTGGCTCAAGCACACGCTTTGGTACAAAGAAGGCAACAAGCTCGATTACAAGCCGGTCAATCTGAAGCCGCTGACGGTGGAGTCCTTCGCACCCAAAGCGCGCACGTACTGAATTCACGTACCAAACACATGCCGCAACCAACTCATTCCGCCACGGACACCGTATGAAATTCATCATCGAACGCTACGACCCGGACACCGACAAGAAGCCGTATTTCAAGGAATACGACATCAAGCTGGAACCCTCCGACCGCATGCTGCTGGATGCGCTGATCCGCATTAAATCCATTGACGATTCGCTGGCGCTGCGCCGCTCCTGCCGCGAAGGCGTGTGCGGATCGGACGCCATGAATATCAATGGCAAGAATGGACTGGCATGCATCACCAGGATTGCCGACTTGAAAGAGCCGGTCAAGCTGCGTCCACTGCCGGGACTGCCCATCATCCGCGACCTGATCGTCGACATGACGCAGTTCTTCAAGCAATACAACTCGATCAAGCCGTTCGTCATCAATCACGATCCGCCACCCGAAAAAGAACGCCTGCAATCGCCGGATGACCGGCTGGAACTCGATGGCTTGTACGAATGTATTTTGTGCGCGTGCTGCTCTACGGCATGCCCGTCGTTCTGGTGGAACCCCGATAAATTTGTCGGGCCCGCTGGCTTGCTTGCGGCGTATCGCTTCATTGCCGATACGCGCGATCAGGCCACCAACGAACGTCTCGACAATCTTGAAGATCCCTATCGCCTGTTCCGCTGTCACACCATCATGAACTGCGTGGACGTTTGCCCGAAAGGATTGAATCCTTCGCTTGCCATCGGCAAGATCAAGGAAATGATGGTCAAGCGCGGGATATGAAGTACAAAACCGGTTTCTTGTAACGATGCAGCCGTCCACAGACGACAGGATTTACGATCGCATCCGCTGGCGCGCGCGCCGGGGCTTGCTGGAAAACGACATTCTGCTCACGCGTTTTTTCAAAACCGATTTGATGCAGCTGTCGCCCGGAGAATTGATTTTGCTGGATGAATTGCTGCGATTGGACGACAACGACTTGCTGGATTTGTTGATGGGTCGGAAAGTAACTGAGAACGCCCGGCTGGCACCGCTGATTGCACGTATCAAGGCGGCCTGACCCGGCGTATGAGCGAAATTATCTACGGTTAGGAGCGCAATAAGATGAATGAAAAAGGCAAAGCCACCCTGTCCTATGGCGAAGGCAAGACGGTAGACCTGCCGGTGTACGGCGGCACGCATGGCCCCGACGTCATCGACATCCGAAAGCTGTATGGCCAGACCGGCATGTTCACCTACGATCCCGGCTTCCTGTCGACAGCCTCGTGCAATTCGACCATCACCTTCATCGACGGCGACAAGGGCGAACTGCTGTATCGCGGCTATCCGATCGAGCAGCTGGCCACCAAGTGCGATTTCATGGATACCTGCCACCTGCTGCTGTACGGTGACATTCCCGATACCGCGCAGAAAAAGGATTTCGTCGGCCGCGTCACCAACCACACCATGGTGCACGAACAGATGCAGTTCTTCCTGCGCGGGTTCCGCCGCGACGCCCATCCCATGGCGGTGATGACCGGGCTGGTCGGCGCGTTATCGGCCTTCTATCCGGATTCGATGAATCTCAATGACGCAAAGCAGCGCGACATCTCCGCCATCCGCCTCATCGCCAAAATGCCCACGCTGGTCGCGATGGCCTACAAATATACGATCGGCCAGCCCATCGTCTATCCGCGCAACGACCTTTCCTACGGCGCCAACTTCATGCGCATGATGTTTGCCGTGCCGGCCGAGGAATACAAAATCAACGATGTGCTGGTGCGTGCGCTGGACCGTATTTTTATCCTGCACGCAGACCACGAACAGAACGCGTCGACGTCCACCGTGCGTTTGTGCGCGTCTTCCGGCACCAATCCGTTCGCGGCCATTGCGGCCGGCGTCGCCTGCCTGTGGGGGCCCGCACACGGTGGCGCCAACGAAGCCGCGCTCAACATGCTCTACGACATCCAGCGCGAAGGCGGTGTCGAGAAGATCGGCGAATTCATTACCCGTGTGAAGGACAAGAATTCCAATGTCCGCCTGATGGGCTTCGGTCATCGTGTTTACAAGAACCATGATCCGCGCGCCAAGCTGATGCGCGAGACCTGCTATGAAGTCCTGAATGAACTCGGGTTGGGTGACGATCCGCTGTTCAAGCTGGCGATGGCGCTGGAAAAGATCGCGCTGGAAGACGAGTACTTTGTCAGCCGCAAACTCTATCCCAACGTCGATTTCTACTCGGGCATCGTGCAGAAGGCAATCGGCATTCCGGTGCCGCTGTTCACTGCGATCTTCGCACTGGCGCGCACGGTCGGCTGGATAGCACAGCTCAATGAAATGATTGCGGATCCGGAATACAAGATTGGCAGGCCGCGTCAGTTGTATACGGGGTCGGCGAGAAGGGATATCAAGAGATAGGTGGAATTGAAACTCCAGCATTGGCGCGGCTCTTCAGCAAAAAATGGTCTGGATGCCGCGCCAGTGCTTGAGTTTTACGATGAATTTCACGCGTGCACCGTCGTCCCAGCGTCCCGGGAAGGCAATCCCCTTCTCGGGACGCTGGAATGACGGAGTGATGTGCGGCCGTCTCCAAAAAGCAACCAACGAAATAGTGGCAAACGAGGTCTCATCATGATGCGAGAATTCCAGGAATCCAGTCTCTTCTTCGGCGCCAATGCGCCCTATGTGGAAGAGCTCTACGAACAATATCTGACTGACCCCGCGTCGGTCCCGGAAAACTGGCGCAAGCAATTCGATTCGCTGCCCAATGTCGCCGGCAACACCGCGCCCGATGTGGCGCACACGCCCGTCATCGAAGCGTTTGCCGAGCGCGCCAGGCAGGGAGGCACGCGCGTCGCGTATGTGAATGTCGGCGGCAACACGCCCAACGACGACAAACGCGCACTGAAAGTTTTGCAATTCATTCGTGCGCACAGAGTGCTGGGTTCACGCCACTCGCAGCTCGATCCCCTGAAGCGCAGCGAACGCATGCCGGTGCCGGAACTCGAACTTTCTTTTTATGGCTTGACCGATGCCGATCTCGAAGCAGAATTCAGCTTCGGCTCCTGGCAAGGCCGCATCAATGGCCAGAGCGAACGTGCCAAGCTGAAAGACATCGTCGCGGCCGTCAAGAAAACCTATTGCGGCTACATCGGCCTCGAATATATTTACATCAGTTCCACCGAACAAAAGCGCTGGATCCAGGGCCAGTTCGAATCGATCCAGTCGCAGCCTTCGCTGCAGACGGAAGAGAAACAATTTTTGCTCGAGCGCCTGACCGCCGCCGAGACGCTGGAAAAATACCTGCACACACGTTACGTCGGCCAGAAGCGTTTCTCGCTCGAGGGCGGTGAAAGTTTGATCCCGCTGCTCGACGACATCATCCAGGTTGCCGGTGGCAAGGGCGTGAAGGAAGTCGTGCTCGGCATGGCGCATCGCGGTCGCTTGAACGTACTGGTCAACAGCCTCGGCAAATTGCCCGCCGACCTGTTCTCCGAATTTGAAGGCAAGCATGCGCATGACGTTGGCTCCGGTGACGTCAAGTATCACCAGGGCTTTTCTTCCGACATTCAAACCAGGGGCGGCGGCGTGCATCTCACGCTGGCGTTCAATCCCTCGCACCTGGAAATCGTCAATCCGGTGGTCGAAGGTTCGGTGCGCGCACGCCAGCATCGCCGCAACGATCACGAAGGCAAGGAAGTATTGCCGATGCTGGTGCATGGCGACGCCGCATTCGCCGGGCAGGGCGTGGTGATGGAAACCATGGCGCTGTCGCAGACACGCGGCTTCAAGACCGGCGGCACGGTGCACATCGTTGTCAACAACCAGGTCGGATTCACGACGTCGGACACGCGCGATTCGCGTTCATCACTCTATTGCACCGACATTGCCAAGATGATCGAAGCACCGGTATTCCACGTCAATGCCGACGATCCGGAATCGGTCTTGCTGGTCGGCCGCATCGCGCTCGAATACCGCATGAAATTCGGCAAGGATGTGGTCATCGACATGGTCTGCTTCCGCAAACTGGGCCACAACGAACAGGATGAGCCCTTTGTCACGCAGCCGCTGATGTACAAGAAAATCGCCCAGCATCCCGGTACGCGCAAGCTGTATGCAGACCGGCTGGCGGCGGCCGGTACCACTTCCGCGGGGCACGGCGACGATCTCGTGACCAACATCCGCGCGCGCCTTGACGCGGGCAAGAGCACCAATACGAAAATTCTTTACGGCATCAAGCCGCCGCTGGCCGTCGATTGGGCGCCCTACATTGGCCAGAATTGGCGTGCGCCGGCCGACACCACCGTGCCGATGGATACGCTGAAACATTACGCCGAGCGCCTCACGCAGATTCCCTCCGATTTCAAATGCCATATGTCGGTGGAGAAATTGCTGGAAGCGCGCCGCAAGATGGGCAGGGGCGAACTGCCTCTCGATTGGGGCATGGCGGAAAATCTTGCGTACGCGTCGCTGGTGGCGACCGGACACCCGGTGCGCATGAGCGGGCAGGATTGCGGGCGCGGTACCTTCGCGCATCGCCATGCCGTGCTGCATGACCAGAACCGCGAGAAGTGGGATTCGGGCATCTACATCCCGCTGCAGAATATCGAAGCCAAGCAGGCGAAATTCGTGGTGATCGATTCGTTGCTCTCGGAAGAAGCGGTGCTGGGATTTGAGTATGGCTATGCGACCGCGCAACCTTTCGAGCTGGTGATCTGGGAAGCGCAGTTTGGCGATTTCGTCAACGGTGCCCAGGTGGTGATCGATCAATTTATCGCCAGCGGCGAAACCAAATGGGGACGCCTGTGCGGCCTCTCGCTGTTCCTGCCGCATGGTTACGAGGGCCAGGGCCCCGAGCATTCGTCTGCGCGTCCGGAGCGCTTCCTGCAGTTGTGTGCCGAGCATAATTTGCAGGTCGTGGTGCCTTCGACTGCCGCGCAATTGTTCCACATGATCCGCCGTCAATCACTGCGCGCCATGAGGAAGCCGCTGATCGTGATGATGCCCAAATCGCTGCTGCGTAAAAAAGAG
>Ga0302321_100004974_pt1 | contig 11572 bp, 13 predicted proteins | sample Fen_T0_1_FD_202505 | JGI IMG/M metagenome (GOLD analysis project Ga0302321, IMG submission 202505) | Peat permafrost microbial communities from Stordalen Mire near Abisko, Sweden - Fen_T0_1 | ecosystem: Environmental > Terrestrial > Soil > Wetlands > Permafrost | place: Sweden: Abisko...
CTTTCATGTGTGTCGATTAAAAAAATAGTGACATTACAATGGCGACACTATAATGCTACTTATCTAATGGTGTCATTACTTCACCTCTACGGTCAAGAGGTTGATGGGCGTATGCTGATAAGATATCAATGCTTCTACTTTATGGATGCCAGTACAAGGATGCCAGAATGAGGACACGACTACGCGTGAAAGAGGTTGCAGCAGAAAAAAGTATGTCAATGACGAAATTACATATCCGTAGCGAAGTAGCGTATGGAACGATTCGTAAAATATTTAGAGACCCCTATACCGAGGTAACCCTTTCTACCATAAGTAGGTTAGCACAGGCATTGGGTGTTGAGACGAAAGACCTTATTGAAGATGTCCCAGATAAAGCATAGCACCACCTTATAGTACCAGACTGCTGGTTGAATCACGGGCAAGAGAGTATTCTATACTTAATTATACAAATTCTTTGGAGAATATCATGCAAGATCCTGATCGGACTATACTCGACCCACAAGGCTTTCGTGCCCCGGGGCAGCCCTCTGGACAAGCGCCACAGCCTCCCTATGGTCAGCCACAGGGACAATTCCCACAACCTTCACAGCCTCCCCAGGGCCCAAATGTCACCCCTGGTCAGGCTCCTGGCCGCCCACCACAACAATCTGCATCACAAACACCATCACCTCCTGCTCTACAAAAGAAGTTCCGCCTGCTCTGGGTTATCCTTACCATTGCAGTGTTAATAGTTGTTGGCCTGGTTCTACTCGTTGTCTCTATGCGTAACACAGGTTTTAGCGCCCCGCCTCAGAGTACAAACACCACCGCTCAGAACGCATCTAGTACAAAAGCGCCCGCAAGCGCGAGTACACAAAGTAGTGCACCTTCCGCCAATAGTACACCACAGGCTCAGGCTACTTCTGCCGCAACTCCAGCAACGCAGACCCAGCCGAATAATGCGCCAACTGAAGCTGAGCAACTCGCAAAGGCCGGCCCACCTGCGACTGTTGCAAAAAGCTTCTTCGACGCAATCAAAAAACAGGACTACAATACGGCCTATGAGTTGAGTAGCTTCAAGAAGCTTAGTAGCGCTGACTTTCATAGCACCAGCGCAACCAGTGATCAGACGCTTGGCAAACTCACAGCATACACCATTAGCAAAACAACCATTTCTTCAAGCGCAGGTATGACCACTGCCCATGTTACCGTGTCCATTTCACGTGCAAACATCCCGACCCATAACGGGACAGCCGTTCTGGTACTCGAAAACGGTACCTGGAAAATCACTGATGGCACAATCTGGCAGTAAAGCCTATTCAACATAGTTTCGATCAGAGGTAGCTCACCTCCTGTAGATAAAGTAGTAATAGAAAATTGAAAAAGAGGAGACAGCAGGGCATTCTATCCCATAAGAATGCCCTGCTGTTTTTATGCCACTTGCAGCTTATTCTGCTTGCCATGTTGCGTCACAAGGAAGATGAGCAAGCCATAAAATGGTAGTAAGCCAATCAGCCAGCCCAGCCAGTCAGGAATAGCCGGTGGAGCAGTCGCGGTGATAGGTACAGCCACGACGGCCGATCCCGCTCGGCCATGCACGGTGATCTGCAATGTCCATGGCCCCTGCACGGTAATCTCTGCATTCCCCTGGATACCTCCATGTATGTCAGGGTCAGGACTGAGGCTCGCATGCACTGGAGTAGCGCTCACACCTGTGCCAGGCAGCGAATAGACATCATAGCTCAGTGCACCATGCTGCGACGCATCCGACGCAATCGCAAAGGGCAACGCAAATCCGGCATTGGCCGGGTCTTTGTAGAGGCTGACGGTCAGCGGATAGGAGCCAGCGGTGACATGCACAATACGTGCGGGCTGATTACCATGTGTTGTAGCCGCTACCGATAAGCCTATCTCGATCAATAAAGCGATCAGCACCAGCACGCCAAAGGCGAGCAGCAATCTTTGAAAAAACGTTGACATCTCTAGTTCCTTTCCACTTGTTGCATTGCTTCGCCTGTACGTCTTCCAAACCAGCCACCAATAAAAGCACCGGACATCCCTAGTAGCAACGAAACGACGGCTCCCATACCTCCAACGATGCCCGCCAGCGTAAGAGTCTGCAAAGGTTCCATGATGATGACTGGCATACTTCCTAGCAGGATAACTGGTAATACGCCCAGAAGCGTTCTGCCAGCCGACCAGCCTCTGCGGCGAGCCAGCCCGATGACGATATCAATGCCAACTGCTGCGAGAATAGGGGCCAGCGGCCAATTAACGCTTGCCAGGGAAATGCCAGGATTGTTGCTAGTATCTCTGAAGCCGAGCTGCTCAATGGCCATCAGCCATCCTGTCGCAGCTGGCACAAATCCTTGCATGACCACTGCAAACAGAAGATAGACAGCCACGACCCGTGTAGCAATCCATCTCCCCGGTAGCACAAACACGGCTGCAACAAGCGTCCAGCCAAGCAGCAACGCAGCCAGCACAGGATAGACATTGATCACGATAAAACCAGCGTGGATAGTGCCCGGTTTGCCCATTGCATCAATCACAAGCAGCGTAAAAAGCCCCAGTACGGTTGCAAAGGCAATAATTACGCCGGCATGAGCTATGCGCAGCATGCCTTTCTTGCCTTCCCTGCTCGCCAGATGGGCCGCCGATAGCAGCATATAAGCACAGCCAAGTGAGACAAGAGCCATACCAACAATAAACATAATGTGAAAAGGGGCCCAGATCGCCACATCAACTCCATATAAAGCGTGCCAGTAGCTATCTAATGGAAAGGCAAGTGCAGCATTAAGAGCCGCAAAGCCGGCTATATAGGCCCCAAACGAGCCATGAAACGTATCTGCAAACGTGGTACCATAGCGTGCCAAAGCCGGATTCCGCCGTGCCCACGCTGTCTCGATCAGAATTGCGCTCAGAGTAGCAAGTCCACAGAGCGCAATGCCGCCTAACATCATGATATGTGGAGGAATTAACGTACGGTCGCGCCCAATCAGGCTATGCCATTGAATATCCCATGTCGTGCCCAGAAGAAAGCCCGCTGAGCCTGCCAGTATCGTAAAACCAAGTATAAGACGAAGGAGTAATACAGAATATAATGATCGTGGCTGAGCAAGCGTATTACTAAATACACTGACTCCTCGCAACACTTTTGCCATAACGCTATTTTCCCTTTATCAATAAGTATCTATATTTTTTCTATTGCGATAAGAAATGTCTGGTAAACATTTCTCTCTATGGATAAGGATAGCGCCGAGGTATGACAAATTGTTGCCAAAAGTGTGACGATTTTATGCAAAATACGCGGTTATCCCTGGGGCCAATCTTCCTTTATATAAAAAGGACCTTTCACTTACGGGGTTTAGCCCTATCCCTCTATTTGGCCTCAAGTGCTTCCACCAAAGGCCAGAGACCTTTATCCAAAACATTGGAATGTGCTGGCGGACGTTCGATAGTTGGCTGCGCTGTCATCACAAATAGCATATCGAGATCAGGGAGACAAACGATCAACTGGCCACCAAATCCCAATGCCAGGTAGGCGTTTTGCCTTCGCTTATGTAGGATATACCAGCAATATCCATAGTCCGCACCCTTGCTCGTCGAGCTGTACGCACGAATGGAAGCTTGTACGTACTCGGCTGGAATGATCTGCCGCCCATCCCATATGCCACGCTTCACGTAGAGGTATCCAAACTTCGCCATTTCGCGTGCAGTCAATTGCAGGCCAAAAGCGCCAATCGTATTCCCTTGTCGATCAACGCTCCACAACAATTGCCCATCCTGAAGCCCCCACGGATGTGGCGTATCCTCACTCGCTTTACCATGTTGCCAGGGATATGGCTCTCCCTGCTCATCACACCATATCCCCAGCGGCTCAAATAGATATGCCAGTGCAAAGGCTGCCGTTGACATGCCCGTAACACGGCTCAGGACCAATGAAACCAGATGGATATCAATATCGTCATATGCAAATACTTGCCCTGGCTCATGTTTCGCCGGTCGGCTGAGGATACGCTCCAGTGAAGCGGTATGCTCAAGAAATGTGTCGATATCTCCAGGTGGAGAGACGAGGCCACTAGTGAGACTTAAAAGATGACGCAAGAGAACGCCGTCTGCTTCTCCGTTGCGAGCATCATATTCTGAAAAAAAAGAGAGGAGAGGGCGGTCAAGCGTGTCAATCAGCTTTTCACGCAATGCAACGCCGACAAGCGCGGATGTGACGCTTTTGGTCACGGAATTGACGTTATGATACTTGTTTTGACTCCATCCATGATAGTACTCTTCAAAAACAATGTATCCAGAGCGCACAAGCAGCAGGCTATGAATGCGCTCATCCTCTTGCGCACAGCGTTGCAAAGTCTGCAGGCTGCATACCTAAAACTTGTGGCGCTACGGTTCGCCAGCTGGAGGTCGGCCAATATGCTTCCAATTGTTCCATCGCGAAGCAACCTTTCACTTCAAAAATAACGATTTTCTCTGATTGTTTTTTGTAGCATTTAGAAAAATAGACGGAGAAGCCTACCTTTGTTTCAAGCATCCTTACCTGGTTCTTGCGCTGGCTGTGAAAAGCGGTCGAGCAAAAAGGGGAACAGGAGCGCTGGTACTTTTCCGCTCACAATATACTCACTAATTAGCTGACCAGTCAAAGGACTCAGTATTATCCCGACGCTATTGTGTCCGCTCGCCAGCAGCACATTTTGCCAGCCTGGTAGAGGACCGAGCACTGGTCGCGTATCAGGTGTACTCGGGCGCAGGCCTGCCCAACTTCGCATCACACCGCTTGCCCCCAGCACAGGCACAAGCTTATACGCAGCGTTACGCAGCCAGCCCTGCCCCTCAGGAGTAACCTGCGCCGCAAAGCCTGTCTCTTCTTTTGTTGCGCCAACCAGCACCTCGTCTCCTCGTGGTAGCACATAAGCCCCTTCACCGAAGATAATGTGCCGCAGCCCGCAGCTTTGTAATGCGAGCATCTGACCACTCAGAGGACGTACTGGCAGCACAACATTCAAGCCCGCCATAATCTGAGCCGCCCATACACCTGCAGTTACTATAATTCGGCTATAAGAAATTTTCTCGCCCTGGCTCGTCTGGACGCTTGTAGCATGTCCTGCGTGATGCTCAATGTTCTCTACGGATGTATGGCTATAGATATGTGCGCCTAGTTTTTGCGCACTCAGGGCAAATGCCTGTACGAGGTTGGCGGCGTTGATCTGCGATTCTTCGGGGGCGTAGACTGCGGCACATATGTCAGGGGCTAACAGCGGTTCGAGCTGTCGTGCTTCGTCTCCGTTTAGCCAGTGCATGCGTAACCCTAGTGGCTGCCATTCCGCCAGTCGCTTCTGTAAACGGATGACACGTTTGGGGTTGCGTACGATGCGCAGCGCTCCTGTTCGCTCATAACCGCAGTGGATTCCGCTGAGATGCTCTAATTCCGCAACGAGCGCGGGAAAAAGTGCAAAGCTCGCTAGCAAGAGATCGGCGAATGGACCCGGCCCTCCCAGTGGTCCAAGTGGGGCCAGCAGACCGGCAGCTGCGCTAGAGGCTTGCCCACCAATCTCACCTTGCTCCAATACTATCACTTCAATGCCGGCTTTACGTAGATAATAGGCAACGGAGCAGCCGATGATGCCACCACCGATAATCACGACATCTGTCGTCTGCACTCTACTCATAAGTATTCCATTCATTTTTTAGCCCAAACAGCAATAGAGCACAAGCACCTGAACAATTTAGAGAAGAGTTTGTTGTGATAGTGGTGGAAGCTGCTTCTGCTTCTTCCTCTTCTTCTCAGGAAGTTGCTTGAGATCCTTTGCATTCTTGGGACTCACAATCGATTGTCCCGTCGTTTGCTCGATGAGTTTGCGAGCCTCGCCAGTGACTCGCCCGGCCTCCGTGACATCGCGGTGAAGTTCTGCAAAGCCCTGGCTCTCACGTGTAGTATGGAGACGCTGCGCTGTTGTCTTTCCAATCACACTAAATGCCAGCTCTTCTGGTGTCATATTATCCTGGAGATTGGCCTTTGCTGGAAGTGACTTATAGGAGAGATAAGATCGCACCATGAAACCAAAGGTGCCTTCAGTTAATACATTGGTCAGAACGGGATAATGCTCATCTTTTGCACCACGTTCTTTCCAGGTATCAGTCAGTTCATTGCGAGCGAGAAGTTCTGCAATACGGGTCTCAATCCAATCGTCCGGGTAGCCTTGTTTGCGATACTCGGCCCGTTTCTGGTCAACTGGTGAGAGTTCCTGCCGTAGTTCCTCAATCTTCTGCTTCCCAAGATAGGCCAGGGCACGCTTGACTACCTCTGCATTCTTGGATGGAATGCTTTGTATGATTCGTAGAAGTGATTCTTCTGTTGCGGTATCTGTATCACGCATCCGGCCATCATCGGCCTTGAGCGGGAACATACGGATATGTTCTTGAATAAAGAGATAGAAGGGTTGATCACTCTTTTTTGCTTGCAGCTTCAGATTTCGCCAATAGCGGCCCGGGTCGGATGACTCTGTATAGGAACGAATGACATCCACAACAGAGAACCACCATTCATTTTCAAACCAGATTCGTCGCCACTCAGGAAGTTCCTGTTGGGTGGGAAATAGCTCTTGCTCGTCTGACATACATACCTCCGCAACCCGTCTGAAATTGAGACGGGTTGGACAACACAACACCATATGTATCTGTAACGAAACATGATGTATTCTGAAACACCGATCCCTTCTTGACGCTTCCGGCGCTTGGTACCTATGCGAAAACAGTTTCATCAAGAAGGGCTCAAAGATCATTTAGCCCTTGACAAGGCCCTTCTTCACCCTTATACTTAATATTGTTGATCAACTAAGTCTACTATCAAGCAGCGTTTTAGTTTGACTATAGGATATCCAGAATGAGCTGGGAGTAGGAGACATCAATATGAGCGATCCACTTATTTTCGCGACATTCCTGGCACCGACATGCTATAAAACCTATCAGTACATTATTGAGTACATTGAGCGCTATATTAAGGTTCCTGCGTTTCTCTTGAACGGTGAGACGCTGGAGGATTTCGCGGCGGCTTTTGTGGATGTGGGCTTTATTAGCCCGTTCTCCTATGTGCAGTTGCTCAATCTGCGGCCTTGCCCCGTCGAGCTGCTTGCGGCTTCTATCGCACTGGGAGCAAGCGATCAAGATGAACCACCAGTCTATTTCAGTGTTGTAGTACGTCAGGACAGCTCGTCGACCTCGCTACCAGAGCTCGAAGAGTGCGTCTGGGCCGATTATACTGGCTCATCCCATACTGGAGGCCATTCTCTCTCGGCTTTGAGTATGCCAACAGGACACAAGAGTATAGAGGCTCCTACAGCAGCACGGGCCTTACGTCTGGTGCTCGCTGGGAAGGCAGATGCCACGGCTATAGACGTGCGCTCACTTTCTATCGCTTTCCATAATAGTCGTCGGATGGCTGCTGGTCTGCGTATACTGGAAGTCTTAAGCGCCTCAAGCCCTTTAACTACTCCTGTCGCGGTCGTTGCGGCCCATGTACCACTTCCTATGAGGCTCAGGCTGCAGATGGCCTTTGCGTCCTTGCATCGCGATCCTTTCTTTGCCCAATATCTGCACGAAGAGGCCATCGCACGCTTTATGCCGCTGACAAACCTGCATTATCAACGCATTCCCAATCCTGCCGAGCAAGATATTATGCTCCACCATTACTCACAGCAGAATACGGTTCGTCATGCACACCTCACCAGCTGGACGGCCTCGGTGCCTGGATAGCTATCATTTTTTCTGATCACTCTTATCATTTCTATTGAGTTGCAAAGATCATAGCTAGAGATTAAAATAAACACACGGAAAATCTATTTCCATATTTCAGATTATTGGCGTGCATAATCTCAGGAGAAAGATATCAATGGCTATGACAGACACAACACGTATTCAATACATCGCAACATTAGAAGAAACTTATCAGTCTCTCCAGCGTCTAACTTCAGATCTTACGGACGATGCGCTTGATTTCCGTCTGGGCAAAGACGAGTGGACGATTCGCGAAATTCTAGCCCATATGCTCGATGATGAGATGTTCGTTATGCGTACGCGCATGGAGCGTATGATGAAAGAGGAGTCCCCTCAGCTTGCTTCCCACGATGAGAAGAAATGGTATAGCCAGCGTAACAAGACGCGCGATGAGGTCGCTCAACTTTTAGGTGATTTCGCGATTCAGCGTCAGGCCAGCTTGAATATATTCGCCCTATTACGTGCCAGCGAGTGGGAGCGTACAGCCTATCATCCCGAATACGGTCAGTTTATGGCTGAAGAATGGCTAGAGCATTGGGCCGCACACGACACAACCCATATCCATCAGATTGAACATATCCTGGCTGTATACAGATCTCATTAAATGATACAACATGTGGGCAGCGCCGAAAGAGAATAGCGTTGCCCATCATTTTAATCGCAGTATGCACAAAAAATAGATGGCAATTGGGCCGGTTCAGCTTGCATTATTTTTTGATTTGCATGATACTATATATCACACATTCCTCCACTGCGGGCCTTCATAGAGAAAGAGCATACCTAAACATTTCAGTCTTTAATATGTCAGGTAGACAAAGGAGTGAATCATGCAACTGGAAGATAAGCTGAACATATGTCTACGCGCACTCGAAAGTAGATATCCTGATCATGTCGTTGATATTAACCAGGATATTCTGGCTATCGCTGATGAGAGCAGCATGGGTTGGTCTGCTAGCGAACTCATCATATATCTGGAGCAGAGTACAACGTTAGATAGTATGGCACGCCTCGTCATTGACCCTCAGTGCAGTGAAATTTATCTTATAGAACTGTCTGAGAGTGTTCCTGCTCTTCTTATACATTGCCGTGGCAAAATGCCAGAGCACGAGCACCATGCACAGGGCACACACCCATAAGCAAAAAGCGAAGACGAACAAGAATGTGCTCGCCTTCTCCTTTCCCTCAAAAGCTTGCTTATAGTTTCGTAGCGGCCCTCTGACGACAACGGTCTTACGGTATTACTGTACTTGTAGCAGTGAACGTCGCGGTTGGCGTGGCAGTGGGAGTTGAACTACTCCCACTGCCGCTGGCAAGCCACTCAGTTCCATTTGGATAAAGCACACCGTTTTGCGCCTGGGGATCGTCCCAACCGACGTAGCATACATTCTTTGGCGCACATGTGCCATCATCAATAGCTGAGCTATCACCCGTGGCAATCACACGCCCACTACCATATGTGCTGCGCGCAATAAAAACGCCTGTATTCCCTGTATTTGTAGAGCCACTCTTGTAGATGACGCCCACGACATTTGGATTGTCCGCCTTGTTGATCGTCTCGGTCGTGCCCTGGTTGATGAGGCCAGTCGTGCCTTTCCCAAATGGTCCTTGCAGGATTGGATCGGGGTTGGGTGTGTCAATGTTTGGATAACCATGCGCGACGGTGACATTGTCAAACTGAATCCCAAAGGGATCGTTGCCAGCCCCTCCGTTGTTCATCAGGTCGTTGAGTACATGCAGGGAGTCGAAACCATCATTGTTGCGATCACTGCCAGGATGATCAGCGACCATGAACAGGCCCCCTCCATTGCGCACAAATGTGAGAATCGCGGTCTTCTCGCTGCCGCTAAATACTTTGTTTGGCTCGGGCAGCACGAGGGCATTGAATTGACTGAGGTCGAGCGCATTCGAGCTATTACCATAGGTAAGCGCACTCGTATTGGTCTTAAGGCTGTAGCGTCCGGTGTGTTGTAGGGCCACGCCCCAGGCGCTAATCCCCCCGGTCCAATCGGTCTCGACCTGCGGATTCGGATTCTCGCCGAGAGGATCAGGTTGACTCTTGCTGATTACCCAATCAGCGTTGCCGGCAGTCTCTGCGTGCGCGTTATCAAAGAGTACATGCAAGGTTGTCTTTGCGGCCGGAGGTGTCCTTTGATATGCTGAGACTCGCGACTGGATAACGATAAATAAACTCGCGATGAATAAAAAGACGATAAAAAGCAGGAGTTTTGGTCTCCTCTGCAAGGGCGATAAAAACGACATACAAACAATCTCCTGTTAGAGCACTAGTGAGAAGCCAGTTGCTCCCTTTAGAAACAACGCGTCGCCCGACGCGTTTTGCTAGTTATTAGAAGAGTTAGCCATTCACGGCAAGACATTACCGTTCATATTCGTCTCATCTATGGCTGCTAGAGTAAAAAATAATATACTGTTGCTATCCACAAATTACGAGTAATGATCATCGCTACTCATACACGAAAAATCGTTCTTGCGCCGCAAATTTCGGGATGAAGGGCATGGTCATACAATACGCAAGAAAGGGCTGGCAAGCCCCTAAGGAGATCTGGTGTGAATATTACTATCTGGCAAACGCTATTTTTAGCGCTACTACAAGGAGTAACCGAGCTCTTCCCCATTAGTAGCCTGGGCCATACGGTGATACTGCCCGCCCTGCTGGGTTGGGGCGACCTGGTACACGACAAGCATTTTCTTCCACTTATCGTTGCGCTCCATCTCGGCACTAGCATTGCTCTAGTGATCTATTTCTGGCGCGACTGGCTAAACGTGATCATGACGCTGGTGAGCAGCATCCAGAAAAGAGAGGTACAGAAGGGCACGGAATCATGGGTAAGCTGGCTGATCATCATCGGCTGCATTCCTGCTGGCATCCTTGGCGTCTTTCTGGAATCACCACTGAAGCGGCTTTTTGCATCCCCGATCATCGCTGCCTCATTTTTGATCGTGAACGGTGGCATTTTGTTCCTTGGTGAGGTCATGCGTCGCCGCGCAGTGGCAAAAAGCTCTTCTGATCTACAACACATGTACCGGCCCCTTTCCTCATTGAGCTGGAAAGAGGCCATCGTGGTTGGCCTGGTTCAGTCACTGGCACTTATTCCGGGTATCTCGCGCTCTGGTGCAACGATGGTCGCCGGTCTGGGTATACACCTTAACCACGAAGATGCCGCTCGCTACTCATTCCTACTTGGTACTCCGCTGATTGGTGCCGCTGCTCTTCTAGAGGTCCCACAGCTCTTCGGCCAGTCGAGCACTGTGCTGCTCCTGGTCATTGTTGGCATGATTGTTTCAGGCATTGCGGCCTTCTTGAGTACAAAGTTCCTCCTGCGCTATTTCGAAACGGGTCGCCTCAATCCGTTCGCCTATTATTGCTGGGGAGCTGGTATTCTATCTCTGATTCTCTTATTTACGATTCGCTAAATGGGCTACAAAAAGAGCGCTACGATGATAAATGCTAGCATACCGCTTTGACTCCCTCTGGCGTAAACTGGACTTGAATGGGCCCTTCATCCTGCCCGCTCTGATGTCTGCTCGCAAGCAGGTAGTGCTGCCCCTGCCAACAGACGAGCTGAGCAGCCACTTCTTGTAGCTGCGATGTCAAGGGCAGAATGCGCCCGGAGCCAACCATGCGGAAAGGGCCGAAGGGGGTCGGGCTTACCATAGAATACATCGTCGATTTCAGTTCTGAACCATGTTTGGCGGCAAAGTCACTGATAAAATCATGGGCATGGGCAAAAAAGACGAGGTAGAAGAGTCCATTCATATGATACAACTGCGGCACATCCAAGCACTGTAGTAT
>Ga0302321_100004976_pt1 | contig 11569 bp, 7 predicted proteins | sample Fen_T0_1_FD_202505 | JGI IMG/M metagenome (GOLD analysis project Ga0302321, IMG submission 202505) | Peat permafrost microbial communities from Stordalen Mire near Abisko, Sweden - Fen_T0_1 | ecosystem: Environmental > Terrestrial > Soil > Wetlands > Permafrost | place: Sweden: Abisko...
ATACGCACCGCCAAGTCTTCCTGAGCCGGTCCCTGCATACACCAACTCTATCAGAGTCCTGACCGCACACGTGACTGAGCCGTGACGGCACCCGCGAAAGTGGCGGTCACACTCGAGAGATGACCGAAAGCACGATTGCCAGCTATGTGCGCAGCATACGCCCGCAGCTGAAGCGCGGAGCGTTTCAACCGGCCCGCAGCCGGCTGTGGTGGCTGCCCGTGCATTTGGCAATCGTGACACTCTGCATCAGCGCGCTACAGCAGCGTTGGTTGCCTTGGCTAGCCGCGCCGCTGTTGTCACTGGTCATCGGCGTGAGCTTCGCAGGTTTGACCTTCCTCGGTCACGAGACGCTGCACGGGGCGATCGTGCGCGGTCCTCGCTTGCGCTACTTGGTCGGCTGGCTCGGCTTTTCGCCGTTCGTAGTTTCACCCCGGCTGTGGCTGGCGTGGCACAATCGCGTGCATCACGGCAACACGCAGCACCCAGGTCAGGATCCCGACGCTTATCCGACCCTGGACGAATATCGGCAGAGCCGTGCGATTCGCCTGGCGACGCAGATGGCCCCCGGTCTCCGCCGGCTACGCGGCGCGTCAACACCGCTGATCGGCTTCTCGGTGCAGAGTCTGCACATGTTGCTCGCGGCGCGCGCCCGCGGCTTCTTGTCCGCGAAAGAACAGGCCTATGCCGTTGCGGAAACAGTGATCGGCGTTGGGCTGTGGACCGCGCTGGCGTTCGCTACTGGTGGCCTCGTGTTCTCGTTCGCCTTCGTGCTGCCACTCGTGGTCGCGAACGCCATCGTGATGGGCTTCATTCTCACGAACCACAGCTTGAGCCCACTCACCGGGGTCAACGATCCGTTACTGAACTCGCTCAGTGTGACCAGCCCGCGGTTCGTCGAGTGGCTCACCTTGGGTTTCGGCTATCACGTCGAACATCACCTATTCCCGGCCATGAGCGCACGCCACGCCCCCGAGGTGCGGGCCTTGCTTCGTGCCCAATATCCAGGGAAGTACCAGTCTATGCCGCTACTCCGCGCGACGGCCGCGCTGCACTGCAGCGCGCGGATCTACAAAGATGCCACGACGCTCGTCGATCCCCACTCCGGACGGGAGTGGCCAACCCTGCGTGCGCCCCAGCTGGGTGCGCCGGTCGAGCCCGCCGCGCCCGCCGCGCAGTTGGACCCCGTGGCGCATCTCCCGCTGCGTCGGCGCTCGGCACGATCCGTCCCGCCCCAACTTGCGCGCCCCTGACAGTACTCGGATTTTACGGGAAAAATAGCCGAAGTACACTGGTTTCGGGCTGAAGCGATCAAATCCCGATCGCAGCGGCACCGGAATCACGAGGGGCGAAATCCGCAATTGTGATCTAGGACCAGGGCATGCCGGAGGTGCGAGGCGCTGCAGCACGCGGAGGATGAGCGAAAGTGCGCTCTGTTACCTGTCCTCATATTGTGTAGACTGTTGAAGTCGTGCGGGGCGGAAGCTATGGTTAGCGGTAGCAAGTTTTTCTCGCTTTTCGGCTGATTGGGCAAGTGCACACATGAATCGCATCACCGCGCTGGGGTCGTTCTTCGCATCCGCACTGTTGGTAGTCGCCTGCGGAGGCCCGCCGGAGGTCTCCAATCGCCCGGACGACCCGAACACTGCGGGTAGCTCTCAGGGTGGCTCGTCGGCTTCCAACGGCGGTGGCTTTCATATCGGCCCGATGGGCGGGGACAGTGCCGGCGCCGCGGGTGAATCCGGAGCTACCTCGGGCAATCAGGATCCCGTGTGCGGCGACGGAATAGTCGACGCTCCCGAGACTTGCGACGACAGCAACAGCAAGCCGTTTGACGGCTGTGACGGCAACTGTAGGGTCGAGGCCCACTTCAAATGTCCCACGCCCGGCGAGGCGTGCGAACCGATTGCGGGCCAAGGGGCCGTTTGCGGCAACGGCGAGATCGAAGACGGCGAAACCTGCGATTTGGGCGAAGACAGCGCGGGCAAGAGCATGAACGACGGCACCGCGGGCTGTACGGCCAAGTGCGCAATCGTCAACGGTTGGAGCTGTCCAGGCGCAGGGCAAGCCTGCACCCAAGACGCCTTCTGCGGCGACGGCGTGGTCTCGACTATCCTCGGCGAGCAATGCGACGACGGCAAGAACGACGGCAATCACGGCTGTAACGCCGATTGCTCCAAGGTCGACGGCTGGAATTGCCCACCGACGGGCGGCGCATGCGTCGTCAACGTGGGTTGCGGCAACGGCAAGATCGATGCGGGCGAAGAGTGCGACGATCACAACGTCAAAGACTACGATGGCTGTAGCAAGGGCTGCTTCGTCGTCGCAGGTTGGTCCTGCCCCGCCGCGGGCGGCAGCTGCGAGCGCACGTGCGGCAACGGCAAGCTCGATCCCGGTGAAACCTGCGACGACAGCAACATCTTCTCGGGCGACGGCTGCTCCGGCACCTGCAGCGGAAGCAGTTGCCCCGCTGTATGCACGGTCGAGCCGAACTATACCTGCAGCACCGTCGGGCAAAGCTGCATCTTCACGCCCCCCCCACCGGCCGCGGAATGCGGCAATGGCAAGCTCGAAGCGGCTGAAGGCTGCGACGACGGCAACGTCAGCGGCGGCGACGGCTGCTCCAGCGTCTGCGCGATCGAAACCGGTTGGAAGTGCACCGCTGAGAATACGCCCTGCGTGGCCAAGCAATGCGGCGACGGCTTCCTCGCGGGGACGGAGCAGTGCGACGACGGCATCGTCAACACGACCAGCGGCTGCACCCCGGCCTGCAAAATCGCGCCGAATGCGACTTGCCCGGCCAACGGCGGCGCGTGCGTGCCGATGATCTGCGGGGACGGCAAAGTGACTGGCACCGAAACCTGCGACAGCGGCCTGAACGACGGCAAGCACGGCTGCTCCGCCGCCTGCCAGATCATCACCGGCTGGGCTTGTCCGCTGGCTGGCGCGCCCTGCACAGAGGTGTGCGGCGACGGCGTCGTGGTCGGTGTCGAGCAATGTGATGAAAAGGCGGACGTCGCCTGCTGTGACGCCAGCTGCAAGCTAAAGACCGGTTACGTGTGCGATCCGAGCAAGACCCCACACTCGCAACCGTCCGGGCCGTACTGCGGCAACGGCACGGTGAACGGCCCCTCCAATTCGACCAACACCGTGCTTGGGAGCGAGCAATGCGACGATGGGAATACCATCCCGTTCGACGGCTGTTCGCCCACCTGCACCAACGAACCGTTGTGCGGCACGGTCAATACTTACATCACGCCCCAGCCAGCACCGACGACCTATCAGTGCTTTGCGCGTTGCGGAGACGGCTTGGTCTTGCCGCCCGAAGCATGTGACGACGGCAATACGCTCAATGGCGATGGCTGCGACAGCAACTGCAAGGTCGAGCTGATTCCGAACAGCACGCAACCCGCATGGACGTGCAGCCAGCCCGCCCCAGGCGCGCTCGTCACCTTGCCCGTCGTCTGGCGTGATTTCTCGCCCAGGAGCCATCCTCAGTTCGAGGTCAATCCGGTACAAAATCGCCGGTTGCCCAGCATGACGCTGGCGGATCTCAAGCAAATCAACGTGGGCGGCACGCGCCCGTACCGCTACGTCCCCGATTACAACCAGGCCTTCGCGTCGCCTGGCACGACGGACAATTTCCCAACTGGCAACAACAACGTCGTAGGCTGGACCATGAACGGCCCCGGTTGGGTGTCGGGCAACGATGTCGTCTTGACACCGACCAACGCCGCCACCCTGACCGCCGCCCAAATGACGACACGTTTCGGGCAATGGTTCATCGACACCGCGAACGTGAACCTGGCCTACGCGGGCAGCATCAGCCTAACGGCCGTTACAGGCGGTGCCTATCAATACTCGTGTGACAGCGCCGCGTGCGATAACCCCGCCTACACCGGTGGCTTCTTCCCGCTCGACGGCAGGGGTTGGACCGCCACCAATCCGCTGGGTGAGTCGGCGCGCCTGCAAAGTAGCGGCAATACGACAGCAACGGGAACCGCGGGCTCGCACAACTACCACTTCACGACCGAGATGCGGAGTTGGTTCGCGTTCAAGGGCGGCGAGAAGCTCGCCTTCTTCGGCGACGACGATTTGTGGGTATTCATCAACGGTCATCGAGTGCTGGACATTGGTGGCATCCACTCGAAGGTGAATGGCAACTTCACTCTCAACGCCGACGGGACCGCGACCAGCTGCGCCGAAAACGTACCGAGCGATCCTGGCGGACTGAAGTGCACCGCAGTCACCGGCCTCGGCTTGGCCCTCAACGGCATCTACGAGATTGCAATCTTCAACGCCGAGCGCCACGTCACTGAATCGAATTTCCAGCTCACCCTGACGGGCTTCAATTCGGCCCCGAGCGTGTGCCAGCCGATCTGCGGTGACGGCTTTGCGGCCGGCAGTGAGCAATGCGACCGCGGCAACCTGAACGTGGCTCCGACCGGCAACCTATACGGCAAATGCACGACCGAGTGTAAACTCGGCCCTTACTGCGGTGACAAGACGCCGCAAACGCCGCCCGAGGTTTGCGACAACGCGCTCAACATCGACGCCTACGTCAGCCAGGTACCCACGGTGGGCCAGTGCGCGCCCGGCTGCCTGACGCCGAACTATTGCGGCGATGGCATCCTGCAAAAGGCGAACTTGGAGGAGTGCGATAACGGCACGGCCAACAACCAAAACGTGTACGGCAAGTGCCAAACCAACTGCAAGCTGGGCGCACGCTGCGGTGACGGTACCATCACCAACGGCGAGGCCTGCGACGATGGCCCCAAAAATGGTGGGCCGTCCAGCGGCTGCGACAGTTCGTGCAAGAAGAAATGCGGTAACGGCGCGCCCGACGCTGGTGAAGAATGCGACACCGGCTCCGGCGCAAACGGCAACGGTAGCGCGACCAGCAACTGCGACACGAGTTGCCAACTCAAGTGCGGCAACGGCAAGGCCGATCCGGGCGAGGCCTGCGACGACGGCAAGAACGACGGCAACTACGGTGGCTGCAAGAGCGACTGCACGCTTGCACCCAACTGTGGTGACGCCACGCTCCAAGATCCGCCGGAGGGTTGCGACAATGGCGCCTCCAATATGAGCAGTGCCTACGGCCCCAACAGCTGCACGGATCAATGCCTCCCGGGCGGCCTGTGCGGCGACGGCGTAATCAACGGCCCGGAAAAGTGCGACGACGGCAAGAACACCGGCATGCCGGGGTCGTGCACCGCTGACTGCAAGTCATACGTGCCCAGCATGTTGTGCGGCGACGGCAAGATCCAGGCCCCCGAAAAGTGTGACGACGGCAAGACCGGGCCAAACGCCAACGGCACGGCCACCAGCCTGTGCGACGTGCAATGCCGCATCAAGTGCGGCAACGCCAGCGTCGACGCCAACGAGCAGTGCGACGACGGCATCAACGACGGCACCTACGGCACCTGCACGCCTGACTGCAAGCTCGCGGGCTACTGCGGCGACGGAGTCAAGAACGGCAACGAGCAATGCGACCAAGGCGCCGGAAACGTTGCGGTAAGTACCGCCTACGGCGATGGCGTTTGCACCATAGCCTGCAAGACCGCTCCGATCTGCGGCGACGGCAAAGTGCAGGCCACCTTCGGCGAAGAGTGCGAAGGCAACAGCAACTGCTCGAGCTGCAAGTTCAAAATCGTCAAGTAACTTCCGACAGAGTCTGCGCTGATGAACGACGGCCCGCCGACCCGGCGGGCTGGGGTTTTCCTCCACCGCGAAGCAGTCAACCGCGCACGGGCCTTCGGCGCTTTTTCGGGAACTGGTAGTCACAGCGGCCGACCAGTGCTCAACGCGAGCGAATCCTTACTCGCGAGCAGCAAGCGAAGGAGCTGACCTGCTTCGCAGTCGAACTCGGCCTGGAAATGGTTCGGGCAGCGGAGCAATAAGAACCGACAACTGGCGCCGCGGGCGGTCCGATGTCTTCCAAACACTCGAGGAGGACCATTTGACCGATTCGGTAAGGTGCACCACAGATTCGTCCAATGCATTCACCTGCGAGGTCCGGCTCGATTTCGAGACGCTGACCTGCGAGGCACCGGAGCCGGTGCCGGAGGCGCCGCCACCGCCACCGCCCGCGTCGAGTCCGGCGGTGGCGTCGCTCGTGTCGACCTTCGCTTCTCGAACGATCGTCCCTGCCCCTTCGGCGCCGCTGCTCAGTCCCAGCGCCTTGTTGGAGTGTGCGCCGAGTGAGCTATCCGTGGTGTTGGCCGCCACCATGACCACGGGCCCAGTCATCGGAGCTCTCACGATGCTGAAGGCTGCGTTCGATACAGGGCGCTGTTTGACGCTCGCCCACAACGATGCCGTCCAGCACAACGCGGAGAACTACTGCGCCAGCCAAGGGGGAGTCGTTGTTGGGGTCGAGGGTGAAAAGACGATCTGTGAAGTCAGGGAGACGCTGAAATGATCGATCGCAAAGTCTACTAGCTCGCTCAGGGTATTTCGATGGCCGTCGATGCAGTTGGTAGCAAGCCGCCAAAGTCACTAGCAGCCAGCCAATGATCGACCATCAACGAACCGTTTTCAGCACCAGCTGCAGCTGCTTTTGGCTGTAAGCGTCGCCTGAGGCGTACGCCGGCGCCCAACCCAAAAGGAAGCGATAGAAGTCGGCCCAGGCCCACGGAAAGAGCGCCCGCCACTCGTCCTCTAACGCAGCCGCGTCACTCCCGAGCGGGCTACTTTGCGCGCCGAGCGCGGAACGCAATGCGTCGAAGTAGAGCTCGAGGTAACCGGGGATTTGATCCCCACACTCAGCCGGGGACAAGCAACTGCTCAACAGATACGCCACGTCCTTCACGCCCACGCCTCCGCCGACATACTGGAAGTCGACCGCCGCCACGCGCTGCCCCGAACGCGAGAAGCAGAAATTTTCGAGTTTGGCATCCCCGTGCACCAGGCTGCGAAAGCGAGCGGCGTTCAGGCGCTCGTCGATGCGCAGCGCGGCGCGCCGCAATTCCCCCGCACTGAGCCGACCGAGTTCGTCGGGGCGCGTCGCCAGGTGCCAGTAGGTCCCAACCTTCCACAGCCCAGTAGGTGCCACACCGAGGAAGCGCGCGTGGAAGGCGGCCAACCATTCGAGGCAAGCAGCGATCTCTTGCGGAGTCGCCCGCGTTTTCCGCACGGGGAAGCCCGCCTGATCCAGATCTTCGAGCACGAACAAGAAGCGATCATCGCCGGCTTCGCCGTGAAGGAAGGCGGGCACGCGGCAGGCCGGGCCGCACGTCGTCGCGAAGCTTTCGTAGAACGCGAGCTCGACCGCGTACGAGCGCAGCTTGCGGCGATGCGAGCGCAGCTGGGAAGGATCCCGTGCGAACTCTCGCTCGGCCGGCGGCATGACACTCTTTACGATCGCGCTCTCGAGGCGAGCACCCTGCAGTTGCACGCGACGCAGCTCGCCGTAGCCACCCCACAAAGATTGCACGAGCTCGCTCAATTCGACGTGGCTCGCGCCGGTGGCGCGTCGAATCCGTTCGCTGAGTTCGAGCTCGATCCGCTTGGGCACGCGGGCAACCTGATCAGCACGCGAGATACCTTAGCCGTGTTCGCGTCAGCAACCGAAATCGTGTCAGGCGCGCGCGCCCTGAGGCGCATTGTACCAATTCGGACCTGCGCACATTCAAATGGTGCGCCAATTCCAGATTGGCGACGGTGGCTCGATTGATGCACTGACGGGATCATGAAACAGCATTTGAGTTCAGTACTGGGCCTCCTGGCGCTGCCGATCCTAGCCAGCTTGAGCGTCGCGTGCAGCAGTGACGACGATTCATCGACCTCGGGTGGCGGCGCCGGCGGAGCCAGCAGCAGCGCTGGCGCCAATAGCCACGCCGGCGCCAATAGCCATGCCGGCGCCAGTAGCCATGCCGGTGCCACGGGCAGCGAAGCCCTCTACCTCGGACCATCCGTCGGCAGTGCGCAGCCGTTCGCCATGCTCGCCTACAGCGCGATCAGCGCGGCCAATGTCTCGCCGGTCACGGGCAAGCTCGGCGTGAGCGCGGGAGCGATGTCGAAGATCACCGGCTTCGACTCGGCAAGCGACCAGAAATACGGGACCGACTCGCTCGCGCCCGATGACCAACGCACGATCCTCGCGCAGCAAGACGTCACGGCCCTGGTCGGCGACATCGATCCTCGCGCCTGCGACACCGACCTGACTGACGTCGTGGGTGGCCTCACGGGCGATATCACTCTGCAGCCCGGCGTCACCTGCATGAATAGCTTCAGCGCGGACGTGCTCTTGAACGGCCACGTGACCCTCGACGCCCAGAACGACCCGAACGCCTTCTTCGTGATTCGCAGCAATCTGACGCTAACGGTCGCCGACGGCGCGCAGGTCGTGCTTGCCAATGGCGCCCAAGCCTGCGGCGTATTTTGGCGCGTCAAGAAGCAGATCACGATCGGCAAGACCGTGCAATTCTACGGCACGATCATCGCTGGCACCGCGATCACCATGAAGACTGGCTCGACGCTCGTGGGCCGCGCGCTCGCCCAAACCGCTGGCGTAGCGCTCGACGCCAACACGATCACGATCCCGAGCGACTGCACTCACTTGGAGTGAGCATTCCAAGACTCTGGCCGGAAGCAGAGGCGGACACCGCGTGAAGGCGGACTATACCGGCGGGGCGCCGACGCCGAACAGCTTCACGATGCCTCGCAGTTCATCGGGCAGGCGTTTTTGGACGATGCCCTGCACTTCTTGATCGGTGTAGCGGGCGGAGAAATGGCTCATCACCACTTCGCCACGGGGCAAGAGTTCAGCGCGCTGTAGCACTTCATCGAGGTGAATGTGGCCGGTGCTGCGCGCACCTTCCACGCTCACGCGATCGTCCAGGAACGTGGTCTCCATCACCAGTACCTCCGTTCGCTGCAGCTCCGGGGTGCGCTCGAGCACCTCGATCCGCGTATCGCCCGTGAACGAGAGCAGCGCAACCTCCTGAGTTTCGTCGATGCTCACGCCACTCTTGCGCAGCTCCCCGAGCCGCGCGCCGGGCAGGCCGTGAAACTCTTCCCGCAAGCGGTGTCGCCGCTCCCAGACCGTGTAGCCTTGACTCGGTACGCGGTGGTACGTTTCGAAGGGCCGTACCCAACGGTGCTTGGCGATCTGAAAATCTTCACCGGGCGAAAGTGGAACGACCTGACGCGGGATGACTTGGCCGTCGAGACGACCTGCGGCGTTGAACAGTTCCTCGACATCGCGCGCCACCGCGGCCGGGACCAGGTACGTGCTCTCGCCCATGTGCATCATGGAGCGACGCGCGGCATGCTGCGCGATGGCTCCGATGTGATCCAGATGGCCGTGGCTCAGTAGTACCAGAGGGTGCTGAACCGAGCTGCGCGTACAACGCCCCATATCGAGGACCAATCGGAGCGACGGCACCTCGATGCAGGTTTCGACGCCCGCAACGCTCAATCCCTCGAGTTTCATGAGTAAGCAAGGGTTCTGCACCCGGCAGGGGCCGGCAAGCGAGCCCGTTGCGATCGCATGCTATTTCGGTTACGCAACTCGGATGAAGAGTTGGTGCTTGGTGGGGCTGGGGCTCGGAATCGTAGCGGCTGCATCGTGCACCAATAGCGACTTGGTGAGGTGCGGTCCCGGAACTACCCTCGACGGGAACGAATGCGTGCCCTCGGCCGGCCCTGGATACGCGGGTGCAAGTAACGGTAATGACGCGGGCAAGGGCGGTGAGGTGGGCAGCGCCGGAGACCACGCGCAGGCTGGCACGGGCGGCGAACCCGACGCGATCGGCGCCGGTGGCGACAGCGCCGGCAGTGGCGGAACCTCGGGCGGTGGCCCGGATCAAACCGGCCTGATCACGACCGCACTCGACTGCGGCAGCCGCGACGTAACGGGCGCGACCGTGATCACCGACCCGATCACCCAAGATACGACCTGGAGCGGAGTCATTCACCTGCCCAACGGCTTGAAGGTGCGCAACGAGCCCACGCTGACGATCGCCCCTGGCACCAAGATCATCGTGGGCCACGAGGCGAGCGTCGAATTCGGCTATCTCGGCAGCCACGCCACGATTATCGCCAATGGCACGATCGACAAACCCATCAAATTCTGCGGCGAAACTGACACCGCCGGGTATTGGGCTGGGCTGATGTTTCGCAGCGGGATCAAGACGACGAGCGCGCTACGGAACGTGCTGATCGCCGATGGCGGTGCGACGGACGCCGGTTTGAGCTTGGAAATGCCGCTGCTCGTGCAAGGCGTGCAAGTTCGGAATTCGGGCGCCAACGGCGTGAATGCGGCGGGCTTCGATCCCGAGAGTTCAACGCTGATCGTCTCTGGCTCGAGCAAAATCGCGGTCAAAGCCACGGCCATCCCGGGTGCGGAAGTGCCGCTGGGCAGCCAGCTCACTGGCAACGGCCTCGACGTGATCGATATCGCCTTCGCCTCCTTCGACGCAGACGTGACGCTGCGAGATCTGGGCGTGCCGTATCGGCAGCTGGCGGACACGACAGGCAGTACTGACGCGACACCGGTCGTGACGCTCGAACCGGGTGTGGTGTACTGGCTCGCGAAGCAGAAGCGGCTCGACTTCGGACTTTCGACCGTCCATGCGCTCGGAAGCGCGGCCAAGCCGATCGTGTTCCAGGGCCTAGTCTGCCCGCAGCCGGATGCGCCGTGTGCAGCCTCGCCGAACACGGCCGATTCGGCTGGTCGCGTGCTCGCATCCGGCAGCGATGTCCGCTTCCAATACGTGGAATTCCGCAAGCTCGGTACGACCGCCGATGCCGCGCTTTCCGTGGCCTTGAGCACGCTCAAGGTCGATCACGTGAACATCATCGATGCTTCGGGCTATGGGCTCGCGTTTGCGGGGCCGGGCAAGTTCAGTCCAGATTCCAATGGTCTCAATATCGGCTTGGCGCAGGGCAGCGCGGCGCTCCGTCTCGGTTGCGGCCAAGTGGCCACCCTTCCCGCGGCCACCACCATCGACTCTGCGCTCGGCGGCGACGTGTACTCGACTCTCGAGTGTACGCACGTCGATACGAGCAGCACCTGGTCAGCCGCCGGCAGCCCATATTCGATCTCCAGCTTGGCAGTCGAATATGGTGGAAGTCTGACCTTGCCGCCTGGCATCACTCTCCGCTTAGCCCCGGGTAACCTGCTGTCCGTCTACGCCGGCGGGACCTTGAACGCGGTCGGAACTCAGATCTCGCCGATCCAATTCCAGGCTGAAGGCTCGAGCAATTGGGGCGGGATCTACGCAGACGCCGGGAGCACCGTGCGGCTCGACTACGCCCTGGTCGACCGCGCAGGTGCAGGCACGTCCGGCGCCGCCGTTTTCGCTAAATCACCAATCGTACTCACGAACTCGACGATCAGTAACTCATCCAGCTGGGCTTTGAAGAAGGCCGCGACTGACGCCGCAGATTACCACGTCAGCAACACGTTCGTTGGCAATCTAGGCGGCGACATCACGGACCTTCCGTGAGCCAGCCGAGCGCCAGCTTTTTCATGGTCACGCGATAAGCAGCAGCGCGACGAAGCCTTCGGCGGCGCGGACGGGGGGCGCCCTGCCAACGCATCAATAGCTACGTAAGGCATCCG
>Ga0302321_100004977_pt1 | contig 11566 bp, 10 predicted proteins | sample Fen_T0_1_FD_202505 | JGI IMG/M metagenome (GOLD analysis project Ga0302321, IMG submission 202505) | Peat permafrost microbial communities from Stordalen Mire near Abisko, Sweden - Fen_T0_1 | ecosystem: Environmental > Terrestrial > Soil > Wetlands > Permafrost | place: Sweden: Abisko...
ACGTCCTCTTTCGAGCGCTGAGGTTCTTCTACCTGCTGTGGGGCGGGATGCTTCTGTCTACGCTGGCCTTTTATGGTCGGCTGAAGCTGCCAACCGCCTTCTGGCATTGGCCGGACCTCTGCCGGGTCATCATGGGGCCCTGGGGTCGAGCCATGGCCCTGTCCTTTGGCCTGGTGATGTGCCTGGCGGCCCTCCTGGAGGTTTGGGAGCTGGTGGACCGTCTCCTGGTGCGCTTCATGGGCGAGTCCGAACACTAAGGTTCAAGGAATGCGCTTGGTGATTCCGTCCCTTTTGGCGATCCTGGAACCTTGGGTTTGAACCCTTCCCGGGTTCGGACCATACAAGAAGCGTGTCTCGGGAGGCGTAGGGATGGCCCAAGTGGTTCGTGGAATGATGGGGTTGGGACTGGTGTTGGGCGTGGGTGCCCTTCCGGTTTCCGCCCAGAGCTTGGCTTTGCCGGCCGCAGATCCCGCAGGCATCGCGAGAAGCGGGGCCCAAGTGGCTTACGGCTACAGCCTGGAGGCGGCGGCCACCAACCCGGCGCTGTTGGCATCCCTGAAGGAAAAGGGTGGAATCTACCTGGCCGCAGGCCTGGAAATGGCCGCCACCCAGCAGAGTCTCGAATCCAATCAGCACACCCGCTTCAGTTTCGACCGCAATCGAACCCTTGGTGCCTTCGGGCTCGCTGCGCACCTGACGCCATCGCTGACCCTCGGCCTGAAGGTGGACGAACCCTACTTGCGGCACGCGAAGCTCTTGGACGATGCCCCAAGCCGGTACCTGGGGGATGGCATGGACTTGTCCGCCCACCGGATGGAAGGCCAGTTCGCCTGGGCCTTCAATCCCAATGTGTCCGTGGGCTTCGGCCTAGGAGTGGCGCGCCTTTCCTACGAATCCACCAACGTCATGCGCCTGAATGTTCCCAATGATCCCACCCAGCCGGCCTCGGCCACGAACGCTGTCAATGGTCTCGTGGAACAGCGGGTGGGCCAGAGCGGAAACAAGGTGGTACCCAGCTATTCACTGGGTCTGCGCTGGGCCGTCAACCCCCGGTGGACTATGGGTTTCTCGCACCAGTCTGGCTTGAAGGCGGATCTGGACATGAAGGCAGAATTCCGGGATGCGAATCTCGGGATTTTCGCCAACGACGGGTTGAGTACGGCGCCTATTGGCGCGGCGTCCCGCTCGGCCATCCTGTTGGCCGGATCGCAGGCCGCAGGGGGGCAGGGAACCTTGGAATTGCCCTCGCAAACGACCTTTGGCGTGCGCCATCGCATCACGCCAATCACCACCTGGGAAGCGGATCTCCGCTGGACCTCGGCCAGCCTCGCAACGCCTTCCTTCGCCTCTGTTCAGACGCCCTCGGGGCTGGTCTCCGCCCCCTCGGAGCTTCCTCGCGGCAAGAGCTATCTGAGCCTGAACGCCTCCGTGGAAGTGGATCTCGGGAAGTACTGGACGCTGCGTGGCGGCCTCTCCCTGGCTCAGCGCAGCGTCGAAGAAGCCTCGACAGAACCCCTGCTCGGCGGGTCCCGCACCTCGGGGTTCTCCATCGGCGCTGGCTATCGGATCTGGGGCGGCGAGCTGAACCTTGGGTACCAGTACCGGCAGAGCGAGGATCAGGACACCTACCGGCTGAATGGCGTCTGGAGTTCGACGGGCTATCGTTCCGTCGGCACCCGGGTCCGCATGGAGGGCATGGGGCACCTCATGGCCATCGGCTTCAAGAAGATGTTCTGACCATGCGTTTCCTCGGACCCCATGCCTGCGAAGAAGCCCTGGAGCGCGGCGAGCTGCACTCCCTGTGGGTGGCTCCCGCCGCCTTTGGCCGGGTGGCAAAGCTGATCTCCGAAGCCCGAAATGCGGGCGTGGTGATCCATCGCGATCCCATGGAGAGCCTCGATCGCCGCGCCCAGGGGTTGCGCCATCAGGGCGTGCTGGGTGAGGGCGGCCCCTTCGCCTATGTCTCGTTTGAAGACGTGGCCGCCAACGTCCAGGCCAAGGGTGACGCTGCGTTGGTGTTGGCCCTGGATGGCGTCACCGATCCCCACAACCTGGGCGCCATTCTGCGTTCCGCGGCGGCCGTCGGGGTGGATGGTGTGCTGCTGCCTGAACGCCGATCGGCGATGGTGAACGAAACCGTGATCCGCGCCAGTGCGGGCACGGCGGGGCGCGTGCCGGTGTGCCGAGTGGTGAACCTTGGCCGTGCGCTCGATGACTTGAAGCAGGCCGGGGCGTGGATCTACGGCCTGGCCGCGGGAGAGGGCAGCCACGACTATCTGCAGGAAGCCTTTGATCGCGCGACGGTGCTGGTCATGGGCGCCGAGGGCGAGGGGCTTCATCTCAAAATTCGCGAGCGCTGCGACGGCCTCCTGCACATTCCCATGCCCGGCGGCATCGACAGCCTGAACGTCTCCGCCGCGGCGGCAGTCACCCTGTTTCGTGTGTTGGCGCGACGCGGCTAGGAGCTCCTTGGCACTTCCGAAGTTTCCTCTTGAGGGTGTTCCGTTGCCGTGATACCTTTCGAGTTCCCTGTCAGGAAAGCCCTGCCTCGCAGTGACCCTGACACGGTGCCCCGACAGGGGTTCCGTTGGGAAGTTTTGACAAGCCCCGGGAGGGGCGCCGGACAAGCATGCCGAGATGGCCGAGTGGTTAATGGCAGCAGACTGTAAATCTGCCACGCAACGCGTTACGGAGGTTCGAATCCTTCTCTCGGCACCAGTCCCCCGCAGTTCCTGGGGAAGGCTGGGTCCCGTTCTGGAGTTCCACCGCGGGAATAGCTCAGTTGGTAGAGCGTCAGCCTTCCAAGCTGAATGTCGCGGGTTCGAACCCCGTTTCCCGCTCCACCCTCCCCGTTGGCCGGTTCCACCCGGTTGACGGCAAGGCCCCCCCGCTTCACGGCGGGAAGGTTTAAAGCCCACATAGCTCAGTGGTAGAGCACTTCCTTGGTAAGGAAGAGGTCACCGGTTCAAGCCCGGTTGTGGGCTCCAGCCTTTTGTTTCGCATCGTTCCCCTTCATCTTCTCTCCCACCCTTTAGGAGGTATCCGTGGCCAAAGAGAAATTCGACCGCTCGAAGACCCACGTCAACATCGGCACCATCGGACACGTGGACCACGGCAAAACCACGCTGACTGCGGCGATCACCTATATCCTCGCCAAGAAGTTCGGCGGCGAGACCAAGTCTTACGACCAGATCGACTCCGCGCCCGAAGAGAAGGCCCGCGGGATCACGATTAACACCGCCCACGTCGAGTACCAGACCGAGAAGCGCCACTACGCGCATGTCGACTGCCCCGGCCACGCTGACTACATCAAGAACATGATCACGGGCGCAGCCCAGATGGACGGCGCCATCCTCGTGGTTGCCGCCACGGACGGCCCCATGCCCCAGACCCGTGAGCACATCCTGCTCGCCCGTCAGGTTGGCGTGCCTTACATCGTGGTCTTCATGAACAAAGTGGACATCGCCGATCCCGAGCTCACCGAGCTGGTCGAGATGGAAATCCGCGACCTCCTGTCCTCCTACCAGTACCCCGGCGACGATATCCCCATCATCAAGGGTTCCGCCCGTCTGGCCCTCGACCACGCCGAGACCCCTGATCACGCCGATTGCGCGTGCATCCTGGAGCTCATGGCCGCCGTCGACGCCTACATTCCCGATCCCACCCGCGCCATCGACAAGCCCTTCATCATGCCCGTCGAGGACGTGTTCACGATCACCGGCCGCGGCACCGTGGTGACCGGCCGCATCGAGGCTGGCATCGTCAAGGTCGGCGAGGAAATCGAAATCATCGGCCTCAAGGACACCGTCAAGAAGGTTGTGACCGGCGTCGAGATGTTCCGCAAGTCCCTGGATCAGGGCCAGGCTGGCGACAACGCCGGCATCCTGCTCCGCGGTGTGGAGCGCAAGGACGTGGAGCGTGGTCAGGTGCTCGCCAAGCCCGGCAGCATCACTCCCCACACCAAGTTCAACGCCCAGGTGTACGTGCTGACCAAGGAAGAGGGTGGCCGTCATACCCCCTTCTTCAACAAGTATCGTCCCCAGTTCTACTTCCGCACCACCGACGTGACCGGCTCCATCGAACTCGAAGCGGGCCGCGAAATGGTGATGCCTGGCGACAACGTCACCCTGACGGTGGAGCTGATCCAGCCCATCGCCATGGTCAAGGGCCTGAAGTTCGCCATCCGCGAGGGTGGACGCACTGTGGGCGCCGGCAATGTGGGCGAGATCCTGGCCTAAAGCCAGTCTGGCCCGACCTAGGAGGTCCCAATGCGCGACATCATTCACTTGCAGTGCCAAGAGTGCAAGCGTAAGAACTACAGCACCACCAAGAACAAGAAGACCACCACGGGCAAGCTTGAATTCAACAAGTTCTGCCGTTTCTGTGGCGGTTATAAGATCCACCGCGAGTCGAAGTAGGGCTCCGGTTCCGAGGGTTACCCGCCCGGCTTCACCAATAGCCGGGCGGTCCCACAGGGGAGTAGCTCAGTTGGTAGAGCAGCGGACTCCAAATCCGCAGGTCGCGGGTTCGAAGCCTGTCTCCCCTGCCACTTTCCGGCCCCGGCGATCTCGCTCGGGGCCAGGTTTTTCTGATCCACATCCTTTCCACGGGGTTCCATCGTGATCGGTGCCATCAAGCAACAGGCTAAAGATCTTGCGGCCGAGCTCAACCGAGTGGATTGGCCCACCAAGGAGAAGGTCATGACCTCCGCCTGGACCGTGGTGATCGTCTCGGTGTTTGTTGGGGTCTATCTCTGGTCTGTGGACTGGGTCCTCTCCAAGGGCTTCGCGGCTTTGTGGATGAAGGCTCGTTGAAGCGGAGGCAGACATGACCGATCTCGTGAGCACCCCCCAGGACACAGCTGCGCAGCCCCAGGGCCGCGAGTTGAAGTGGTTCATCATCCACACCTACTCCGGCTATGAGGCCAAGGTGATGGAGCATCTCCGCCAGCGCATCAAGATGGAAGAGCGCGACGAGAGCTTCGGCGACATCCAGATCCCCGAAGAGACCTACGAAGAGATGAAGGTCGACGCCAAGTCCGGCAAGAAGGAACGCGTCGTCAAGAAGCGCAAGTCGTTCCCTGGGTATCTGCTGGTTCAGATCCAGGTCGAGCGCAAGCCCGATGGCTCCGTTGAGATGGCCGATGCCGACTGGCATCTGGTCCGGAACACGCCGAAGGTCACGAGCTTCGTGGGGGCCAACAAGAAGCGGCCCACGCCCCTGACGGACGAGGAAGTCCGCCAGATCATGCACCACACCGAAGAGACGCAGGAGAAGCCCAAGCCGAAGTACCACTTCGAAAAGGGCGAGAAGGTCCGCATCATTGATGGTCCCTTCGCCAATTTCGAAGGGGATGTGGACGAGATCCACGAAGAGCGGTCCACCATCAAGGTGATGGTGACGGTCTTTGGTCGATCCACACCGGTCGAGCTGGACTTCATCCAGGTCGAAAAGCGTTAATGCTGTCCGGGGGACCGCGCTGCGCGCTACACCCCCGGAACCCCCGCGCCCTCGCCCGGCGGAGCCGGACTCAGGCTTTAGCAATCTCCCAAGCTTTTTCCGCCACTTTTTGGTAGACTTTTCAGTCCCGGTCCCTTTGGACCGGGACCTTTTCAACCCCGGTTGGCGGCTCGTTCGGGCCCGTCATCCTCAAAGCGGACGTCGCCGGCATGCGCCGGAATACTCCGCGGGAGCATTCACATGGCAAAGAAGATCACTGGCTATATCAAGCTGCAGCTGCCTGCGGGCTCGGCCACGCCGGCCCCTCCCGTGGGTCCCGCGCTGGGTCAGCATGGCGTCAACATCATGGAGTTCGTGAAGCAGTTCAATGCGAAGTCCGTCGGAAACGTCGAGAAGGGCACCACCCTTCCCGTCGTCATCACCGTTTACGCCGACCGCAGTTTCAGCTTCATTTTGAAGACGCCTCCCGCGGCCGTGCTGATCATGAAGAAGCTCGGCCTGGAAAAGGGCAGCCCCACGCCCAATAAGACCAAGGTCGGCAAGATCACCAAGGCTGAACTCGCCGAGATCGCCAAGGTCAAGATGCCCGACCTTACCGCCGGCAGCCTTGAGGCCGCCGTGCGTTCCATCGCCGGCTCCGCGCGCTCCATGGGCGTCGACGTCGTCGATTAGTGTTTTTCGCACGGGTCCCGAACCCGCGCGAGCTTCGTTTCTGAATTTCGCTTGTGTTGGAGAGCCGCGACGTGCGGCAATCCCGGCCACCGCGACCGACATCGCGGGAGATTGTTCGAATGGAGCCAAAATGGCAAAACCTGGAAAGAAGTACCGGGCTGCCGCGGCCAAGATCGAAGATCGCCCCTACGAGCTAAAGGATGCTCTCACCGTCGTAAAGGACACGGCTTTCGCCAAGTTCGACGAAACGGTTGAAGTGCACATGAGGCTCGGTGTGGATCCCCGGCACGCGGACCAGATGGTTCGCGGCACCATCGTCCTGCCGCACGGAACGGGCAAGACCATGCGTGTGGCGGTGATCGCCGGTGGCGAGAAGATCAAGGAAGCGGAAGCGGCGGGCGCCGAGATCGTGGGCGGGGATGAGCTGGTCGAGAAGATCGCCGGCGGATTCCTCGACTTCGATGCCCTGGTCGCAACCCCCGACATGATGAAGGGCGTCGGTCGCCTGGGTAAGGTGCTGGGTCCCCGTGGCCTCATGCCCAACCCCAAGACTGGAACCGTGACCTTCGACGTGGTCAAGGCCATCAAGGAGATCAAGGCCGGCAAGGTGGAATACCGTGTCGACAAGACCGGCATCATCCACGCAGGCATTGGCAAACTCTCCTTCGGCGTTGAAAAGCTCGAAGAGAACGCCAAGGCGCTCATCGATGCCGTGCACAAGGCCAAGCCCGCCACAGCCAAGGGCAAATACGTGAAGACGATGTATATCGCCTCCACCATGGGCCCGTCGGTCACCCTCAACACCAGCGTTGAGAAGTAGGAGGCTGACCATGGAAAAGACCAAGAAATTCGCCGAAGTTGCCGAACTCAAGGAAACCTTCGCCTCTGCCACCTCGGCGGTCGTGATCGAATTCAAGGGCCTCGTGGTCGAGAAGGACACTGCCTTCCGCAAGACCGTTCGCGAGAGCAAGGCCCAGTATCGTGTCAGCAAGAACACCCTGCTCCGTCTGGCCGTGAAGGATACGTCCTTCGAAGCCCTGGGCGGTTCCTTCAAGGGCTCCAGCGCCATTGCCACAACCACGACCGATGTCGTGGCCATGGCCAAGGCCATCAACGGCTTCCTGAAGGACAATCCTGCGGCGACCTTCAAGGCCGGCGTCATGGATGGCAAACTGTTCGATGCCAAGCAGCTCCAGGTGCTCGCCGAGCTCCCGAGCCGCGATGTGCTGATCGCCAAGCTGCTCTACCTCATGCAGTACCCCATCTCCGGTCTGGCGGTCGTCCTCGATGGCATCCGCAAGCAAAAGGCCGGCGAGTAGTACCCCAACCCCGAATCCAAAACCCCATTTCGAATTTTAGGAGGCCATCATGGCTCTCACTGCCGATCAGCTCATCGCTGAAATCGAAACCATGACCGTGCTCGACCTGGCCAACCTGGTCAAGGCCCTCGAGGATCGCTTCGGTGTTTCCGCCGCTGCCATGGCCGCTCCCGCCGCTGGCGGCGCCGCTCCCGCCGCTGCCGTCGAAGAGCAGACCGAGTTCAATGTCATTCTGCTTGAGGCCGGTGCCAACAAGCTGAATGTCATCAAGGCCGTCCGCGAGATCGTCGCTGGTCTGGGTCTCAAGGAAGCCAAGGACCTGGTTGACGGCGCTCCCAAGGCTGTCAAGGAAGGCGTGGCCAAGGACGAAGCTGGCAAGATCAAGGAAAAGCTTGAAGCCGCTGGCGCCAAGGTTGAGATCAAGTAATTACAAACACAGCATTAACGCAAAGCGTGGGGTGCGTCTCGTACCTTACGCTTTGCGGTTTTGTCTGGATGTGGTACGATTATTCCTTCCGTCCGGTATTCCCGCACGGATTCCGCCCCCATAAAGGCCCCTGGTTGCCAAACGCCCGCCGTCTTAGCGCCATCATCGTTTCAGGGCCGCTCCTTCCACCGATGGGTGGCAGGGTGGCCATCGGTTTGTATCGGGGTACGACGCACCATCGTAATTGAATCCGCCCCGGGGCCGCGGCCCTGGGACAAAGCCGTCTTTGCTCAAGGCCCGCAGCTGTGATTTGCCCGTGCTGTGTGCCGTCCATAGAAGGTTCCGCCAACTTCACCTGGAGCGAACCATGAGTGTTCAGCAGAACATCTACCGCCAGCGCCACAACTTCTCCAAGATCCGGTCCCTGGTTCCCATTCCGAACCTGATCGACATCCAGAAGCGAAGCTACGACGAATTCCTCCAGATGAACCTGCTGCACAGCGAGCGGGAACCCCGGGGCCTCAAGGCCGTGTTCGAGTCGATGTTCCCCGTGCACAACGGCAAGAACCCCGACGGCACGGACTCGAATCTTGAAGTCGAGTTCCTCGACTACACCGTGGGCCACTGGGCCTGCAAGTGCGAGAAGTACCTGGGCCTCGATCACCTTCGTACCCAGTGCAAGCACTGCGGCCACAGCATCGTGTCGGACCACCCGAAGGATCCCACGGTGGATTGCCCCAAGTGCGGCACGCGTAACAAGAACGCCGCGACCATCTGCGATGTGTGCCAAGAGCCCGTCGCGATGAAGCAGAAGATGGGCATGGACGAGTGTGTGGAGCGCGGCTCCACCATGGCCGCCCCCCTGAAGATCCGCGTGCGCCTCAACCAGTTCGACAAGGACGACAAGGGCAACCGTCGCTTCAAGCAGAGCCAGGATTCCGAAGTCTACTTCGGCGACCTGCCGATCATGACCGACCGCGGCACCTTCATCATCAACGGCACCGAGCGCGTGATCGTGAGCCAGCTGCACCGCAGCCCCGGCGTCTTCTTCAGCATCGCGTCCGACAAGAGCCTCTACAGCGCCCAGATCATTCCCTACCGCGGGTCCTGGATCGAGTTCGAGCTGGACTCCAAGGGCTTGCTCTACGCCCGCATCGACCGCAAGCGCAAGTTCCTGGGCGCCACCTTCATGCGCGCGCTCGGGCTGTTCGCCGAAAGCCTCAGCTCCAATGAGCTCATTCTTCGCCATTTCTACACCCCCGCCACCTTCTTCCTGAAGAAGGGCAAGCTGACGGTTGCCGTTGGCGAGCATCTTCAGGGCAAGAAGACTGAAGAGGACGTGAAGCACCCCAAGACCAAGGAAGTGGTGCTGGCCAAGGACAAGAAGATCACCCGTCGTCTCCTCGAGCAGATGGAGAAGGCCGGGATCAAGGATGTGCCGGTCTCGCGTGAAATGCTCGATGGGGCCGTCCTCCTGCAGGACATCGTGAACATGGGCACCGGTGAAGTGCTCATGGAAGCCAACGAGCCCTTCCTGCAGACCCATCTCGAAATGTTCCTGGCCAATGACGTCCAGTCCTTCGACGTCTGCTTCCCTGAAGCCGATGCCACGGGCAAGGTGCTCTCCGAGACCCTGGCCAAGGATCACACCGAGGACAGCGAGGAAGCCGCCAAAGAACTCTTCAAGAAGATCCGTCCCGGTGAGCCCGCCACGCTCGAATCCAGCAAGAAGCTGCTGTTCGGCATGTTCTTCGATCCCCAGAAGTACGACCTCAGCAAGGTCGGCCGTCACAAGATCAACGCCAAGCTGGCCCTGAGCACGGATCTGGAATACCGCACCCTGGGCACGGATGACTTCATCCAGACCATCCACTACCTGCTGCGTCTGAAGAAGTACGACACCACCCGTCAGGATGTGGGCGAAGTCGCCCCCGTCCGCGCCGACGACATCGACCACCTGGGCAACCGCCGCGTGCGATCCGTGGGTGAGCTGTTGGAGAACGGCTTCCGGGTCGGCCTCGTGCGCGTGCAGCGGGCCATCAAGGAAAAGTTCAGCATCGCGCAGGATCCCAACAATCCCGTGCAGGCCCACGACCTGATCAACAGCAAGCCGGTCATCGCCGCCATGAAGGAGTTCTTCGGCAGCAGCCAGCTCTCCCAGTTCATGGACCAGACCAACCCCCTGTCGGAAATCACCCACAAGCGCCGCCTCTCAGCCCTCGGACCGGGTGGTTTGAGCCGCGACCGCGCGGGCTTCGAAGTCCGCGACGTGCACACCTCGCACTACGGCCGCATCTGCCCGATTGAGACGCCTGAAGGCCCGAACATCGGCCTCATCAGCTCACTCTCCTGCTACGCCCGCATCAATGAATTCGGCTTCATTGAAAGCCCCTACCTCAAGGTTGAGAACGGCAAGATCGTCCACTTCGCCAAGGTCACCAGCGTGGGCGACTCCAAGCTGGGCTACATGGAAGTGGTCCGGCTCGCCGACCTCGAAGAAGAGAACAAGAAGCTGACCAAGGCCGGCAAGCGTCCCGCCAAGTCCGAGATGCACGCCTTCTACCTCTCCGCGTGGGAGGAGGATGCCCATGTCATCGCCCAGGCCAATGTCCGCGTGGACAAGGACGGCGCCATCCAGGACGAGGACGTCACCGTCCGTATGGCCGGCGAGACCAAGATCGTCTCCAAGGACAAAGTCACGCTCATGGATGTGAGCCCGAAGCAGGTGGTCTCTGTGGCCGCCAGCCTCATCCCCTTCCTTGAGAACGATGACGCCAACCGAGCCCTCATGGGCGCCAACATGCAGCGCCAGGCTGTGCCCCTCATCCGCACCGAGGCCCCCATCGTGGGCACCGGCATGGAGTACGTGGCCGCCAAGGATTCCGGCGCCTGCGTGGTCTGCCGCCGCTCCGGCATCGTCGAGACCGTGGATGCCAACCGCATCGTGGTGCGCGTCGAGGACGATCCCGAAACCGAAGGCATCGAGTCCGGTGTGGACATCTACACGCTGGTCAAGTTCGCCCGCAGCAACCAGAACACCTGCCTCAACCAGACCCCGCTGGTGAAGAAGGGCGAGTACGTCACCGAGGGCCAGATCCTCGCCGACGGACCCTGCACCGATCACGGCGAGCTGGCCCTGGGCCGCAACCTCGTCGTGGCCTACATGCCCTGGCGCGGCTACAACTTCGAGGATGCGATCCTGATCTCCGAGCGCGTCGTGAAGGAGGACCTCTACACCACGATCCACATCGAGGAGTTCGAGGTCCATGCCCGCGACACCAAGCTGGGCCCTGAAGAAATCACCCGTGACATCCCCCAGGTCCGGGAAGAGGCCCTCAAGAACCTCGATGACAGCGGCATCATCCGCACCGGCGCCACCGTCAAGCACGGCGACATCCTGGTGGGCAAGGTCACGCCCAAGGGCGAGACCATCCTGTCCCCCGAGGAGAAGCTGCTCCGCGCCATCTTCGGCGAGAAGGCCAGCGATGTGAAGGACGCCAGCCTCACCGTGCCCCCGGGCATCGAAGGCACCGTGGTCGACATCAAGGTCTTCACCCGCAAGGGCCAGGAGAAGGATCTGCGCACCCAGCAGATCGAGCGCGACCAGATGGCCAAGTGGGAGAAGGATCTCTCCGACGAAGAGCGCATCATCCGCGCCGAGGCCAAGAAGAAGGTCGTGACCCTGCTC
>Ga0302321_100004978_pt1 | contig 11565 bp, 18 predicted proteins | sample Fen_T0_1_FD_202505 | JGI IMG/M metagenome (GOLD analysis project Ga0302321, IMG submission 202505) | Peat permafrost microbial communities from Stordalen Mire near Abisko, Sweden - Fen_T0_1 | ecosystem: Environmental > Terrestrial > Soil > Wetlands > Permafrost | place: Sweden: Abisko...
TGCGAAAAATAATGAATTCCTTGACCCAAGCTGAACAGTTGGAGTAAAAGTTAGCCTTCACCGATGCGTTCGATTTTAGGTGTTCAAGTTCAACCAGAATCAGCGTTCAAATTAATCAGAATACGCATGTGTGTTCATAGCGGCAAAACCTCATTCAAAATATGAATAGAACCGCCGATTAGGGCGGCGTGGCTAAGTGGGTTTGCAGTTCCGCGTATGGCGCGGCCAGTCTTTCGACTGCCCAAATAGCCACGCCATATTAAATAGCCACAAAACAACTGTGACAAAAAATGACGCGCATAAAAAAGCCACTGGCTAGAGTGGCGATTATCGCCATACGAACGGGCTGCAAATCCCGGTGTTTCTATAGCACGAAGGAACGATAACCTATATTAAAACCAGCGTCAATTGTAACGATTCGATTTTGTGATGGAAGCCGCAAAAAAACCTTACTAGGTAAAGGCGATAAACGAAACTTGGTCGTCCTGAGCAAAAGCATTGATAGGCTCCAGCTTGTTACGCAAGAGCAATTGGATTTGCCGATTCGAGCAGTTGCCGCGCTTAATCCATATCACTTTAGGTGGGTGTCCGTACAACATACTTTTATCGTAAAAATCGGAATCTTTACTTACCAGGGTAAATCCGTTGACTTTGGCATAGTCCCAAACGTCGTCATCAGGGCTGCCGCCAAAACCGATACGGTCAACATGTGCCGAATCGGGAAAAATATCGGCTAAAGTCTGTACGAGTTTAGGCGATAGGTTCTCATCAAACAGCAGTTTCATCCACTGATAACGCGGGTATGCCTTTCCCTATCGGCTGCAAACGCAAAACAAGCCAGGATGTCGTTGTGGGTCAAATAATCGAAGTCCTCTAAAATCTCTTGCTCGGTCATCCCCGCCGCAAAATAATCCAGCACATCGTCAACAGTAATCCGCAGCCCCCTGATACAAGGTTTACCCGCTCTCTTGCCGGGTTCGATGGTAATGATGTCGTGGTAATCGATATTCATGCGCCTTTTATGCCCAATCAGGTGTTTTGACTATGATTTTATTATAACCTAACGCGGTTATATGTGCTTTAGCGTGTTTCAGCCACAATTGTGAGTACGTCCCTGCCGTACCTTTTTTCAACGCACACCTGGCAAACATGCCAATCCGTCTCTCCTTCAACCGACATTGCCTTTGCGCGGCCTTGGCTCTTGCTGAAGCCTTTTCCGCAAGAATAGCAAATCTTTTTTGCTTGGGAATCGGGCAAGTTGCAATTTGGGCGTTTAAAACTCTTTGGGGTTTGTGATCTCAAAAACGAGGGCATGGAAACGTCAATTTGCTAAGGATACTATTAAATCCGGTTTTTGGGGGCGGTGACCGGAAACGCCTCGGCAATGCAACCCAGGCATTACGACGGGCCGCCTGCAAGCCTAATCCGCACACACCCAATCCACGGGGCTAGTGCTGTCGTTATCTCCCCAGTTTTTACGGTGCGATAACCGGGCATCGCTACCAGGCGCAATTGGAGTCAAGCCTACCGTTCGTGCCGCGCAAAGAAAGCCGAGCGTTTCTCTGGCGTGTCTAATTCAAGTCCCGCCGCTTTTTTGGCCAGCGAGCGTTTGTGTTCGGGTGCGTCCAGCCATTTCAAGTCGCCGTTGGTTTCGGCAAAGATTTCGTGCATACGGGCAAACACGGCCATTTCAAACTTTTGTTGGTCGGTCAGGTTTGCCAGTGTGTTCACGTCCATGTATTAATCTTGGGCTTTGTTCGTTTCGCAGGGTACTGAGGTTTTTCCCGTCGAACGCAAGTCGGTTTTTGCAAGCCCTAGGAATCTTTGCCGATCCTGTTCCGGCGCATCATCCCAGTGCAGGCCGCTAAACCTTTCCTGGAATAACTTCCGGGCGCGAATGGTTATAGCCCGTTGCGCTTTCTGTTGGTCGGTCAAATACAGTTTGAGTTCCATTAATTACGACCTTCAACCCAACACTTCGCCTTATCCATCACCCCGGCCAAACTGACACTTACCGTTTTTGGCGGGCTGAGTGACTTGATGGCCTTGTCCCATCCCGCCACCGCTTCAAGCTGTTCTTGGTGCGCCATTGCAGCGGCATTATTGGTTTTGCTAGTTTGGAAAATACCGCGTTGCATTTCGGCCAGGACTTCATCCGGCGTGGCCATGCGGTCGGCAAGCCCTGCCTTGATGGCATCCTGCCCGGTGAATACGGCGGCTTCTTGTGCCTTGACCGTTCCGGGCTTTAATCCCCGGTTATCGGCTACCGTGCTTACAAACAGGCCGTAAAGTTTGTTGATTTCCGTTTGCAGGTCGGCTTTAACGGCATCGGGCAAAGGTTCGTGGGGATTGCCGTCTATCTTATGGCCACCGGCAAAAACATAGGTCACCTTAAAGCCTTCATTTTCGGCCATTTTGGAAACGTCCACATGCCGCAAGAACACGCCGACAGAACCGGCCACGCCTGTTTGGCTGATTGCAATGTCACCCGCTGCGCTTGCCAGCAAGTACCCGGCGGACGTCGCCATGCTGGATATGACGGCATTGACGGGCTTTGTTTCCCGAGCCTGTTTAATCATGGCCGCCAACTCAAAAGCCCCGGCCACTTCACCGCCTGGGGAATCGATCTGCAACAGGATGGACTTGACCGCTGTATCGTTTAGGGCGGCAATGAAGGCCGTGCCGATCCGGTCATAACCCAGGAGGTAACTGCTATTGGCATCAAACCCGCCACGGTGAACCAGAACCCCGAAAATATCAATGACCGCCACGCTGCCGATCACCTCATAGCCGGGTTGCTTGTGTCCCCCGGTTGCGGTCAAGGCCATTTCTGGCATCGGTTTATTATCAAATCCAAACCTGCCGCCGATCCCGGCAATGATAGCGTCCAATTTGGACGGTTGGATCATCAAGGGGGTGTTGAAGATACGGGAAAATAGGGCGGGGTTACGCATCCGCCACCTCCATCATCAAAACTATCTCAGGGTTAATGTCACCACGACGATAAACTCCACCAATACCGACCGCCTTAGCCTCACAGATAAGGGCTTCTTCTTCGATTTCCAGGCTGTGTATTTTTTCCTGCAATCCGCTAATCAAGCCTGGACGTTCAGCCAATGGTGGCCCAGGCGGATAAAAGTCGGCTTCTTGGGTAACAGCGTCAACCAAGGTTTTTTTGATGGTGTCACCGAAAAGGCTGCACAGCACACCCGCCAAATTAACAGATGATCTAAACTTAGTTGCAAGCATGTCATTAACAACATATACCGGAGCGGTGTCGGGTATGGTTTCAACCGTTAACAGACGGTTGTTAGTTTCGTAGGGGTAAAAGAAGCTTTCTAAGCCAGTGATTAGGTTGTTGCTTGAGACAAACGCCTCAACCCTTGCGATAACGTCAGTCAATGGCAACGGCGAGATTTTTATTAGCTCGATTTCATTGAGCAGTTCATTGCGTTGTTGGCGCACTGCTTCAAGTTTGTTCTTGTATTCGTTGGTCGCATGGGTGATAAGGCTGGTTGTTTTGGATATTGCATCATTCGCCATTGGCAAACCCTCCTTGAGCCGATCCGTAGAACGAATTATCGGACATAGCATTTATATGTTTGGTCGGTATGTTTTTGATGTGCTTCCTGGCAAAATCCTCCAGAATCCCAAAGCAACCCGCCACAGTGTTTAGGTTGTCCCTCGCCTCAATACACCGCCGTTCTGCGGATTTGTGTTCCAACAAGCTCAAAAACAGTTCTTCTAGGTGGTGTTTGGCTGCGGACTGGTCATCAATGATTTTTGTGATTTTTCCAAACTCGGCCTGGAAAAAATAAACGCTGTTTGTTGCGTCGGCACGGGCAAGCCGGTTATGGCGTTTGTAAGTGCGCTTGAACCATGCGGCCTGTTTTTGGTAGGCTTCTCGGTAGAAATGCCGGTCATCGTTCGCCGCACCACTCGCGGCGCGGGCGACTTCCACTTCGGTTTTTATTTGTTCAAATTTTTCTCGGGCAAACACTTTTGCCATTGTTGTTACTCCTTAGCTTTTTGGTTATTGTCGCAAACGGCCAAAAAGCTGCAAGCTAAGAATTAGATTTCTTTTTTTCAGAAAGTGGGCTATCGCTCAGTGGGTTGGGTTTGTCTTTTTGTAAGGCAGACCAAACGTCTTCTTGGGTATTTAGCACCTTTAACCCACCACTGCTGCATAACTCAAGTATGTAGCCATCGTAATCGGTCGTGCATACAGGGATTTCCCCAGCTTTAATCTTTTCGCAAAAACGCCCAATGTCGTCGGAAATTTTGCTGCACCTTGTCTAAGGCTCACCTGAGAGGCAATCGTAAGCTTCTTTTAACAGGTGGTTTCTGGTTTCATATTTGTCTTGGCAACTGGGTGAACGCTTGCCCCGCGCTTCAACAGGCGGCGGCGTCTTGGCCGCCAAAATTAACGCTTCGTCCAAACCAAGCCCGGTTTCAAGTCCTGCACCAAAGTTTTTTAGAAACTCCAATTCTGCGTTCAGTAATCTATTACTATCGGGGCTTAGCCGGTTTGCGAGCGCAATAAAAGCTGTGCGGCCACGTTCAAGTGAATCAGGATCATATTGACCATAGTCGCTGGCAAGTATTGGGAAGTCTTGCTTATTCACGACAATTAATGGCGTTAATTTTGTTAGTGATAGCATTTTTTGCTATCATTGCGCGGTGAATAAAAAGCACTGAAAAACCCTGCAAGCTATTTTTGCCGATCCCGTAAACGGGGCAATCGAATGGTCGCTCATCGAAAGCCTTTTTATCGCCTTGGGTTGCCGAAAAATAGAAGGCAACGGCTCTTCGGTCGCTTTTGAGTTGGCTGGCGCAAAAGTGTTTTTCCATCGTCCTCACCCGCAAAAAGAAGCGTTGAGATACCGCGTAATAGACGCAAGGCAATTTTTAACCAAGATTGGGGTAACGCCATGAACACCATGACTTACAAGGGCTATTCCGCCCGTATTGAATATGACGACAAGGATAGTATTTTTGTCGGACATTTGGTCGGCATCAATGACATTGTAGGGTTTCATGCCGAATCGGTTGCCGAACTGCAAGCCGCATTCAGGGAATCCGTCGATGATTACCTGGACGTGTGTGAAAAACTTGGGCAACCGCCCAACAAACCCGCCAGCGGCAAGATGGTGTTGCGGATACCGCCGGAAATCCATACCGCCGCTATGACCGCCGCTAAATTGGCAGGGCAATCTTTGAACAAGTGGGCTGCAGATGTTTTTAGGAAGGCGGTCAACAACTAATCTGCCAGCCTGCCTAGTTTCGCAATTTACCCGACCAACATAACCCCAGCTTGCGTAAATCAGGCCGTAAAAGGCCAGTATCCGCCCACATAAGCCAAAACCCAAAAAACGGCAAATCGCCCATTGGACGCTAAACATCAATCTGTTACTTTGATTTTTTGCCCCTCCCCCTTTCTTAATCGGGAGCGGCGGGGCGATTTCTGGCGGCAAATGACCCGCTAACGCCCAAACGGTGAACAAAACAGAAAGCCGGATGGATAGCCAGGGTTTGGCCTGTTTTCTTATCTATTTCCTTATCTTATTGTTTTTACTAACTATTATTAATAATAATGAAAGTAATAGGTAATATATCGGGTGGTTAGTCGCGGCAGTAATGAAATGTGTGTATGGAGTCCCGCGACCGCTGTAAGTCGCGCTAAATGCGCTTGTCGCGTTAGTTGCGTCAGTCGCGGGACTAAAACGCCTCATACGCGAGAGAGAAAAAAATAGGGTATGGATAAAAAAAATATTCGTGCACGCATACGAGGATATCCCCCCGCGACTGACGCAACTGACGCGACTAGCCCGTAATCCGTGGCTTCTAGCGGTCGCGGGACTTTGTATTTTGTATTTTGAAGTGCCGCGACTGACGCGACTAAACGAAAATTTTGAGGGCTTTTTGCTAAGACTTCGCATAATCCCCCATTGCTTTGCGAAAAGCAAGTACCCCCAACACCCAATTGTGGCGCTAATCCATTACGCGGATTCGGCAACTCTTTGCATTTTTTGGGCTGGATGAACGGCTTGCTTTTGTAATCTATTGTTTCGTATCTAATCACGGGCTGGCCATTTTCATACCCATCTGTATGTTCCAGGGTAATTTGATAGGTGTTACGCATTTGGGCAACACCTTCCTGGTGTTTTATATGCGGGATAAAAAACTGTATTGAAGGGACGCTATTTATCCCCTCGTTTTTGCACCACACACAGAATAATTTGTATAGGTCACGGTTAAGAATGGGCTTGTCGATTTCGATCTCAAGAATTTCTCCGGCTATCAATTGATTCCAGAACCTGATCGGGGAGTCTTTTGACATCTCCTGCATCTCGGTCTTTGCTTCCGTCTCCGGTGGGTCTTCATAACCAGTAAAACCTTGCATTGGGTATGTTTCCAACATGTAGTGCCAAGCATTAGCACCTTCTTCACTCATGATCTGAGCCTTGATCTTAGTAGCTTCGAGTTTGCTAATTTTCTCGTTTTGCCTTAACACAAACCATCGTCGCGCCTGGTTACCGAGCAAAAACGGGAGCAACTCATTGGTAAAAAAATAATAAATAGTCCGGTTTAAAACCATCCTACCGTTCACCTGCTTGGGGTTTATCCTCGCGGTATCACCGGTAACCATGTGTTTCAGCAGATTTTTTAATTTATGCCCATCTTTCCCGCCGCCGACGCCGACTTCCTCGAAAACACACAGCAGGATATTGTCCATGTGGGCATTGAAACGGTCTTCAAGGTCATTTTGGTTAAGCACAATCCCATGCCGCCCGTATGGACGCGACAATATTTTTCCAAAAAGACCTTTCCCGCTACCTTCGTCTGACTGCAAGATAGTCCCAATATCAATACTTGCGCCTGGGTTCTGAATTGGGAAGGCTATGCAGCACATCAAAAAATGAAAATGCTCTTCGTTCCCGTTGCAAATCACATCTTTGATGAACGGCGCAATAAGGTTGCAAGCCTCATCATTTTGGACGGCTCTCGTCTGGTAGCCAAACCAAGGGTTACCTGGCTTTCCAATGTCTTCAAGGCTAAACTGCATACAGATGTCGTCCATTGCGATAACGCGCTTGTCAAGCTCTACCGCCGCATACCATCTTGTCCGAACATCACGGCCAGCCATCTGATTTTTCGCGTCTTTCATTTTTACAACTTTTCGTAACAACATGTCGTAAACTGAATCGCCACCGTCTGCAATCAAGACGAACCGCCACAAGGCCGCTGGTAAATCCTCCATCATATACTTAGTTTTGCCGGCATCTTGAGCCGGTAGCGTGGCTACACGTTCGGCATGGCTAGGCAACCTAAGCCGCAAGTCGGCAATGTACCGCTCAAACTGCAACCGGACGGCGGCATCGCCTTCGTCAATCATCAGGTCGTTAAAATCGGTGCGCTTGTTGCCGTGTTTAACCCAAGCGTGCAGCCGCTTGGCGTTATCCGACCATCTAGGGAGGGTGTAGGACACCCGCTTACCGCCACTATCGCCACAGGCTTTCAAGGCGGCATCCCTGCCCGTATTTTTGCGGCCATATGATCGCTTGCACTCAGGGCAATTGGAGTGGTCGTCTTGCTGCGAGAGCATGAAACGGTGGCGGCAATCCTCACTAGGGCATTGCTTCAGGTCGTCATCGTCCGCAGCAATTAGCAGGTATACATCGGGGTATTGACCCAGGAGCGTATCCACGACGGGTTTGATGTTGCCAGCCGAAAAAACCACAGCACAGATCAAACCCGTTGCCTTATGGATTGAGGCCGCCGTCGCATAACCTTCTGCGATAACAATCACATCGCCAGGGCGAGGTATCCCGCTAATCCAGTGATAACCGCCCTTTATCTTGCAGCCGAAAGGCCAGATTTTCTTGTTGTTGCCGCCGTTTTTCCTGATTTTTTCCGTGTGGGCAGGGATGTTTTTGGACAGCAAAAACTGGAGCGCGACAATTCGCCCACCCCCCCTGATTGCGACGACCGCCCCGCCATCGGATGTCATGCGGATGTCATAAGCGTTAACCTGCTTGTCTGACAGGTATAAAGCCGATAAGGGGATGGCAGGTTTGCAATTGTGATAAAACTTTTCCGCCAGGAGCGCGGCTTTGTTGGCCTTGGCACGTTCGGCGGCTTCGAAAGACTTACGTTGTGCTTTTATTTGCGCGGCAATTTTTTTCCGTTCTTCGGTGGTCGAGCCATACTTATCTTTGTCGCTGGAGAGGTCTATTTTTTCATAATGGAAGTCCGCACCATTAAAAACCCCGATCACACCGACGAACACGCGCCGCCCATTTTTGAGGGTTAGTTCGGAAAGCCTGATCCTGCCGGCATCGCGCTGTTTATTGCCGGAAACTCGGAAATATAGCCAGCGGCCAGGCAACAACTTGGCGGCGGTCACGCCCAAAAACCCTAACGCCTCAGCTTGGGTTATTATTTCGGCGACGTTATCGGCCATGACGGTAAAAAATAGGGGTTGACAAACTCAAAACCCTGCTATCTGGCTGTACATCGCGGCTATTTAACCCTCTTTTGGGTATGGTTGGGGGAAGTACCTTCGGATTTTTTGACGGGCGTGGCAAGGTTGCTGCACTGCGACGTGCAACTGGAGCAAAGCCGCCTGCTTGCTTTTTCATGGGGGGCGGGGTTTAGTTATTTTATGTCGAACCCTTCATTGACCTTAAGCGGCGGCAGTTCACAATTAAGCAAACCAGCAAGGTATTGACCAAACGTAAGCCCGGACGCTTGGACGGCATCCTCAAAGGCCTGCTGGCTTGAGGCATCCCCGAACTTAACACTAACATCCATCCTAATCGACATGAGGCCACCCGCTTTCTACCTCAACCAACTTGCCCGGACAATAGGTTTTGGTATTTGCTTTTTTGCGTCCGCGCCGCGCTTTAATCAGATTATGAACAGGCGGGGTTGATGGTTGGGAATCTATCCAGCGCATATAGTTTTCCCAATGGATCAGGACACGACCAGCAACACGCCGGATAGCTTTTGCTTGTGTCAGCCCATTATCGTCTGCCTTGAATATTTGAATCCTGATAGCGGCCTCGCTAAACATGCCGGACTTTTGCGAGGCTTCTCGAACGCTTAGGTAAACGGTTTGCCGATCTAACTCGGGTTGGGGTTCTTGGTTGGATTTGGTCATTAAATAGCTCCAGTTAGGTTATGGGGCTATTTTGTATTTTTGCTTACTTTAAAAAAAGGTAAAAAACTCTAGGAGATTTTTACCCAAAAAATCATCAATAATGGCGTATATATTGCGTTTATTTATAACAATATGAAATTTATATCTTTTCCTTGATTTTTTGGTCATAACCGCTTGTGCTGGGCATTTTGGCATGGGTGAAAGAATCTTTAACCCCGAGGAAATTAGCTATCTTTCTTCTTTTTCTCAATTCGTTTTGAATTGTTTGTTTGAGAGCATACTCATACCCGTCTGGGATTTTAAAAAACTTTTTAACATCCTCAACGGCTTGTTTAGGCTTTTTACCAATCAAAAGATTGGTGTCATAACGATCCATAAGCTTTTTTTTATCATTGATGTCATCTGTAAGGTCGCCTTTTAAGCCTAAAATTTCGGCTGAACCAATCCATTTTTGAGTGTCTTTAATAGTCGTATTAGATACATATTTTTGTACATATTTAAAGGCGCAATGTGTCGATAAGGCTTCTTGGATAAGCTCAAGCTCATCAAAAGCCAACAAGACAGCATTCTTACTTTGTTGCATTGTTTGAGCTATGTCTTCTTTTAATTTTTCTACATCGTGCCCATATAAATCAGCCACACCGCGATCATGTAATTTACATAATTCCAGAAATTCATCAGGCAACCTATCCAGCCAAGTATCCGAAACATCAGAAAGCATTGAGCAAAGATCGTCTATTGAATCTTCTAGGTCAATTAATTCAGGATATTCATCAACCAGTTCGCCTTTTAAAAACATTACCTTTTGCTGCATTTCAAAATGCCGCACTTCTATACCTCGCTTCATCAAACCACCCCGCCAAACAATTTCTCGTTCATCGAGGCCACCACATTGCTCAGATGGGCGTCGCTCAGGTGGGAATAGCGTTTGACCATCGCCAAAGTCTTATGCCCCGACACTTCGGCAATTTCGGGCAAGCTTGCGTGATTCATGGCGAGATACGACGCGGTGCAATGCCGCAAGTCATGCCACTTAAAATCGTTGATTTCAGCGCGTTTAAGCGCAAATTCAAACGCGCTGCGGGTGTTTGTAGGGCTTGTTCTTATTTTGCTCGCTAGGGAACAGCAAATCGGTGTCCATCCCCTTAATCTTGGCATGGTTGCGTAACAACGCTAAGCCGTGGCCTGCCAACGCAAGCCCATGAGTTCCGAATAACGCATACCGGTGGACAAGGCCAGCACCACGCACGGGTAAAGCAACGGGTTGGAAGATTCCTTGCAAGCGTCCAGCAGCCGTGCGCGTTCGCCGTCATCCAGGAAGCGCACCCGACCGCGTGATTCGCGGGGCTTTTTGACCTTACGCATAGGGGATTCTTCCAACCAACCCCATTCGGTCACAGCGATACTGTAGCAATGCGACAACGCGCTCAAGTAACGCACAACCGTAGTCGGGCTGCGTTGGGTGTTGCGGTAGGTGGTGCCGTCCGCCAGTTCATCCCGGCATTTGACGATCAAGGCCGGAGTGACATCCGCCAGGGTGTACGATCCCAGCCGCTCTAAACCATTCCAACTGCATTTTTTGCTTGAAGGCTTGGACTTTGGATTTTTTTGGCAGGACGGACTTGATATAGCGGCCAACCATATCACCGAACGTGTGCTTTTTGGCTTCGGCGGTCTTGAAGTGGCGGCCTTCACGGATTGCCGCCTGGGTGGATTCTGCCCACTTTCGGGCATCGGTCAACCTTGTGAAAGTTGCCGATTGGGGCGGGTAGCCCTTAAGCCTTACCCGGACTAGATAACTGATTGCGCCGTTAACAGGCGATTTAACTTCTCGAACAGTGGCCATGCTGCAAACTCCTTAAGGGTTGCAACCGGCTTTGCTATAATATCCATAGCTTAACCCGCCTTGTTAAGTCGATCGGTCAGGGCTGTGTGGTGCTATCAACACCTGCAAGCCCGTTTTTAATTACGGGTTTTATTATAACCCCTCGTTGGCAAATGTACCAAATTTGTACCACTAAATAAGAAAAACAGGGCAAAACTGAGAAAAAATGAAAAATAGAAAACATCCTATCTTATTGATTATATTATTCTATGTATTTCTGTATTTTTCTGGTTTTTTCAAAATAAGGGACTTAAAATCCCTCGTTCGTAAGGACGTGCCGGTTCGACTCCGGCCCGAGGCACCAAAAAAATCAAGTATTTCTGCTTTTTATCCAAGTCCTTTTTTAAGCCAGAAAGATTCATGCCGGACTTTTGCCACACTGAAAAAAAGCCATATCAAATGAGGTAATTGCAAAACTACAGATGTGGACAGGATTTTCCCCTGAAAAGGGTGTAGAAAAGGGCGGCCATTTCTGGCACGATGGTGTTTCTCAGGCACACATCAACGCCCTCTTATG
>Ga0302321_100004979_pt1 | contig 11563 bp, 14 predicted proteins | sample Fen_T0_1_FD_202505 | JGI IMG/M metagenome (GOLD analysis project Ga0302321, IMG submission 202505) | Peat permafrost microbial communities from Stordalen Mire near Abisko, Sweden - Fen_T0_1 | ecosystem: Environmental > Terrestrial > Soil > Wetlands > Permafrost | place: Sweden: Abisko...
AAACCCTTTTCCGTTCTTACATCAGGAGGCTGACGTGACCGACATGCCAGAGCTGACCCGCCGCGACTTCGCCAGGGCCATTCCAGCCAGTGTTCGCCGACGCCTCATGCGCGGCCAATTCGAGTCCGGTGATGACATCGCGGCCCTCAGACGCTTCGTCGGCTTGACCCAAGCGCGTTTCGCACGCGCCATGGGCATCAGCGTCCACACCCTCAGGAATTGGGAACAGGACCGCCGCTCGCCCGAAGGACCGGCGCTCGCATTGCTCCGCATCGCTGCTCGACATCCACGCATTCTCCGCGAGAACCTGAAAACAGCCGCCTGACAGGTCTCGACGGCGTTTAACGCGCAGTCCAACAAGCCGTTGAAGCACAGACAAAAGCGTCGCTTCGCTCGGCTTCTGCAGCTTGACATTCGTACGTTATGCAGACTGGCCTTCGCTACTTCTTGCTTGCTGTGGCCGCGGTCCAATCTTCGAGCGTGAGCCCCTTGAATCGCGCAAAGTCCTTCACGTTGGCGGTCACCAAGATTAGATCGTGAACGCAAGCTATCGCGGCTATTTGGCCGTCAACGTATGGTCCTGGACGACCAACTCGTTCTTGCCTCGCTCGCTCGAGAGCATGCCAGGTTGCAGCCTCCTGGTCGTAGGGAAGTATCGGGAACGACCTGAGGACGACGTCGCGCAAGTAGGCTTCGAGCTCGGCTTTGCGCTTGCCCGACTCAAGGCGTTCGCACCCGTAGGTCAACTCGTTCCACACCACTGACGCCGTGGCGCACTGAATTCCTCGTTGCCCGAGTCGTTGAAGAACCGCGCGGCTTGGCTTCAGCGCTATCGCTGCGGATAAAACGCTCGTATCGAGCAAATACCTGATCGTCAAATCACTACCTTGCGTCCTGCCCCGCGGTCACGAAGCGATCGAAAGTAGCGAGGCCCGACCCCTTCACCATTCGCGGGGAAGCGTTTTCGAAATTCCTGGTACGCTTCTGAAAAGCCGACTCGGTTCGCCTTGAGGCGTTCATATTCTTCGACCGACACCACAACCGCGACTGCACGACCTCGCCTCGTGAGATGCACTTCTGAACCGGCTTCCGCTTCGTCCACCAAGCTGGGCAGGTTCCGTCGCGCGTCGGCGATCGAATATTGCTTCGACATTCCGCAAGTGTACATCAACATGTACACTCCGGCAAACAGCTCCCGCTGGGCTGCCCAACAAGGCGTTGCAAGGCGTTGCAGCAGACGGGCTTGTCGGTCGCCGTGGGACCTTAAGGAAGATCTTCTCAGTCGAGTAGGGTATCGTGACAGAGGATGGCCAGACTGTCGCAGGCGATCCAGAAGCGAGGCCTGCCACGGGCACCGGTCGGGTTTCCAATTGCGGTTGTGACCGGAGCGGTCCTTGCGGCGTCGTGCGGCTCTGTCGCGCGGCTCGAGCCAGCACAGATGCCGCCGTCGTCGAGCAAGTTGACAGCAGAGGCGTCCGCGGGGGCGTGTCCGCAAAGCCGAGGGGATGAGCCAATCGCAGTCTGCAACCTGGCTTTCTCCGGCGAGTTCGAGGTACTAAATCGAAGCGACCAGCCGGTCGACGTGCTCACGCGGGTCGACGTCGAGACACGCACCGGAAGCGATTCGTGGGCCGTGACCTCAGCCTTGGTCTACCTGATTGGCGCGTGCACCCAAGGTCCACCCGAGACACGATGCATGACGCTAGCGCCTCATGCACAGTTTCGGCCGCGTCCTTGGTCGGGTTTGACCTGCTCCGGGCAATGCGGACCGACCTGCGTCGGCGATCATCGACTGCGCGGCTGGCCACTGCGTTTCGCTGTCACGTCCTGCAACGGAACACAGCGGTTCGTCGGAGACTCCTTCGCCCCTCCTGAGTTCGAAGACGTTCCCCTGTGAAGTCGCCGCCGCCCAACGAAACGTTGAAGCTCTCGTAGCAGCGTACACGGCTACGTTACCAGACGAGAGAAGCGTCTCGCTCGAGGCGTCGTCATTGGACGCGTTGACTCGACTATTCAAATCATCCGAGAGATTCTAGCCTTCTCGGATCATTGGTTACCTGGACCTGAGCGACTGGCTTGATGCAGCTCCCGAATAAACGAATAAACAAAGTTGAGCTACTCCCGCCCAATGGCCAATCGTGGCAATCATCGGAAGAACTTGTCGACACCGCGCAATCGTCTCTCGAAATTTCTAGAGCACTTGGATGCCATATTCGAGACGGAACCCGAGTTCTTTCCGTTCGAGTCCAGGCTACTTGGTTCGCCGAACCTCGCGTGCATGGTCTACCGCGATATCCCTGAAGCCGATCACGTGACGGGAGTCACCTATGGCCTATCAGAGGTGGTTCACCCCGCCTGGCGTCAGGGTAGGCCAGAGCTGATCATCTCGGTTCACTCCACCGACATTGCTTGGCCGTTGGCTGTGGCCGAAATGGCAAACCAACTCCGTGGCAAGTGCCCGTTCGGTTATGGCGATGTCATCGACTTCGGCGAAAAAATCTCGGAAGAGTCGGAGATGTCTGCCTTCTTGGTTTTCACTCCCTCCATACTCGCGCCGAACGCCTCCCTCGGTATCGATGTCGGAGCCGAGCAAGCCGTAAACATCGCAGGCATGTACCCCCTCTACGAGAGCGAGCGAGCTGTGCTCGCTGAAGTGGGGCTCGAGCAATTCTGGAAGCATCCAAACTTCGATCGGTACGACATCCATCGAGCCGCCGTGGGAAGCGCGAAGACTTCATGAGACGCTCCGCTCGATTCTCGCTGAGGAACTGGGTCGCCATTCGAGCACGCTCCACCAGGTGAAGCTGCCAACACCACTCGTGCTTGGTTCCGTTCTGGCTCATGAGCTACGCGACGAGCTCGGCGCGCCACGCCCGCTATCCAAAAGCAAATCTCACCATGGCGCCCCGGCCCAACGCCTCTAGCGCCCTGCCAACGCTGGGCAAAGCGAAGGCGGACTCCTCACGGGCCGGCTTTTCTTTGTTGTTGATGGTCACGCGGGCTGGCACGGGTCGGCAGAGCCTTCGGCGTCGCGGTTCGACATTAGCGGACCAACGGCCGACCGCTCGCCGCGGAAGCGCGCTCGCTCGCTGCTCGGTCGCTCCGCCGTTCTGCAATGTGCGCCACTTCCGTGCCAAGCGCGTCGGCATCGCTTGGCACCCGGTTACCCCAATTCTGCAGAAATGTCGTGCGCTCGCCTGGCACTCAGCTTGCGTTCAAGGCTAGACCTGAGGTCGTAGTCGAAGGGCAAGCTCCATGATGCCAAAGCAAGGCCAGATGCAGGCGGACGACGGAGCAGAACTGTTTTTCGAGGACGCCGGCGATGGGCCCGCACTGTTGCTGCTTCACGGCCTGACCGGGACGCACGACGACTTTGCACGCGTGTTCGATCTGCCCGCGCTGCGCGCGATCCGACGCGTCGTAGCGCCCGACGCGCGCGGTCACGGGCGTTCCACGAATCCGGGCGGGCGGTTCTCGTTTCGGCAGTGCGCCAGTGACGTCCTCGCACTCCTCGATCATTTGGGCATCACTCAGGTGCAGGCGATCGGTGCCAGTCTGGGTGCAAAGACACTCTTGCACGTGGCCACGCGGGCGCCGAGCAGAGTGAGTGCCATGGTTCTCGTTTCGGCAGCACCGCGGTTCCCCGACCAGACGCGTGCCCTTTTGCGCGCGGCGGCTGCCGCGCCGCACTCCGCCGAGGACTGGAGCGCGATGCGTGCTCAACACGCCCACGGAGACGCCCAAATCGAGGCGATCTGGGGCGTTCCTCAGCAGTTCGCCGATGACATCGGTGACCTGACGCTGTCCGCAATCGACCTCGCGACAATCCGGGCGAAGACCTTGATCGTTTCGGGCGACCGCGATCCCCTGTACCCAATCGAGCTCGCCATCGAGCTGTACCAAGGAATTCGCGACTCCGCGCTCTACATCGTACCCGGGGGCGGACACCTGCCCATCTTCTCCAAGGAGCGCGCTCCCTTCGTTGCCCGCGCACTCGGCTGGCTCGGCGCGGGTCCAGGCTCGCGTTGACCGGAGCCTCGCTCGTGGAGCCAGGAAGCGGCATGTTTGGGTTCCTCGAGAAGCGCCAAAGCCTCCGGTGCCGGACATCCCGTTCGACTCAACAGACCAACTCAACCAAGAAGGATACAGCCATGTCGTTCGAGCTCTACTACCACCCACTCGCGTCCTACTGTTGGAAGGCGCTGATCGCCCTCTACGAGGCGGGCCTACCTTTCGAAAAACGCGTCGTAGATCTAGGCGACCCCACACAGCGCGCCGCGTTCCTAGAGCTCACTCCGATCGGCAAGTTTCCGCTGCTCCGTGATGGCGAGTCCGGCCGTTGCATCCCCGAGTCGAGCATCTTGATCGAATACCTCGCGCTGCGCGCACCCAGCGCCGCGCAGCTCTTCCCGAGCTCACCGGAGCTCTTACTCGAAGTACGCGCCAGAGACCGGTTCTTCGATCTCTACGTCATGGAGCCCATGACGAAAATAGTCGATGACAAGCTCAGACCGGAGAACGAGCGCGATCCACGCGGGGTCGCCAATGCGCATGCCCGTCTGGATACGGCCTACGCGATCGCCGAACGCTTCCTCAGAGGATCCGGCTGGGCCGTCGGCAACGACTTCAGCCTAGCCGACTGCGCAGCCGCTCCGGCGCTATTCTACGCCGACAAGGTGCACCCCATCAGCTCTGCTTCACCCCGTGCCCGAGCCTATCTCGAGCGTCTCGAAGCGCGCTCGAGCTTCGCCCGCGTACTGCGCGAAGCGGAACCATTCATGTCCATGTTTCCCGGCTAGTCCTGCAGCCGTGATACGTCGAACGCTGGACACGCCGCCCGACTTTATGCGCGGTAGACGTGTCACCCGATTCGCACGCGCTCGGTCACCGCCGAATTGCGCGGCGTTGGCCGACAGCGTAACCTTGCGGCAGAGGTCGTCGCATGAATGTCTCCTATCGGCACACCCAGGTCGGATATTCGATGATCGCCATTCTCTTCTTCGGCGCCGCCTGTATCTCCGCATCGATCGTGTTCGGGAATGGCCCGCACGCCTTGGTTTTCGCGGTCGGCATCCTGGGCTTGTGTCTGCTCCTGTTTCCGACCCTGACCGCAGTCGTGCAGGGCGACAGACTGTGCTGTTTCTTCGGGCTAGGACTGATTCGACGGGAGATCTCCGTGCGCGATATCTTGTCGGTTGCCGTCGTCCGGAACCCTTGGAGCTACGGCGTGGGCTTGCGCTTGATTCCGGGAGGATGGCTTTGGAATGTCTCCGGAGGTGATGCGGTCGAGCTGCGGCTGCGCGACGGCAGGCGCTTTAGAATCGGGACGGACGAGCCTAGCATGTTGCGTGAAGCGATCGCGAACGCCTCACGCACGGGCTAACTCAGCGCTCCAAGAAGCGCACGTCATCGACCCAAAAGTCGAATGGAGTTTGCTCGGGGGCTACCGTGAACTCGAGCGAAAGCAGCGAGCGCGGATCGAAAGGCACGACTTGGCCGAAACCCTTTTGCTTGAGTTCAGCCCAAGTCACGCGCTGCTCTTGCCAATTGCTGCTCAGGGAAACGGTGGCGCGGTGGCTGTCATAGCAATCGTGGCTGCACGAGCCGCCGTATTCCTCCGCGGCAATTTGTGTCATTTTCGCGACCACGTTGAAGCTACCGCGGCCACGCGCAAAGAAAGCAAGGCCGCCATAGGCGGAGGCGTCGTAGCAGCGGCGCGCGCTGAAATCCGCTGCCAGCAAAGCTCCCCACTTCGTGAACTTGCCGCCGCTCGTGTGCAACGCGAAGCGGCTCGTGCCGCGCCCGCCGGGGATGCGCGTCATCGCGAGTTGACGGCCCAGCGAAGGCCACTGCGTGGCCGTGTTGTCGTTGGAGGCACTCCAAAAACCGGCGCGATGCTCGAATGGCGCGATGCGCGCGTCGTCGTCCTCGAAATCGTCAATCAGCGGCTGGCTGCCCGCGGCGCGCATAGCAGGGGTGCACAGCTCGAGCTCGGGCACGAGCGTGTGCGGGGAGCTACTAGGCACAGGCGCTACGGTGCTGCGTTGGTTGGCGGTGGAGCCCCGCTCGCGCACCAGCACGATCTCTTGACGCGGATTGAAACGCAACCACAGCGCGACCAACGCGGCCAGACCAACGCCAGAGCCCAAGACAGCCCACACCAAGCGTTGCCGCGAGCGGCGTCGACGGTAACGGAGCAGCACGTGTGCCATGCTCGCTTTGCGCGTGAGCGCACTGGGCGCTTCGTTACGTGCCGAGCGCACGAGCTCACGAGCGTCTGGAGCGGCTGAGTGCGCCAGACGCGGCGGATGCGACGGATGCGATGATTGCGACGGACGGACCGACGGACGCGGTGATTGGGACTGTCGCGCCGGCTGTGAGGGCCTCGCCGGCTTTGAAGGGTCGGAAGGGTCAGAGCTCACGCTTTGACTCCGGGAAATTGATCGCGGGCGCGCAGCCGGCGCAGCGAGAGGTCGAATTCTTCGCGCGCGACGCGTAACCGGGAGCTGACCGTAGCGGCGGGCAGGTCGAGCAAGCCGGCAATCTCCGGTACGGTCAGTTCTTCCAGCTCGTAGAGCACGAAGACTGCGCGTTGCTCGAGCTTCATGGCAGTCAAAATCTCGTTCAAGTCACGCCGGGCGTTCGCGAGTTCAGCGAGGCGCTCAGGACCCAGATCGTTACGGTCACGGTGCGACTCTAGCTCTTCCTCGGCGAGCCACGCGCGCGGCTCTTCACGTCGGCGTTTCAGGCCGCGTCGGCGCGTGGAAACCATGCGCAGCGCGGTCGCGAACAGGAAGCGCTTCTCACTCGGGGGCGCGATTGCGGACAGCTTGCGGCTGGCGACCATGAACACCTCTTGCGCTCCGTCAGCAGCATCGGTCGGCGATAAACCCAAGCGGCGCAGGCTGCGCCAAACGAAGTCGAAGTGCGCGTTCATTAGCGCGCGCAAGCGTAGTTCCGATGCGCTTTCGCGGAGCCGGGGCTGCGATCGAGATCCGAAGAATGACAAACGTGCCAAACGTGCTGAAAAGCGAGTGCGTTGGAGCTCGGAGCTAGCCACTGGCAATTACCATGACCGCGACTCTTCTAGACGATCAAAAGAACGGGCCAGTACCCGGAACTTTCCCGCCGACGCAGGCACTTCTCAAACGGCGCCAGGCCGTGGCGGCCGTTACGGGCGCTCGAACCGACCGACTCGCGCAGCCGAACGCCGTGCTCGGCCCGTCGAGAGTTGCGAAAATGGACTTTGAAATTCGCTCTCGTGTGGGTCTCCGCGCGGGAGCCGGTCCTAACCGACCCGGAACGCTTGATCCCTTCGTCCTGGAAGGACTCATTGCGTCCTACGACATTCGCGATTGGGCCGACCAGATGCTCGTCTGACCCGTCACTCCCGGTCCTCGTCTCGCGCCTGTTCACCGATTAGATCGGCCCCGCCGATCAGGTCGACCCCGCTAATGTCAACGGTGGGCTCGACTGGGCGTAAGGCAGCTCGCTGGAGCGGCGGAGGCCCGGGGGGCTGCAGGTCACTCCCGCTCAGCTCGATGGTGGCTTCGGGAACCGAACTGATCCGATAGGCAGTGCGAGCCCGCGCGTCGCGGGTGAATGAAGGCTCGCGCACGCCCAACACGCTGACCGCGGAAAAGGCGGGTTGCGAGCCGCGAACCAGCCATTGAACCGCGCCTTTCGCGGATGCCCAAAACGAAGGGCGCAGTCCGCTTCGCCTTTGATCGGTCCGAAAAGCAGCCTCGAAAGCAGTCCAGAGCGCGCGCACGTTTGCAAAGCGTTGCTCGCGATCGAGCGCCAGCGCCAGCGTGACCCAATCATCGGCCGCTGGCGGCAAGTCTGGGCGAACTTTCAGCAGGCTAGGGCGCGCGAGAGTCGTGGCGCTGAGGAATTTCTCCTGCAGGCTGGTTCCAGCGAAGGGAAGCTTTCCCGCGAGCACGCGGAACAAAATCACCCCGAGTGAATAGACATCCGCGCGCGAGTCGAGCAAATCCGACACTCCCTGCCAGGACTCGGGCGCCATGAAGCTCGGCGAGCCCATGACGGTGCCCGCCGCGGTGAGCGGTGCTGATTGCTTCAAGCGCGCCAGACCAAAATCCAACAGTCGAACCCCGCCACGTTCGAGCAAGAAGATATTCGCGGGCTTCAGGTCGCGATGCAAAATACCCTCTGCGTGCGCAGTTTCGAGTGTGTCCACGATTGGCTCGAAAATCTGCACCAGGCGGTCGAGCGGAATTCGGCCATTGTTCAGCTCGATCGTGAACAAGTAGTCGTCCAGGTCCATCCCATCGAGGAGTTCCATCACCAGGCACAACTCGTCGGCGTCGCCGCGGAACACGTCGAACAGTTCGACCGCGGAGGTGCCTTTGAGCGTGCTCATCGCCTGTTGTTCGCGCATCAGCCGCTCGACCGCGTGCGGCTCACGCACGGCCTTCGCGCCCAATACCTTCACCGCCACGTTGCGCTGCATCCAGCGATCGGACGCGCGATACACCGTGCCTTGACCGCCGCGCCCGATGACCTCGATCAGCTCGTAGCGTTGGCCAATGACCTCACCACTCTTGTCTTGGAGCTTCGCCACGCAGGCAATGTATCACCGGACGCGCGAGGCCCGCGTTGAGGCAGAATTGCTCTTTGGTGCAACGCGACTTTCCAGAAACCCGAATGGTAACACGGCCGTTGCTGTTCACTCGAGCGCGGGATCATCCCTGGGTCGGAAGTACCTGAAGTTAGCCGGCGTCGGGAGAATCCAGCACGAACGGTGGTTCGTCCACTGTGCACAGGTCGCGTTTCGGCGCGAGATCGTAGCTTACTGTGTCGAAGCCAGTGCCGGTAACTTTGAGCTCCGTGAAGCCCCCGGTCCATAGCTCGCAGTAGATGGCCGCCACGGCCGGCTCAGGCTCACCGGAGTCGGCGACCGCTCCAGCCGCTCCAGCCGCTCCAGCCGCTCCAGCCGCTTCAGCCGCTTCCCGACCGGGCGGAGCGAGCGGCGTGCCCTTTTCATCCGCCACCTGGCAGAACGCGACCTTGTTGTGCGGCGCGCTCGTGTCGGACAACCGAAAATACTCGACCGCCGAACCCGCATAGGTGACGCGCACGACGGTGTCCGCGGGCAGCGGTCCGGCCGTCAGCTTGAGCACCACTCTGAAGTTTGGTCCCGAGCAGCTGCGACTATCAGGGCCACAACTGCCCAGTAGGAGCGCGACGAAGGACAGCGAGACAATGAACCGAAACACGCCGCTCCTTAACGCGGAACGACCAGCGCCGGAAGGGGCGCCGCAGGCGAAAGTGAAAGGTGGGTGATCGACGCGCTTCGCGACACCCGAACGGGTTCGATCCCGCGGCGCAGCTAGAAGACCGCAGTATTGCAAACCTTGGCGCTAGCACGATGCGGCGCCGCCGAATCCTGCAACGTCCTGCTCCGAGTTATCAAGGCGAACGCGCCCGGTACGGCACCCGACTTCACGGGCCTTTAAAGCGGGGCCCGAAGGCTTTCAAGGTGAGGCGTTGCAGGACGCTCGTGCCCTCCTGCTCGGCTTCGATCTCGAGCACAGTGATGCCCACGCCCGGGCAGAAGACGGTCGTCGTCTTGCGTGTGGCTGTGGCACCCAGCTTGGCTTCTTCGACCGTCTGCAGGCAGCCGGAGAATTTCCCAGCGGGAGAGTCCACACTTTGATTGACTCCGGTCACTTTCACTTTACCGTCGTCGCCCGTCCATTCCGAGTTCAACGAAAGCGGCGATTTCAGCAGGTAGCCGCCGTGCGAACTGCGCACGCCAGCCGGCTCGAAGTAGTAGCGCTTGCGCACTTGGCCGGCGATGCTGAGCTCAGCGAGCTCCGGCCGCGGGCGCTTGATCTCGAACACGGCGATACCGCGCTCGTTGGTGTCTTCGATGTACGTTTCGTAGGAGAACACCGTGTCATTCTCGAGCGGCAAATAGCGGGTCCATTCGGTCACCGCGGCCGCCTGCGGTGCGCGCGGCGAAACGGGCTGCGCGGCCGCGCAGCCCGCACTCAGCAGGGCGAACAGCAGCGAACCCCAGCGAAGCGCGCGCTTCAATGCTGGCCCTGGTAGGTGTACCAAACCACGAACACGAACAGCCCGAGCGCGACGAACAGCAAGTACTTCATCAGCGGATCTGGCTCGATGCGACGCCCGAGCTCACGCGCGGCGGCACGGACGATCGGATCTTCGGTTGACCCGGCCAGCTTGGCAGCGCCTTCGCGAACGGCTTGGTAGTTGCCCGCTTCGAACGCCCGCGCCAACTGCTGCAGCGCAGGGTCATCCGGAAATTCCAGCAGAAAGCGCGGACGCTCGCGGCCCTCGGAGTTCAAAACCGGTCCGGCTTCGGCGCCCGGAGCTGCGGGGGCGGGGTTGGGGGCGGGGGGCTGCGGAGCGCCTTCGGTTTCGGTCATCGGCTTTAGAATTGGAAGTATACGAAGGGAACGGCCTCAGCGCTTGCCATTCGCCGGACCAGGAGCAGCACAGCAAACAGTGCGACCCCCTGCACGATTCCAGGTAATGCACCGAAGCGCACGCGTAACTTTGCCTCTAGCCTCAGCGGCAAAAAATGCATGCCCAGGCCGAAAGCCAGGACCAAGAGCACGCGCGGGTCGAGGTTTGGGTGATAAGTCGTGAAGCTCGAGAGTTCGCCGAAGATCGCCCGCGCATCACGGAAGGTGTGGGCTCGAAAGAAGACCCAACACAAAAGCACGAACTGAAACGTGGCAAAGGTGGATATCACTCGCAAGAGTGGCCTGCTCGAGAGCACGTCCCCGAAGCGCCCGCGCCAGGCCCGGTTGCACGCCAATGCCACGCCGTGCAGCCCTCCCCAAACGACGAACGTCCAGCTCGGGCCGTGCCACAAGCCGCCGAGCAGCATGGTGGCGATCAGGTTCGCGTACGTGCGTAAGGAGCCGTGACGGTTGCCGCCCAGCGGAATGTACAAGTAGTCCCGCAACCAGGTAGAGAGCGAAATGTGCCAGCGCCGCCAAAAGTCGACGATGTCGTGGGCCTGATACGGCGCCGCGAAGTTGGGCGGGAAGCGCACGCCGAGCAGCGCTGCGGAACCAATGGCGATGTCAGTATAGCCGGAGAAGTCCGCATAAATCTGGACGGCGTAGCCGACCATCGCCACGTAGCACTCGAGCGCGGAGTAGTGCGTCGGCGCGTCGAACACGCGATCGACGAGGTTTAGCGCTAGGTAATCGGCGATCGCCAACTTCTTGAACAGGCCCGTCGCGATCAGCAGTAGTGCCGAGCTCGCTTCAGCCTCGTTCCACACGGGCGGACGGGCGAGTTGCGGCAAGAGATCGCGCGGACGCACGATCGGCCCTGCCACGAGATGCGGAAAGAACGCGACGAACGTCAGGTACTCGAGGTAGCTGGGGTGCGGCTCGAGTTCGCCACGGTACACGTCGATCACGTAGCTCATGGACTCGAAGGTGAAGAAACTGATGCCTACCGGCAGTATGATGGACAGCTCCGGCGCCGGCACGTGCAAGCCGAACGTTTCGAGCGCGGCCAGCGCGGTATCGACGCCAAACTTGGCGTATTTGAA
>Ga0302321_100004980_pt1 | contig 11563 bp, 9 predicted proteins | sample Fen_T0_1_FD_202505 | JGI IMG/M metagenome (GOLD analysis project Ga0302321, IMG submission 202505) | Peat permafrost microbial communities from Stordalen Mire near Abisko, Sweden - Fen_T0_1 | ecosystem: Environmental > Terrestrial > Soil > Wetlands > Permafrost | place: Sweden: Abisko...
GCTCGCGCCCAGCACCACGGCGATCAGCCGCCTTGCCTTGTCGCCTTCGCCACGCTTGGCCGTGGCGATCAGGCAATATCCTGCCGCATCGGTATGGCCGGTCTTGAGTCCATCGACCGTCGGGTCCTGCCACAGCAGGCGGTTGCGGTTGGGCTGGGTGATCTTGTTCCAGGTGAATTCGCGTTCCTTGTAATAGCCAACTTCGCTGGGAAAATCGCGCATGATCGCGTTGGCCAGCGCCGCCAGGTCCTCCGCAGTCGAGTAATGCTGGGGATTGGGCAACCCGGTTGCATTCACAAAGCTGGTGTTTTTCATGCCGAGCTTTTGCGCCTGCTTCATCATCATTTGCGCGAAGGCCTCCTCGCTGCCGGCTATGCCCTCGGCCAGCGCGATCGAGGCGTCGTTGCCGCTCTGGATGATCATGCCGCGAATGAGCTGTTCGACGGTCGGCGTCTGTTTGGGATCGATGAACATGCGCGAGCCTTCGGCGCGCCACGCTTTCTCCGAAACCGGCAGCGTCTGTGTGAGCTGCAACTTGCCGTCCTTTAGCGCCTGGAAGGTGAGGTAGGCGGTCATCAGCTTGGTGAGCGACGCCGGTTCGAAGCGGTCGCCGGCCGCTTGCGAGGCGAGCACTTGGCCGCTCATGGCATCAAAGAGGACAAAGGCGCGTGCCGACATCGGCGGCGGCGGGACGTCGTTGGCGATGGTTTGTGCCAGGGCGGTATTGACGAAAGTCGCGAAAACGAGTGTGGCTGCAAAGCGGGAAACGATACTTTTCATTGTTGGTTCTTACGGTTTGGTGATGACAGGGGAAAAATCGTGGGAGGCTTTGACCTGGGCGGCAATGGCCTCGGCCTCGTTGCGGGTCGGATAGGGGCCAAGCCTTACGCGGAACAGGCCGTCCTTGTGCAGGACCTGAATCGGCTCGCGGTTCCAGTCGAGCTCGCGCGCCATGCGGCCACGGAAAATTTCGGCATTCTCCATCGACGAAAACGCGCCGAGTTGCAGGAAGAAGGCGCCCGGCTCGGGAACGACCGGAGAGATGTTGGTGGCGGTTACCGCGGGTGGAGTAGCGACCGGGGCTGGTGATATTGGAGCGGCCAGCAAAGGCGTTGCAACGGTGACAGGTGGGGTGACGGGCTGCTGCGCTTGCGCTGGGCCCGGCACGGCGGTCAGTGCATCGCTCGCGAACACGCGTTCGACGACCACCGGGCCGCTGCCTTTGCGGGCGATGTCGAGGCGTTGCGCGGCGGCGAACGAGAGATCGATGATGCGGTCGGAATGAAACGGTCCGCGATCGTTGACGCGGACGATCACGACTTTGCCGTTGGCCGGGTTGGTGACGCGCGCGTAGGATGGCAGCGGCAAGGTCGGATGTGCCGCCGTCATCGCGTACATGTCGTAGATTTCGCCGTTGGAGGTTTTCTGGCCGTGAAACTTTCGGCCGTACCAGGAAGCCACGCCCTCCTGCCGGAATGGCTGGGTAGACACGTTCGGCACATAGGTCTTGCCGAACACGGTATACGGCCGGTTGGCGCCGCGGTGCAGTGGTTCATCCTTCGGCACCGCATCGGGAATCTGGTCGAGGTTGGCCGGCGCGCTATCGCCGGGGCCGTCGTCGAGGTAGTACTTGCCGGCAGAAGGCGCTGCACCCGATGACGGCGCAGACGGGGACGATGAGGCGGATTTTTTCGGTGTGCTGCCGCAGCCTGCCAGCAGACCCACCGACAGCAGCGCAACCGCACCGATGCGAAACGGCGTACGGTCCATCAGGTCGACACCAGCTGCTTGTGGGTGGAGATCGACATCAAGACGCCGAAGCCCACGCACATCGAGAGTATGGAAGTGCCGCCGTAGCTCATCAGCGGCAGCGGCACGCCCACCACCGGCAGGATGCCGCTGACCATGCCGATATTGACGAAAGCGTAGGTGAAGAAGGTCAGCGTGATGGAACTCGCCAGCAATCGTGAGAACGTGGTGGAGGCATTCATCGAGATCATCAGGCCACGGCCGATGATGATGAGGTAGAGCGTCATCAGCAGCAGATTGCCGATCAGGCCGAACTCTTCGCCGAACACGGCGAGGATGAAATCGGTGGAACGTTCCGGGATGAAATCGAGCTGCGCCTGGCTACCGCTCAGCCAGCCCTTGCCAAGTATGCCGCCGGAGCCCAGCGCGATGGTCGACTGGATGATGTGGTAGCCGGCACCCTGCGGGTCCTGCATGGGGTCGAACAGGGTAAGGATGCGATTCTTTTGGTAGCCATGCAGTCGTTCGAATAGGAACGGCATGGCAGCAGAAACGCCGATCAAAGCTGAGATGATCACTTTCCAGGACAGGCCGGCAAAGAAAATCACAAAAAAACCGGACGCAAACACCAGGATGGCGGTACCGAGATCGGGCTGGCGCACAATCAGTCCGACCGGCAACATCAGGAACAGGCCGGCGAGCGCGTAATCCTTGACCGACAGCCCTTCCTCGCGCCGGTGAAAATACCAGGCCAACAGCAGCGGTACGCCAATCTTCATGACTTCGGACGGCTGGATGGTGGCGAAGCCGAGATTCAGCCAGCGACGGGCATTGTTCTTGACGTCGCCGAACAGGGCCACGCCGACCAGCAGGCAAAGACCGACGACATAGACCGGAATGGCAAGCCGCATCAGCGTCTGCGGCGAGATATTGGCGATCACCCAGAGCGCGATAAATGCGACCATGAAGTTGCGGAGTTGCCCCAGCATGCGATCGAAGGTGACGCCGCCCGAGGCGGAAAACACCACCGTGAGCGAAATCGCGGCGAGCACCACGGTCGCCACCATCAGCGGTGTGTCGAGCCGCCGCGTGATGCGGTCGAACAGGAAATCAGTCGCTGTTCGGAGGGACATCGAGGGTCACCGCAGGTTTTTTCGGGTCGGACAACTTTTTCAGCAGGAAGTAATCGAGCACCTCGCGCACCACCGGTGCCGCAGCCGCGGCTCCCTTGCCGCCGTTCTCCACCAGCACCGCCAGCGCGATGGTCGGCTTGTCGGCCGGAGCATAGGCGATGTACCAGGCATGGTCGCGCAGGTGCTCGCCGATGCGGTTGGCGTTGTATTTTTCACCCTTCAGGCTGAAAAGCTGCGCGGTGCCGGTCTTGCCGGCGCTGGCGTAGCCGACGTTGCGAAACGCGCCGGCGCTGGTGCCGGCCTTCGGTACGTCGGCCAATGCTTCCTTGACGATTTCGATGTTGCTTTTCTTGAAATCGAGCTGGTGGTCGATGACCGGCTGGATGATGTTTTTCTGGCCGGTGGTGGAGTCGGTAATCTGCCGGATCAGGTGTGGCTTGTACGATACGCCGTCGTTGGCGATGGTGGCGATGGCGTGCGCCATTTGCATCGGCGTGAAGGCATTGGCACCCTGGCCGATGCCGGTGGAAATGGTTTCGCCGGCGTACCATTTGCGCGCTTCCGGCGGCGACTTGGAGAAGGCCCGCTCCTTCCACGCTCGAGAGGGCAGGGTGCCTTCCTTTTCGCCATCGATGTCGATTCCGCTGCGCGCGCCGAAACCCAGGCGCGACAGGAATTCCGCAGTCTTGTCGATATCGGTTTCGGATGCCAGCTGGAAAAAATAAGTGTCGCACGAAACCACAATCGCCTTGTGCAAATCGACCGCGCCGTGCCCGCCAACGAGATCGTCGTTGAAGCGATGATCGGCAAAATTGAAATAGCCCGGGTCGTGGGTAATCTGCGTCGGCGTGCGGCGGCCCGATTCGAGCGCGGCCAGCGCCAGGAACGGCTTCAGGGTCGAACCTGGCGGATAGGCGCCCTGCAGGGCGCGGTTCAGCAGCGGCTTGTCGGGAGAATTATTGAGCAGGTCCCAGTTTTGCGGGTCGATGCCGTCGATGAAAAGGCTGGGGTCGAAACCCGGCTTCGATACCAGCGCAAGCACTTCGCCGTTGGTGGGATCGATCGCCACCAGCGCCCCGCGCCGGTCGCCAAAAGCCTGTTCGGCGACCCTTTGCAGCTTGATGTCGATGGTGAGGGTGAGGTCGTTGCCGGCAGTGGGCTCCGACTTGGCGAGCGAACGAATGGCGCGACCACCGGCGTCGATCTCGACTTGCTCGGAACCGGTGACGCCGTGCAGAACGCTTTCGTAACTCGCCTCGATGCCCTGCTTGCCGATGTGATCGGTGCCCTTGTACATGGCGGTGAGGTTGGCGGTCTCGAGCTTTTTCACTTCGGCTACGTTGATGCGGCCGATGAAGCCGATCGCGTGGGAGGCGATCTCACCCTGCGGATAATTGCGGAACAGGCGCGCGCGGATTTCAAAGCCGGGGAAGCGGTAGCGATTGACCGCGAAGCGCGCCACTTCCTCTTCGCTGAGGCGATTCTTGACCGGCAGCGACTCGAAATTCTTGCTTTCCTCCATCAACCGTTTCAGGCGCCGCCGGTCTTTTGCCTGCACGTCGACGACGGTGGCCAGATCGTCCAGCGCCTTTTCCAGGTTGGCCACCCGCGAAGGCGTGACCTCGAGTGTGTAAGCGGAATAATTGGCGGCCAGCACCTCGCCGTTGCGGTCCAGTATCAGCCCGCGGTTCGGCACCACCGGCACCACGGAAATTCGGTTGGCTTCCGCCAGCGAGTGATAGTAATCGCGCTTCAATACCTGCAACCAGGCCATGCGGCCGGCCAGCACCACGAAGGCGATGATGATGGCGAAGGCGGAAAACAGGATACGGCCGCGAAAGGTATTCAGTTCCGCTTCGCGGTTCTTGATGGTGGTGCCCACGTTCAGCCCATGATGGTGGTACGCGGGTCCTGGCGCTGGAAACGCGGTCGCGTAATGAAAAAGCTCAGGATCGGCCACAGCAGACCGCCCAGTAGCGGCGACAGCAGCACCGAGTAGCCGGCAAAGGCGCGGCCGAGCGAAAAATTGAGGAATATGCCGATAAGCAACGCCATCAGCAAAATCGCGCCAATGTGCAGCGCCTGCTCGAGTACGCTCAACTGCAGGATCCGCAGGCGCAGCAATTGCGTGATGAAAATGGCGGCGACGTAGATCATCGCGTGCTGGCCGAGCAAGACACTATCCGCCACGTCCATCATCAGGCCGAAGGCGAATCCCCAGCCCTGGCCGATGGTGCGCGACTCGTGCACCGACCAGTACAGCAGCACCAGCAGCACGAAATCCGGATGCAAACGCAGCGACAATCCGCTCCACGGCAACAGGTTGAAGAACAGCGCAATGGCGATGGAGCCGACCAACACCCGCTTCGGTGTCGGCGGGCGCATCGGTTCGCGCGAGATGGGCGAGAGATCCATCGCTACTTGCCCCTGCGCGGATCGCGCTTGCCCGGCGTATCCTTGCCCGGCTTGCGTTCGAGGCTACCAGCATCGGGCCGCGGGTAGTCCTGCAACTCCTGCTGCGACAGCACCATCACGAAACGATGATGGTCGGGCGCGCCGACCGGATGCGCAGTCACGCGTGCAAACTGCACGGCGGGATTCTTGTCCACTTGCGATACGGTTGCGACCGAGAGTCCGGCCGGGTAGGTGCCGTCGATGCCGGAGGTCACCAGCGCGTCGCCCTGCTGAATGTCCGCGCCGAGCGGAATGAACGGCACGTCGATGGTTCCGTCGCGACCGCTGCCGACGGCGACCGCACGCAATCCGTTGCGGATCACCATCACCGGCACCGATTGATCTTTTTCGGTCGTCAACGTCACTTCCGCTGTGGTGACGCCAACCTGGGTGACCTGTCCGACCACGCCGTTACCGTCGATCACCGCCTGTCCCGCCTTGATGCCGCCGGAACTGCCTTTATCGATGATGACCTTGCGGGCGGCCGGATTGCGCGCATCGCGCACGATTTCCGCCATCACGCCGGTACCGCCGAAGCGCGCTTGCGCGGCTTGCAGCCCCTGCAGGAAACCTTTTTCGGCTTGCACCAGGCGAATCTGCTGGCCGGCCGCCGACAGCTCGAGCACGCGCTCCTGCAGAGTGCGGTTTTCGCTGACCAATTGCTGTTTATCGGCGAAGTAGTCGCCGACATTGCGCGCCACCGCTCCCGGCAGCATGATGGCGCGTTCCACCGGCGTGATCACCAGCGACACCGCCAAACGCACCTTCGACAGTGCCCCGAAGCGATGATCGGCGATCATGATGACGATGGCGACCAGCGAAAAGAAAGTCACCCGCGCGAGCGGACTGGGCCCCCGGGTAAAGAAGTTTTCTTGGTAGGCGGCCATGCTTGCCGTGATGTCCGCTACGGCGCGGCGTTAAGCGATCGAGGCGCGCGGTTCCGCTTCATCAAAGCTCGTTGGTGAAGACGCTGCCGAGCTTGTCCATCTCTTCCAGCGCCCTGCCCGATCCGCGCACCACGCAGGTGAGTGGATCGTCGGCCACGATCACCGGCAGGCCCGTCTCTTCCACCAGCAGGCGATCGAGTTCGCGCAGCAGCGCACCGCCGCCGGTCAGCACCATGCCCTTTTCGGCGATGTCGGCGCCGAGTTCCGGCGGGGTTTGCTCCAGCGCGGATTTCACGGCGGAGACGATGGAGTTGAGCGGGTCGGTGAGCGCTTCCAGGATTTCGTTGGAAGAAATCGTGAACGAACGCGGAATACCTTCGGCGAGGTTGCGGCCCTTTACTTCCATCTCCCGCACTTCCGAACCCGGAAAGGCCGAGCCGATGGTCTTCTTGATATTTTCCGCAGTGGACTCGCCGATCAACATGCCGTAGTTGCGGCGGATGTAATTGATGATGGCTTCGTCGAACTTGTCGCCGCCGACGCGCACCGAGGCCGAGTACACAATGCCGCCCAGCGAGATCACGCCCACCTCGGTGGTGCCGCCGCCGATGTCGACCACCATCGAGCCGGTCGGCTCGGCGATCGGCAGGCCGGCACCGATGGCGGCCGCCATCGGCTCTTCGATCAGGAACACTTGCGAGGCTCCCGCAGCGACGGCGGATTCGCGAATCGCACGCCGCTCCACTTGCGTGGAACCACAGGGCACGCAGATGACGATGCGCGGACTGGGGCGGTACCACTGCGCGTCGTGCACCTTCTTGATGAAAAATTTGAGCATGTGCTCGGTGGTGTGAAAGTCGGCGATCACGCCGTCTTTCATCGGCCGGATGGCGGTAATGTTGCCTGGCGTGCGGCCCAGCATCATCTTGGCCGCGACGCCGACCGCCTGGATGGTCTTTTTCGAATTGGGCCCGGCTTCCTGCTTGATCGCGACCACGGAAGGTTCATCGAGGACGATGCCTTTGCCGCGGACGTAGATGAGGGTATTGGCGGTGCCGAGGTCGATCGCGAGATCGGTGGAGAGAAACTTCGAGAAAAACATGTTGCCTTTCCAAACGTTCGACTAGGGCGGCGCCGTCGCCATCATCAAACGCGAGTTCGAATTTTTGAATTGGTCATTTCAACCGCAAAACCACCGGCTTCGGCTGCGTTTGTGTTGCGGCCCTGCAACCGCTTTTGCGAGCGACCTATGATACCCTAGCCGTCAGAGAAATAGCAGGAAATGACTGCGAAATGGTGGCGAAATCGTGACCGATTTCACAGGGCCGCCCAACAGGCATTTTCCGGCGCTTGACTTGAAAACCCCATGCATTTGACCCCCGCGCAACTGCGCCGCATCGCCCACCTGTCGCGTATCGAGGTCTCCGCGGCCGATTTGGACCGGCTCGGCACGGAGCTGACGGGGATATTCGACCTGATCGAGCAGTTGCAGGCGGTCGATACCAGCGGCATCGTGCCACTCTCGCATCCCCTGGCGGTGATCGAGGAAATGCCACTACGGCTGCGCGAGGATGTGGTCGATGAAATCGACCGGCGCGAGGCCAACCTGGGGCAGGCGCCGCAAACCGAAAACGGCCTGTTTCTGGTCCCCAAGGTGATCGAATGAGCGCCGTCGGACCGATGGGGGCGGGTAGCCGACCGTCGATTGCCGTCCTGCGGGCCGAGCTGGACAAACGTAACGTCTCTGCCGTCGAACTGGCCGAGCGATATTTGGCAAGAATTGCTGCCGAATCGGTGCTGAACGCCTTTCTGCACGTGGACGAAGCCCGCACCCTCGCAGAGGCCCGCGCCGCAGATGCCCGCCTGGCCGCCGGGGAGAAACTGCCGTTGCTGGGTATCCCCGTGGCGCACAAAGACATTTTCGTCACCCGGGGCTGGCGCTCGACGGCCGGCTCGAAAATGCTAGCGGGTTACACCTCGCCGTTCGACGCCACTGTAGTCGAAAGGCTGCGCGCGGCGGGCATGGTGTGCCTGGGCAAGCTCAATTGCGACGAATTCGCGATGGGTTCTTCCAACGAAAACTCCGCTTTCGGACCGGTGCAGAACCCCTGGGACCGCGACCGCGTGCCAGGCGGCACGTCCGGCGCGTCGGCCGCTGTGGTCGCCGCCGGGCTCAGCCCCGCCGCCACCGGTACGGATACGGGGGGATCGCTGCGCCAGCCTGCTGCCATGTGTGGCGTCACCGCGATCAAGCCAACCTACGGGCGGGTGTCGCGCTACGGCATGATTGCTTTTGCGTCCTCTTTGGACCAGGGCGGTCCGATGGCGCAAAGCGCCGCCGATTGTGCGCTGCTGCTTGCTGCCATGGCTGGCTTCGACCCACGCGACAGCACCAGTATCGACCGTGCCGCCGAGGACTACCGGGCGCTGCCGCCTGCCGCCGGGCTCAGGATCGGCGTTCCGAAGGAGTTTTTCGGCGAGGGACTCGCTGCGGACGTCGCAGCCGCCGTGCATGCCTCGCTGCGGGAATTCGAAAGACTGGGCGCTACCCTGGTCGACATCTCGCTGCCGCGTACAAAACTGTCGATTCCCGCCTACTACGTGATCGCGCCGGCCGAGGCGTCGTCCAATCTGTCGCGTTTCGACGGTGTGCGCTACGGCCACCGGGCGGCAGACTACGACGACCTCACCGAAATGATGGCCCGCTCGCGCGCCGAGGGCTTCGGCGCGGAGGTGAAGCGACGCATCTTCACCGGTACCTTCGTACTCTCGCACGGCTACTACGACGCCTATTACCTGCAGGCGCAAAAGGTGCGGCGCCTGATCGCGCAGGACTTCCAGGACGCCTTCCGCTCTTGTGACCTGATCATGGGACCGGTGGCGCCGACCACCGCATGGAAGCTGGGGGACAAATCCAAGGACCCGGTGGCGATGTATCTGGAAGACATCTTTACCCTGGGCGTGAGCCTCGCCGGGCTGCCCGGCATGTCGGTGCCGTGTGGCCAGGGTGCTGGCAACCTGCCGGTGGGCTTGCAGATCATCGGCAACTACTTCGACGAGTCGCGCATGCTCGGTGCGGCGCACCAGTTCCAGCAGTCGACCGACTGGCACACCCTTCGCCCTCCTGGAGCCGCAGCATGACCGAGACCGCCTGGGAAGTCGTCATCGGCATCGAAACCCACACGCAGTTATCGACTGCATCGAAGATATTTTCGGGATCCTCGGTCGCCTTTGGCGCCCCGCCGAATACCCAGGCCAACGTCGTTGATCTGGCCTTGCCCGGCACCCTGCCGGTACTGAACAAGGGAGCAGTCGAGCGGGCCATCCGTTTTGGGCTTGCGGTCAACGGCGGCGAAGACCATCACATTGCACGCCGCTCGGTATTTGCGCGCAAGAATTACTTCTACCCCGATTCGCCGAAGGGTTACCAGATCAGCCAGTTCGAATTGCCGGTGGTGACCGGCGGCAGTGTCGAAATCCAGGTGGGGGAACGCGCCAAAACCATCCGCCTCACCCGCGCGCACCTGGAAGAGGACGCCGGCAAATCGCTGCACGAGGGCCTCGCGACCGCCGGCGTATCGGGCATCGACCTCAACCGCGCCGGCACGCCGCTCCTCGAAATCGTCTCCGAGCCCGACATGCGCTCGGCCGCCGAAGCGGTCGCCTACGCCAAGGCCCTGCACGGCATCGTCACGTGGATCGGCATTTGCGATGGCAATATGCAGGAGGGGTCGTTCCGTTGCGACGCCAATGTGTCGGTGCGCAAGGTCGGCGACGAAAAGCTCGGCACCCGCTGCGAAATCAAGAACGTGAACTCGTTTCGCTTCCTCGAGCGCGCGATCCAGTTTGAAGTACGCCGGCAGATCGAGTTGATCGAGGATGGCGGCCAGGTGGTGCAGGAAACGCGTCTGTACGACTCGGACAAGGACGAAACGCGGCCGATGCGCTCCAAGGAAGACGCGATGGACTATCGCTATTTTCCCGATCCGGATTTGCTGCCGCTGGTCATTTCACAGGCCGAAATCGACCGCATCAAGGCCGCCATGCCGGAATTGCCCGCCGCCAAGCGCGAGCGCTACGTCAAAACCCATGGCCTTTCCGATTACGACGCCAGGTTGCTGACGGCGCGCCACGATACCGCCGCCTATTTCGAACGGGCGGTCACAGCAGGAGCCGATGCCAAGCTCGCCGCCAACTGGATCAACGGCGAGCTCGCCTCGCAACTCAATCGCGACGAAAAGACCATCGCCTCCTCGCCGGTCACGGCAACGCAACTGGCGGCTCTGCTCCGCCGCATTGCCGATGCCACCTTGTCTTCGAAAATGGCGAAAGAGGTTTTCTCATACCTGTGGGCCGGCGAAGCGGGCGATGAAGATAACGCGGCCGACACCATTATCGAAAAGCGTGGCCTCAAGCAGGTTTCCGATCAAGGCGCCCTGGAGAAAATCGTCGATGAGGTGATCGCCGCCAACGCCAAGTCGGTCGCCGAGTTCAAAGCCGGCAAGGAAAAGGCGCTTCAAGCGCTGGTGGGCCAGGTCATGAAGGCGAGCCAGGGGCGCGCCAATCCGGCGCAGGTCAACGAAATCCTGAAAAAGAAACTCGCTTAGCGTCTGCCGATGGCCAGACTAGCGGTTGGCTTCCAGCCGCTTGTCTTCCTGGCAGTAGACCGTGATGGCATCGAACCCCGACCCGCCGGCTTTCGGCGCACGGCATTCGTAGGTAATGCCCATCGAGCAGTCGTAGATCTTGCCCTGGCAACGTGTCATTCCGCGCGACCTTCCCGGTAGCAACGGGCTGACGCCTACTACCTGGGTCGGCAGATCCGGAATGTTGTCCTCCAGGGTGCCGATCGGCATGCCGGATTTCAATTTCTTGAAGCGGGTCTTGGCCGAGTCGTATCGATCGACGATTTCCTTCTTGTCCTCTTCGATCTTGGCCATTTCCTCGTCGAGCAACTTGCGGTCGTGCACCGCGCGGTTGTAGTCGGCCAGCAATAGCGGCGGTACCTCGCGGGTCTTTCCGGCCTTGCTCTTGCCGGCGCGATAGAACTCCATTTCCTCGGCTTTCTTCTCGACCAATCGATCGAGACTCTCGGCGCGCTGCAAAGCCGAGCGCATGCGTCCATCGAGCTGTGCAATGTCGCGATCCCGAATCGCGTCGAATTCCTTGACCGAGGCGTACGTGGACAACAGCGCGCGATCCTTGAGTTTTTGCTCTTCGATCTTGGCGCTGTCGGCGGCGCGCACCTGCCGTTCCAGTTCGCGTTGGCGCATTTGCTCTGCGGTCGGCGGCGGCTCGTACTTGCGTATCACCGCGCCCTGCCGGTTGAATTCGGTGATC
>Ga0302321_100004981_pt1 | contig 11562 bp, 4 predicted proteins | sample Fen_T0_1_FD_202505 | JGI IMG/M metagenome (GOLD analysis project Ga0302321, IMG submission 202505) | Peat permafrost microbial communities from Stordalen Mire near Abisko, Sweden - Fen_T0_1 | ecosystem: Environmental > Terrestrial > Soil > Wetlands > Permafrost | place: Sweden: Abisko...
AAGCGCCCTGGCGGCCTCGCTGTTTGTCCAAGGGCGCGATCAGGAGGCGCTCGAGCAGTACCGGCGCGTGCTGGCCATTGACCCGGCCCGCCCCGGCCTGCAATTCGTCAAGGGGGTGCTGGCCCAGCTCGGTGGCGGCAGCGATGAAGCCATCGAGGCCTATACGCGCGCCGTCGAGCAGCGTCCCGACCATGCCGACGCGTGGGTCAATCTCGGTCTGGCACTTGCCGATGCTGGCCACGCCGCGGACTCCCTCGATGCCTATCGCAAGGCGCTGGAGGTGGGGCCGGATCATGTCGAGGCCCATATCAACTTCGGACTCGGCTTGGCCAGCTTCGGCGCCATCCAGAGCGCCGTCGCGCTGCTGCGCCGTGCCGCGGAACTGAAACCCAACTGGGGCGACACTGTCGTTCTCAGCAACCTCGGTGCCATGCTGGTGCTGGATGGCCGTCTCAACGAGGCCGAAGCGGTGTTGCGGCGGGCGCTCGAACAGGAACCCGAATCAATCCGGGTACTGACCAATCTGGGCGCAGCCTTGCGCGTGCCGGGACGGCAGCGCGAATCAGTCGCCATGTTGCGTCGCGCCGTGGCACTCGATCCGAACCATATCGTGTCGCACAGCAACCTGCTGCTGTCGATGCTCTACGCCGACGGGGTTAGCGGCGCAGAGATCGTCACTGCCGCGCACGATTTCGGCCGGCACCTGACGCCGGTGCAGACGCAAGCGATACCACTTGAGGCCGCAGCGGACCGGCGTCTGCGCATCGGCTATGTCTCGCCCGACCTGCGCCGCCATTCGGTGGCCTACTTCCTCGAACCGGTCATGGAGCACCACGATCGCCAGCGTTGGGAGATCTTCTGCTACCAGTTGCAGGCCCAGGAGGACGAGGTCTCGGAGCGTCTGCGCAAGCTGTCGGACGGCTGGTTCAACGCTGCCGGCCTGGCTGCCGAGCGGCTGGCGGAGCGCATTCGCGCCGATGGCATCGATATTCTCATCGACCTGGCAGGACATACCGGCCAGCACCGTCTGCCGGTGTTCGCCCAGCGGCCAGCGCCGGTGCAGATGACCTGGCTCGGCTATCCGTCCACCGTCGGCCTGCCGGCTATCCAGTATCGCATCACCGACTGGCAGGTGGACCCACCCGGCTACGAGCGCTTCAACACCGAAACGCCGTTGCGCTTGCCGCACAGTTACTTCTGCTACCGGCCGGGACCGGCGCCGGAGGTCGGATCGCTTCCGGCCGGCGCAGCGGGACCGCTGACCTTCGGATCGTTCAACAACCTGTCGAAGCTTTCGGAGCAGGTATTGCAGCTTTGGGGCCGTGTCCTGGCTGCCGTTCCCGATTCGCGATTGATCATCAAGAACCGCATGCTGGCCGAGGCCGGCAACCGGGAACACGTACAGCAGGCCTTCGCCGCCCTCGGCATCGCAGCGGAACGGCTCGAACTGATGACGTGGGCGGAACAGACCGACTCGCACCTCGATGTCTACAACCGCATCGACATCGGCCTCGACAGCTACCCCTACAACGGCGCCACCACCACCTGCGAAGCACTGTGGATGGGGGTGCCCATCGTCAGCCTCTGCGGCGAGACGCATGCCAGCCGGATGGGTTTGTCTATCCTCGGCGCCGCCGGCCTGGCCGAGCTCGTTGCCGACAGCGACGCAGGCTTTGTCGCCCTGGCCGTCGCCCTGGCCAACGACCGGGTGCGGCTTGCCGACTTGCGCGCCGGACTGCGCGAGCGCCTGCGGTCTTCACCGTTGATGGATGCGCCGGCATATACGCAGGCCCTCGAGGCCCTCTATCGCCAGGCCTGGCAGGCCTGCAGTGGGACCCCTGTCGTGCCCGTGACGGCTGGGTCCGGGGAGCATGACGCTTCAACTCCAATGAGCTACGCGTCATAGCCCATACGCATCAGTAAATGCAGTAGTGATGCGGTAACGGCCGTAATCATCGGCGCGTAATTTGCTATCCGTGGATTTGGTCTGTGAGGCCGGATTCGCAGCATCCCAAAAGCCACCCCCGATGCGAGTCGGGTCCGGAAAGCCACGGGTCTCTTGTCGAGATGGCCGGGTTGCGGGGAGGCAGGCACGCCTGAGCGTGCTTCGTGTCCGTGTTTGGACACACGACCTCAACGCATTTAGGAGAATTTGCATGAAACTCAACGCACTCGTCGCCGCCCTGGCCCTCGTGGCCGCCGGCTCCGCCAATGCCGCCATCCTCCCCGATGGCGCCAACGGCACCTCGCTGATCTTCGAAGCCTGGGATTCCACCACCAACATGGGCATGGTCCAGTCCCTCGGTACCACCATGAACGGATTCCTGACCGGCGCCAACAGCATCAACATGAACCTTGATGCCGCTTCTTTTGCCACCCTTCTGGGCACCGACACCGCAGGTACCAACTTGCAATGGCATATTTACTCTGCCATGGCCACCCCGACCACGGCTTCCGGCGATGGCATCCTGACCACGATCGCCCCGGGCGGCCTGCCCAGCGCCGCGCTGGATGTCTTCTCTCTGCCGACCCTTGAGCTGGCTCTGGGTGCCCACATCGGACAGGATGTCCTGGCAGTCACCGGCACTGCCAACTTCGGCACCATGCCCAGCACCAATGCCGCTTACGGTGGCCTGATCGGTACCGACTACCTGGGCAATATGCCCGCCGGCAAGAGCGTCAAGACCGGTTTCGGCGCGATCGACTTCTATTCCATCGCTTCCGACACCGCGACCAATAGCGTTCGCGTCGATACCAAGCTGCCCGGCCAGTTCACCCTTTCTGCAGACGGCAATGTGACCAACGTGGCTGCCAGCGCGGTGCCGCTGCCCGCAGCCGCCTGGCTGTTCGGTTCCGGCCTGCTGGGTCTGGTCGGTATCGGCCGTCGCCGCAACGCCGCCTAATTCGTAGTCGTAATCACCGGGCCGGCCTTAGGCCAGCCCGGTCGCTTTACAGAAAATCTGTTGCCCACGTGGCAGTTTTACCCCCCTGACCTGGAGTATTCGCATGAAACAGAAACTTCTTTCCGCCGCCGTGCTGGCGACCCTGGCCGTCGCTGCCAATTCCGCCTTCGCCCTGGCCCCCGGCGCCTTCGACCCGACCACCATCCCGCAGGTCTACATGTCCGGCGCCACCGCCCAGAACGGCGGCATCGACAACGTCGTTCGCTTGCTCTGCGCCGACACCACCCTGGATGCCTACGCCACCGCCAAGCAGGTCGTTTACGTCTGTAACGCCGCCGCCGGCACCACTCTGACTACCGCTGGCTTTACTGCCGGCAACCCCATCGCCATCCACAAGGAATCCAACGGTGGCTCCGGCAACGGCCTCGCCCCGGTGCGTGACGCCACCACCCTGGGCTTCGTCGACCTGAGCCCGGTCGTTGCCGGTCAGACCGTTTGCACCGTGGACACCGCCTCCAGCGTTGTCGCCCAGACCGTCGGCACTGCTGTCCTGGCCGCCAAGACCGTATGGAACTGCACCAACGCCACCGTCGCCCACGCCCCGGACATCGGCTTCTCCGACGTCGACCCGGCCGTCTTCAACACGGCTACCGCCTCCACCGTTGTCCCCGGCAACACCCTGTCGGTCTTCAGCCCCAACCAGTTGATCTTCGGCGTGCCGGTTACCATCGCCTTCCGCAATGCCCTTCAAAAGGCCCAAGGCCTAACCGTCGGTTCCGACCTGATCGTCGATACCCCCAGCCTGACCAATGCCCAGATCGCCGGCATCTACACCGGCCGCCTCAACACGGCGGCCAAGATCGATCCGAAGATGCTGACCACCTCCGGTACACCGGACACCACCCCGGTCTACTTGCTGCGTCGCGGAACCTCCTCCGGCACCCAGAAGACCGCCGAGGTGATCTTCCTCAATGGCAACATCACCAACGCCGCCAACACCACCAACGGCTTCAAGGCGCCGACGGCGGCCTACAACAGCGTCACGGCCAGCACCGGCTATGTCGCCGGCACCAGCGCTGGCGGTTGCGGCGATGCCACCCTGGCTCCCGCTACCACCACCGTGTTCGCCGGTAGCGCCAACGAGGAAGTGGTCAACTGTTTCAACCGCCACAACCTGGGTGGCCGTTATGCCGCTGGCATCCTGACGACTGAGTTCAACCAGTTCGCCTCCCCGGCCAGTTCCTCGGCCGCGATCGACACCCTGGACGCGACCCACCCCTGGGGCACGACCGGTTTCCGCTTCGTGAAGGTCAACGGTTATCTGCCGACCGTCGGCAACGTGATCCGCGGCAACTATGAGTTCTTCTCGGAGCAGGTCATCACCACCCTCGGCACCGGCACCACCGGTACTGCCGCCCAAGTCGCGCCCGCGATTGTTGCCGAGCTGGGCAACGCCACCAACGTGACCACCATCAACAACAACTTCACCAAGTGGACCGACGCCCCCGCCGGCGAGCAGACCAGTGGCCTGGTCAAGCCTGCCGCCTCGGCTGCCTGCAAGGGCACCTTCGCCAGCCTGGGCACCACGCCGGACAGCGACCCGGTCAACTTCGTCACCAAGAACCCGACGGGTACCAAGACCGCCAACGCTATCAAGCCGGCCCTGGCCGTCTGCCCCCCGCGCTTCTAATCAATACCGCGCGAAGAAGAAGCAGCAGTTCTCGCAAGACTTCGCCGGCCCTTCGGGGCCGGCTTTTTTCGTTTCAGCCTAGGTGTATACGCTCACAGTCTCGGCGCCGTGAATCGATTCCGTAGACGTCGCGTAAGAACACTTGCATTCTTGATTGAGGAACCACGTGTCGGGGCATCGAATCAGCCAACTTGTAGCACACGATCATAAGCATTTCGGCGCTGAGCTTTTCCAGCAGGCCGAAGACCTGCGTCAGGCAGGGGCCATCGATGCGGCCATCTCCACCTATCGTCAAGCCTTGGAAGTTTCTCCAGGTATGGCTGAGGCGCACAACAACCTGGCAGTGCTTTTGAGTCAGCAAGGCGATGCGCTCGGCGCGATCCGGCACTATCGCGCGGCGATTGCCCTGGTCGGCAAACATGCCGGCTTGTATTTCAATATGGCCGGCGCCCTGGAGGCGGCAGGGCAAGCGGGCGAGGCCATCGCCGCCTATCGGCGTGCCGTCGATCTGGCGCCCGATCTGGTGTCGGCCTGGAACGACCTTGGCCGTCTTTTGCATGCCACCAGCGATCTCGATGCGGCGCAGGCCAGTCTGGAGCAGGCGCTGCGTTTAGACTCGGCACATGCCCTTGCCTGGGCGAATCTGGCGACGGTGTTGAAGGACCAGGGCGATGTCGGTGCGGCCCACGCAAGCGCTCTGCGGGCGGTGCAGTCCGACCCGGGCCTGTATCTGGGCTGGAGCAATCTGCTCTTCAGTCTGCCCTATCTGAGCGACACGCTTGCCGCTAGTGACATGGCCGCGATCCATGCCGCCTTCGATGCGGCGACGGGCTCGCAAGTGGCGGCACACCTACCGTGCCGACCGGTGCGGGCCAGCGAACGCCTGCGCATCGGCTATGTCTCGGCGGACTTCCGCGACCACGCGGTAACCTATTTTTTTGAACCTGCGTTGGCGCATCACGACTGCCGCCAGGTCGAGGTGGTCTGTTATGACCTCGGCGTCGCCGATGCCGTGAATGAACGCTTGCGCCGGACCGGCACGGCGACCTGGCGTGATTGCGCGGCGCTCGACGACCATGCACTCGCCGCCCTGATCGAGTCCGATCAAATAGACGTGCTGGTCGACCTGATGGGCCATACCGCCGACAACCGCCTGCCTGTCTTCGTGCGGCGACCGGCGCCGATTCAAGTGTCGTGGCTGGGCTGGCCGGCTACGACCGGGCTGTCGGTGTTCGATTTCGTGCTTGCCGATGCGCATGTCGATGCCGGTGAGGCCGCGCCTCTGCGCGGACCCGAGCGGGTCTGGCCGCTGCCGCGCACATGGCTGTGCTACCGGCCGGATGCGACCGCGCCCGACGTGTCCTTGCCGCCTTCGCTGACGGGCAGGGCGCCGACCTTCGGCAGCTTCAATGGTATTTACAAAATCACGCCGCGAGTGGTTCGCGTCTGGGCCGAGATCCTCCGCCAAGTACCGGACGGGCGGCTACTGATCGCCGGTGTCCCCTCGGACGGCGCCAAGCGGCGGTTGGTGGAACTGTTCGGGCGGGAAGCGATTGCGCCGGATCGACTGGACCTGCATGCGCCAGTGTCCCTTGCGCGCTTCTTCGAACTCCACGCCGAAGTGGATGTGGCCCTCGATCCCTTCCCGTTCAACGGTGCGACGACGACGTTGCACACGCTCTGGATGGGGGTGCCGGTGGTGACCTTGGCCGGCAGCACCCATGCCGGCCGCATGGGCCTGGGCATCCTGCGCAATCTCGGCCTGGACGATCATGTGGCGGACGATAGGGCGCAATATGTCGCCTTGGCGGTGGCCCTGGCCGGGGCCCCTACACGCCTGCACGCGCTACGCCTAGGCATGCGTACAAGAATGCAGGCGTCGGCCCTGCTCGACGAGCAAGGTTTCGTGGCCGATCTGGAGGCCGCCTTCCTGGGCATGCGCGCGTTGATCCGATCGGTTGAAACCTGAGACTGCCCATTCTCTGACGCTGATGAACTGAGGGCACGGTCCTGTAGCTCAAATGGGTCATGTCGCGGTTCATGGCAACGCAATATCCCGTGCTGAAAATAGAGGGTCATGCAACCTGCGCATCATGGCTCAGCAGTCCGCTCGACGAGCCCGATACACCCTCAATCCTGTGCGACTGCCGATAGCCCTCCTTCTGTTGGTCCCGGCCATGGCCATTGCCTGTGGCATCGATACAGGCGGTCCACGTCCCAGGTTCGATATCTGGGAATACAAGGTGACCGGCAACACCACCCTCCAGGTTGCCGTGATCGAGAAGGCCGTGTATGCCTTTCTCGGCCCGGACCGGACCATCGACGACGTCGACCATGCCTGCGCCGCGCTCGAGAAGGCTTATCGGGATGCGGGCGGCGCGACCGTCAATGTCGATATCCCCGAGCAGCCGGTTACGCAGGGTGTCATTGAACTGCGCGTGGTCGAGGGGCAGGTCGAGCAAGTCAAGGTCAGCGGCGCGCGCTATCACGATCAGGAGCGCATCCTTGCCGCCTTGCCGGCGGCAGCCACCCGCGAAGTACTCAACTTCAACGCCTTGCGCGGACAGCTTGCCAATGTCAATCAAAGCGCCGACCGCCGTGTCCAGCCGCTTTTGCGACCGGGGCACGCGCCAGGTACGGCGGAGGTGGAGTTCAAGGTGGATGACAGCCTGCCGCTGCACGGTAGTGTCGACCTGAGCAATCGCTACAGTCCCAGTCGGGCGCCGAATCCCGGCGACTATCGGCTTGCCGGCACCGTGCGCTACGACAATCTATGGCAGCGGGAGCACAGCCTGTCGCTTTCTTACCTGACCTCGCCCGGACACCCCGACGAGGTGCAGGTCACTTCGGCCTCCTACACCCTGCCGATGGGGCAGCCGGAGCGCAGCTTGACCCTCTATGCGGTCCACTCCAACAGCAACTCGGACCTCACCACCTCCATGGCCGGCACCAACGTCCTCGGTCGCGGCGACATCCTCGGCCTGCGTTACAGTCAGCCCATCGGGCATGCGCAGGGCATGACGCAGTCCCTGACCCTCGGCGCCGATTTCAAGGATTCCAGGGAAGACCTCAATCAGCTGGGCACGGGCAGCTTTCCGACCCCCTTGACCTACTGGCTGGGTTCGGCCCAGTACGCTGCGGTGCTGCCCGACCCGCGAGGCCAGACCGATTTCGGCGTGGGGCTGTCGCTATCGGCGCGCGGCCTGCGCAACAACGACGATCAGTTTGCGTTGAAGCGCTACAAGGGTCAGGCCAACTTCGCCGTCCTGCACTGGAACCTGCAGCGCAATCAAAATCTGGCGCGCAAATTCACCCTGGTGGCACGTCTGGAAGGGCAACTCGCTTCCGCGCCGCTGCCCTCGAACGAGGAGTACGTCGCCGGTGGCGTGGATAGCGTGCGTGGTTATCCGGAAGGCGTGCAGGCCGGCGATGTGGGCGTTCGCGAATCGATCGAGTTGCGCACGCCGAGTTTGATACGGGGCGCCGACCCGAGCGCCAATCTGCGTCTGCTGACCTTCGTCGAGGGTGCCCGGCTCAAGGTGCTCGACCCGCTGCCGGGCCAGATCGATAACTACACGCTCGCCAGCCTCGGACTTGGTTTGCGTCTGTCCACGCGACGCGGACTGTCCTCATCCATGGATTACGCCTGGCGGCTCAGGGACGGGCAGACCACGGATACGCATGGCTCCGTCGGCAAGGGTGGCGGCCGTTTGCACTTCGATGTCTCCTGCCAGTTCTGAATCGATCGCTTCCGTTAGCGGGTATGCACCATGAAACGTCCTCCAGTTAAGCCACAGCGGGTGCAAACGTCGTGGACAGTCATCGGCACCGCGACCCCGCCGAGCAGAATCAAGCTGCTGGTGTGGAGCCTGGCGCTGGCGACGGAGTCGGTGCTGGCGGCATCGGCCGGCACGGTGTTGCCTGCCGGGACTCTGCCAGTGCCGATGGGAGGGCTGAACAATCCGATCGCCAGCGGCATCAAGTCCATCACGTCCGACGGAAATCTGATGACCATCACCCAGTCTGGCCGGACCGCGATCCTCAACTTTAATAATTTCAATATCGCCAACGGCAGTGAAGTCAAATTCGTGCAGCCGGATGTGGGTTCGCGGGCACTGGCCCGAATCTGGGACGCTGCCGCGACCATCATCCAGGGGAAGCTGACGGCCAACGGCCAGGTCTATCTGCTCAACCGCAACGGCATCCTCTTCGACCGTGGTTCACAGGTGAACGTGAACACCCTGGTGGCCTCGACCCTGAACCTCTCGGATAGCGCATTCAATGCCGGATATTCCGCGAGCGGCAGCGTAGCGAACAAGGTCAATGATTTCACCACCTTCGAGGATTCCTGGCCTGCCAAGGATCCACAGGGGAACCCTTTCGTCCGATCCGGGCTACCGGGCGCGGTGCGCGTCAATGTCAACGGTCCCGTGGCCGACGCGGCAGGCCAGGCCACGGCCGACGCAACCCTCAACGCGCTGGCGCCTGGCGCCATCATCCTGATCGCGCCGCAGATCGAGAACCGCGGCATCATCACCGCGCCCGACGGCCAGGTGATCCTCGCCGCCGGCGAGAAGGCCTACCTGTGGATGCGCAACACCGACGCAAGCGATCCGCAAGCCTCCGCCTTGCGCGGCCTGATGGTGGAAATCCACGCCGACAAGGGCGATCTCGACGTCACCAGTTATGTCCGTAACCTCGGCAGTATTTCCGCCGATCGTGGCAACGTCTCAATCGCAGCCCTGGCCATCAATCAGGATGGCCGCATCAGCGCCGGCAGTTCGGCGGTGCTGAATGGATCGGTGTGGCTGACGGCGCGGTCGGTGCCGGTACAGACCGGCACCGCCATGATTGCGGACAATGATGGCCAAAGGGTGACCGACTCGTCAGGCAATGTCGTCCCGGGCGCCAGTCTGGGTAATGTCGAATTCGGCGCCGGAAGTTACACCGGCACGCCGCTGCTGGTCGATTCGGGCCGCCTCGCCGCGTCGGACAGCTATTCCAACTTCCAGGGGACCACGGTCAACCCCGACCAGAGCCTGGCACCCTTGGTGCGAGACTTCCGTTCCTGGATCCACGTCGTCGGTAACACCATCCACAACCAGGGCATGGTCGAAGCGCCGGGTGGCGTGATCGACCTGCTGGCCTTGGGTGCCAGCGCGCGCATCCTGCTCGATACCGGCAGCACGGTGACGGCGGCCGGCGACTGGGTCGACCTTCAGATGTCCGACAACATCCTCAGCATCGCCCGTCTCACCAGCAACGATCTCCAGGACGCACCGGTGCAGAAGGCCGGGTCGTTGCTGGGCGTGGCGGTGCAGGTGGACATGCGCACCGGCAGCACATTGTTCGACATCAGCAAGTATCTGGCGATCCAGCAGCAGACCGTTCAGGAAAAAGCCACTGTCGGCGGCGCCATCAACATGTCGGCGCGCCAGGGCGACGTCGTCTCGATGACCGGTAGCAAGATCGATGTCTCCGGCGGCGGCCTTCGCTACGCCGCGGGAAATTACACCACCACGAAGCTGGTCGGTGCCGATGGCAAGCTCTACGACATCGGCAGCGCATCGCCTTTGCGCCAGTATGTAGGAACGGTCGCCGGCCTGACCCGGAATTATGGCGCTCCTGGTCCCAGCGGCTGGAACCAGACGGTGACCTATCCGACCCGCTTCGCGGTGCAACCGACCTATGAGAGCGGCTACGTGAAAGGTGCATCCGCCGGCCAACTGGCGGTCGTGGCGCCCAACGTCGTGCGGCTCGGGGACTGGCGCGGCGGAGTGACATTGGGGCGTTACCAGGTCAATCTGACCGACCCCACCGCGGTGCCTAAAGGCGGCACGCTGACTGTCGGCGACGCCAGCGGCACGACTGATTTTGTTGTCAACCGGATCAACTTTGGCATGCAGCCCAGCCTACCCGATGGCTTCGGCCTGGGCTCAGCGCTGCCTGCCACAGGCATAGTCCTGCCGGCTGATGAGTTCGAATTCGCCGGCCTGCAAAGCGAGACCTACGCCTACCACGGTTTTGCCAATCTGGCCCTCTATACCAACCAGTCGATCACGGTGCCGACCGGCACGAACGTAGTGCTGCCACCCGGCGGAAGCTTCTCGGCTAAGGGTCTCGGCACGCTGCAAATTCAGGGTGCGTCGAACGGGGTGGCGGGTGGATCGATCACGGTTCCAGCCGGCCAGATCACGCTCACGGACCCGATTATCGGCGGCGCGCAGTACGACGCCACCGGCAAGCTGATTGCCGCCGGTGCATTCCTCGACGTGAGTGGCGTGGTCATCGCCGATGCGCGTCCCGCTGCGGGCCTGGCGGCAGCAGGTGGCTTTAGCGCGCGTTCGGGCGACAGTCTGCCCGCGTATCTGGCGTCCAACCTGAGTGCCTTGCTGGACGATATGGCCGCTGCCGGTCAGCGTCCGGATGCCGCGGTCATGGCACCGCGCTTTGCCATCGATGCCAGTAGCGCCTCGATCAGCGTGAACGGCAACAACGTGGAGTTGGATCAGGGCGCGACGTTTAGCGCCATGGGTGGTTTTCGTGTCGCTAGCGACAACAAGATCATCAACGGCAACGGCGGCAGCATCAGTTTGAGTTACGCCTTGCCGGTTGCGGCGACGAACACCGGCAACACGCCGGTACCGCTCGGCTTGAATCTTTACGGGTATTCACTCGGCACTGGCGCCAAGCTGGCGGTCACAAGCTCCGCGGTGGTCGGCGGCGATACCGGCATCGCCGCCAATATCGCCGCCGACACGGCCAATGGCCGCTTGCTGGTGGCGCCATCGTTTTTCCGGGCCGGCGGATTCACAGGCTATACCTTCACCGGCGATACGGTCATGGATGTCGCTCCGAACACGCACATCGATCCCGCCGCCGAGGGTCTGCAGGTGAGTTTGTCGTTCCTGAATCGGCGCGATGGCGCGGTCACCTCGGGCTTCGATACGCCCCCGTCTTTGGGTTTCG
>Ga0302321_100004982_pt1 | contig 11561 bp, 5 predicted proteins | sample Fen_T0_1_FD_202505 | JGI IMG/M metagenome (GOLD analysis project Ga0302321, IMG submission 202505) | Peat permafrost microbial communities from Stordalen Mire near Abisko, Sweden - Fen_T0_1 | ecosystem: Environmental > Terrestrial > Soil > Wetlands > Permafrost | place: Sweden: Abisko...
AACCCATGAAGGCTACCAACGGCGCCATCGTCGGCCTACTTGCTCTCGCAACATGCAATGGGGAGACCCAGAAAGACGACTCCCCCACCATCGAGTCCTCCCAAGCAGCGCTCGGAAAGGTTCCAGTTTCCGAAGTCGCTGTCTGGCAGAAAGCAGGATCGAGCAGCTCACCAGACGGGCGCTATCTTCAGGCGGCGGCCTTGGACGAGACCCGTCAGGTCTTTGTCATGTTCGGTGGGACGAACATGGATCCCAACAGCGGAACGACCAGCCCCAACAAGGAAACCTGGGAGTGGAGCCCGACCACCGGCAAGTGGACCAACCGCACTGGCACCGGTGTGTCGCCGGATGCGCGCTCGGGCGCAGCCATGGTGTTCGATTCGGCGCGAGGGAAGTTCGTGCTCTTCGGTGGGCGGGCTGGTAGCGGCTTCAACTATGAAGACACGTGGGAATGGGATCCGACCACGGGGGTGTGGACGGATGTCAGCGCGGCCGGTGGCCACCCCTCCGCGCGCAGCCAGACCGCCATGGTCTACGAAAAGTCGACGGCGAAGATCCTGCTGTTCGGTGGCGGACGCAGCGACTCCGCATCGTCCGATGCGACTGGCATCAGTCTTTCCTATGGAGACACCTGGGAATACGATCCAACGACGCACGTATGGAAGGCGCTGACCGTCGCCGCCGCACCGACGGCCCGCAACGACGTCGGCATGGTGTGGGATTCCACGCGCAATAAGGCGGTGCTTTTCGCGGGAATCCAAGTCGATATCACCGGCGCGGCTGGTGTTCCCAAGCAGGACACCTGGGAGTGGGATCCCGTGGCCGCAACCTGGACCGAGCGAACCATCCCGGGCAGCAAACCCAGCCAGCGCTATGGCCACGCCATGACCTTCGATGCTGGCCGCAACCGGGTCGTGGTCTTCGGCGGATCGGATATCAGCACCGGTGGATTCCGGAATGACCTTTGGGAGTGGGATACCACCACGTACGCATGGACGCAGACCCTGACGGGAAACGAAGTCGGCGCGGCAACGGGGCGCATCTATGCGTCCATGGTCTGGGTTGCCAGCAACGCTCGCTTGGAGCTCGTCGCCGGTGCGGCGCCCTACGGTTCCTCCGGGGGCGGCGGCAAGGGCGGCTCTACCGGCGGCATTGGTATCGGCTACGGCGTGACAGGCTCGCGGGACGTTTGGGAAATCGATCCAGCCCTGCCAGGCTGTACCAATCGCACCGCCGCCCTGGACGTGCCGTCGGCCCGCTACGACCACGCCATGGCCTACTATCCGTCGACTGGCAAGACCTACATCTTCGGCGGCTACGATTCGATCAATGGGCAGGCATTCAACGACCTGTGGGAGTGGGATGGCAAGACCTGGGCGCAAGTGGCCACGGCCATGCAGCCCCCAGCCCGAACTCAGGCAGCGATGGCGTACGATCCCGTCAGGAAATCGCTGATTGTCTATGGTGGGATCGATGCCAACGGCATGAACGTCTTCGATGACACCTGGGAGTGGGATAGCTCCCGAAAATGGACCCAGCTGAAACCGGCGAGCACGCCAGGCGGGCTGATGGGCCACGGCATGGTGACCGATACCACGCGAAACAAGATCCTGCTCTTTGGCGGCATGAACAATTCCTTCATCAAGCTGCCGATAGGAGGCGGGCCCATTGGCAATCCCATCAGCGGCGCCGTCTGGGAGTGGGACGGCAGCGCGATGTCCTGGACCAATCGGACACCGCCTGCGACCACCAACGTACCCTCGGGTCGGCAATCTCCGACTATGGCCTACGATGAAGGCCGGCAGAAGCTGTTCCTCTATGACGGCTCATTGAGCGGGACGAGCATGAGCATGTTCTGGGAGTGGGATCCGATTTCCGCCGGTTGGACCTCCCGCAACCCGTGGGACGACCTCAGTTTCGGATACTACAATTACGTCGCCTACGATTCCATCCGCAGGCGCGAAGTCATTCTCCCGGATTCGCAAAAGTCCAGCAGCAGCTCGCTGGAAACCTGGGAGCTGGATGCCAAGGGCCCAACCTGGTACGTGCGAACGTTGTCCGCTACGCCGGGCACGCGCTACGGCGCCGCCATGGCCTTCGACAAGGCTCGGGGTGTGGTCGTCTTCTTTGGCGGCCAAAGCATGATGACTTCCATTCCCAACACCGACACCTGGGAATACAAGGTGACCAGCCTGGGCAGTGGCGAAGGCTGTACCGCCGCGTCTGCATCGTCGTGCGCAACTGGGTTCTGTGTGGACGGCGTGTGCTGCGAAGCCGCCGCGTGCTCGGGTGCGTGCAAGTCGTGCAACGTGGCTGGCCAGGAAGGGACCTGCGTTCTGGCCAAAGCGGGAACCGAAGTCCCAGGCAGCTGTTCCGCGGGCCTGGCCTGCGACGGCAGCGGGAATTGCATGGCCAAGAACGGTCAGGCCTGCACCAGCGCCAGCACCTGTGCCTCCGGCTTCTGTGCAGACGGCGTGTGTTGCGATAGCGCGTGCACGGGGGCCTGCGCCTCTTGCACCCAGGCGGGGCAGGTGGGCAAGTGCAGCCCCTACGCTGCCGGCACCGATCCCCAGAATGAATGCGGTCAGGGCACCGGTGTGTGTAAGTCAACCTGTGACGGCGTTGGCAACTGCGCCTATGCGGGGACCACGGTCTCTTGTGGCAATTGCCTGACCTGCGACGGCATGGGGACTTGCTCGAACTACGATCCGTATTGCGGCGGCCCGGGGGGCACGGGCGGCAAGCCCTATCCCACGGGCGGCAGCGGCGGTTCTATCCCCAACGGCGGCAGCGGTGGCACCGTCCCCATGGGTGGCAGCGGCGGTTACACGACGGGGAAAGGCGGCAGCGGTGGAACCGTCCCCACGGGCGGCAGCGGCGGCTACACGACGGGCAACGGCGGCAGCGGCGGCTCTCTCCCGAATGCCGGCGGTAGCGGCGGCAACCTTCCGAATCTTGGTGGCAGCGATGGCGCCGTCCCGAGCGTCGGCGGCAGTGACGGCTCCCTTCCCAATGGGGGCGGCAGTGATGGCTCCATCCCGAGCGTGGGTGGCAGCGACGGCTCCATCCCGAACGTGGGCGGCAGCGGCGGTAATCGTGATGGCGGAGCCGGCGATGCTGGCGCCACCGCGAACTTGCACAAATCCGGGTGCGGCTGCGCGCTTGGGCAGGCCAACTCGGCCGATCCGGGGCTGACCATGCCACTCCTCCTCGCCGGTGTGGCCATGCTGCTCGTGCGGAAACGCCGTCGGAAACCGGCACCCCGCACGACGCAGGACGAGGGCGTTGCGCTGGCTGGTCAAAGGCGTGTTTCCTTGTGACTGCCGACACTTACGAGAACCCGGCAACGGTGTCAGTATCCGCCGAGTATCCACTCCCTTGATCAAAAGGAACTGCCATGAAGCCAAGAAACGGCGCCATTGTCGCCCTGCTATTTCTCGCAACTTGCAACCAGGAGGCTCGCAAGGACGACTCCTCCAACGTCGAGTCCGCCCAAGCGGGACTCGGCGTGGTTCCGCCTTCCGAGGTCGCCGTCTGGCACAAGGTCGGCTCGAGTAGCAACCCGGACGGCCGCTACCTTCAGGCCTTGGCCTTCGACGAATCCCGCAAGGTCTTTGTGATGTTTGGTGGGACGAGCATGAGTCCCAATACGGGAACGGTGACGCCCAACCAGGAGACCTGGGAATGGAGCCCGGCCACGGGGAAGTGGACCAATCGGACCGGTGCTGGCACCGCGCCGGACGCGCGTTCGGGCGCAGCCATGGTGTTCGATTCCGTGCGGGGCAAGATGCTTCTGTTCGGCGGCCGCGCCGGCAGCGGCTACAACTACGAAGACACTTGGGAATGGGATCCTGCGACAGGGTTGTGGACCGACGTCAGTGCCGCCGGGGGCCACCCCTCCGCGCGCAGCCAGCACGGCATGGTCTACGAGAAGTCGACGGGCAAGGTTCTGCTCTTCGGCGGCGGCCGTAGCGATTCGGCATCGTACGACGGGACGGGCATCACGGTTTCAATCGGCGATACCTGGGAATACGATCCAACCACGCATGTCTGGACGGTGCGGACGGCGGTCAGCACCCCCTCGGCGCGGCACGACTTCGGCCTGGTGTGGGATTCTTCGCGCAACAAGGCGGTGCTTTTCGCGGGCATGCAAACCGACATCGCCGGCGCCGCGGGCGTTCCCAAGCAGGACACCTGGGAATGGGATCCCACCGCCTCGACCTGGACCGAGCGAACCGTTTCGGGCAGCAAACCCAGCCAGCGCTATGCCCACGCCATGGCCTTCGATGGCAACCGCAAGAAGGCCCTGGTTTTTGGCGGATGGGACATCAGTAGTGGCGGCAGCAAGAACGATCTTTGGGAGTGGGAGCCCACCACCGGCGCGTGGACCCAGCGGCTGACCGGAAGCGAGGGCGGCGTGCCGTCGCCCCGCATGTATGCGTCCTTGGTCGCCGACGATGCGGATGCGCGGATGGAATTGGTCGCTGGCATCTCGGCCTATGGCTCCTACGGGAAGGGCGACGCCGGCATCATCATCATGCCGCCGACCATGGGTGGCAGCGCGGGTTCGCGCGACGTCTTTGAGCTCAACCCTGCCACGCCTGTCTTCACCGACCGCACTGCGCCCCTGGACGTGCCGTCGCCTCGCTACAACCAGGCCATGGCGTACTACCCGACGGCTGGGAAGACCTACCTCCACGGTGGCTCCGATGCCATGACCGGGCAGTATCTCGACGACCTTTGGGAGTGGGACGGCAAGGTTTGGGCGCAAGTGGCGGCGGACGTCCGGCCGTCTGCTCGAACGGGGGCAGGACTGGCGTATGATCCAGCGCGGAAATCGCTGATCCTCTTTGGCGGCAGCGGCACCAACGGATCGCTCAACGATACCTGGGAATGGGGAAGCACCCGAAAGTGGACCCAGCTCAGTCCATCAAGCAGTCCGGACCCGCTCTACGGTCACGCGATGGTGACCGACACGATCCGGAACAAGATCCTGCTTTTCGGCGGGATCAGCGACTACTACTACGTGATTGGGCCGGGAACTGGCCCCTACCCTGGCCCCTACAAGGATCCCCTGCGCAACGAGGTCTGGGAGTGGGATGGCACCGCCATGACCTGGACCAACCGCACGCCACCCGCATCCGTGATGGCGCCCACCGGCCGCCAGTACCCAGTCGTGGCCTACGACGAAGGCCGGCAGAAGCTGTTCCTGTACGATGGGATGAACTACGGCGCCAGTCTGAGCGCGTTCTGGGAGTGGGATCCAGTGTCCGCGGGTTGGAACATGCGCGATACCGGGGATTCCCTCGACAACGGCTACCAAAACGCCGTGGCCTACGATTCCCTTCGCAGACGCGAAGTTCTGCTCACGGACGCCTACAGCGCCAGCACGGGCTATCAGGAGACATGGGAGCTCGACGCCAAGGGGCCGACCTGGTACGTGCGCCCACTGCCCGGGTCGCCTGGTGCCAGCTATGCAGCCACCATGGTGTTCGACAGTGGACGCGGCGTGGTGGTTCTGTTCGGCGGCCAGAGCATGACCACCGGCAACGCCTCCAGCGACACCTGGGAATACAAGGTAAGCAGCTTGGGCAACGGCGAGGGCTGCTCGGCTTCGTCGGCAACCTCTTGCGCCTCTGGCAACTGCGTGGACGGCGTGTGCTGTGATGTGGCCGCGTGCACGGGTGCGTGCAAGTCGTGCAACGTGGCCGGCTCGGAAGGCACCTGTGTTCTGGCCAAGGCAGGAACCGAGGTTGGGGGCAGCTGTTCGAACGGTCAGTCCTGCGACGGCAGCGGAACCTGCAAGACCAAGAATGGCCAGACCTGTACGGACGCAAGCGCGTGCGCCTCCGGCAATTGTGTGGACGGCGTGTGCTGCGACAGTGCGTGTACCGGGACTTGTTCGTCGTGCAGCCTGGCGGGGAGGGCGGGCAAGTGCAGTCCGTACCCGGCTGGCACCGATCCGCAGGGTGAATGCGGCAAAGGCACGGGCGTGTGCAAGTCGACCTGCGACGGTGTCGGCGCCTGCGCCTATCCGCAAACGGCGGTGACCTGCGGTACTTGCTACACCTGCGATGGTATGGGCACGTGCTCGAACTACGACTACTACTGCGGAATCATGGGCGGGACAGGTGGATCCTACTATCCGGATGGTGGCTTTGGTGGGGCTGGTGGCTTCGGTGTCGATGGTGGTTTGGGCGGCTCTGGTGGCTACGCGACCAGCAAGGGCGGTGCTGGCGGCTCTGTCCCGAATTCTGGTGGAGCCGGTGGCCGAGGCGGCAGCAGCGGCAGCGACGGTGGCACTCTCCCGAGCTCGGGCGGCATCGACGGCGGCGGCATTCTGGGCTCGGGAGGCCGCGACGGCGGCATCCCCAATTCCGGTGGCGTGGCTGGCGGCACGGATGGGGGCGGCATCCTGGGCTCCGGTGGTCGTGGCGGAAATGTTGCTAGCTCGGGCGGCAGCGGCGGCAGCATCCTGGGCACTGGTGGCAGCATCATCCAGGGCAGCGGCGGTAGCAGCGGCAAGCGAGACGGCGGCGCCGGCGATGCCGGTTCGGGCGCAAATTTCAACAAGTCAGGCTGCGGCTGCAAGGTTGGGCAGGCCGAACCGGCCGGTGCGAGCCTGACCACACCGCTCCTGATCCTCGGAGTCGCGTTGCTGGTCGTGCGTAGGCGCCGACGAAGAGGGTGAGGTCACCGAACCCACGCCTGCAATGCCGAGTTGACAGCCCAAACTCGGCATTCGGCCGGGGTGCGGATTCATCGACGACACGCCGAGGGGCTGGGCACAACTCGACGTTCGAGACGCGAGATAATCCTCGGCCCCTCTTCACCGATAGTCTATGCGTGCCTACCCCTCGCGGTTGCTGGACGCGCCCAGCATGGCGCCGAGGGGGGCACCGAACACCGCGCCCAAGGTCGCCATCACCGCCGCCACAATGTCGCCGTGGGCAGACCCCAGAATTCCGCACACAGCGGCCGACGCCAGACCGCCAATGATGGCACTCACCGGGTGGTGAACCATGCGAAGTACCACGCCGTCCTTCTTCAGGTTTACGCTGTTTTCCATCACGCACCTCCATCCATGTCCGAACCAAACAACCGAAACAACCTGAGCTAGACCATGGCCATACCGCCAGAATCGCTCCGATGCAACCTAGGATGCTAGCTTGGCTACCCTGCCACTTGCAATGAGCGCCGAAATACCGGCTTCGGCTACGATGGCATCCAGCGGTGTTGGGCAGATGTGCCAAGGCAGTGAACCCACGGGCAGGTCAAGGGTTCGTTCCAGACGGGGCATCAGGTAACTGGCGACTTTGTCTCCGTGCTCGGCGTAGCGTCCCGAGAAGACCACGCCATCAAGACCCTCTAGCGCGGCCAGGCTGGTGCCGGCGGCGAGTGCCATGTGGTACAGCAGGTGCTCGCGCACACGGGCGACGCGCGCACGCTTTTCCGTCAGTACTTCGCCGAGCGTTGCCGGCCATCCCAGCATGCCGAGAAAGCCACTTTCGCGCGTGAGGAGAAGGTTGGCGTGCTCAGGGCCGAGCGCCTCATCGCAAGCCAGGGCGAGGGCGATGGACGGATCGATCTCGCCGCAGTTGAATTCACCCGGCAGACCTTCCATGGGCGTGCTGCCACTGGTGACCGTCAAGGGCGTGCGCCCAAGCACGGCGGCCATCTCAGGTTGTGAATCGAGACAGATGGACAGCATGCGCGCGGGCCGCTTTTCGCAACCCAAGGTCTGCGCAAGCTGGTTGGTCGCTGCATCGTGAAACAGACCATGGTAGCCCCAGCGACGGACGGGCAGTCCTGTGGTGATGGGCAGCGCATAGGTGGTTTCCCGTGGTGGAAGATTGACGAAAAACGAGGTCTCGAAGGCCAGTGCAATGGGGATCTTCGGAAAAGCCGTGCGCGTGTCGACGATGAGCGCCGAGGTGTTGGCCACGGACATGGGGGACTGCGCACCTAGACGGAACAATTGCGATTGGTTTTTGTTGTCGACGATGATGGGCGATGCAAAGTCGCGCCCCCCGAACACCGATCGGATGGTCAGCACATCGATGGGGCGATCGTCGCGGAAGGCGGCCAGCACGGCCTGGATGTTACCCACCGATGCCGTGGTGCCGCGCAGGTCATCCACGGTGGCAGGGTTGCTTTCACACAGACCGGCGCTGTCGAAGCACACGCGCGAGTAGCGCAGGCCGGTCTTTCCGGGAATGAGAACGAGCGAATTCATGACGGTAGCCTTTCTTGGGTTGCCAGCAGCGCGTGACTCGCGCGGGCGATGGCGACTTCTTCGTTGGTGGCGATGGCCAGGATGCGCACGCGGCTTTTGGGCGCGGCCAGATCCACCGGCAAGGGCGGGGCCTCCGCATTCTTGATCGGATCCATCACCACGCCCATCTTGTCGAGCCCTGCGGTGACGGCCCAGCGCACATAGGGCATCTTCTCGCCGATGGTATCGGTGAAGATGATGCAGTGGGGGCGCTCGGTCACCACCAAGTAGGCGCCGAGATACTTACGGATGCGCCACAGATAGACCTGGGCCGCGCGCGACAATGCTTCACTTTGTTCTCCGGCACCACCCACCAAGTCGCGAATGTCCGCCGAGACACCGGTCAGTCCGAGTAGGCCGCTCTTGCGATTGAGCATGCTCTCGACCGCCCCGCCATCCCCTTGGGCCCGCGCTACCATCCCAAGTGCGATGGCCGGATCCAGATCGCCCGAGCGCGTGCTCATCACCAGCCCTTGCAAGGGTGAGTAGCCCATGGTGTTGTCCACCGACTTGCCGTTCACGATGGCGCACAGACTGGCGCCGCCACTCCCTAGGTGGCAGCTCACGGCACGCAGCTCGGACATGGGGATGCCGAGGAACTTGGCCGCCTCTTGCGCCACGAATTGGTGGCTGGTGCCGTGGAAGCCATACTTGCGATAGCCGTGGCTGCGCGCCAGTTTTGCGGGGAGGGCATAGGTTCGCGCCGCGGGCGAAATCGTCGAGTGGAAGGCAGTATCGAAAACCACCGTTTCGGGCAGCTTGGGATAGAGCTGCCGGCAGGCCGCCAGCAGGCGCAGCGCTGGCGGGTTGTGGATGGGGGCAAGATCCTGCACCTCTTCCAACTGATGGAACGCGGTATCGTCGACGATGACGTGGCCTTTGAAGATGGCCCCGCCGTGCACCATGCGGTGCCCGATGGCCTCGGGCACCAGGCGCGCATCCCGTTCCAGCAATTTCATCACCGCGGCGAATGCGGCGCTGTGATCGGGCATGTCCAGCACCAGGTCTTCTTTCTGGTCGCCGACATGATGGTGAATGCAGCCGGGCAGGGCGGTTTTCGGCCCTACCCGCTCGGCCTCTCCCGCCGCCAGTTCGGTCTCGCTCGGCATATCGATCAAGCGATACTTCAGCGATGAGCTTCCACAGTTGAACACGATGATGCGCATGATCGTTCCCAGCGGCTACAGACTATCGGGAATCCATCCGAAAACCGGGATGCCAACCAGGCCGTGCGCGATGGCGGCGGTGCCGTAGGTGCACGCGAGCAGCTTGGAGATGGCCACCGATTCGCCCTCGCGGTGGGCCTGTTCTTCGTGGCCCGGGCCGTAGCCGATGGTGGCAATGTTGTGCTCGTTGACGAGCAGGCTGCCCGCGGTGCCCATGCCCAGTCGAGCCAGCTTCCAGCGTCCTGGCCGAACCTCGCAACCCGCCGCCGACAGCGCCTGGCGTGCGCGCGAGAGCAGGGGGCTGAACGGGTCGGTGGACCAGGCCTGGGTAATGCGTTTCGCATTCACCACCAGGCCGCTCGGCATGACTTCGTTGCGTTCGAGTACACTGACCTCCACATCCACGGCGCCAATGCTGCTGGCGGCGCGCACGGCCTCGCCGCGCATGCGGGCCACCATGTGGTTGACTTCGTCGTTCGAGTCCATACGCCGTTCGAAGCCGATGACGGCTTGGCGATAGCCGGGCCCGTCCTCGTAGCGTGTGGCGCCCACCGCGATTTCCTCGACGCCGCCGTCGTGGCCCCCGTCGTCGAGAGCCCGCGCGACCAGCTCGGCGGCGTCGGAAACCCGGAAGGGATTGATACCGCGAACCGTGACTTCCATCTCGGCCCGGCCATCGTGGCCATAGTAGAGACCCAAATCGGTGGGCTCACCGAGCACGGCGTAGTCGGGGACAAGTCCCATGTCCTTCAGCGTGTGGCTGAGCAAGCCGCGCATGCCGATGGAGATGCCATTTTCTTCCAGGACCGTGGCCGCCACGACCAGGTTCCCGCGCAAGGGCAAGAGGCTGCGCTTGAGCAGTCCGGCTGCGAAGACCTGCGCGGCCAGGCCGCCCTTGCAGTCCGAGGCCCCAAGCCCGTGCAGTCGGCCGTTCTCGATACGACCGCTCCAGGGTGACTCGGTCCAAGTGGAAAGATTTCCCGTGCCCACCGTGTCCATGTGGCTGGCCAGCATCAAGGTGGGGCCGTCCTCGACCCCGTGAAGAACACCCACGACATTGCCGAGCTCGTCGGTCGTCACCTCATCGAAGCCGAGGGCGTTCATCTGTTTGACGACCAGGTCGGCGGTCTTGCTTTCGTCGCCGCTGCGGCTATGCGTTCTCAACAATTCCTGGGCGAACGCGACTGTCTCGCCTTGCAATCCTTCGTGCTTGTTCTTGAGCAGATCGTACATGGAATCCCTTTCGTGAGGGCCGCGCATCGGCTGGCCTGTGCCCTGGACCTACAGCAAGCCTCATGCCGACCGGCTGCGATTGCGAAAGCTGTAATCGGCGCGCCGGGTTCCGGGAAATGCAGCGGTTTGCGGCGTAGGTCTGGCGTTGCACAATGAAATACGACGTTTCATAGTGAAACGTTCATGCGCTCCGACGATCTACGTTTCGACGAACTTTTCACCTTCCGCGATGGCGTCATCGACTTCCAGGGACGGCGGCTGGTGCTGCATAGCACGGACGCGTTCGCCCACTTTCGCAAGGATCTGTACGAAATGGTCGGCGCCCGGCAGGCGCGTCGCATTCTCACGCGCTACTCCTACTTCTGGGGGCAAGCCGATGCTGCGGCCATGCGCAGGGTATTTTCCTGGAGCAATCCCTTGGAGCTTGTGAAGGCCGGTCCACGCTTGCACGCCATGCAGGGCGTGGCCCGTTGGGTTACCAAGCGTCTGGACCTAGACGAGACCGGCGACAAGGACGGCCATTTCCTCATGGATGTGAGCTGGCACGGATCGGGCGAAGCGGAGGAGCACGTGGCCCATTTGGGCAAGTCCGAACATCCGGTGTGCTGGATGCTGGCCGGCTATGCCAGCGGGTTCATGTCCTATGCGCTCAACCGCAACATCTACTTCGTCGAACAGAGTTGCCGGGCCCAGGGCGGAAGGGTGTGCACGGCTTTGGGCAAGGACGCCGCCGCATGGGAAGGCGATCCCAGCGCGGCGCTCGCCTACTTCTCCGCCGACGACATCAAGGGCAAGATCCGAACGCTCAGCGATAAGCTTCGCCAGGTCACCCGTGCCCTCGAGGTCAACACCCGCCGCCTGTCGACGCTTGAGCGGATGGAAAAGCC
>Ga0302321_100004984_pt1 | contig 11559 bp, 4 predicted proteins | sample Fen_T0_1_FD_202505 | JGI IMG/M metagenome (GOLD analysis project Ga0302321, IMG submission 202505) | Peat permafrost microbial communities from Stordalen Mire near Abisko, Sweden - Fen_T0_1 | ecosystem: Environmental > Terrestrial > Soil > Wetlands > Permafrost | place: Sweden: Abisko...
CAAGTTGCGCATTGTTGATGGAGGTGAGCCACCCGCGAATGTTATAACGGTAGTCTACGTTTTGCAAAAACCGGCTGTTGATATCTGCTAAATTCGTGATAGACGCTTTGTACGATGTTGATGTACCGACTACATCATAGTTAGGCCTCAATGTAATGCTGTTGCTGGCCACCAGGTTGGATTCTCCGTTGTACTGAGTGACTACCAAATTTTCAGCAACCAATGTACCTGTTTGACCATGCAGATTTTTTTCTACCATCTGGCCCAACTCGTTGTAATTATATTGTGCAAGCAACTGCGGGGCTGCACCATTGATGCTATGGTTCACTTGTCTCAACCTGCCTTGTGTATCATAGGTTGGGGTCTGTAAAATTGTGGTAACGTTAGTTCCGTCAGGTGTGTGCGTGGTTTTAGTTTGCAGTGCTTTGCCTTCAAAGTCATAAGCCACACTGGTCTTGTCGATGCCATTGAGATTGAGATGATTGTTGGCTTGCGTCTGGATCGCCCTTCCGTAGCAATCGTAAAATACCGCGCTCACAATCCAGTTATTGGTGCCCACAATTCGCTTGCGGCTACCGGTAGCGAGCCCTCTTAGATAAGGCGTAGTTTGTTGAGGCAACCCGACAAGGTGTGCATTGTCATACACCGGTGCGCTCCCACTATTCATGGTAAAATTGTAATCGTCAAAATAGTTTACACTCCACACTTCAAGTGTACTGCCGTCGGCATTAAGCGTAGGAAAACTTTGATTGGTATAGCCATACAGCACCGCGCCTCTCTTTTCACAGTAAGGCGTTGAAGAGGTTGGATATAACCCGTTAAGAAAAGTTTGTGCGGAAGCCTGATCGGTAAGTGTAGCGTTGATGTAAAGTCCACTCATCACAGCCCGCCCGAGCTGATCGTATTTGGTAAAAGCCCATTTGTTTTGTTGTCTCAGGTTTCCGTCCTGTGTCAGCACCTGGCGATTGTAGCTGTCATAAGCAAAATAGCTCCATGCCTGCCCTGGTGTTTTCTTTTGAATAAGTCGGTCGCGGTTATCATAAACAAATTGGTGAAGATGATTGTCAATGATGGCTTGCGTCAGCACCCAACTGTTGGCCTTCAGTGCGGCAAGGCCTGCAGGCGGGATAATGTACTTCAAGCGATTAAAATCATCGTACACATAGTAGGTCTGCAAATAAGTGGTGCCGTTTTGCTGTTGCTTTCGCGCAATGGTTTTGCCTAGTGAATTTTTAAAACTTATATCGATGTTGCCGTTCTCGTCAGTCACCGTTGCTTTGGAAAGTTGGTTGACAAGATAGTAGCCGCCGGTGCTTGATCCATCGGAAGCGAACTTTCGAACTTCGTCTGCATCACTGGCAGTCGCTCCGGTATTGTAACTGTAAGTTACTTTCTTGGTGTGGTTTCCTAACTGCCAGGTTTGGCCGGGGCTTCCCTGTTCAAGTATTCGTCCAAACGTTGAGGCTTCATAACGCGACATGGCAAATGGATAAACATCATTCACAATCTTATCATTTGCCGGACTGCTGGGTCCATAGAACACAGCTTGGTCATTGACATATGAATTTTGGAAAGAGCCGCCTGTGCTTTTAGCGTAAGGCAGATAAGTTTTCGCAGCACGACCGTAACTATCGTATTCCACAGGTTGAACCAAATCACTTCCCAATGGAGTAGCATTTACGGCGATCACTTGAGCAGTTCGGCCAAGGCCATCCATATAGGATACCGTTTTTGCTTTTTGAAAGTTGGTCAGGTTATCGACATCGACATTATGCAAAACGCCGGCAGTACGTATCACTTCTTTGGTTACGTTGTTAGGGTTGATCAAGGCAACATAGGTAATGGGTACTGCAATGCGCGCGGTGGCGCATGAGGTGGTTAGATCAGTGAGTGAGACGCAAAGCCCTGTCCAGTCATTAGCGTTCTGCGGTACAAATTGATAGGTCGGCCCAGTTGCAAGTGGAGTAGAAGTGGTGAGATCCGGATACCAGTTTGCTTGTTGTCCATTAGGAACAGCTAATTGCAAGGTGAGGGATGTGCCAAATCCATAAGCGAGGTAAGGCCCAGGGCTCGGAGCCGGTGGTGCACTTAAAATTGTGATGGTTGTAGAAACCGGTGTGCCAGTGCAACCTGCGGCTGATGGAGTAACCGTATAGGTTGCAGTACCTTGGTTTACTCCATCGGAATTATAGAAATAGCCAATAATGGTTCCGGTGCCACTATTGGCTGGCAGCGTAGCGTTGTTACTTTGTGTTGTCCATGAAAGTGTTGTGCCCGAAACATTATTGGGATTGCTCACGCTGATTGTTGTATAGCTGCCAGAGCAAATGGAGGACTGCGCTGGAGATACGCTTGCTGTTGGTACAGTGTTCACTGTGGCCACCGCTGCTATGCGCGCCGATTCACAAGTTGTTGTAGAATTATAGGTAGCCGCATAATAGGTCGTAGTAGTGGCTACATTAGGTGTATAGCTAGTACCGCTGAAAAGAACGGTGCCTCCACTAGAGACATTATACCAGTTCACGTTATTTCCATTGGCACCAACCGCGGCCGTCAATGTTACATTGCCCGATGTGCAAACCGATCCGCCCGTAACGGACGTTGGAACAGAGGGTATCGTGTTGATAGTAATGTTAGATGATGCAGGAGCGGAAATGCAACCTTGTGGACTGCCTGTTTTCGCGGTATAAGTCTTACTACTTGATATCGTTCCAACAAACAAATTGTTACTTGTGTTTATATAGGCACCCATAGGATCGAACCAAATCACAGAGTTGCCATTCGCGCCGGGTGTTCCTGACAGCGTTACTGATGCAGAACCGCAAAAGGTTTGATTGGTGAGGCTCGGCGGAGAAGGAACCGGGTAAATGCTAACCACTACTGGAGTACGTGGTGAACTTTCACAGCCAGTGGTCGAGTTAAGGCTCGTAATGTAGTAGGTAGTTTGCGTTGATAAAGTGGGTGTGTTGTAAACCGCACTCGTCAAGAAGGCACTTCCTCCAGATGAAGACGAATACCAATTAACCTGGTTGCCGTTACCTGTTGGCGCGGCAGTAATCTGTGCAGATCCAGTACCGCAAACGTAACTCTCGAAGGTGAAGGTTGGTGCGGTGGGTGGAGATGCAAATGTTAATGTTACTGGTATCTTATCACTCTCGCATAGGGATGTTCCATTGTAAGCTGAAATATAGTACGTCGTATTCACGCTAAGGGTTGGTGTCGTATAACTTGATCCAGTTTGAAAAGGCGATGTGTCAGTGAGGTTATTATACCACTTTATGGTTGTACCACTCGGCCCGCTTGCGGATATGGTAAAAACTGTAGGAGAACAAGCAATGCTTCCAACGATGGAACCATGAGATACGCCAAAGGTTGGAGTAGCCACAGAACCACAAACCACGGTAATAAATGCAACGCTGCCACCAGAGGTAGATGAAACACTTAAATTGGAAAAATCCTGACCGTCATTTGTCACGGTCCACTGCACGGTGGCATAGGTAACCCTTTTGTCAGAGGCATCAATATAAAAACTGATTACTGACCCACCTACAGCTGACCAGGTGGTACCTGATGGCCACGTGCCACTGGTTCTTGTACAAGAATAGGTATATGTGCCTCCTACGGTTGCAGGGTTTTGGCCAGCAAAAGTGTATTGCGCTACTGCCGTAGGTCCTGAAGCAAATAGTACGGCAAAGAGTGCAATACGTATTGTTATATATAAATTTTGCATCGGTTTCTTATTTTAATGATCCTATTCTTTTTTAATTTGTTCTCAGTTACTAATTGTTATGCTGAACGAATCAGCTGTTCGGTTGTCATCGGTCGTAACCGTACACATTACATCGACGCTCGTTCCTGTTCCAGGCAATATTTTCACTTTGTAAGTGGGCGAAGAGGTTCCGACCAAGTTCCAGGTAGAGCTGCCGCTGTTTCGCTGTTTCCATTGATAGGCAACCCCAGCTCCGTTAGTATTTGTCACTGCTGCAGTGAACGTGAACCAGTTGGAGGCGAAGGTGTCAGAAATAGTTACCCCTAACACTGGAGGTGGTGGATTGACTATAGTATAATTAAATGTTGCTGTTTTCTGACCATACTCTGGATGACTCACTCGAACTGTCGCTGTATGTGAGCCGGTAGAACTATAGTTTTGTGTTGGTGACATTGGGCCCGTGGCAGTAAAAAGATTTTGATTGTCAAAATCCCAGCTATAGGTAACATTAGTGAGACATAGATTAGATGCTGCGGCGAGTTGAAAAGGAGTATTGACATAGTAGGAAGAATAACCAATAATTGATGCTATCAACGATGGTAACACCTGTCCTGAAACAGCATAGGTGTATCTCTCCCTTATATTATGATTATGGTCGAAGACTAAATTTATACGTCCTAAAGAATCATAGGTGTTAAAGCTGGTTAAGCCTGAAGGACTTGAGGAGGAGTTAACACCAAATGGAATGTCGTAAGTCATCGATGATATGGCAGCATAGTCAGGATAGAACCCAACATCATCCAACATTGGCAAAAGAGATGGAGATGAGCCTGATGGTTGAGTAAAATTTACCCCTTGAATGGCGATAGTAAAAGTAGCTGGCATTCCTGTAACGTCAATTGCTTTAGTGAAATACTGATAGTCTGAATTACCAGTGGTATAGGTAAAAGTGTAAGGGCTACCTGCTGCTGCCGCTCCGTTTAGTAACACCTGCAAAGTGAGTGAAGTATTACCCGCTGCAGGCTTGGCCCAAAACGATAAGATGTAACTAGCAGCGCTAGCTGGCTTGACGATGGTTCGGGTTAATGTGGCATAGGGATGTACCCCTTTAACTCCTGTTCTTCCTGCTCCAGTGAATTTATTGGCCTCCGTAAAACTGGAGACGGTAGTAGTTTCAAAATCAGAGAAGCCAATGCTAATACTTCGTGCCTGACTGAAATTGGCAACGGGCAGCCGTTGGCCATATCCCCACAGTGTTCCTTTTGTAGTTTTATCTTCCGCGGTTGCACTGATGGGCAAACCGTAGTTATCGTATTCATTAATGGTATTTGTTGTTTGATAATGCGGATCGTTAAAATAATAAAAAACATTACCGCTTGAATAGGAGGCTGTGAAACTGCCGGGTGTATCAGGTCGGTAAGCCAATTGAAAACGGGGAAGCGCTGTGGGTACATTGTTTACCATCACCTGTCGGTACTTGATCAGTGAAGCCCCTGTAGTTTTTTCGGTGCCGCCGGCTGGTTGAACTGTGCCGATCTGTTCAATGACAGTGCTTGTTCTGTTCTGGTCATTCAGAAGTTTGATGGCCGACAACGTACTGTCATAGAGTGTACCACCGATATAAGGATAATCCAGAGAATACTTGAACGAAGTTCCATATATAGTTCCGTCTGCTGTCGTATTATTGATCCGGGTCACATTCTGGTGTGTGGAACTCGTGTAAAAATTCTGTGTGGACTCCGTGGAGTTGAGTGTTACATTGTTTTCGTCATACGTAGTAACTGTTTCGGTAGCTATTACTTTGCGCACATCGGCCAACTGTGTGTATTTGCCATAGAGGTAAATTGTGTTTGGTATACTATTGGCAAAGTTGTCATAAGCAAGGCCAACGATGTTTGTAGGTGTTGAACCGTTTTTATAAACATACTGATAAGAAGTCTGAGTACTACGGATCAGTACATTGTTGTTATTATACTCAGATTTTTTCCATACCCATCCGCGCTCATAATCATACAGCTGAGTAGGAAATTGAGGATGCCCCCAAGTTTCGCCGGCATTAATTATACTCATGTCCCAGTTAGCACCTCTCACAAATTTCATCGTGGTCGGTGCCCAATCCGTAGGGCCACTACCCGTTGCAGCATCTCCATAGGCAGCGGGCACAAGGTAATTGTACACCGCTTTGCCCGAACCTTGGCGAGTTACTGTTACTTGTGTGTAACCAACCGACGATCCATTATTAGTACTTTCACCTTTATTTAAATCAAAGGCAGTAACTACGGTAAGACCTCGCCACAAAGCAGTAGTGCCACTTGCAGATAAAGTACTGAATGACTTAATAGTTCCTGGTATTGGATAAGGTACTGGAAAGCATGGTTGGGACTGTGTATAATAGCTTGGGGTAATATATTCCCAAACAGGAATAGCGAATGTTGGCCTTTTGATGAGCTTGCCTGATGAATGACCACTCGCGTCAGTGTATGAAAATGTCTTTGTTATTTTGGCCAGAGGGTTCACTCCGTCAAAATAAGTGATGGAACCTATTCTTACCCCCCCTCCTAGCTGGTCCTTACCGACTTTGGTATCAAAATACATGTTGGGTTCAAAAGCAAAATCTGATTCCCCTCCTGACGGATAAATTATTCTGTTAAGCATACCAAGTGTAATATTTGTACTTGGCCTGTGATCTCCATATCCGTTAAGCACAATCTGCGTTCCCGAATATGATGGGATTGGGTACAACCGGTATCTCTCATTCGCTGGCTCACTGGGATAAACATAAATAGTTGGCAATAAGGGGTGGCTGGTTCCATCGGGACTACTTCCATTACAGTATCCCCAAAAGTCCACCAGATTTCCTATTGAGCCATTGTAACTAAACTGATACGGAGCCATTGAAGAACATTGGCCTGACTCGGTGATCGAACTCAGCATCCCTGACTGATAAGCAAATGCAAAACTTTTAAATGGATTTCTGGTAGATCGGGCGGGGTCATAGAGATCGAAGCCACCACTACCCCCCCAAACATTAGCCCAAACTCCATTTGATGAACTTATTTTATAAAGCGTCTTCGTAGTAGTTGCTAAAGTATTTTCATCCATAAGGGTAAAAGTGGACACGTTCCACCACGTTCCGCATCCTGTGGCATAAGACGCGTCAAATATCTGAGCCACCTTGTTGTTCACCACAGGAAGGCTGCTGGTTACCGGAGCATAGGAGTAAGTAAGTGTTGCCCCAGTAAATGATTTAATAGTACTCAGCATCCATGAGGGACTGTAGGTAACTGCTGTGCCATATTGCTTGAAGTCGCGTTCAAAAAACTTCATTCCTGTCTCCGTATTTTTATACAAGGCATCTGATTTTGTAATGCTCTTTGTAATGCTAGTCGGTTCATTGAAAGTGTAGACGATACCGGTGTTGGTAGTAATCGTCCATCCTGTTATAGTTTGTATTGCAGGTGATACTCCAGAATACGTAGGCACAATTAAAATATCCTGATAAGGGATCAGGCTTATTCCTCCATTATTGTTGAACATGAATTGCCCAGAAACACCACCGACCGAAAATCGGAAGAGGTCCGGTTCTGTATCTATGTTATAGTGCAGGTTATTGATGTAATTGTAGTCCGTGAGTTCATCGCCATAAGTGGTCTTGCTTAAATCGGCAGTATTGGAGAAATTCGTGATATTGTTATAGTTGACATTATACAACCATCCCAATCTCGTTCCATCAGAAAAATCATCAGGCAAGCCTCTAACCTCCCGCGAAATAGAACCGCCCACGCTCAAACTCCAACCTAAACCATAGGCAGAGGAGGCGCCAGGTTTTACATCGTTAGGATTATAAATCATCCGAAAGTTTTCACTCAGGTCATGATCGGTGAGCGTGTACAGATCGATAAAAATTTCGGGAGTGCCGGTGTACATGTCTACAGGAATTTCTCCTTGTGCAAAAACACCGATTGAGCTTGTTGCTGCTAACAGCAGTAAAAATAGTTGCTTCATGAATTAAGCTATTTATGAGGTTGAACTTGTTTCTCTTTGACAACGGACTCGAGTTCTTTGATCCGTTCTTCTTGTGCCGTGAATTTCTTCTCCTGGTTAAGAAGATGGAGTGTCAACTCCTCAATCTTCTTTAGCAGCAGCATATTCATCTCACCTAATTGAATTCCATTCTTTTCCATCTCTTTAGCAGAAGGAACTTCAGGCAAGTGTTTATTTTGATCGATGTAGTTTTTGATTTCCTCTAGCGAGGTGAGTTGGTAATCTTTTTCGAAGACGTAGTCAGGACCGGGAACAGTGACTGATACTTTTACTTCTTGCGCATGAACCTGGCCAGCAACAGCAAGTTTGGCATCGGGTGATGTGGTGCCGATGCCTACGTTGCCAGCACCATCAATTATCATCTTACCTTGATTGTTGGTACCTAACACAAGTGGCTTAGCATTAACATTTATAAGGGCGGCAGAGCCAGGTCCTCCTCCATAACTGTAAATTGGGTCAGATGAAATATTATTATTCCCAAAAAAATCCAATTCTAATCCGTTAGCATAATCGGGACCTTGTACTCTAAAAGTTGTGTAAGCGTTAAATGAATTGCTTGTGTTTTTTACTCTAGAACCGAAACCTTGAACATCCAAACTGAAGGCAGGACTTGTTGTGCCAATACCAAGATTTCCACTCGGAGAAAAATTCAGGATGTTATTTAAAACACCGCCTCCACTTTTAAGATTAAAAGAATAACCAACCGAACCTGAACTTCCAAATGGTGTTACATCCAAATAATAAGTACTATAGGGTAATCCCCCTTGTAGCCTAAGAGTTGAGGTGGCCACTTGTCCTTGAATGTCCAATACCGAATTTGGAGTGGTAGTACCCATACCTACTTTTCCGGTATTATCAATAGTGAGCACCTCGTTTAAACCATTTCGAAACAGTGTGAAATTTCCAGTGGTAGCCCTTCTGCCCATTACCCAGTCTCTCGTGCCATCACTAAACTGCCACTCTATATAATTCCAATTCATTCCGCTTCGGCCGTCTTTTAAAATAAGGTTCTGATCCCCACCAGAATTTAAGATGGTGATTCCGTTAGCAGGGTATGAGTTCTGCCCAAGGCATATGCGTGAAGCAACAATTATGAGCAAGAGAATTTTTTTTATAGCAATTATTTTTTAGACTGTTGATTTTCTTTTAGTTCTTGTACTTCCTTTTTCAACTCAATCACATACAGCGTCAGCTCCTCAATCTTCTTTCCCGAAGGATCGGGACTAACGCTGCGTTCTTTAAGTTCTGCTATCATCTTATTTTGTTCGATGAGATGTAGGGTCAGTTCTTCTATCTTACGCAACAGCAGCATATTCATCTCACCTAATTGAATTCCATTCTTCTCCATCTCTTTGGCAGAGGGAACTTCAGGCAGATGTTTGTTTTGATCGATGTAGTTTTTGATTTCTTCGAGCGAAGAAAGCTTGTAATCTTTTTCGAAGACGTAATCGGGACCAGGAACTGCAATGGAGACTTTTACTTCTTGTGCGTGAACCTGGCCAGCTACTGCGAGCTTGGCATCGGGTATAAATGTTCCTATGCCAACATTACCTGTGGCATCGATAATCATTCTCCCTTGGTTGCTCGTGCCAAAGCTTAAAGGCTTAGCATTAACGTTAACAATTGCTACAGATCCAGCCCCACCGCCATAGCTCCAGTTTAAATCAGAAGTGATATTATTGTTTCCAAAAAAATCAATCTCTAAACCGTTGGTGTAATTTGGTCCCTGCACCCGAAAAGAGGTATAGGCTCCAGAAGCAGTGGAAGGATTCAAGAGTCGCGACACGGGCCCCTGCACATCCAACGCAAAGGCGGGGGAACTCGTGCCAATGCCTACGTTGCCACTTCCTTTTAGTGTCATTATTGCAACATTACCTCCGACATTATTATTAGCAACCTTAAATTGAAGCGCACTTCCGGTTGTCGGATTGACACCATCAGAAAAAGCGGTAATCAAATGCTTGTAACCAGTTGTATTTTGAATGGTTATACCATCGCTATAATTGTCTATACCATCAATTGTCAATTTGGACGATGGGCTTGTCGTGCCAATGCCTACATTGCCTGAGGTAACCCTTAATCCCCCGCCTTGTATATCCACATAACTCTTCCCATAGCTTGAGCCAGGATTTAAAATAATACCAGTATCAAAATTAAATTGAAGTTGTTGATAATTAGGGGGAGTCCACACCCCTGCCGTACGATAGATCCCATAAACCAAAGGACTTGGACTGTACCATGTAATTCCGTCAGGATTATTACTCCCATCATTCACATTATTAAAACTCAATTTTGCCGTAGGCGCAGTTGTGCCAATACCAACATTCCCGCTCGAAGGGAAAGTATTTTGGCTGACTGACAGTTTGCTTACAAGTAAGAAAGCGAATGCAATAAAGTATTTCATAATATTTATTTTTTAGGCTGTTGATTTTCTTTTAGTTCTTGTACTTCCTTCTTTAACTCAATCATATAAAGCGTCAACTCCTCAATCTTCTTTAGCAAAATCATATTCATCTCACCTAATTGTATACCATTCTTTTCCATCTCTTTGGCAGAAGGCACTTCAGGCAAGTGTTTGTTTTGATCTATGTAGTCTTTGATTTCTTCGAGTGTTATTTTTTGGCTCTTGATTTAACTTCGTTAAATCATATTTCTTTATGAGTTCAACCGCACAAAATTTCCTCTATCCGCCTTTTTTAGAGACAGCTAATCCTCACAAATAATATAGTGATCCGATATATTTAAAGACCCGCTATAGACAATAAGCACCAACCGGACACAAAGTAGCAGAAGCATGAAACAAAACAATCAACAGGAGTGAATATTTTTTCTTGCGTCGAGTTTTCTTAAGGATATCCTTATGCCGATCTAAGGATATCCTGATTGCACAAGTCAAGAAAAATACAGGTACCGTTTTCTGCTGTTCATAAAAATGATCCTGACAGGAATGAATCACTGTATAATTAACTATAACATAGCGTTTGCCCTCCCTCGATTTCTCATCGCTTATCGGGCATCATTTCAATCTGCATTAGTTTCCATATTTTTGTTGTGAAACCCAAGACCCATGTCGCGCAAAAAAAAATCACCTCGAGAATCGTATGTAAGCATGACCGAACTCGTGCTCCCCAACGACACGAATACGCTTAATAAACTCATGGGTGGACGATTGATGCACTGGATGGATATTGTGTCAGCCATTGCAGGTCAAAAACATTGTAACAGTATTGTTGTCACCGCCTCCGTGGACAACATCTCGTTTCGCTCCCCAATTCAATTAGGCGACGTGGTCACTTTGCGCGCGCGCGTCACCAGGGCTTTTAATTCTTCCGTTGAAATCAGAATCGATGTGGACGCAGAAAATATTCCAGAAGGAAAAAAAGTATCAAGCAACTCAGCCTATTTTACTTTCGTTGCTGTTGATAAAGATGGCAATCCTGTAGAGGTACCCGAAGTAGTACCCGAAACGGAAGAAGAAATTGAACTGTATAATGGAGCTCTTCGAAGAAGACAATTGCGTTTGATCTTATCTGGACGTATGAAGCCCCATGAGGCCAATGAATTAAAATCCTTATTTGACATTAAAGAGATATAACTGATGGAAGTCAACCCTGTTTTATTTGAATCCATTTTCGCCGAAGGGTTGTTTGACATTTCCCCCTCCCCCACAATTATTTTAGATCAACCTTGGCGGAACATAACCGCCGCAGAAAAAACGCTGCTCGAAAAAATATTGGCGGCAATCAGGCAGTCGCTTAACTCTGTTGCAATCCAATACCAGGATTCTCTTGACCTATCCGTATGGG
>Ga0302321_100004985_pt1 | contig 11558 bp, 10 predicted proteins | sample Fen_T0_1_FD_202505 | JGI IMG/M metagenome (GOLD analysis project Ga0302321, IMG submission 202505) | Peat permafrost microbial communities from Stordalen Mire near Abisko, Sweden - Fen_T0_1 | ecosystem: Environmental > Terrestrial > Soil > Wetlands > Permafrost | place: Sweden: Abisko...
GCGCGAGCAGGTCGACGCCTGGCGCCGGTGGACCCTCGCGGCGCGCGAGCTCGCCCAGGGATCAGGCGACGGCGTCCGCGCCGCGGCGTGCCTCGTGGATCTCCTCGGCATCGAGCGGCGGAACGCGGGGCCACTCGCCCGGCGGATCGAGATGGTGGACGCGGCCATCGCCGAGATCGACCTCCTCCCGGCGACCGACGAGGTCCGCCTGATCCGGAGTGACCTCCTGCTCAACCGGTCGCTCGCCGCCCACGAGGCCGGTGACCTCGGCCTCGCGCGGCGGGCGCTCGCGGCGGCGGGCGTCGAGGCGGCAACGGTCGACGACGCCGACCTGCTCCTGACGCTCGACTCGCTCGACGGCCAGCTCGCGGTGTCGGAGGGCCGGATCGCCGAGGGACTCAGGACGATCGAACGCGCTGCGTTGGCCGCTCGGGACCGGGCGCTCGATGAGACGAGCATCACGACCTTCCGCCTTGGCGCGACGGCCGCGATCGGCGTCCTCGACTACCGGCATGCAGCCACCTGGATCGGCGAGGGCATCGCGTACGCCGACTCGATCGAGCAGTCGTACTGCTCGCACATCATGCGTGCGGTCGGTGGGCTGGTCGCGTGGGGCGATGGCCGCTGGGACGATGCGGTGGGGGAGGCGGCGCAGGCCCTGATGGCGAACGGGAGCCTCCGGGGCGCCGCGATGGCGCGCTGGCCGCTCGCCTACGTTGCCCTCGGGCGCGGCGACCTCATGGAGGCGCGTCGCCACCTCGCCGCAGCCCACGCGTTCGCCGACGCCTACGGCGCGCCCGACTTCCGGCTGGCCGCGACCTGGGGATCGATCGAGGTCGCGCTTCTCGCCGGCGAGGCGGGGGCTGCGATCGACGCATCCGAGGCCGCCCTCGAGCTCGCCGGACGGACGGGTGAGCGCGGCCAGTTCGCCCCGATCGCCCTGTCGGGCGCGCGCGCACGCCTCGCCGCCGGCCGCCCCGCCGACGCCGCCCGGTGGGTTGACCGGTGTGCGGCCTTGCTCGGCCCGGTCGCATGGCTGGCCTTCCCCGTCATCGACCATGCCCGCGGCCTGGTCGCCGTCTCGGACGGCTCGGTGGGGATCGCGAGGTCGTCGTTCGAGCGCGCGATCTCGGGCTGGGAGGCGAAGGGCCGGACCTGGGAGGAGCTGTGGGCACGGCTGGACCTCGCGGGCTGCCTCCTGCGCGCCGGCCGCGGCGTCGAGGCGACGACGCTCATCGCCGACGTCCGCGAGACCGCGGTACGGCTCGGGAGCCGGCCGCTCGCCGATCGCGCGGACGCGCTCGCGAGGCAGACGCGCGGCCACGTCACCGAGGAGGAGCCGTGGCACCCGCTGACCGCGCGGGAGCTCGAGGTCGCCAGGCTCATCGCCGTGGGCAGCACGAACGCGGAGATCGGCTCGGAGCTCGGAATCGCGCCCAAGACGGCGAGCGCCCACGTCGAGCACATCCTGGCGAAGCTTGGCGCGTCCCGGCGGGCGGAGATCGCGTCCTGGGTCGCGACGATCCCCTCGGCCGCCGCGAGCGTCGGGACCAGGGGCCGCTGACCGCGGGCTGTTCGCCTCTGCCGTCGCGGCGCCGGGCAGCGGGACACTCCGTCCGTGCAGCGGAGGAGGACCGTGGAGCGGCGGAGGATCTGGGCGGGAGTCGTCTCGATGGCGGCGGTCGGGGTCCTCGTGGGTCCTCGCCTCTGGCGGCGCCTGCGGGACGGGGGTGCCACGGCCGACGAGGTCGCCATCCCGGCCACCGTCACCGCCGAGATCGCCCCGGAGATCGCCCCGGGGGTCTACCTCCTCGGGCCGTGGGGACGCACGCAGACCAACGCCTACCTGGTCCGCGACGGGTCGTCGTGGATCCTCGTTGACACCGGCTGGAAGACCGACGGGGCGCGCATCCGGGCGGCCGTGCGGTCGCTGTTGGGCCCCGGGCTGGTCCCATCGGCCATCGTCCTGACCCACGCCCACCCCGATCACGCCGGGTCGGCCCGCGAGCTGGCCCAGGCGTGGCGCTGCCCCGTCCATGTGCACCCGGACGAGCTCCCGCTCGCCACCGGCGACTTCGCCGCCATGGGGAGGTATGCCGGGCCGCTGGACCGCCGGCTGATCCTGCCGGTCATGCGCGCCATGGGCGGGCGCCGTCGCGAGGCAGCGCTCTCCGGCTCGAGCCTGGCCGGGATCGTGCGACCCCTCGGCCCCGAGGGCACGATCCCGGGTGTCGAGGGCTGGCGATGGATCCACACGCCTGGCCATACGCCGGGCCACGTCGCCTACCACCGGGAGCGCGACGGGATCGTCATCAGCGGCGACGCCATCCTGACCCTCGAGGTCAATGCATGGTCGGGCCTGCTGCGGCAGCGCCAGGGCCTGTCTGGTCCGCCGTGGTACACGACCTGGGACCAGGCCGCGGCGACCGCCTCGATCGTCACGATCGCCGGGCTCGAGCCATCCGTCCTCGCCGGCGGTCACGGCCTGCCGCTGGCGGGTCCCGGGACGGCCGCCGCGGTCCGGTCGTTCGCCGCAGGGACGATGCGGGATCCCTGAGGGGTCCCCGGGCGGCCAGTCGCGCCGGCCGGCGACCGTCTACTCGCCGCGGCTCCGCTTGGCCTCGATCAGGGCGGCATCGGCCCTCGCCGTGAGCTCCTCGAGACTCTCGTTCGAGGTGAGCGTGGCCAGCCCGGCCGTGATCCCGACGCCGGTGGCATTGCGCAGGGACTGGTCGATCACGCCCATCCGGTGCTGCACCTCGTCGGGGCCGATCGACGAGATCCCGCAGACGAACTCGTCGCCGCCGAACCGGACGATCGGATCGTACGACCGCAGGTTGGCCCGCATGGTCGCGGCCAGCGTCCGGAGCACGCGGTCGCCGGCCGCGTGTCCGTCCCGGTCGTTGACCCCCTTGAGCCCGTCGACATCGACGAAGGCGATGACGAACTTGCCATCGGCGCGCCGCGCACGCTCGATCTCATTCCGGAGGGCGAGCCTCCCCATCTCGCGCCGGAAGGCCCCGGTCAGGGCGTCGAGGTGGGCGCGCTGGAGCTCCGCCTCCAGGCGTGCCCGCTCGAGCGCGGCATCATCACCGGCGTCGGCCACGCCATCCTGTCCGGCACTGCGGCGCGCGGTCGCGATCGAGTCGCGCTCGACGGCATTGCGGTCGCGCATGTTCGCGATCGAGTCGCGCTCGACGGAGGTGCGGTCCCGCAGGTTCGCGATCGAGTCGCGCTCCGCGGCGGCCTTCTCTCTCGCGTCGACGGCCGCGGCACGCGCCAGGGCGGCCTGGTACAGCACCTCGGCGATCTCCGCGAGCTCCGCGGCGTCGGCCTCCGGCGTGGTCTCGCCGGGCTGGCGTCCCGCATCAGCCCTGGCGGGACTCGCCGCGTCGTCGACCTCTCGCGTGTCCCGCGCCTTCGATTTCTTCACCCCGCGCCGCTTCACAGCAGACCTCGTTCATTCGGATGAGTGCAGGGCCGCGCCTCAAGTACCCCTCGCGCGGCCAGAGGTACCAAGTATCACGATCTTCACGCCACCTCGGGGCCCCCGGGAACCGATTCCGGTGCGGCGGCGCGCCGCACGCCCGCCCGCACGGTTGATCGGGGGCTCGACGGACCGCGGTGCGACGCGGCGCGCGGGTCGTGCGGCTTCCAGTCGCCGGCCCGCCGCTCCTTGACCGGCAAACGCAGGTCAGGGAACTTCATGACCGGGGGCGTGCGCGCGGCCTTCCATCGGTAGGGCTCAGCGGGCGGGTGTCCGGGCGACGCTGCGCACCATTCGCGCGCGAGCTGGCAACTCGCCTGATCGACGGGAACCGGCACAAGGCTGTTGTCAGCCGCGCCGACCAGCGGGCTCCCGAGCGCCGACGAGGAACCAGGTGGTCATCGATCCTTTCCCCTTGATCTCCAGGGCACCCCGCGGCTCGAGTCGATAGCGATCGGACAGGGCGGCGGCCAGGGCATCCGAGACGTGGATGTGGCCCGGCAGCGACGTGGCCTCGAGCCGGCTGGCGACGTTCACCGCATCGCCCCAGACGTCATAGGCGAACTTCGCCGTCCCGATCACGCCGGCGGCGACCGGGCCGCTCTCGAGCCCGATCCTCACCTGCCAGCCGGCCCCGGACACGGGACGGGCGGCGACGAGCTCGACCATCCGGAGAGCGGTCTCGGCGATCGCGGCGCGATGGTCGCCCGTTTCGACGACGAGTCCCCCGATCGCGAGGTAGGCGTCACCGATCGTCTTGATCTTCTCGACGCCGGTCGCCTCGCAGATGGCGTCGAACCCAGAGAAGAGGCCATTGAGCTCGTTGATGAGGTCGGCGGTCGGCAACCGGGCTGAGATCTGGGTGAACCCGACAAGGTCGCTGAACAAGACGGTCACGTCGTTGTGCCGGTCGGCAATGAGCGTCTCCCCGGCGTTCAGCCGGTCGATGATCCGCTGCGGCAGCACGTTGAGGAGGAGGCGGTGCGACCGGGCACGCTCCACCTCGAGGTCCTTGACCACCTGCGACAGGAGCCGCGAGTTCGAATCCGAGAAGTCCTCCAGCCGGTGGACGTTCTCCTCTAGGCGGTGCAGCCGTCGCCCGAGGATCCGGTTCTCGCGCTCGAGGGCGACGACATCGTCAACCGGGCCCTGGCCACCGCCGTCGGCCGCGGGTCGCGGCCGTTCGTCATCCACCCTGGGTCACGCCGAGCCGAGCAGGATCGAGACCAGGGTGGCGTTGTGGAATCGCGACGGCTCGCCGGCCACCATTGGCGCGATCTCGCCCATGCAGTAGACGCCGGCCACCGGGGTCGCCGCGCCGAGCACCTCGCGTACCAGCTCGATCTCGCGTCCGGCGCGGGTGCCAAGCAGGTAGCGGCGCGTGGCGCACGAGAACACGAGGGCTGCCTCGGGTGTACGGCCAGGCGGGAAGCGCGCAAGCGCATCCGCGATCGACGCCCGCGCACCATCGAAGATCTCCTCGGTGGCGGCGACGGTGAGCTGCACGGTGGCGCCGTCGGGGACGTGCCCGAAGAAGGTCACGCACCCCGTGTCGCGATCGTACGCGAGCGGGGTCCGGAGGTAGAAACGAGCCGAGTCCCGCGTGTCGAACACCGCGAGTGGATTGGCGATCGCCGGTGCCACTGTCCCGAGATACCGCTCATAGAACTCGGTCGCAGGCCGCCCGTCGATCTCGGCGACACTGTCGATCGCCACGCCGGTGACGGTCGCCCGCGGTCCCACGCCACGCCACCCGGTATCGACGCCGAATGACAAGGAGAGCGGGCCGCAGAACAGGAGGATGGCAATGGCGTCATCGGTGACCACGTCCCCCGCGATCTGACGGCTTGCGCCGTCGCCGCTCCTCGGGTTGACGGCCGGATCCCTGGGCGCGCCGCCGCCGCCCAGGATCGGGACGTCGGGTCCGAGCTCGGTCCGCAATGCGTGCAGGATCAGCGAGGCGTCCACGGGCCCGATCGTCGGCAGCGCGATGCACAGGCTGGGTGCGAGCCTGGACTTGGCTCGAGCCTCCTCGACGGCTCGTCGACACGCCTGCCCGGGATCGAGAGCGAGGTCCCGGCCCATGCCTGCCGTGATGTCGATGGCGTCCGAGGCGAACAGGGCGAGCGCCACGGAATCCTCGGCGAAGCCGAGGACGGACGACATCTCGCCGGCCGACGTGGCTCCGGCGAGCTCGATCCCCGGATAGCGGCCACGAATCCGGTCGATCAGCGCTCCGTGGTCGGAGTCCCAGGAGGCCAGGAGCAGGCCCGCCTTGGGGGTCGCTCCCCGCAGGCCGGCGTCGCATTCGTGGATAACCGCGTCGAGCGCACGCTCGACGTCGATGTCGTCGCTGTGACCGACTGCCATGCGGAACATGGGGTGCTCCTGTGCCAGGTCGCAGCGTACACGGCGAGGCGGGAGCTGACGCAGACGCGTGGCCGGATGCCGCTCAGTCGGCGGACGGCCCTGGCCTCAGCTCGAACACCGGGTGGCGGCGCACGTGCTCGATGTACTCGGCACGACTTGCCTCCGCCCGGAGGGGAATGAACAGGCCGGCGAACGCGGACGACAGCCGGCCCCGCCGATACGGGGCGAGCGCCGCGCGCAGCACGGGCTCGGCGGCCTCCGGCGCGACCTCGATCGCCGCGACCTCCTGGCGGCTGCCGCCGCGCGCCAGGACGGCGCGTCCATCGACCCGGAGGTTCCGCACCCAGTTCACGTCCCCGTACGGCGACTGCACGAACAACTGGCCGTGGGCCTCCAGCAGCGCGATGGGGAATGTTCGCGGGAGCCCGCTCGACCTGCCGCGGACGGTCAGGAGCGCATTGGGCCCGAGCCGGACGCCGGCGCCCATGAGCCAGCTGACGATCGGGTTGATGGCGCCGACGAGCCTCGGAGCGCGCATGGCCGGCGGCCGGTTCGAGTTGTCCATTGGAGTGAACTCCCTGCGCTCGCCGTCGACATCAGGGCGACGGCTGTCGCGGGTGACACGCGACGCCGGCCGGGGATGTGACAACCTGCTCGAAGCAGGCCTGTCACGATCAGGCCCCGGGAGTCGTGCTTGTCACCATGAGCCACCAAGACCGCCCACCTGTCGATCGCATGGATCGGCGAGCGGAACTGGCCCACGAATTCGAGCGCCAAGGCCCCTACCTCCGAGGCCTGGCCTACCGCATGCTGGGCTCAATCGCCGACGCCGAGGACGCGCTCCAGGAGTGCTGGCTTCGGCTCGACCGGGCCCAGCCGGATGACGTCGCGACCATCCGACCGTGGCTCACGACGGTGCTAGGGCGGATCTGCCTGGACCAGCTACGGGCGCGGCGCTCGCGTCGCGAAGACTTCGGCAACGCGTGGCTGCCCGAGCCGGTCGTCGCTGCATACGACTCGCCCGAGGAGGATGCCGTCCGCGCCGACGCTGTCGGGCTGGCATTGCTCGTCGTGCTCGAGACCCTGAACCCCGCGGAGCGCCTGGCCTTCGTCCTGCACGACGTCTTCGGCGTCCCGTTCGACCAGGTTGCATCGATCGTCGGGCGATCGCCCGGGGCGGCTCGGCAGCTCGCGAGCCGGGCGCGCCGCCGCGTCCGGCACGTCCCGCCGGAACCACCCGACCGGGCGCCGGCCGACCGGGGCATTGTCGACTCGTTCCTTGCCGCTGCCCGTGGCGGCGACTTCGCGGCCCTGCTGGAGCTCCTGGATCCCGAGGTCGTGCTGCGGCTCGACGTTGGGGATGGCCCGCGCCCCATGTCGGGTCCCGTGTCCGGGTCGCGACCGGTGGCCGACTTCCTAAGGTCCGGCGCGCCGATCTTCGCGCCGCTCTGCCGGCCGGCCGTCGTCAACGGCGGCCCCGGGCTTGTCGTCGGGCCGGCGGGCCGGGTGGTCGGCGTCGTGGGGCTCACCCTGGCCGGCGGGCGCATCTGGGAGATCGACATCGTCGCCGACCCCGCCAAGCTCCATCGGGTGCGCCGCGACGGCTGGTGATCGGCACGGGCCGAGGAGGCCGCCGGGGCGTGCCGGGAGGGATTGGGACGCGCGCTGACAACAAGGCTATGGCCGCGCCGGCGCGACGAGTCGGAAGAGCTGTCGCAGGCCGGCGAGCCCCTTCATCTCGTGGAGCCCGGCATCCTCGAGCGCAATGCCCGAGCCCTCGAGGAGTCCGCTCGTCGACGACGAGACGAGCACCTCGCCCGGACCGGCCAGCGCGAGGATGCGCGCGGCCGTGTGCACCGCGATCCCTCGCACGTCGTCGCCGACGAGCTCGACCTCCCCGGTGTGGAGGCCCACCCGGATCTCGAGGCCGATCGCCCGAACGGAGCGCGTCATCTCGACTGCGCAGCGGACTGCACGGGTCGGGCTGTCGAAGATCGCGAGCAGCCCGTCGCCGGTCGTCTTCACCTCGCGCCCACGAAACACGTTCAGCTGCTCGCGGAGGCGCGCGTTGTGGGTCGACAACAGGTCGTGCCAGGCGGCATCGCCGATCGCCTGCAGCCGCACCGTGGAGTCGATGATGTCGGTGAAGAGCACCGTCGCCAGCGACCTGGCACCGCTCTCGTTGAGGGCGGCGTCGAGGGCGCGACCGCTGGCGCCCCACTCGATGGTGATCCACGGCTCATCGCCGATCACCCACTTGTCGTGACCGGGCGGGATGTCGAACACCGTGTCGGCCCCCACGTCGAGCGTCTGTCCGTCGTGCATCACGACGCGCACGGCCCCGGACACCGAGTAGCCCAGGTGTCGGATCGGGCACGAGGAGACCCCGACCAACGGGCCCATGTCAGTCGACCAGCGCCATCCCGGTTCGAACCGACAATGACCCACGGTGGCATCGTCGAGGCCGACCGTCTCGAACCTGACCTTCGGCATCGTCCGGACATCGTCGGGAACGGCGAAGCTCTTCGCCTGCAGCCGGGGCATGACAGCCTGCCTTGGGGATGACGGAGTGGAGACCGCGCCATCATGCGGCCTGCCGCCGGATCCCGCGGCGACGACCAGTCGGGCACTGGACGGGCCAATGCTCGACCTTGACCCGTCGCGAGTCGTTCCTCCGCGCCCGGCACTCGCCTGCCTCGAGAGCCTCGAGCCGTCCTGCCGCGATCGCTCAAACGCGGCGGGCGTCTCGGCCGGTCATACTCGTGGTCAGTCCCGAGAGGTCGGCGTCCCTGCCAGCCCTCCAGACGTCCCAGAAGGAGACCCGACGTGCCGAAGATCATCGTCACCGCTGCCGTCAAGGATGTCGAGGCGTGGCTGCAGTTCAAGGCGGAGATGACCGCCGCGTTGTCGGCGGTCGCGTCGGACGGGGCCAGCTACGTTGCGATGGATGGCAGCACCCAGGTCGCGAGCACCTGGGACGTCCCCGACATGGAGGCCTTCCAGGCAGCGCAGCGTTCGTTCCCGCCGGAGCTGGCGGCGGCGGCGGAACGAGCCGGGATGATCCCACCGGTGATGATCTACATCAAGAAGTAGCTCGATCGCCGGTTGTCGGGCGCCCCGACGCGCAAGTGCGCCCGACCCGCTCCGCTCCGGCATGCGATCGCGAATGGGCATCTGCCGACGCTCGTCCGGCACCGCGCGGGCGATGACCGTCGAGTCGTCCGGTCCTGATTTCCCGGACCCGTTGGGAGGACACCATGAGCGAGGTGGACACTGACACCGGGTGGGAGGCCCGATTCCGCGCCACGCGGATCCTGTCGGCGCGAGTCGCCCGTCTCGCGCCGGATCGGGGCCTGGTTGTCGGCAACGCTACCGGGACGTACCAGCTCCACCGGTGGGACGTCGGCACCGGCGCGCAGCCTGCGATCACCGACGACGCGACCGGACGCTCCAGCGGACTGATCGCGCCCGACGGTCGCTGGGTGGTGTGGCACGACGACACCGCCGGCGACGAGTTCGGGCGGTTCCAGGCCGAGCCCTGGGCGGGTGGCGCCCGCCGGCCGGTGGGCGGCGCCGACGCAGGCGGCTTCTCGTTCGCGGCGGCGTTCTCGCCGCGCGGCAGGTGGTTCGCGGCACCGGTGAGCGCCGCCGGCGCGTGGCGGGTGCTCGTGGTGGAGTGGGGGCCCGACGGCCCGGGCGAGGCATCCTGGATCGACGCCGGGCCGGGTTTTGCCAGCGCCGTGGCCGTGGACGACGACGGCCGGGTCGCGCTGACGACGACGGGTGACTCCGGCAGCGCCACGACGACGCTGCGGATCCTCTCGCCCGCCGACCCGAGTGGAAGGCCGCTTGCCGAGGTGATCGATCCGGCCGGGTCGGTGACCGGGATCGCGTTCGCTCCCGACGGCAGCGGTCGCCTGCTTGGCGCCACGAACGCCACCGGCCGCCAGCGGCCCCTGGTCCTCGCAGCAGACGGAAGCGTCACGCGCTTCGGGCTTGACGACGTGCCCGGAGACCTTGTGCCCGCGGACTGGAGCCCGGATGCCGCCAGGGCGGTCCTGCGCGGGTCGGACCGGTCCACCACGCAGTTGTCAGTCCTCGAGCTGGACACCGGCGCCTGGCGGATGATTCCGCACGCTCCGGCCGCAATCGGGATCGCCGCGGGGCCTGGCGAGGCGGCACAGTGGTTGCCGGACGGCGGGATCCTCACGGTCTGGGAGAACGGAACCGAGCCGCCGTCCGGCGTCGTGCTCGACCCCGACACGGGTGCCATCCGCCACACGGTGATCGCCCCGGCCTCCAGCCCCACGTCGTCACCGTGGCGTTCAGTGGACATCGCCAGCACGGACGGCGCGACGGTCCAGGGCTGGCTCGCGACGCCCAACGGCGCCGGCCCCTTCCCGGCCGTCATCGACGTCCACGGCGGTCCGGCCGACCAGGAGAACGACCGCTACCACCCGGCGGCCCAGGCCTGGATCGACGCCGGCTACGCGGTCCTCACGCTCAACTACCGCGGCTCGACGGGGTTCGGGCGCGACTACGAGCAGTGCATCTACGGCGAGGTCGGCCGGCGGGAGCTCGACGACGTGGTCGCGGCGCGACGCGAGATGGTTGACCGCGGCCTCGCCGACCCGGAGCGCGTCATCGTGACCGGCGGCTCGTACGGCGGCTACCTGACGCTGCTCGCCCTCACGAACCGGCCGGAGCTCTGGGCGGCGGGCATCGGGCTGGTTGCGATCGCCGACTGGACGGGGATATGGGAGGAGGGCGTGGCGCTCAGGGCGTACCAGGAGGCGCTGTTCGGCGGCACGCCTGGCGAGCAGGGATCGGAGTACCGGGCAGCGTCACCCATCACCCGCGCCGCCGACCTCCGGGCGCCGCTCCTCGTCATCCAGGGCCGAAACGACCCGCGTTGTCCGCCGGGACAGATGGAGCAGTTCGTGGAGGCGGTCCGGGCTGCAGGTGGCCCGATCGAGATCGACTGGTTCGACGCGGGCCACGGCCACGGCGGCGTTGAGCAGCGGATCGCCTGGCAGCGGCGGGCGATGGCGTTCGCGGCAGCGGCGCTCAACGGGCGGGGCCAGGGGGCCTGACCGCTCCCACCTCAACGACGGATGCCCGAGTGGGCCGACATCCGACCCGGTTGACGCCGAACCGTTCCCGAGGCGGACGTTGGGGTTGTCCTGGCGCGCCCGGAGGTGGGCGCTCGGAGGGATTCGCGCCCGCAATGAACAACAACGACCGGGTGGGAGGATCGGTCACCGAGGGCCGGGCCCCTTGGCCTGCTGTGTAGCATGGGCGGGACAGGCCGGCCCGCCGCAGGCCGCGCGGCGGGGCACCCCGTGCCCGTCCGAGGAACATGCGAATGCGCGTCGTTGCGACGGTCGCGGCGTCGACTGTGGTCTTCTTCATCGTCGCGGCTCTGAACCTGGTGGCGACCGCTCCGATCGCGGCGCTCGCGCTCGAGGCCCTCGCTCGCCTCGCCAGGTCGCGGTCGGTCCCGGCGTCCGGCCCCGTCCGCCCCGCTCCGCTCCCCGTCGGTCCCCTGTGGCAGTGGGTCGTTGCCAGTTCGGGCTGGGTGATCGGGGGACTGCTGGTCGCCAACGCAGCACCGTGACAGTGGCACGCCCGGAGGTGGCGCGCCCGGAGGGCTTCGAGCGTCGCACGAACAACAAGCACCCGCGCCCGGCCGAGGGGGCGA
>Ga0302321_100004986_pt1 | contig 11556 bp, 9 predicted proteins | sample Fen_T0_1_FD_202505 | JGI IMG/M metagenome (GOLD analysis project Ga0302321, IMG submission 202505) | Peat permafrost microbial communities from Stordalen Mire near Abisko, Sweden - Fen_T0_1 | ecosystem: Environmental > Terrestrial > Soil > Wetlands > Permafrost | place: Sweden: Abisko...
TGAGCGAGCCGTTCACGCGCAAAGTGGTCGAGGCAGCCGCGATGGACGCACGCGCGATCGAGCAGGGCGTTCCTCTCCCGGAGTTTCTGAAGCACGCACCGCATGAAGGTGGCGTGGTTCTGGAGGCCCGCGACCTCGCGAAGTCGTTCGGCGGCATCAAGGCGGTGACCGCGGCATCGCTCGTGGTCGGCGACCGTTCGCTGCACGCGCTGATCGGACCCAACGGCGCCGGCAAGACGACGGTATTCAATCTCATCACCGGCATGTTTGCGCCCGATCGCGGTTCGGTCGTTCTCGCCGGACGCTCGATTGCGGGACTTCCGCCACACAAGATTGCTGCGGCGGGACTTGGCCGTTCGTTCCAGATCACGAACCTCTTTCCCAAGGTGTCGATCGCCGAGAACTTGCGTCTCGCCGTGCAGGCCCGCGACGCGTCGCACTTCGACGGCTGGGCAGACGCGCAGCGCAACGAGCGCGTGAAGGCGCGCACGGCGGAGTTGATCCGGTACCTTGGGCTGTCGGGTATCGAGGAGGCAGAGGCCGGGTCGCTCTCCTACGGCGGCCAGCGTCTGCTCGACATGGGTCTGGCCCTGGCCGGTGCGCCGCGCGTGCTGTTGCTCGACGAGCCGCTGGCCGGGCTCGCTGCGAAGGAGCGCGAGCGCGTTGGCGACCTGATCAAGCGCATCTCGGCCGACGTGCCGGTGCTGCTGGTCGAGCATGACATCGACCGCGTGTTCGCGCTGGCCGATCGTGTGACGGTGATGAACGAAGGCAAGGTGCTGGTCGATGGCACGGCGGACAATGCCCGGGAAAGCCAGGCCGTGCGCGAGGTCTACATCGGTTCGGGAACCGCCGCGCTGGCCGCGCAGCCGCGCGGTCATGCCGAGCGTGCGGGAGGCCCGCTCATCCTGGATCTCGACCGCGTCGACGCGTTCTATGGCAAGAGCCACATCGTGATGGGAGCATCGCTCAAGGTGCACGAGCACGAGATCGTGGCGCTGCTCGGACGCAACGGCGCGGGCAAGTCGACGCTGCTGAAGACGGTCATCGGCATCGTCACCGCGCAAGGCGGGCGCATCGTGCTCTCGGGTGAGGATCTCGCCGGACGCGCGGCTGCGGCCAATGCGCGCAGCGGCATCGGCTACGTGCCGCAAGGTCGCGGCCTCTTTGCCGGGATGAGCGTGCGCCACAATCTCGAGCTTGGCCGGCTCAAGCGGCGCAAAGGAGAAGGCGTGGCGTGGTCCGAAGCAAAGATCCTCGAGTTCTTCCCGAGGCTCCGCCAGCGCCTCGATACGCCGGCGGACTTTCTGTCCGGGGGTGAGCAGCAGATGGTCGCGGTCGCGCGCGCACTGTCCGGGCACGTTCGCGTCCTGCTGCTTGACGAGCCTTTCGAAGGCCTGGCGCCCACCGTGGTCGAGGAACTGTTCGAAGCCTTCGACCGCCTGCGGCAGGAGTTGTCCATTGTCATCGTGGAGCACAATCTCGATCTGGTCCTCGCGCTGGCGGACCAGGCTTACGTACTCGAGCGCGGCAACGTCGTCCATCAGGGACCGGCGGCGGTGCTGCGCGATGACCTCGAATTGCGCCGGCGCGTCCTCTGGATGTGAACACATGGAAAAGATAGCTGCGATCATCGGTGCCGGACTGGTGGGGCGTGCCTGGGCGATGGTGTTTGCGCGCGCGCGGTGGCAGGTGCGGCTGTACGACAACGTCCCGGCGCAGCTCGACATGGCGGGCGAGCACATCGCGACGAGCCTTGCCGAGCAGCAGGAAGCCGGTCTGGTCGACGATGCCGAGGACGCGGTTGAGCGGGTGTCGATGGTGACGCGCATCGACGATGCGCTCGCGGGTGTGGATTGGGTGCAGGAGAACCTGCCGGAGTTGGTGGATGTGAAGCGGGATGTCTTCCGTGTGCTGGATGCGCGCGCGCCGGCTGCCGCGGTGCTGGCAAGTTCGACTTCGGCCATTCCTGCGTCGCGATTCACCGAGGATCTCGCGGGGCGCGCGCGCTGCCTCGTCGCGCATCCGGTCAATCCCCCACATCTGGTTCCCGTCGTAGAATTGTGCGGCGCGCCGTGGACCAGCGCCGCCACCATCGAACGTGCGCGGTTGGTGATGACGGAGGTGGGACAGGTGCCGATCGTCGTGCGGCGCGAAATCGACGGTTTCATCCTGAATCGTCTGCAGGGCGCGCTGCTTACCGAGGCGATGCGATTGGTCGGGGAGGGCTACGTGTCGCCGGAGGATCTCGACAAGACGGTCGCGCACGGCTTGGGCCTGCGCTGGTCATTCATCGGGCCGTTCGCGACCATCGAGCTCAACGCGCCAGGCGGCGTGGCCGACTATTGCGCGCGCTACGGCAGTATTTATCGCAAACTGGCCGCCGACCCGCCCGCGCCGCACGTCTGGGATGCGGAACACGCAGCGCGCGTGGTCGCGGCGCTGGGCGAACCGCTGACGCCGTCCGAACGCGAGGACAGAATGAACGTGCGCGACCGGCGGCTGCTGGCGCTGGCGCGGCACAAGCGGGATCAATCCGACACCTGAACGAGGAGCACGACCATGGCCGAAGCCCGCAAAGTCATCATCACCTGCGCGATCACCGGTTCGATCCACACGCCGTCGATGTCCCCGCATTTGCCGGTCACGCCCCGCGAGATCGCGGACGCAGCCGTCGCGGCGGCCGAGGCGGGAGCTGCGATCGTGCACTTGCATGCCCGCGATCCCGTCGATGGCCATCCTACGCAGGACCCGAAATACTTCCGCGAATTCGCCCCCGAGATCAAGCGGCGCTCCAACGTCGTCATCAACTTCACGACTGGCGGTGCCGCGACGATGACGATCGAGGAACGCCTGCAGCCGGCGCTGCAGTTGAAGCCCGAGGTCGCCTCGCTCAACATGGGCTCGATGAATTTCGGGCTCTACCCGATGTTGAAGCGCTTCACGGAGTTCAAGTTCGACTGGGAGCGCGAATATCTGCAGACGTCGGACTCGCGGGTCTTCCGCAACACGTTCAAGGATATCGAGTACATCCTGACGTCATGCGCAGACAACGGCACGCGCTTCGAGATCGAGTGCTACGACATCGGGCACTTGTATACGGCGCACCATTTCTTCGAGCGCGGCGTGGTCAAGCCGCCGCTCTTCATCCAGAGCGTATTCGGGATCCTGGGTGGCATAGGTCCGCATCCGGATGACGTCATGCACATGAAGCGCACGGCCGATCGCCTGTTCGGCGACCAATATCGCTGGAGCGTGCTTGGCGCCGGCCGCAATCAGCTGCCGATCGCTGCGATGTCAGCCGCCATGGGCGGCAACGTGCGGGTGGGGCTGGAGGACAGCCTGTGGCTCGGTCCGGGCAAGTTCGCGGAATCCAACGCTGCGCAGGTTCAAGCGGTACGGAAGATCATCGAAGGGCTGGGACTCGAGATCGCGACGCCCGACGACGCGCGGCGGATACTCGCGTTGAAAGGCGCGGCGAACGTGGCGTTTTGAAGAGCGCGAGCACATCGACGCCGAATCACGCTGATTGCCGGTCGCGCTTCGTATGCCCTCACGAGATCGGCCGGCATGTCGAACAACCCCGTGAGCGGGTGCCGCGTCCTTGGCGAAGCCGTAGTTCTACGCTGGCGGATGCCAGCCGGCGGCCGGGGAGGTGGAGCAGGCGCCGCCAGAAGGATGACAGGCCTCATGCCCGCGGACTTGTCGCCAGCCGCACGGGTACCCGGCGCCGTCCCCAATTTCCGTCGGCGGCACCAAAGCGCCCCGGAAGCTCGTCGCTGCAATGGCGGCAACGGGCATCGGCCGTCAGGTCGTAGCTCAGAATTTCGTGCCAGTCGCGGACGATGAGGGGTTTATGGCATCCCGCGCAGAAGGTCGTCCCGCCGGTCCGGTCGTGCACGTTGCCGGTGTAGACATAGCGGATGCCCGCCCGAAGCGCGATGTCGCGCGCCCCCGTGAGGGTCGCGGTAGGCGTGTGCGCGAGATCCATCATCTTGTAGTCCGGATGGAACGCGGTGAAATGGATCGGTACCTCGGTGCCCAGCTCGCGAACGATCCAGGCACACATGGCCTCGAGCTCGGCCTCGGAATCGTTCTTACCCGGGATCAGCAGTGTCGTGATCTCGAACCAGACGTCGGTCTCGCGCTTGAGATAGACGAGCGTATCGAGCACCGGCTGCAAACGCGCGCCGCAGAGCTTCACGTAGAACTCGTCGGTGAAGCCCTTGAGGTCGACGTTGGCGGCGTCCATCTTCGTGTAGAAATCGCGGCGTGCATCGACGCCGATGTAGCCGGCAGTGACGGCAACGGTCTTGATTCCCAGCGCATGGCAGGCATCCGCCGTGTCCATCGCATACTCGGCGAAGATGACCGGATCGTTGTAGGTGAAGGCGACGCTCTTGCAGTCCATCTTTGCGGCTGCCGCGGCAATTGCCGCGGGAGAAGCTGCGTCCATCAGCGTGTCCATTTCCCGCGACTTCGAGATGTCCCAGTTCTGACAGAACTTGCAGGCGAGGTTGCAGCCCGCGGTTCCGAACGAGAACACGCTCGAGCCTGGGTAGAAATGATTGAGCGGCTTCTTCTCGATGGGATCGATGCAGAATCCCGACGAGCGGCCGTAGGTGGTGAGCACCATCGCATCGCCTTCGCGCTGGCGCACGAAGCAGGCGCCCCGCTGTCCCTCGTGCAGGCGGCAGTCGCGCGGACACAGGTCACATTGGATGCGGCCATCGTCCAGAAGGTGCCACCAGCGGCCGGGATGGTTGCTCATCGTAATGGTTCGCTCAGGTCGAATTCACGCTCCAACCATTTAGTCACGCCATAGCGGGAAACGTTCATCTGCGGGCTCCAGAAATCCTCCGGCAGCCCCGCCTTCCGCTTCAACGCGGCCAGGAATTCCCGCGGGTCGGGAAGCGCATCCCAGACCTGCGGCAGGAACGTCGCGCGACGGTGGCCGTACTCGACAATCAGGCCATCCAATCCGGGGCGAAGGCGCGCGACCAATTCGTCCTCGTCGACGACGTCGATCCGCTCGTCGGTGGTCAGCAGCGACACTTCGACCGCCAATTCCTCGAATTCCACCACGGCGAGCGGCGGAAAACGGGGGTCGCCGAAAGCGGCTGCAATTGCGTTTGCGCGCACGTCCGCGCCCAGCGGGCGCACGGGTCGGATCGAACCGATGCATCCGCGGAGTTTGCCCGCGTGCTTCAGCGTCACGAACGTAGCGCCCGATTGCCCCAAAGCCATATGACTCGCCTCGCCTCGCCCAGGCAAGCCGAGTTCTTCGGCGATCGCAGAGCGTGCGATCGTCAGCAGCACATTCCCGAGTTCACGCCCGGCCATCGGCGCCTCGGGCAAAGGCGAACGACGCATAGCCGACCACGCGGGACTTGTCCCCCGCCGTGTCGCCGGAGTTGCGCAGGTCCAGAAGTTCCGGCTGCATTCCGCGCTCGCGCGCGCACAGCAGCAGTCCATTGATCGGCGTCGCACCGCAGGCCTGCTCGTGGTCGAGCGTCGGGGACAGCGCGAGGACGTCGTTCGCGGTTGCCCGATCGATCGCGCGGGCTTCGGCGTAGCCGTGGTAGTGGGACAGGTCGGAACTGACGACGATCAGCGTCTCGGAGCCACCCCACAGCAGCCGGATGACGTCGGCCACCTCCTGCGGTGTCGCATCGCCGACGGCGAAAGGGACGATCGTGAATTCCCCCAGTACCGTCTGCAGGAATGGCAGCTGCACCTCGAGCGAGTGTTCGAACGCATGCGCGGCGTCGCTTTCGCATACGCAGGGCAGGGCGAGAGCGGCCGCGACCGCGGCACGATCGACGTCGATATTGCCCAGCGGCGTGGCAAAGACTCGTGCCGACGGAAGTGCCAGGCCGCGGATCGGCACGCGGTGCGTCGGCCCGAACAGCACGACGCGCCGGATCACGTCGCGCCCTGCGGCGAGGCGGGCGTACGCGGAACCCGCGACGGCACCCGAATATGCATAGCCCGCGTGCGGCACGATGACCGCCTTGGGTTGGGCCGCGCCCTCCGGCAGCCGAGCCGCCGCATCGCCAACGTATGCGCGCACGTCCGCCTTCAGCACCGTCGGTGCTCCAGAGTAGAACTTTCCGGCTACGACGGCCGGCCGCATGCCCGACATTGGAGTACTCACTGTTTGGAGGTGACTAGTTTGCCATTTTGGGTTTCACACGCGGGAATTCAACCGCAGCTCGTCGGCGCACTATGCTTGTGACCACGATCTCTAGGCAGAGCTCTTGGCCAGACCTGCTGCGGCCAGGTACTCCGCCAAGGCACGCGCGGCAGGAACGATGCTCGGACAATGGCACGCGCCTAGGGTCCGATGGCAGGCCCTACTGCTTCTCGACGACCACGCGCCCCTGCGCGTTGACGTAGACGTGGTAGCGGTTGCCGTCCTTGCACACCACCATGTGATCGTTGTCGGTCTTGGTCGTGAAGCTGACTACTTCCGCGCAGGGCAACCCCTGCAACGTAATCACGGTGAACAAGTCCTTCTTCACCGATGCGTCGTCGGCCGCGAGCGACGATGTCGCAAAGCCTGTCGCTGCCAAGAAGGCAATCAATAAGCGCTTCATGTGTATCGTCATGCTTTCTCCTGCGATCAATCAAATTGTCGCAAACTTCTTTGGATCGGAAAGAATGCCCCAGATCGCGTCGCGGGAGGCGACGATTGCCGTGGCCAGCGGCGGGTCGCTGTCCTGCAACAGCGCGAGCACCTTCTGTACCAGCAGATCATACGAGCGATGCAGGTCGGCCAGCGTGGTCTTGAGTTTCCCCTGGTAATACGCGCGGAACTGATCCAGCAGGTCGTCGACCTGGTTCTTGAGCGTGAGCTTGGTGAGCACACCGATGGCGTTGGTGCTCTTGAGCCGTTGCTCCAGCGAGGCGAGGTCCAGTGGCGGCGCCTTCGGCTTGGCGATCTCCGGAGCGGGAGTGTCCGCTCTCGGAATGGACGCGGCAGGCGGAGGCGCCTTTGGTGGCGTGGGCGCGGTCGGCGGAGCGGCCTTGGCAATGCTCGGGCTCGGCGATGGGGCCTCAGGGGGCGCAGCAGCTTGCGGTAGAGCGGCTGCAGGCGCCGGGCTGGGCAGCGCGGCTGGCGCGCTTGATGGCGGCGCGGCGGCCGAAGTTGGCGGCGCAACGGGCTCGAGCGGTGCACTTGGCGCGAGCGATGGTAAGCCTGCGCAGCCTGCCAGAAGCGACAAAAGCAGGTTTGCGACGACCGGCATGACCCGCATCATGAATTCCTCTGCCCATTGGTCGCTGCGAAGAACTCTGCCACCCTCACCATCCCCAACGTGTCCCTCGCACAATACGTCAGCAATGCCGCTTCCAGCTGGGCCTTCCGGTCCGCACCGCTATTCTCATTGACCATTTCGAAGTATGCGGGTTCCACCATGTCCCCGCTGTGCACGGACTCGAGGTTGCCGTAGTCGAGATTTGGCGCGATCGTCGGCAGGACACGCTTGATCGACCACGACCCCATCATCGCCGGGTGATAGTAGTGCTCGCGCGCGAGCAGTAGCAGGTCGAAGAGGCGTGAGGCCATTCCGCGTAGTGCAGGCGCGAGGTCGTCGAACATCTCCGCCAACTGCATCATCACCCCACGCTCGAATGTTGCGTTGTAGACCATGATGCTCCCCGAATCGCCGACAGCAGCAACAAGACTCTCCGCGAATGCGCGGCGCGGGTCCTGGCCCGTGGTGTCGAGGAATGGCGGCAGTTGCGTGAGCGTGCCGTCGGCGTCCTGCCGGTGACACGACCACTGCATCGGAATCTTCTGGTACGGGCGCGTGCCCTTCCACATCGGCACGGCGGGGCCGACGGTCTCGAAGTCGAGGAAGTATCGCGGCCAGGGGAGGGCAGCGAGTTTCGCGGCCGCGGCTGGATCAAGTGCGGGTTGGCCATCGATCGTGGCGCGCCAGATCCGCTGGTGATCTTCACGCGTCAATCGTTCCGAAGGGACGTCGCGCAGATCGGCAAAGCCATCGCCACGCAACTGCCGCGCGAGCTTGGTGCTGTTCGGCAGCAGCTCGACGGGATATTCGGAGGCCTCCGGCGCACAGAACGCCAGGAACTCGCATTCGAACGGATCGTTGCACTGCGCACCGACATTGATGTCCGGCATGGGGCCGGCGAGGTCGCGTTGCGCGGCGGCGATCCACACGGGAATCTGCTCCTGCAGTGGCACCACCGCGTCGGTCATGTCTGAGTGCACAAAGAGGCCGTGGTAGTCGCCATTCCCGGGATAGACGAACCGGTTGTCGATGTGGGCCAGCTCGACGCGCTCAATGTCGAGCCCCGCGCCTCGCGCCACCCAAGTCTGGATCGCGGCGTCGATGACGTGGGAGTCCTTCACCCTGGTTGCGGCCTTCACCTCGATCATGCGGTAACGGCCGTCATGGCGGATGAGGACGTCGGCGCGAACCAGAACGTCCGCGCTGCGCAGCGCGGGCTCGAACAGCGTGACATCGCCGGGTTGCGCAAGCGCTTCACGGGTCTCGCGGAGTGCGACATTGAGTTCGGTGGCGTGCGCGATCAGCTGTCCTTCCGGGTAGAGGCGCTGCGCGGCCGCGCCGACCAGGTTGCCCTGCGCCATCCGGTTCAGGACGGCCTCGCTTTGCTGCGCGAGTTCACGTCGGAACATCTGCAGCCACAGCCGCGTTGGGCATTGTTTGTACGCGACGAGTCTGGATTTGGAGAGACGCATTCGGAGTGGATCGCTTTCGGCTGACGTCTTCGTGTGTTGTGGGTGGTCCAGCTGGGGGCTTAACCATGGCGAAGTCTGCGCGGTGGTTTTCAATGTGACAGCTGGCAGCGCAATGGCCACCGCTGCGAACATCGCGCATGGCAGTCTTGACGTTTCCCCCGTTGGAGAAGACTTGCCGAATCCTACATTCCGTTTTTTCTCCACGCGTGGCCGTCGCGCGCGAGCAGTTCGTCCGACTCCTTGGGCCCCCATGAGCCGGCCGCGTAGTTCGGAAACGAGCGCGGCGCCAACGCATGCCACACGTCGAGCATCGGCGTGATGATGCTCCATCCGGCCTCGACCATGTCGGCGCGCTGAAAAAGTGTCTGGTCGCCGATCATGCAGTCGTAGAGCAGGCGCTCGTAGCCCGTGGACGGCGCCGCGCCGAAATAATCGGCGTAGGAAAAGTCCATCTCCACCGGCGCCTGCCGCATCGTCGGACCCGGTACCTTGGTGCCGAAGCGCAGCGAAATGCCTTCGTCCGGCTGGATGCGGATCACCAGTTGGTTGGTCGCCAGGCTCTCTACGCCGGCCTTGCGGAACAGCATGAACGGCGCCCGCTTGAACTGGATCACGATTTCGGTCAGGCGCCTGGCCATGCGCTTGCCCGTGCGCAGATAGAACGGCACATCGGCCCAGCGCCAGTTGTCGATGCCGAGTTTGAGCGCGACAAACGTTTCCGTGGTCGAATCAGGTGCCACGTTGGGCTCCGAGCGGTATGCGGGCAACCGCTGACCGTTCACCGTACCTTCGCCGTATTGACCGCGCACGGTCCTGGTCAGCACGTCTTCCGGCGTCGGAATCTGGATGGCGTTGAGGACCTTGGTCTGCTCGTCGCGCACCGAATCGGCGGCGAAGGAGATCGGCGGCTCCATCGCGGTAAGCGAAACGAGCTGAAAAAGGTGATTGGGCACCATGTCGCGGAGCGTGCCCGACGTTTCGTAGTAACCGCCGCGCTGTTCCACTCCAAGCGTTTCGGCCGCGGTGATCTGCACGTGGTCGATGTAACTCCGGTTCCAGATGGGCTCGAAGATGCTGTTGCCGAAGCGGAAGACCATCAGGTTCTGCACGGTCTCCTTGCCCAGATAGTGGTCGATGCGATAGATCTGGCGCTCGTCCAGCGCCTTCCTGATCTCCACATTCAGCGCGCGCGCGGATTGCAGATCGCGGCCGAACGGCTTTTCGATGTTGACGCGGCGCCATTGCCCGTTCGCTTCGCGGGTCAGGCCGGCGCGGCCGAGTTGCTGCACGATTTCGCCGATGAACTGCGGCGCCACGGCGAGATAGTAGAAGTGATTCTTCGAAGTCTCGTGCGCCTCGGCGGCTTCCGCGACTTGCGCCTCCAGCCGCTGGTAGGCCGCCGGGTCCTGCAGGGAGCCTCTGACATAGTAGATGCGCGCCCGCAGCCAGGCCCAGAGCGCACTGCCGGCAGAACCGGCTTGGTGGGCTTCCATGGCTTCGTCGAGATGACTCCGAAAGGTCTCCGTCGTGTAATCGCGGGTGGCGAATCCGACGACCGCGAATTGCTGCGACAGGAGTTTGTCCCGGGCGAGGTTGTAGAGCGCCGGGACGAGCTTGCGCTTCGCCAGGTCGCCGCTCGCACCGAAGATCACCATCACGCACGAATCGGCGGGCGCGCTTGCCGGGGCCGCAGTCGAAGCCGCGTCGGATTTCATGAGGCCGTTCTCCTCGCCAGGACCCGTGGTCCTGGCTTCGCCGGCTGCCGCGATTGGCGCCCATAGCGTTAACTGGCCCAAGTATATCTTTCGAGCGGCGTTCATACGGCGGCTGTCACACGACAGAAATGCGTGCACGCGCGGCGAGTGACGGCGCGTTCCTCATATAATGGACATTCCCTCGCAATCCTGTGAACCATCCCAATGACGCGCAAGGCGAAGGCACCCAAAACCAAATCGACAAAGTCGACTCCCAAATTGGGCAAGCACGACCAGACGATCCTGGTGCTCCAGGGAGGCGGTGCATTGGGTGCCTACCAGGCGGGTGTCTATGCGGGATTGGCCGACGCCGGCGTGGTGCCAAACTGGATTGCCGGCGTGTCGATCGGTGCGATTAATGCCGCATTGATCGCCGGCAATGTCATCGAGAACCGGGTCGCGCGCCTGCGGGAATTCTGGGAACGCGTGTCTTCCCACAATCTGTTCATTCCGCCGTCGACGCTCAATCCGGTAAGGCCCGCGTTCAACCGGATGAGCGCGGCGTCGGTGGCGGCGTTCGGTGTTCCCGGGTTCTTCGTGCCGCGAATCCCCACGCCACTGCTGGCGCCGGAAGGCACGCGGGCGGCATTGAGCATCTACGACACCGCGCCCCTCCTGGCGACGCTCTCCGAACTGGTTGACTTCGATCTCATCAGGAACAGGCACGTGCGCCTTTCGGTAGGCGCCGTCAATGTGCACACCGGCAATTCCGTGTATTTCGACAACACGCAGATGACGCTCGGCCCGGAACACATTCTGGCGAGCGGGTCGCTGCCGCCGGGGTTCCCGCCCGTGACCATCGACGGCAAGCAATTCTGGGACGGGGGGATCGTCTCCAACACGCCGCTCTGGTATGTGCTCGACGACTCGCCGAGGATGAGCGCGCTGATCCTGCAGGTGGACCTGTTCAGCGCCCGCGGCGAATTGCCGCAGAATCTCGATCAGGTGCTGGAGCGTGCCAAGGATATCCAGTATTCGAGCAAGACGCGTTTCAATTCGAATCGGCTGAAGGAACTCGAGGATCTGCGCGAAGTGCTGGAGCGAGTGCTTGCGAAGCTGCCGCCGGCACTG
>Ga0302321_100004987_pt1 | contig 11555 bp, 9 predicted proteins | sample Fen_T0_1_FD_202505 | JGI IMG/M metagenome (GOLD analysis project Ga0302321, IMG submission 202505) | Peat permafrost microbial communities from Stordalen Mire near Abisko, Sweden - Fen_T0_1 | ecosystem: Environmental > Terrestrial > Soil > Wetlands > Permafrost | place: Sweden: Abisko...
ATTTTCATGGGGTAACTCCTGAAAGGTGGATGAAATGACAATAGGCTTCACAATCGGCGCGTCAGACGCCAAAATTCACCATCACCTTGAAGCACAGCTTATAAATGGACGAACTGAAGCCCCTGGCAGTTTTTGCGGAGGTCGTCGACGCTGGCTCGATGACCGCGGCCGCTCGACGGCTAGGCATGAGTCCTTCGGCGGTCAGCCAGATCGTTCGGGGGCTCGAAGAGCAGAGCGGCGTAACGCTGTTGCATCGCTCGACTCGCAAGCTCGCGCTCACGGAGGCCGGAGAGCGCTACTACCCGCATTGCCGCCGGATGGTGGAAGCGGCGCACTCAGCGGCGGAGTCTCTGCAACTGGCACGGGACGCGCCAACCGGCGAGCTCCGCGTCTCTGCGCCGGTCGGCTTCGCTGCCCACCTTGCACCCGCGTTGGCGCCGCTGCTTGCCGAGGCGCCGCAGCTGCGACTGCGCCTGCTCGTCGATGACGCGATGATTGACCTGATCGACGCACGCATCGACCTCGCCGTGCGCGTCGGCCGCCTCGCTGATTCGAGCTGGGTCGCGCGTCGGCTGTGCGATTTCGAGAGCATCCTGTGCGCTTCGCCGGATTACCTCGCTCGCCAGGGCACGCCCACGCTGCCGCAGCACTTGGTGACGCATCAATGGCTCGCGTTCGGGCGCGAAACGATCACGGCGTCTCGGCCCGTGACACTGCTGGTCGAAATGCGCTCTGCCACCCAAGAGCAGCATCGGATTCAGGTCGAAGCCCGGATCGCCAGCAACAACCAAGTCGCCGTTCAGCAGCTGTGCGAACACGGCCTGGGCATCGCTTGGCTCGTGCAGGCGGACGCCCAGCCAGCACTGGAACGCGGCGCGCTCGTGCGCGTTTTGTCGGACTACCGCTTCGAGTCGCTCCCGGTCTGGGCCGTGACCCCGAAGCTCGAGCAGTCCGAAGCGGCAAAAGTGAGGTCCGCCGTCGCCCACCTCAAACGCTACTTCGCAACGCTGCCCACGTCGGACACGCCGGGCACTTGACGGTCCCGACGTGCACCTGACGGCCCCGCCCTCGGCGAGCGTTTCATCGCGGTCGTACGAGAGCCCAAGCAGAAGATCGCGTAGTTGCCGCGAACTTCTTTCGTTCCACGCTGGGGCCAATGTCCTCGCCATAAGCAACGAGCCGAGCTGCCTCCCGAGGCACCGCTCAGCAATGAATCCATACTTTGCGCACAAAGAATCATTTGGGCGCCGCCAGGCGATGGCCGCTGGACAAACGTCGAGCCGCCCCCAGTCCGCGGAAGTGACCAACCGGACGAACCCTACGTTCACGTTTACGGGGGACCTGAATTCAGGGACAGACACCGTCGCGGCGCGGCGCCGCGCGGAGCGGCAGGCGCACCCTCTGCCGCGCGCACAGGCGCACCCTCCGCCGAGCGGACTTTGTTCTTCGAATTGGCGGCTGGACGGCACGACTGCTATCTTCCGGGTTAGAGAGACGAAACGGAAATGGCGGCTGCTTCTGAGACTAACGCTTCCTTCGCACTCTCTGAGCCGCACGCCACGAGTTTCCGGTTTTTCCCCGCCGTTGAACCGCTCTCGCGTTTCGTCGAATACCTCTACACGAGCGAAGTACCGCGCCATTTCGCGTTGCAAGTCGAAGCAACGCGCCTCCCGGAGGTGGAGGCTCAGCTGGTGTTCGCGATCGAGGAGGGCAACGCATTCCCAGGCGGAATTTGTCTGGGAGGAGGGCTTCGCGCGTGCCTCTTCCTCCAGCCCGCGCACTTACAAGTCATCCCGATTCCGGCCAGCATTCGCCAAGCGGTTGGCGCGTCCTTGCGGCCTGCTGCAGTACGGCTGCTGTTGCCGACCGGCGCTGGCGGGTTGGGCGACGCGCCCTTGTTCGGGCTGGACGAACTTTGGGGTACGGAGGGGCGCGAGCTTCGAGAGCGCCTCGTGCTCGAGGCAACCGCGAGCCGACGCCTCGCTCTGCTCGAGCGGTACCTAATCGCGCGTGTCCAGCCGCTAGAGCGGCCGAGTCGAACGGTACGACGCGCGTTCGAGCTGATCTTGTCTGCACACGGCGAGATTTCGACCGAACGACTGGCGCGAGCCTGCGGCTGCACGAGCCGAACGCTACGCAATGCGACGGTCTCAGAGGCCGGCCTCGCGCCAAAGCACTTGGCGCGGATCGTGCGAATCCGCTACGCGCTCGATCTCCTCGCCGGCGCTGGCGTTCCCCTCAGCGCCGCGGCAGCTAGCAGCGCATTCTCCGACCAAGCGCACATGAGCCGCGAATTTCGCGAGCTGATCGGCGAACCGCCATCGCAGTTGGGCGAGAAGATCCGCTCCCCGCACATCCCCAGCTTTCGCGCGGAGCGCAATTTGATTAGTACCGGGTTGCTCGTCATGCCCAAGTTGGCCACGCGCTGACGGGTTTCCGATTTCTTCAAGACGGCTGAAGCTTCTTGGACTACACGGGGGGTGGGTACAAAAAGGCGCGCGCTGGGCGAGCGAAATTTGGGGGCAGTAATCGCGCCTGCCAATGAACGAGGCAGCCATGCCCTCATCAGCCGTTCGACGAGCGAGTGGCCCACCAATGCTCGATCTCCGCGTCTCCTTGGGGAGGAGTCAATGACAGGTGCGGCAATCCGTTCACCTCACCGATCTGGGGAGTCAACCGCGCGAGCGGACGGTAGTACGCCTTCGAGGAGGAGTCCCCTACCGCTGCTCGACCGGGGTTCACGTCGGACTCCAGGAACCGCAGCTTGTCGTAAAGCTCGGTGATGGCGCTGGCCACGTCTGCGGCCGAGCTGAAATACTTGTCTCGCTCTGGATGATCGTCGATCAGTCGCCGATACTCGAGCAGCGGCCGGTCTAGATGCACGCCGCGGTCCCGGGTGACCTCGCTCTCCTGCGGCGGTAGCGGGAGCGTGTAGACGTCGACGAGCTTCGAGATGGCGGCGACGTAGTCCTTACCATCGATGAAAGTGGCTTCGAGATAATTGGTTACCAACTCCGAGTCGATCTCCCGCCCCATACGCGCCTTCTCGGCGCGGTCCAGCCCGGTGTATACCGGATCGGTCGTGATATCGACCCAGCAGGCGCTTCGAATGGCGTTGACGAGCTCGAGCTTGGTCGAGAAGGCCTTATTGAGCTCGACCTTGTCTGCCGTGCTCAGCCCCTTCTGGCGCAGCGATTGCAAGTTCGACTTGAGCAAATATCGGAAGTCATCTTTGGACAGACCCCGGAGGGTCCGCGCGTCCCCTTGATTGATCTCGCGACGCCACACGTACTCGAGCACCTGATAAACGACCAGAGTCAAGAAGCCGTGCAGCTTCTGAGCCTTGCGCGGCGCGTGCGGCGGAGTGTGACGCTCCGGTTTGATGGTCTGGTCCACGAAGTTCTTCCCGAGCGCCGCAGAGCGCCGCTCCAGCATGCCCGGTGTGTAGCGAAGACTCAAATCGCGGAACGGCTCGCTGAACGTCCCCGGGTCGGCGTTGAAGAGCGCCGGGATCCGTTCGAGAGGCCCCGAGAACGTGAGCTGCGGCGCGAAACGCGGAACCAGTGGCTCACTCGCATCGTTCGGCGTAAAGCGAAGTCCTATCGTCCGAAATACAGTGCTTTTCCGCAGCACGGGATGCGTATCGGCCAGGCCGTTGTCTGCCACGTAGTGGTTGTAAAAGGCCACGAAATCCGAAAGCGTACGATAGTAGTTTCGCCTGTCCAGGCGAATGGTGGTCAAGCCGTGGCTGAGCGGCGTGGCCACGAAGTAGTAGAGTAGGTGGAGCACGAAGAGGATATTGTTCGTGCTCTTCTCGAAGACCTCGTGACCCTCCGTGCAGTTGCGCGGTGTGATCAGCTCGAGCTTGGCGTGATTGGCCTTGCTCGGATTCCTGCTTTGCGACACCTCGAGGGTGAGCAACGTGAGCTCGTTGTGAGCATAAACGGAGCGGTTGAACTCGGGGTGGGCGCCACTTCCCGGGAAATGGATCCAACAGGGTTCCTGGGGCACACCACCGACGTGGATGGGCTTCGAACGCGCCTCGATCTCGATGCCGACCGTGAGCTCCTGCATCGCACACTTGAAAACACAACCTCGGTGCGATGGCAAAAATCCTGCGCTGCCGCGGGCGATCAGGAAAGCCCATCACGGGCTACGTCGCGCTCCGCCTGAGAAGGCGTCAAGGCTCCCGAGACCAACTAGCTTAGCTTAGCTACTCGGCTAGAGTTGGTCCCTGAATCAGGTCCTCCGTAGGCGTGCCTGAGGCACCTCTGACGCTGCCCGCCACGCGGTTCCGGACGTTGGACCTCCTGGTCGCCTCGGGCGAGGCTCCGCTGGCAAGTGCCGGCTTTTGGCGGCACTTCCTGGGCAGACTCACAAGCGCGCCAGAAGCGAATCGCCTTTCTCTTGGACGCCCCAGGCCTACCCGATGAGCTCGTGGGTGACTGCACGCGCCTCGAGCAAATTTTGACCAACCTGTTGTCGAACGCGATCAAGTTCACGTCGGAAGGTCGCCCACTCTCGCTCGGCGTGAGCCTGAACAGGACACCTCAGCGTGACACGCCCGGGGCGAGCGAGGTTGCGCCGCGCCCCATTGCCAGGGGCTGGCTGCTTGCCGATTCTTGGGTCAGTCGTGCCGGCGCTTCCGCGCGAGTCGGGCGCCGACCCACCAATAGCGCGAGCAGGAGCGCACAACCGAGTAGGAAACCGAATGCACCGAGTGAGCGCCCCCAAGCCGATGTGGCTTCTTGGAATGCCGAGGCGCCGAGCACGAACAGCACACCAACGGCCACCCCAGCGAGACAAATTGCCAAACCGGCGGAGGCCTGTGCACTGCTGAGCTGGGCGTGATGCCCCACGGCGCGCCCCAGGAACTGGCTGCAGACGATGCTGAATACCGCGGCGACGAGGCCGAAGAGTGCTGTCTCTTGAGTGTTCATGGCGTTCCGTGGTTCGGGCTTCGTGGGTCGAGTTTGACCCGCGTGCCGAGCTACGGAGCAACATGCGTGCCGTCCGTGTGGGCCCCCCGCTCAGAGCAGCAATTGTCGCGAGACTCGAACGCCCATTGGCCATGGCCTTGCCATGCGTCTCATGCAGCACCGTCTGCGACGTCGCCACGCGCCGGCCGGCTCAGCCCTCTGCTACAGACCGATCCGCATAGTGTTGGATCAACGCGGCCATCCTGGACTTGGCCGGAGCCAAATCCTTCTGCTGCCTGGCGTCGAAGTCGATGAACGCTTGCATGAGCAGGTGCTTTGTCTGATCCGACAACGAGAGCGACGCTCGCTCGAACAAATCGCGACGCTCCCGTTCCATGTGTGCGCGCACGAAGTGCGTCAGCCCGCTGGCATCCGCGGCAAACCGGCGCGTGTCTTCCGCGGACCAAGCCGAGCGATGCCGCGCCAGTTGCGCGAGCTCGCTGATGTACATGTGCTCGTGACGATGTTCGCGCCGCATCGCTGGGAGAGGTCCTTCGTACCAATCGAAACCGTGTTCGATCAACTTGGGGGCGAGAATGGCTTCCTCCTTTTCGTGATGTCCGAGCTCACCGTAATCGGTGAGGTATGCCACGATCGCTTGCAGGTCCGCCTTTTCTACCGGCTCCGCGCGGCCGGCTCGACTGGCGAGTTCGTCGAGCAAACGAAGGGCCGCCTCGAGCTCGGCGTGCTCACGCTCCAAATAGGCGAACGGATCCGGTGGCTCGGGAGCGACGGCTCCGGGCTGCTCGGAATTCGGGGGGACGACGGCTTCGAGTTCGGGGAAATAGCAATTGGCCAGCGCCTGATGAACGGCGGCTAGCGCGTTCAGCGTCGAGTCGATGTCCTCTAGCACCGCCGCCGGAGCCGAGTGTGCCAACACGAAGGCGCTGCTGGTTGCGACCGTCACGGCTGCGCTCACCGGCCCTGATCGCGGCAGTTGACACAGCTCGTCTTCGACGAGACGCATGCAGTACGAAACGCTCCGCGGCGATGACGAGTCGACCGATACGAAGTCGAGCAAAGTCGAGAGTTCGCTCTGATGGTGGTGCCGCTGCCGATACATCGAATGCACCCCGAGCGCTTGCAGCAGTCCGGACCAACGCACGTCGTCGAAGGTCCGTTCCCAGCCATTGGCCGTCATCATGGGTAAGAGTGCACGCAACACCCGCAGCAACATGTCCGCTCGCTCGAGCTCTATCCCGATGTTCAAGAAGGAATGGGCTGCGTCCCGCGCCATGTTGCTTTCGACGACGCCCTTGATCCGACTCCCGGCCTCCAAAACGCTCCCGAGTACGTCGAGCACGCGCGAGGCCGGTTGCTGGGAGGCATCCTTCAGCAACAGGTATTGGTTGTTCAGAGCCACCCACAGCTCGGGCGGCGCCGCCACGCGAGCGTGCCGAAGGTTCTCGCGAGCGGCGCGCAACGCGCCGAGCACACTGGAGGCATCGTCCGCATCTAGGGCCAATGCCTGGAGCGCCTGGGCCTGACTCACGTCCGTCGCACGCGCGTCGCCCTTGCCCGCCAGGGCCAGCAAGCTCGCGAGCCCAGGAGAGTGCTTGCTCGGCAGATCGAGCGAAAGCCGCTCGACGGCCTGGATGGCTCGCGCCAGGGCCTGAGCGCGCTCCATGTAGCGCCCACTCCAAAACATGGCTTCTGCAACGCTGGAAAGTAACATCTGGCATCTGCTGTGCTGGCAGTCAGTCGTCGCAAACGATCCAAGTGTCCTTGCTGCCGCCGCCCTGAGACGAATTGACGACCAAGGATCCTTTGCGCAACGCAACCCGAGTCAGGCCGCCGCGCGTCACGTACGAGCTCTCGCCGCTGAGGACGAACGGGCGCAAGTCCAGGTGGCGCGGCTCGACACCCGCGCCGCACAGGGTCGGCGCGGTCGAAAGCGCGACGATCGGCTGTGCCACGAAATTGCGTGGGTTGACGGTGATTGCCTCGCGGCAGCGCGAAAGTTCGAGTGGCGTAGCCGCGCTCCCGACCACCACGCCGTAGCCGCCCGATTCGTTGACTGGCTTGACCACGAACTCCGTCAGGTTCTCGAGCACGTGCCGGCGCTGGCGATCGTCGACCAGCCGAAACGTCTCGACGTTCGGCAAGATCGGCTTTTCGCCCAAATAGTAGGAGATCAATTCGGGTACGTACGAGTACACGAGCTTGTCGTCGGCAACGCCCGCGCCGGGCGCGTTGACGAGCGCCACTTTTCCCGACTTCCAGGCTCGCATGAGGCCGGGCGTACCCAGCAGCGAGTTCGGCTCGAACACCTCCGGGTCCAAGAACGCGTCGTCGACTCGCCGATAGATCACGTGCACGCGCACCAACCCCGCGATGGTCTTCATGTACACGCAATCATCGGCCAGCACGAGCAGATCGCGACCGCGCGCCAGGTCGACGCCCATTTGCTGGGCCAAATAACAATGCTCGAAGTAGGCGGAGTTGTACGAGCCCGGCGTGAGCAATACCACTTTGGGATTCGGCACGGATTCGGGCGCCATCGACGACAACATGGCGTACAGGCGCCCTGGGTATCCGTCGATCGGCTGGATCTTTTGTTCCTGGAACAGCTCGGGGAACACGCGCTTGGTCACCGCGCGGTTCTCGAGCATGTAGGACACGCCCGAAGGGATCCTCAAGTTGTCCTCGAGCACGTACACGGTACCGTCCCGATCGCGCACCAGGTCGCTGCCGCAAATGTGCGCCCACACGCCGAACTTCGGGTGGACGCCGCGACACGCGGGGAGATAGTTCTTCGAGCTCGCCAAGAGCTCCCCCGGAAACACGCCGGCATGCACGACACGCTGCTCGTTGTACAAGTCGTCGATGAACGCGTTCAACGCGCGCAGCCGCTGCTCCAAACCTCGAGCGATGCCGTCCCACTCGCGCTGCGCGATCACGCGCGGGATGATGTCGAACGGCCACTCGCGATCGATGTCGTTGTTCTGTGCGTAGACGGTAAAGGTGATGCCCAGCGCCCGAATCGTCGCTTCAGCCGCACGCTGGCGTGCCTGCAACTCGGCGAGCCCGAGTCGAGCAATCAGCTCGCCGACCCGGCGAACACCATCCCGCGGCTTCCCCGATGCGTTCACCAACTCGTCGAAGGACGCTGTCGCCGGATAGTTTTGGAACATGAGCGTGACAGAGAGCAACATCCAAGCCACGAATGCGCAGCGTCGAAAGCACGCTCCGGCCGTGCTGGAAACCTGGCCGCAACACGCAGATTCCGCGATCCGGCGCAGAAATTTCGCAGACGGCCGGCCGAAGACCCACCTTGCCGCGCTCCGGCTGCTCGCCGCGACTCGCGATATTTGGGCTGATTTGCGGCAAATGAACGCGGTCTCGGTCACGCCCGCGGCTTCAACCGAGGGCGACGGCGCACATCTTGCTGGGCGAGCTTCACGATGAGCAATCGTAAGGACGAGCCCGTTTCCCATCTGATGAGCACGCCGGTAGTCTCATTGGATCCGAAGACTGACGTCCGCGAGCTGCTGCGACTGTCGGAGAGCTTGGGCATACATCACTTCCCACTCATCGATGGCTCGGGTCTGTTCGGTCTGGTGTGCACCTGCGACGTTCAGGGCGCGCGGCCGGAGCAAGCGGTATCTCAATTCGCGCGTCGTCCCGTCGCCACGGTAAGACCCGACGCCAAGGCGCATGAGGCGGCGGCCCGCATGATGCGACAGGGCACCGGTTCGGTGGTGGTCACCGACGACGAAGGCGTCTGGGGGATCTTAACGCGCGACGATCTGGCGGAAGCAGTACCCGAACTGATGAAGGACATTCACTGCGTATCTTGCGGCGCTCGCGCACACCTGCGCCTGGGGCCGGGCCATACCTTGATCTGTCCCACCTGTGCGAGTCGAGACTTGCTTGACGACCGTGAGTGAGCAAGCAACGAGAAAGGAAACGTCATGGGCGAAACGCCGTTCGTAATCGTAGTCGGGTTGGACTACTCGGAGCTCGCAGAAGCGGCGCTGATGCGCGCCTTCGAATTGGCGGCACGCGAGCCTGTGGCTGAAGTCCACGTGATTTCCGTGCTTTCTCCGCTCGACGCCGCGCGGCCCGACGCTTCCGAGAGCCTCGACTTGGACATCGAGGTCGCCGTCTCACAGCTCGAGAGGCACGTCGGGTCGAGCTTCGCAAGCTTCTCCCGCCAGCACGCCGAGCCATCGACGGCTTGCCGGCTGCGCGTCGTTTCACACGTGCGCTTCGATCAGGCCGCGAGCGGGATCGTCCAGCTCGCCTCCGACCTGGAAGCGGACCTAATCGTGGTCGGCACGCACGGTCGACGAGGTCTCACCCGCTTCTTGATCGGTTCGGTGTCCGAGCGGGTGCTGCGCTTGGCATCGTGTGCGGTGCTCGTGATGCGTCCCAAAGCCGCCGCGGTCCAAGATCCGGTGATCGAACCGCCCTGCCCGCGCTGCCAAGAGACGCGCCAACAGGGACGCGGCGAACTGTGGTGCGAGCAACACCGAACGAAGCACGGTCGACGCCACACCTACCATCAATATGACCGGTCGAGCGACGAGACCAACTTCCCGCTGATCACCCGCTAGCCTAGCTGCGGGCATCGCTCGACCGCTCACTCCGCGACGAGCACTGCGTTTTCTAGCAAGATTGAATAGCGGTAGCCGATCCCGATATCTACGTCCGCGCGTAGTGTGCCTTCGAACGTCGCCACTTGGCCGCGAGCGGGTGTCGCGTTAGATGTGACCACCAGATCGGTCGCTGGACTCGGGTCATCGGACTTGCCATCACGCAAATGAAAAAATGTGTGGCCTTGCACGTCCGGGGTTACTTTGGTGACCTGTCCGCGCACGCGCACGCGTTGCCCAGCGAGCCGCTCTCGTTGCGCCGACAGCTCGGAGATGACGTGGGCGTTGCCACCGCTGGCGCGTGTGACCGTGACCGCCGGCAGCGGCGCGACGGCGACATCGGCCGAACCGGCGTGGGGAGAAGCGCTCGCTCCGTCTATGGCCGGATGTCCCGCGGGCAACGGGGCCGTGTCGTCGACCGGTCCCGGCGCAGGGTTGGCAATTTGCGGATGGCCCGCCGGCAAATCCTGCTCGTCTTCGGCGAGCACGTCCATTGGTGAGAACCCGGGCACTGCCGCTTGCCGGGCCGCCGCCGCCGCCAGAGTGCCGAAGTAGATGACGTCGAACGTGCGTTTGAGCGTCGCGCTCTTGAAAGCGGTCATGCGCGCGGCGTTTTCGACGGTAACGCGGCTGCCAACCGCAACGGAGGCAGCCGGAACCGCAGTCCAAACTTCTCCGTTCGGCGTCGCCAGGCGCAGATACGTGTATTTGCTTGCGGGAAGGGTCTGCAAGACCGACCCGCTCACGCTCGCGCTCGGCGACTCGGCTTCGGTCGCGGGAGCTGCCGGCGCCGCTTCGGGCGCCATCGGCGGTTCCGCGCGCACGCTCGTGGCGCGAGCCGCGTGCGAATTGAACAGCGCCGAACCGGCACCCGCGGCGACGGCGATGCCAAGCACCGCCGTCATTCCGAGGCTCGCCTTGCGTGACGGTGAGAGCGGTTTCATGGCCGGGTGAGCAGAGACGGCGGCGCGCTGCCCGTGATGGCCTTGTAGGAATCGAACAACAGCTCACGGGTGTAGAGCGGGTTATGCACGCCGTTGGCGGAGCCGCGCGCCAGTACCAAGTAATTGTAGAGCGCGCCGGCCTTATCCGCTGAAACCGCGGTGTTGGCCGCGTCGGGGCGAACCTGATCGAGACTGAAGGTCAGATCCTTCAATTCGGTGGCCGACAGCGGAGCGTACGGTGCGGCGGCGCTTCGCGTCAGGAAGCCGGCGGTGTTCAGCGCGATGCGTAGATCTTGGATGGTCGTTCGCATCGAACTCAAGCCGCCGATGACGTCGAAGCTGGTGGTATTCACGTGGCAGCCCTGCTTTTGGCACGAGCTCAGCTGCGCGTAAAAGGAATGGTTGCCGATGCCCTGGTTTTCGGCCACCGGCGGCATGTGGCAGTCGACGCAGCCGTTCTTGAAGCCTTGATGCGACGAATTACCATAAGTCATGCCCGCGTAGTGGTAGCCGCCCTTGCCGGAGTACACGTCGGCCTGCGGGCCCTCGTGCGGCCCCCAGTGGGTGCTCGACAGGTTGTTGGTCGCCAGCACGTAGTTCGTCACGTCCTTGCGGGAGCGGTGGCAGGAGATACATACGTTCCCGACGTTGTACTTGCCCGCGGGAGTGCCGTCCGACACGCCCACCGCACTGCCCTTCTCGATCAGCGTTTGGTCGTCCGCGCCCACGGCGACCCGCAACGGAAAGGTGCCTCGGACGTAGTTCGGTGCGCCCGTGCGGTGCGGATCGTTTTGGGCCGTCACGTCATGGCAAGTGGTGCAATGCACTTCCGCAACCGTCGAGTGACCCTTGTACGTGGATTCGCTCAGGGCTTGGGTAGTGGACGCGATGTACCCGAGCTTGCCGTGCGGAGCATCCGGCCCCGCCGTGCCCACGAAGCCGACGTCTCCACTCATGCGGTATTGGAGAGCATCGATCGCGTGACAGTTGCCGCACGCGCTCGCGCCGGTCCAAGAGGCGACTTCGTCGCCGCC
>Ga0302321_100004988_pt1 | contig 11553 bp, 8 predicted proteins | sample Fen_T0_1_FD_202505 | JGI IMG/M metagenome (GOLD analysis project Ga0302321, IMG submission 202505) | Peat permafrost microbial communities from Stordalen Mire near Abisko, Sweden - Fen_T0_1 | ecosystem: Environmental > Terrestrial > Soil > Wetlands > Permafrost | place: Sweden: Abisko...
GAGGCGCGCGCCCGTAGAGATCCAATCGGTTTTGCCGCCGAGCCCAGGAGTGCCGAGGTCGTCGTGCTGGTAGACGAACGCCCCCTGCCCGCCGAGCCAATCCGTGGGCTGCACCGTGAGCACATCCACGATCCGTACTCGCGATTCGCGCAGCTCGTGGCGAACCGAAAAATCAGGGTAGTAGAAACGGGCCAGCGTGCCAAAGCCCGTACCCCCGCCTCGACCGTACTGCACCGCCAGCTTGTTGTCGCCGCCGAGCAGCTGCTGCACGTGTTGAACGGTGACGCCCCAGCCACCGTGGGTCGCCGGATCGTCGCTGTAATTCGCGATGTATTGGAGCCCGATCTGGAACTCACCACTCGCGTAGGGGCGGATCCCGCGCAGCTGTAAGTCGTTACGCAGCCCGAAATCAGCCTGTTTCGGCAACGATGGCTGCGGAGACGTCCCCGCGACGGGCTCGCCATCGACGGCGAAAGCAGCGTAGCTGAGCCGGAGGTCCTTGCCCAGTTCGATATCCTCGATCCCGGCACCGACGCCGGAGGGGTTCCAATAGAAGAAGTCACTGATGTAGACGGACTCGCGCTTGTAGTAGCGATTGCCAGCCCACACCGTGGCCCCGCCGAGCCAAGGAATGCCTTGGATGTCGACGTACAAGTTTGGAAAAGAAACCGTTGCGCCAGTCGAAGTCGTAAACAGCGGCGAGGAGACCGTGCTGTTGGGAGAGTAACCAATGCCGGTCGTCGGGATGTAGACGGTCGGCATGAAGTGCAAATGCGCGACCGAGCCGTCGGCGCCCGCGTACACGACGGTCGTGAAATGCGTTTCGGACCAGACTTCGCACTCGTTGCCGAGCCGGTACTTGGACACTAGATTCCCCGGTGTTGCGAGGGCAAAGCAGGTCATGCGACCTTTTTGACTGCTCGCCCCGAAACCGCCGCGCAGATACCCGCTGATGGTCGTGTCGCCGAACTTCGGTTTGGCGGGAGCTTCGGCCACGGGCTCGGTTTGCTCGGCGGGTTTTGCGGCCGGCGCAGGAGCTTCTTCAGCTGGTAGCTTTGCCGCCGGTTGCTCGGCTTGTTTCGGCTCTTCCGTGTTGTGCGGTGTGTCCTCCTCGTCGTCGTTCGGTTGCTGCGCGGAGGCGCGACCCGAGACGACGCCCGTCGACAATATCGCCAAGAGCCCCAATAAGTGTACTCGTCGCATCATTAACCCGTCCTTCGGGAGCTACTACCGTGACTAAACTCAGTATCTACGGCCTGTAATCGACTATTGTCCGTAGTAGGCACGCTTGCCGTGCTTACGCTCGAAATGCTTTCGCACGAGGTGAGCCGGAAGTCGACACGCGCGTGGATCGAGGCTGCGTGTAATCGAGGCCATCTTGGCGAGCTCTTCGAGTACGACCGCGTTATACACGGCTTTGTCCGCGGTTTTGCCCCAGGTGAACACGCCGTGCCCAGCCACCAGCACCATCTGAGTTTGGCTGGGATCTCGCATGCGGAAGCAGTCGATGATTTGCGTGCCAGTCTCGGCCTCGTAATCTAGGCTGACCGCTTCGGCCGTCATCAGCTCGGTGCAGGGGACGTCCTCCGCCAGGTGGTCCGCATGCGTCGTCCCATAGAGGGGGATCGGCAGGCAGGCCTGGGCCCACGCCGTCGCGTAGGTCGAATGCGTGTGTACGATCCCGCCAATCCCTCGAAACTCGCGATAGAGTGCGGCGTGCGTCTTCGTATCGGACGAGGGACGCAGGGTTCCCTCGACCACTTTGCCCTCGAGGTCGACGACGACCATGTCTGCGGCCGTCAGACTGTCATAGCTGACGCCACTCGGCTTGATCGCAAAGACCGCGCGTTCGGCGTCGAACGCCGAAACATTTCCGAAAGTGTAAATGGCAAGGCCGCGGCGCGGGATCTCGAGGTTTGCCTGCCAGGCCTGTTGCTTCAGCTCGCCGTAACCCGTGGTCATCTGCGACTTTCGCTGATCATCGAGCCATTCGGTCGTTCCAGCGGAGCTCTTTCTTGAGCTCTGCCAGATCGGTGCCGTGTCCGATACGCACGTACTCGACGCCCAGCAGGCCGGCCAGATCTTCGAGTTGCTCGCTGGTCACGGCTTGGCTGAACGAGGTGTGGTGCGCGCCGCCGGCAAGCAGCCACGCCTGGCAGCTGCGCTTGAAATCAGGCCGCGGCACCCAGAGAGCGCGTGCCACCGGTAGCTTGGGCATCGGGTGTTCGACTTTCACCACGTCCACCTCTTGGACGATGAGTCGCATCCGCCCACCCATATCGACGAGCGAGGCCGCCACTGCGGGGCCCGGCGCCGCATCGAACACGAGGCGACAAGGGGCTTCTTTGCCGCCGATCCCCAGCGGGTGTACCTCGAGCGAGGGCTTGCCGTGCGTGATCGACGGACAGACTTCGAGCATGTGGGCTCCGAGAACCCGCTCTTCGCCCTTGACCAGATGGTAGGTGTATTCCTCCATGAAGGACACGCCGCCCTTCTTTCCGGCCGAAATCACCTTCATCAATCGTACGAGCGCCGCGGTCTTCCAGTCACCCTCGGCGCCGAAGCCATAGCCTTCGGCCATCAACCGCTGGCAGGCAAGGCCAGGCAGTTGCGGCAGCCCGTGGAGATCCTCGAAGGTCGTCGTGAACGCGCCGTAACCCCCATTAGTGAGGAAGGCGCGCATGCCGATCTCCTGCCGCGCGGCGTGGCGCAGGTTCTCACGCTGCTCGCCACCCCGGAGCAGGGCGGGGACGACGACGTACTTGGCCTGGTATTCCTCGACGAGTTGTTCGACCTCCGCGTCTCGCACCTCGGCAATTCTCGCGGCAAGGTCACCGACGGCATAGCCATTGGTCGACCAGCCGAATTGAATCTCGGCTTGGACTCGGTCGCCACCGGTGACCGCAACTTCGCGCATGTTCATGCCGCCGAAGCGCACGATCTTCAGATTTCGCGACTCCGCAGCCGCACCTGCCACGCGTGCCCAGCTGTCGAGCTCGGCGATGACGTCACTGTCCTGCCAATGCCCCACCACGATCTTGCGCTCGAGCCGAAGTCGCGCAGCCACGAACCCAAACTCGCGGTCGCCATGCGCCGACTGGTTCAAGTTCATGAAGTCCATGTCGATTTCCGACCATGGCAAGCTGCGATTGTACTGCGTGTGCAGATGGGTCAGCGGCTTGGTGAGCTGAGACAGTCCCCGAATCCACATCTTGGCGGGTGAAAACGTGTGCATCCAGGTGACCACGCCAATGCATTCAGGCGCTGCGTTGGCCTCCAGGCACGTCTTCAAGATCGCATCTGGCCCCGCGAGCGTCGGCTTCCAAACCACGCGCACGGCTAACTTCGCGTCGAAGTAGGCGGCAATTTCGCGCGAGTGCGCGGCGACTTGATCCAGTGTCTCCTGCCCGTACAGGTCCTGGCTGCCGGTCAAGAACCAGACTTCTTGGCTGCTCTTTGCGTTCATGTTTGCACTTTGCTCATTTCTTGCTTGCAGCCATCCCGTGGCGTCTTTGCGCGACCGAAGTTTGGGTCACTCACGAGGTCTTCTCTAGTCTGTTCTCGACGAACGCGCCAAGGGCTAGATAGTCCTGGTACAGGCGGTCGTAACGTTTCGCGCGTTCGGGATCGGGTTGGTAAACGGACTCGGTGCCCGGCGACATCGCGCGCTGAGCGTCTGCGACCGTTCCGTGAACGCCCGCCGCGGTAGCGGCGAACATCGCCGCGCCCAGTGCGACCGTCTGATCCCCCGCCGCGACCGTGACCTCCAAGTTCAGCACGTCCGCCACGGTTTGCATCACGAAGCGACTCTTCTTGGCCACTCCGCCGATTGCAATCGCGCTATCGATACGGGTTCCTTGAGCGCGAAAGCGCTCGACGATGGCTCGAGAGCCGAACGCCGTGGCTTCGACCAGGGCTCGATAAATCCGCGGCGCGTCCGTGCCCAGGCTGATGCCAATAATCGCGCCTTTCAGCCGTTGGTTGGCATCTGGGGTCCGGCGTCCGTTCATCCAATCGAGCGCGAGCACGGCCGTCTCCTCGATGTTCTGTGCCGCGGCCGCCTGTTCCAGCGCCGGAATGACGCCATCTGCCACGCGCGCCGCAATCTCCCGCTTCGTCTCCTCGGAGATCCCCGAAATCTGGGGCAAAATCGCGTCGAGCGGCCAGGAGAGCAGGGACTTGAACCAGGCGTACACGTCGCCGAAAGCGGACTGCCCAGCCTCGTAGCCAATCATGCCCGGGAGCACCGAGCCGTCGACCTGCCCACAGATCCCAGCTACCAGCTTTTCCGGTTCTTCGCCCGGCGCGGAGACCACGATATCGCAGGTGCTCGTCCCCATCACCTTGAGGATTTGGTTGGGGCCTATGCCGCCGCCTACCGCGCCCATGTGCGCATCGAACGCGCCGACCGCGACCACCGTGTCAGCTCGCAAGCCAAGCTTTTGCGCCCACTCCGCCGATAGGCTGCCGAACGGGGTGTCGGAGGTGAACGTTTCCTGGCCGAATGTTTCCTTCAGCAGTGGCAGTACCGGATTGAGCTGACCGAGAAAATCATTGGGCGGATAACCGCCGAAGTCGCGGTGCCAGAGCGCCTTATGCCCCGCTGCGCAGCGACTCCGCTTGTACCTCAATAGATCGGTCGTGCCTGTCAGTACGGCTGGAATCCAGTCGCAATGCTCTACAATCGTGAAGGCTTCCTTGGCCACGGCTGGGTCCGTCTCGAGGAGGTGGATCGCCTTGGCCCAAAACCACTCTGAAGAGTAGATGCCGCCGACGTACTTGGTGTAGTCGATCCCGCCCCAGGTTCGGGCGACCCGGTTCAAACGCTCGGCTTCGGCGACCGCCGTGTGGTCCTTCCAAAGCACGAACATGGCGTTCGGATTATCCGAAAGCGACGGTTTTAATGCCAAAGGCGTACCCGAGCGATCGGCAAGTACGGGGGTGGAGCCGGTGGTGTCGACGCCAATCCCCCGCACCCGGCCTGGCACGTCCGCCCCGGCCTGCCGGAGCGCGTCGATCACGGAGGCTTCCATGCTCTCCAGATAATCGAGCGGATGCTGCCGGAAGCGATTCGCGACCGGATCGCAGTAGAGGCCTTTTGCCCAGCGCGGATAGTACTTGACCGAGGTGCCCAGCACGGCCCCGGTGGAGGTATCGGCCACGATGCTACGCACCGAGTCGGTACCGAAATCGATCCCGACGACGCAGGCGGCGCTGCTCACGAGATTTTTCGCGTGCTGTTGTTCGGCGAGGCAGCTTTTCTACCAGAGCGGTATCTGGAATTACGTAGCATCAACAGTCGCAGTGTTGCGAGTCAGCCGAACCCGTCGGGCAAAAGGTGCTCGCCCGTCCAATTCGGCAAAGCCCGCGATTGTCGTGACAAATTCCCGCGCTGCCGACAATCTATCCCGATGCGAACACGAAACTATTGGCACGAGATCTCGGTTGGCTTGCTTTTCGGTATTTGTTGCTCGAGCTGCTCGCTCACATCGGCGACCACTGACGCCGGAGGCGGGGGGGCCCCCGCGATCTGCGTCGGAGGCCCAGCGCCCGTAACCGATCCAACCGCAGCGATCAAAGGACCCTGCGACATCTACGCGGCAGACGGAGGCCCTTGTGTTGCCGCCCACAGCACCGTTCGGGCGCTGTACGCTTCCTACGGCGGACCGCTCTACCAGGTGAAAAAGGCGGATGCCACGACCAAGGACATCCTGCCCATCGCGCCCGGGGGCTTTGCCAACTCAGCCGACCAGGACACCTTCTGTGGCCCTGACGCTTGCACCATCTCGATCATTTACGACCAGTCGGGCAAGGGCAACCACCTGACCAAGGCGCCCGCGGGCGGCGCGAAGATGACGCCCGACAATGAAGCAAACGCCAAAGCCTTGCCGGTGACTTTCAGCGGCCACAAGGTGTACGGGGTCCACATCGTCCCGGGGATTGGTTATCGCAACAACACGCCCTGCGGCACCGCGACGGGTGACAATGCCGAGTCGGAATACATGGTCGTCGATGGTGCCGTCTACAACGGCGGCTGCTGTTTCGACTACGGAAACATGGAGACCAGCAGCCGGGACGATGGCGAGGGCACGATGGAAGCCGTCTACTTTGGCACTTGCACCATCTGGGGCAAAGGGGCTGGCGCCGGGCCGTGGATCATGGGTGACCTGGAGAACGGACTCTGGGCGGGAAACACCAGCCCCTTCGAAGCCAATACGCCCGTCACGTCTAAATACGTGACTGGGATGGTGAAGGGCGATGCCGCCGGCAAGAATCATTGGACAATCAAGGTGGGCGATGCGCAGTCGGGCCCGCTGAAGGTCCCGTTCGACGGTCCGCGCCCAAGTGCTCGCTATAATCCCATGAGGAAGCAGGGCGCGATCGGCCTGGGCACCGGCGGCGACAACAGCAACGGTGCGATCGGGAACTTCTTCGAAGGAATCATGACGGCAACTTACTCGTCTGCCGCCGCCGATGATGCGGTGCAAGCGAACATCGTAGCTGCGTACGCACAACCTTAGCCGTGCAGAGAAGGCCTCGGCGATTGCTCAATGGAATCGCCGAGAGTGCCACACTGCATCAGCATGCCCGGCTACTTCGTGGTTTCGCGTCGCCTCAGTTATAGTCGCGGCTCGATGTACGTGTGCGTCGCAGCTGCGATCGTAGCGACCGCCTGTGGCAGCAGCGGTAGCTCTGAATCGACTGCTCTGGCTGGCGCGCCAGCAATCGCCGCGGGCACCGCTGGGTCCACCAATTCTTCCTCCGGTGGGCGCACTGGCGCCGGCGGTCAAACGGCGAGTGCCGAGGGGGGAATGGCACCGCTCGGCGGGTCACCCGGTAGCGGCGGGCTGATGACGTCGCTCGGTGGCGCGCCCGCGACGGGTGGAGCGTTCGCAATGGGCGGTGGCGGAGCGTCCGCCGCGGCCGGGAGCAGTGGTGCTTCGGTTGCTGGAATGTCGGGAACAGGCGGCCTTTCAGGGGTGGGCGGAGCGAGCGCAAGTAGCGGTCCGTGCGACATCTACGCAAGTGGCAGCACACCCTGCGTGGCCGCGCATAGCACGGTGAGGGCCCTCTACGCTTCGTATAGCGGGAACCTGTATCAGGTCCGCCGCGCCTCGGACAAGACGACCAAGGACATCTCGGCGCTCAGTCCCGGTGGCTATGCCAACTCTGCCGCGCAGGACACGTTCTGCACGGGCACCACCTGCACCATTTCGGTCATCTATGATCAGTCGGCGCAGGGCAATCACCTCACGGTCACTCCGCCTGGTGGATGGCTCGCGAACGGAGGCACCGAGGCAACGGCCAGCGCGGCAAAGATCACGATCGGCGGCCACGCCGTCTACGGCGTCTATACGACCGGAAGCTTTGACGCGGCCGTGGGCGGGGTGGGCTACCGCAACAACAAAACCAAAGGCGTTGCGACGGGCGATCAACCCGAGGGCATCTACATGGTGGCGAGCGGCAAGCACTACAATCAGTGGTGCTGCTTCGACTACGGAAACGCCGAGACGAACAACAAGGACAACGGTCCCGGCACGATGGAAGCACTGTACTTCGGAAACAGCACGCAGTGGGGCCGAGGTAGTGGCACTGGGCCCTGGGTGATGGCGGATCTCGAGGACGGCGTCTTCGGCGGCGGATCCTTGGCCGCGCCGCCCACGAATACTTCGCTCACGGTGACCTTCGTGACGGCCATGCTCGAGGGCAAGGCGGGCAGCTTCAGGCTCAAAGGAGGCGATGCTCAATCGGGTCCCCTCAAAACCATGTATGATGGTGTGCGCCCGAGCCCTGGCTACGACCCAATGAAGAAGGAGGGGGCCATCATCCTCGGCGTCGGCGGCGACAATAGCCATACCGGCGAAGGCACCTTCTTCGAAGGCTGTCTCACTTCGGGCTATCCCAGTGACGCGTCCGACAATGCCGTGCAAGCCAACATCGTTGCCGCGGGTTACGGGCGCTGACCTCGCTTCGGCATCCGGGGCTCCCGGACTCATCGAACGGGCGTCGCGAGCGACTCAGATCGCCGTGTGCACCGTTTCCGAGCGCGTATCGACGCGGGCTGTGTGATTTTCGTCAAAAGACAGCCCTCTCGCGAGAGTATCTATAAGATGGGCTCTTTACGTTCTGTCTGGTCGCCCGTGCGGGTGCCCGAGCCCGTCAGAAACTGCGTCGACACCTTTGAGCGAGAAATTGACTATCTTTACGGTACGTTGCAACGGTTAGGCGCCCCGCCGGCCGATATCGACGACCTGCTGCAGGACATCTTTGTGGTCCTCTATCGCCATTGGCCGACGCTGGACTTGAACCGCCCCCTCCGCCCCTGGCTGTTCGGCGTCGCGTTCCGCGTCGTCCGCGCGCAGCGGCGTCGGCGCGCCCGTGAGGCGCCTTGGGGGGGCCTGGACCCGGAGGACTCTGGTGATGGCCCGGATCGGAAGTTGGAAAGCAATGAATCGCTGGCAATACTTTGGGCTGCGCTGGAACACGTGCCTAGCGGGCGTCGCTCGGTCGTCATGAAGCACGACCTAGAGGGGCTCGAGATCGTCGACATCGCGCGCCAGCTATCCATGAGTAAGTTCGGGGTGTACGCAAGACTATACAAGGGCCGCAAAGAGTTGGCCTCGGCCGTACGACGGCTTTTGCGGGAGGGAGTTCCAACATGAAACGTCGCGAGTCTGGCTTGGAGCCGGAGCTAGAGGCCCTGCTGACCCCGCGCAGGATCGAGCGAACAGCGCCTCCCCAGGTGCGTGCTCGTGCACTTGCCCGAGGACGCGCGATCGCCGCGGCGGGTGGGCGAATCCCGCCGACCCCATCGCTGGAGCTGCTCGCGCCGTTGGCAGCGAAGGCTGCGTGGCGTCGCGGTCCGGTCCGGTTCGTATTGCCTGCTTCGGTTGCCGCCGCGGCCGCCGCGATCGGGGCGCTAGCAGCGCTCCGCACTCCGCCGCCCAGCATCCCGCCTCCCCCCAACCCGCCGCCGGTCCCGAGCGCGTGGTCGAAAGCTTCGGTTTCCGAGCCCGTCGAACCGGTGGCGGTCCAGCCGCCGAGCGCCACTTTGCAACCGAGTGCGCTACCCAAGCCGCCGCACGGCGCGCGCGCCGACGAGGAATTCGGCCCAACCGAGCTGCAGCTGCTCGCGCGCTCTCAGGCAGCCTATACCCGCCGAGACTTCTCGCGCGCAATCGCGCTGGTCGGCGAGCTCGCTCGACGATTTCCCAACGGACACCTCACCGAAGAGCGAGAGGCGTTGCGCGTTCGCTCGCTGTTCGGTGCCGGGCGCATGGACGAAGGCCAGCGTGCCGCGGCGGCATTTGCCGCACGATTTCCGCGCAGTGTCTTACTGCCGAAGGAAGGAAAAACTCTGAATTGAAGCGCTACGCGATCGGACGCGGGCGTCCACCCCCGACGACTCGCGGTTGTAACGAATAGGTCGTTCGTCCAGTATGCCGGCGTGATCGCGGGATACTCGGGCCCACTGATTGGCGTTGGCGCCCTCTGCCTTTGCCTGCTCAACCCCGCCCGAGTTTGGGCCAATACTCCGGGCTACGCAGTCACGCTCGAGTACGCCTCGGCCCCGAGTTGTCCGGGTGCAGCGGCGCTCGAGGCGGTCGTCGTCGCGCGTTTGGGTTACGACCCGTTCAGCAATGATGCGCCGCACCATGTCTTCTTGAGCATCGTCCCGAACGGTGCCTCCTTCGACGGTCGCATCGAGTGGCGCGACGCAGAAGGGAAGTGGGCCGGCGATCGGACGTTCAGCATGGCCAGCGGCGATTGTCTTCGCCTCACGCGCACCATGGGGCTGGCGCTCGCGGTTCAGATCCAGCTCTTGGCAGCTCAGGGCGCAGTTATCGCGGACGACCGTGAGCGGGCACCGGAAGCGGAGCCGCCGCCAAAACCCGCTGCCAAGCCGCCTGAATCGAAGCCGGATGCAGGTTCGACGCCGCCCAGACCGAAAGACGATCCGCGAATCGTCAGCGCCGAGTCGCGCTCGCCGCCCGCAGGCTCTCGGCTCGTCTTCGCGATCGGTGCAGGGCCGTCCATCGGCATCGGAATGGCCCCCAGCCCGATTCCGCTCGGACGCGTCTTTGGGGTGCTTGCCGGGCAGCACGCTTCGCTCGAGCTGGGCGCTGAAGTAAGCCTGCCTGCTACCGCGCGACGCGCGGACGGCGCCGGAATCTCAGCGCGATTGCTGTTGCTGAGTGTTGCTGGGTGTGAAGCGATCGAGCGCTGGAATGGTTGCCTCGTGCTGAAGGCAGGCGAGGTGAGCTTGGCCGGAGAGGACATCGACCGCCCCACCTCGACTCGCTTGCCGCTCGTCGATGCAGGTGTTCGGGTGGGTTTCAGTCAGCCCCTCGGGGCTCACGCCTTCGTGAATGCTCATGCGGAGGGGCTAGCGATTTTGACGCGTTGGACAGCTAGCCTCGACGACGTCCCGGTCTGGACCGTGCCGCGATTCGCGCTGGCACTCGGGATCGACTTGGGGGTGTGGTTCCGTTGACGCCCGGAAATGCGAGCAGCCTGACCCCTCGTTCGGAAACTCTGCCTTGTCACTTAGCGGTCACGACCGCTTGGCTGCCATCGTATTTCACGATTTGATCGGGCGTCCCCGTGACTTCGATGCCGCCGCCGTGGCTCGTTCCGACGAAGACGACGTTGAATGTCCTGGTCATCGGCATGCCGGCGAAGCTGCCCGTGCGCGCGCCAATGGTGAGGGTTTTGGTCGATTCATTCCAAGCCAATGGGATTTTGGCGTACTGCCCCTTCTCGTAGTCGTAGGTGTCGCCGGCGTCTTCGTAGATCGTAAACGTTGCGTCCTGCCCTTTGTAGACGCGGAGCTCGATTGGGTCGGAGCTCTGCGTAGCGTACTGAATGCTCGGGCCCAGCGGGAGGATCGAGCCGGCCCTGACGAACAGTGGAATCTGGCTCAAAGGGGCGCTCACCGACATTTTGGTGCCGCCAGTCGTGGTCGAGCCGGTCCAGAAGTCGTACCAGGTACCCGCAGGCAGGTAGACAGAGCGGGTCGTTGCGCCCGCGGTCGTTACCGGGTTGACGAGCAGCGCCGGACCAAACATGAACTGATCCGGCACGTCGTACACTTTGGCGTCGCTCTGAAAGTCGAACACCAAATGGCGCATCATCGTGTAGCCGTCTTGAGTGACCATCGCGGCTAGCGAATAAATGTAGGGCATTAGCCGATAGCGCAAAGTGTCGACCGCGAGCAGGTTCGCTTTGGTCGTGGCACTCCACACGTTGTTGTACAGCTCTCTCGCTCCCTGGCCATGGATGCGAAACGTGGGACAAAAGGCGCCGAACTGAAACCAGCGTGTGAAAAGATCATTGCTCTCGCTCGAGCTCCAATTCACGCTGCCGCCAAAGTAGCCACCGATATCGGTGGTCCAGTAGGGCATCCCTGCGAGCGCATAGCTGAGCCCACCGGGCACCTGCTTGGTGTAGGTTTCGAAGTTGGAGTTGATGTCACCGGACCAGACGCCCGCGGCGAATCTTTGCTGCCCAGCGAACGCGCTGCGGGTGAGCACGTATACCCGTTTTCCGTCG
>Ga0302321_100004989_pt1 | contig 11552 bp, 8 predicted proteins | sample Fen_T0_1_FD_202505 | JGI IMG/M metagenome (GOLD analysis project Ga0302321, IMG submission 202505) | Peat permafrost microbial communities from Stordalen Mire near Abisko, Sweden - Fen_T0_1 | ecosystem: Environmental > Terrestrial > Soil > Wetlands > Permafrost | place: Sweden: Abisko...
GACTCGAAAGTCACGAGCAGGTTCGCGCCCAGGCCGAGCGGGCTCAGCCGCCCGTAGCCAAGCGTCCCCATCGTCTGCACGCTGAAGAAGAAGGCGTCCAGGAAACGCTCGTTGAAGTTGGCTGCGGTCGAACCAACGATCGCGCCTGGGCCGCAAGCCAGGTAGCCGCAGGCAAAGAGGGCGTTCACCGCAAAGTACGCGACAACAACCAGCGCGTGGAAGCGGGGCCAGGAGATCGTCAGTAGCGCGTGGTAGAGGTTGAGCGACTGGAGCCAGGGCAGCCCGCCGCGCCGCACACTGAAGCTACCGTCGCGGTTGAGGAAGCGTGCGTGAGACTGCTCGCTGACGCGCGAGCCAAAACCGAGGTCGGTCGTGTCGGCAGGCTGGTTGAGTGCGGCGCTCGGCGGCACTCGTCGCTTCGGTCGCAGCCGCATGTCGTCTATTCTCGCCTGTTTTGAGCGAGCGGACAGCGTCGCTCCGGCGGTAGCGTCCGGGCCCGCGGTGGTGGCAGGATGTACACGATGACGTTCTTTTCCCTTGAGACCGTGACGTTTCGCCACGCCGGACGGCCGCTGCTCGCCGGCACGACCTGGCGCGTGGGCGCCGACGAGCACTGGGCGGTCCTCGGGCCAAACGGCTCAGGCAAGTCACTGCTGCTGCGCGGGGTCGCGGGGGGTCTCGTCGTGAGCGCTGGCCAGCTGCGGCACCAGTTTCTCGAGGGCGATGCGCGCTGCCGGGACTCCGTCTTCGGCGTGCTCCCGCGCCAGAGCATCGAGCTGGTCTCGCCGGAGCTGGCGCGCCGCCTGACAGCCCGCGAGCGATCCTTTCATCAGGTGCGCTGGCACGCGACCGCCGACCACGGCCGCGACGTGGCCGAGCTGCTGTCGTACGAGAGCGTGGAAGGGCTGAGCGCCTTTCGTGTGGATCGCGATCCGAGTGAGCGCGCAGCGCATGAGACCTGCCGCGCGACGGCCATCGCGCGCCTGGGTCTGGAACCGCTCCTAGACAGACGCTGGCTGGAGCTCTCGAATGGGGAGCAGCGCAAGCTCATCCTCGCGCGGGCGCTTTGCCGCGCCCCCAGACTCTTGCTGCTCGACGATCCCTTCACAGGCCTGGACGCGGGTTTTCGTGCGCACTTGTGCGAGGTGCTCGCGGCTTTGGCCGCCGACGGCGTGAAGGTGGTGCTGGCGACGCGGCGAGCTGAGGAAATCCCGGACTGGATCACGCACGTGCTGCGGCTGGAATCGGTGCGCGTCATCGAGGCCGGCCCGAAGACAACCATCCTGGCGCGCGCTCCAGCTTCGGCGGACAAAGCCCTGCATCGCGAGCGCGGCGTGCTCAACGCGCCAGATCGGCGGCCGGGTGAGCCGCTGGTCGAGCTGCGCGCCGTTCGCGTCCAGTATGGAGGCAAGGTCATTCTGGACAGAGTGGACTGGACGGTACGAGACGGGGAGCACTGGGCGCTGGTCGGCCCCAATGGCGCGGGGAAGTCTGCGCTGCTGAGCCTGATCATCGGCGACCACCCGCTGGCCTACGCGAACGACGTCTACCTCTTTGGCCGACGCAGAGGGAGCGGAGAGAGCATCTGGGACTTGCGTCGCCGGATCGGCTGGATGGGACCTGAGCTGGACGTGCATTTCCCTGCGCGCACACACTGCCTCGACGCCGTGGGTTCCGGGTTTGCCGGCCAGCTCGGTCCGGGCGGTGCGCGGAGCACCGAGGAGAGGGAACGCGCGCGTGCGTTGCTGCAGCTACTTGCGATCGACTCGCTCGCAGACCAGCCACTGGCGACGATCAGCGACGCCGAGCGCCGGCTGGTCTTCATCGCGCGGGCCCTGGTGCATCGACCGTCGCTGCTCGTCCTGGACGAGCCCTGCCAAGGTCTTGACGCTGCCCACGTTCGCTTGGTGCAGCGCGCGGTGGATCGAGCCGTAGATCACGGCGTGGGCAGCCTGATCTACGTGACACACGAGCCCGATGAGCTGCCTGACTGCGTCAGCCACACGCTGAGGCTCGCCGCTGGCCGCGTGACCCACAGCGGCGCGTGCGTTTGAACGCTCGGCCGGCTGCAACGCCTGGCGTTTGGCCGATTTCCCTTTTGGCAGCGCAGAGGGTAAGCTGACAAACGGACAAGCCGTTCACGCGTGTCTTTCGGCCCGTTTTTCGTCGAGCTCGCTCTGAGACTCAGGCCACGAGATTCGCAGGTGTGGCGGCTAGGATGGCCGCCGGATCAATGGCCGACTGCACGGCTCAGTCGGGGTCCCGGCTGCGGTTCCGCATGCTGCGGGACCTCCAGGGTGCGGAGCCGAATTGGAGACTCAGTGGGCAATCGACTTTTCGTAGGGAACCTGCCGTTCTCGGCGACGGAAGAGAGTGTCCGTGGCGCCTTTGAAGGGAAGGCCACGGTTGAGGAAGTGCACGTCGCCATGGATCGCGCCACCGGCCGCTCGCGCGGCTTCGCCTTCGTGACGATCAGCGCGCCGGAGGATATCGCCGGCGTCATTCGCACCATGGACGGCGCGATGCTGGACGGCCGGCCGTTGCGGGTCAACGAGGCCCAGGAGCGTCCTCCGCGGCCGGGCTTCGGAGGCGGCGGCGGCGGCTTCGGCGGCGGAGGTTTCGCACACGGCCCAGGCGGCGGTTTCGGCGACAAGCCACCCAAGCGCAAGGGCAGCCGGCGCCGCAACCCGCGCAGTCGCTGGTAGCGCGGCTCGACGCCATTCCCCATCACGCCCAGCCGGCCGCAAGCTGCGGCCGGCACACCCAAACGCCTCCCAACCCACTTCGCCGGGCCGGAAGGCGACGCTCAGGCCCCTGCGGGCTCAGCGCGTCGCGTTGGCGAAGCCCGGGATGCGCTTGGGACCATCTGGCCGACTCACGCCTAGGCGGCCGAGGCGGCGGTAGACAGTCAGCCGGCTCACGCTGAGCAGCCGCGCGACCCGTGCGATGTTCCACTCGTTGCGTTCCAGCAACAGCAGCAGGTGCTCCCGTTCGTCGCGCTCTGGCAACAGCGCCGGTGTCGGGCCTTCCACGAGGCGATTCCTGATCAGCCCGCACACGGTCGCGATCTCGTCGTCCGCGCAGCGCCCGCGCTCGTCCTGATATACCAGCGCCAGCAAGTCGCGCCCGGAGAGGATCGGCACCACGATGCCGCCACTCGGACCGGACACGAAGCCGCCGCACTGCAAGGTGTCGCGCGCATAGAGCCATGCGGTCTTGACCCGGTCGAGCCCGAGCTGGTCCATGCGTGCGCCGAGCACGAGTTCCGGTTCGCCGTGATCGTCGCACGCGAAGACCGCGCCAGCGCGCGAACCAGTGAGAGACATAAGCAGCGCCAGAGCGCGCTCTATGACATCCTTCGAGACATCTTCCATTCCAGCCACCTACTCACAAATACCGACGTTTCTGGTGACGTCCCAGCCCCGACCGACGGTTTCCTGGAGCGTCACATCAACTACATCCATAGTAGCAGAAGATGACGCGGGATGTGACCTCCTTCGGGGACAAGACCCGGGATGCCCGGCCTGACGGCTCAACAACTCGGCGGCTCGTCGGGCACCGCCTTTGGGCCGTACCCTTTTTGCAGGGGCACAATATATAAGGACGAACGAAGAGGTGCTCCTGACATGCACAGGTGTGACCCAAGTGGCCGTACCCCAAGCCTGAGGCCGAGGGCTGGTGCGTGGACCTGGGCAGTCCCGCTGGTCGCCACGCTCCTGCTCTGTGGCCGACCCGGCGGCGCGCGAGCAGAGACGTCTGACGCAGCGCTGCCTCTCGGGCAGGTCGTGGAGCGCGTCGCCTGCCTTTCTGACCCACAGCAGACCTACGCCCTGTTTCTGCCCTCGACGTATCGCGCGGACCGTCTCTGGCCGATCCTCTACGCATTCGACCCTGCCGCGCGCGGCCCGGTCCCGACGCGCCTGTTCAGTGTGGCAGCGGAGCGGCTCGGCTACATCGTCGTGGGCTCCAACAACTCCCGCAATGGACCGTGGCCGCCAGTGGCTGCGGCGATCGAAGCCATCTGGCAGGACACTCACGCGCGCTTCGCCCTGGATCCCGAGCGCGTGTATGCAACCGGAATGTCGGGTGGCACGGGCCCGGCCGCTGTTCTTGCGACGAACCACGGCGCAGGTGCGATCGTCTGTGCTGGCGCGGTCCAGGCCAGTCACGTGAGTGGGGCGGACGGCCGCTTTACGTGGATCGGCATCGCAGGCGACGCGGATTTCAACCTCGATTGGACGAAGACCCTAGTGGAGACGCTTGCCACGCGCGGCGTCGTGGCCCGTTTCGCGACCTTTGAAGGCGGTCACGGCTGGCCGCCCGAGGACCTGGCCGCCCGGGCCTTGAGTTGGCTTGAGCTCGGCGCGATGCGCAGTGGTCGGCGTCCACGCGATGCGGAGTTCATCGCCGCGCAGCTCGATCAAAGCCAGGCGCGCGTACGCGATCTCGTGGCACGCGGGCAGCTCGATGCCGCTGCCGATGAGAATGCGACGCTAGCGAGGGAGCTCGCCGGCCTCGCGCCCGTCGTCGCCTTCGAGGCCGAGGCCCGTCGGCTGGCTGCGACACCGGAAGCCGTCGCAGCACGCAAGCGCGAGAAGGCGCGCACTGACAAGGACAGGCAGCAGAGCAGCCAGTTGCTGGCGCTGCGCAGTCGCCTCGAGCAAGCTGCGGGCGGTGGTTCGGCGCGGCCCGCGGAGTCGCCACGAGAGCTGTCTGATCTCGTGGAGGCGGGCAACGCGGCCGCGGCTGCTCGCGACGAGCTGGATCGGCTCATCGCCAAGCTCGGCCGGGACGTGAATTCCAGCGATCCTGAGACGCGTCTCCTCGCGCGCCGAGTGCTCAACGGTTTCTACGTGAGCACGTTCGAGACCGGCCGGAGCCGGCGCGAGTCGCGCGAGCTTGACGCAGCGCGCGCCGACTTCGAGCTGTGCGCCCAAATGCGGCCCAAGACAGCGCCGCCCATCTACGAGTTGGCGCGCAACTACGCGGCGCGCGGCGACAAGAAGAAGGCCTTCGCTGAGCTCCGCAAAGCGGCCAGCCTCGGCTTCAGCGACGCCAGCCGCCTCACGGAAGACCCGGAGTGGAAGACGCTAGCCAGCCAGCCGGAGTTTGCGGCCATCGTCGAAGAGCTGCGCGCAAGACGCTAGGTGCGTACCCGCGGGACGTCGTAGGGGCGCAGCGTGCTGCGCCCTTCTGTCTGCCTACCCGGAAGCAGGTCGATCACGTAGCACGATCACGACTCCCGGTCACGGCCACGTGTGACGTGACTTGTGCGCGTGATCGATCTGCGTCCTGCAACCACAGAGCGAATGACACGCGTTGCACGCGCTGCTATCCTCGCGCATGGCACATCCCCATCACGCCAAGTTGGCCGAGCTGGCCGCGCAGCTCAATCGGGTGATCCTTGGCAAGCCGGACACGATCGAGCGGCTCATCGTCGGCCTGCTCTCCGGTAGCCACATCCTCATGGAAGACGTGCCGGGTGTCGGCAAGACGACGCTCGCCAAGGCGCTGGCGCGCTCGCTCGCAGTCGACTTCAAGCGCGTGCAGTTCACGCCCGATCTGCTGCCGACGGACATCCTGGGTTCCTCGGTCTACAACGCGCGCGACGGCAGCTTCACGTTCAAAGAGGGGCCGATCTTCACGCACGTGCTTCTGGCCGACGAGATCAACCGCGCGTCGCCTCGCACGCAATCGGCCTTGCTCGAGGCGATGAGCGAGCGGCAGGTGTCCATTGAGGGCCGCACGTATCCGTTGCCCGCGCCTTTTCTCGTGATCGCCACGCAGAACCCGATCGAGTACCACGGTACTTATCCGCTGCCTGAGGCGCAGCTCGACCGCTTTGGCATGAGGCTCAACCTCGGCTACCCGGCGAGTGAGCATGAGGTCGACGTGCTCTACAGCCAGTTCCACCATCACCCGCTCGACGACCTCACGCCGGTGCTGGATGGTACGACCGTCGTCGAGCTGATGACGGCCGTGCGGGCCGTGCGGGTGGCGCGCTCCTTGGGCGAGTACCTGATCGAACTGGTCACTGAGACGCGCCGGCACCCGTCGCTCAAGGTCGGTTGCTCGCCGCGCGCGGCGCTCGCACTCTTTCGCATCGCGCAGGCCCGCGCGTTTGTCGATGGCCGCGACCATGCGATACCGGAGGACGTGCGCGCCGAAGCCGTGTCGGCGCTCGCGCATCGCCTGACGCTCGACACCAAAGCGAAGTACTCGGGCGTGGCCAAGGAGGACATCGTGCGCGAGATCCTGGAGCGCGTTCCGGTGCGCGTGTAGCGCAGGAGCGCGCGCGGAGCAGCGCATGGCATCGGCCCAGGGCCGGCGCAGGTGGCGGGCGCTCACGCCAGAGGACCGCACGTGGTGGCAGCGCGGGGGCTTCTTCTCGCTCTCACCGTCGCCCGGCATGCGGCGTCTCCAGCGCTGGGCGAAGCGTTTGTACCGTGAGCGCCTGACAGCGCGCGGTCGCTTCGCGCTTGGCGCGCTCGCTGTCTTCGCGGTGCTTGGGGTGGATCCGCGGCGGTCGCAGGTCTTCGTGCTCTTCGCCGCGGTCGCTGGTCTGCTGCTGCTGCCGACAGTCCTGGCCCTCCTGCCGCGGCCACGCGTGCGCCTGCGCGCGCGCTTGCCGCTGCGTCTCACCGCGCGCACCCCGGTCACTTTGCGTGTGGCAGTCGAGAACGTCTCGGGCCGGCCGCTGCCAGACCTGCTCGTCCAGGTTCCGTCGCCCGACGCCGCGAGCACGTTCCTCAAGGTCGCGCCGCAGGAGAGCTACGTCGCTCTCGGTGTTGGTGATGCCATCGAGGCGCCCATCACGCTCGAGGCGCCGCTGCGCGGCCGCTACACGCTGCGCGGTCCGACGGTGGCGGCCGTCGACCCGCTGCGGCTCGTCGCCACTGCGTCGGTGGGCGGCGGCGAGCAGGTCACGCTCGTTTACCCGCGTTTCTACACGATCGAGCGCTTCCCGGTCGCGCCGGGTCGCCGCTACCAGCCGGGCGGCATCCCGCTCTCGTCGCACCTGGGCGATTCGATCGAGTTTGTCGGCACGCGCGAGTACCGTGAAGGTGATCCCGTGCGCAACATCCACTGGCGCTCGTGGGCGCGACGGGGCGAGCCGGTGGTGAAGGAGTACCAGGAGGAGTACTTTTGTCGCCTCGCCCTGGTGCTTGACACCTTCTTGCCGCGCAAACCGCGCCAGCGTCAGATGGAGGGATTCGAAGCGGCCATCTCGGTGCTGGCCTCGATCGCCGATCACTTCAGCCGCAGCGAGTACGTCGTGGACATCCTGGCTGCCGGGCCGGACATCTACGAGGTCAGCGCTGGCCGCAGTCTGGCCTATCTCGAAAACATACTCGACGTGCTGGCCTGCCTGGCGCCCTGTCATGAGGCGCCCTTCGAGCGCATCGGACCGCCACTGTTCGAGAGGCTGGCGCAGCTCACGACAGTCGTCGCAGTCCTTCTCGATTGGGACGAGTCACGCGAGGCGTTTCTGGCGCGCGTGAAGTCGCTGGGCACCGAAGTGCAGGCGATCATCGTGCACCCAGGCGAGACGACGCGTGACTGGCGCTCAGCGGCAGAGCTTGGCGAGATCTCCCACCTCACGCCCGACGACGTCGAGCGACGACTCGCCGCCAGCGCTGCTGGCCGCGCAAGCGATGGGGCATCCCTGCGGGGGGGCACGTGAGTAGCCCACGCCGCGAGCGAGTGGCGCACGTGTCGCTGATCGCGTTGCTGGCTGGGTGCCTGTTCGTCGCGTTGCGCGTGCTGCGTCTGCCTTGGTGGGCTGCGCCCATCCTTGGGGCCCTGGCCTGCGTGTTTCAGGCGCCGCGGGTTCCGGGGATGACCGGACGGATTGTGCGTGCAGCGCTGGTGGCCCTACTGGCTGCCACTTTCGTCGTCGGCAGCATCCAGGTTCTCTATCCCGTGCTCCCGCCGGAGCAGATCCACGTCGCGCTGCGGGCATTGGCATTGGCTCTCTGTGCTGTGGCGGCGGTCGTGATGTTCGGCACGCGCGTGCTCTCGCACAGCCGCGTGCTGCTGCCTGCTGCCGCCGGCCTTCTGCTCGCGGTCGCCCTCAACGTGTCGGGCGAGGCAAGCCGTCTCGATCTCCCCTGGCTTCTGCCGTTTCCGCTACTGGCGCTTGTTGCGTATCTCGTTGCCGAGGCGCCTACGCTGGCTCCGCGTGGCGCGCGAGGCCTCGCATCGCGACGGGCGCTTCGCCTGGTCGTTTCTCTGGCGGTGATGCTGACGGCCGCTCTTGGCGTGACGCGGCTCTTGCCATGGGCCGCGCCGCTCGTCGAGAGATGGTTTGGAGACGGTGCGCAGGGCACCTCGGGCTTTGGCAGTGAGTCGCGACTAGGCGAAATTGAAAAGCTGGCGCTCGACGAGAGCGTGGCGCTGCGCGTGTGGACCAGCGAGCCGCGCTACCTGCGCCTACGGGTGGCCACGCGCTTCAGCTCGAACGTCTGGCATGCCGAGCCGCCCTCCCCGGCGGGCCGCCGCAGGATGCTGCCTGTGGCTGGCCCGGAGCTGTCGGCGTTCGCCGCCTGCGTCGCAGACGTTCCAGGCACGACCGTGGCCACGACGGACAGGCCAGAAACGTCGCGGCTCGTCTGTGCGCGGGTCTTGCCAGCGCAAGCGCTCGGCACCAACGCGCTACCGACAGCATTCGGCTTGCTTCTGATGCGCACGTCGAGCGAGCGGATCGAGCAGGACGAGGCGGGCATTGCGTTCGCGCCGGCCGGCGACGATATCGAGCTGTTCGGCTTCGGCGCGTGGCCGGAGGCGCAGCAGCCCAGTGCCGCTGGGGGCGCCGAGTCGCTCGCGAGTAGCCTCTCCGTGCCGCTCACCCTCGACCCCCGCATGTGCGCGCTGGCGCAGCAGCTCGCAGCCGGCGCGACCACGCCCGCAGCCCGCATCCAGGCCACAGTGGGCTATCTCCAGAGTCATTGCCACTATGCGCTGGACGTCGGCCGTTTCCGCTCGCCGGACGCGGTCGCGGAGTTCGTCTTCGACAAGCGGCGTGGCTACTGCGAGTACTTTGCCAGCGCGGCCGCCCTGCTGCTCCGCCTGGAGGGCGTGCCGACCCGCTATGTGACAGGCTTTGCAGTGGGTGCGACCAGCCTTGAGGCGGGTCACTACGTCGTGCGCATGTCGGATGCTCACGCATGGATCGAGGCGTACTTCGACGGCGCCTGGCGAGAGGTCGACCCCACACCGCCGGCCGAGTATGAGCGGCTGCACGCGCGGCGTTCACCCTGGTGGAGCGTTGCGTGGGAGTCGGTGCGCGGGGCGTGGATGTGGCTCACGACTGCGGCGCGTCAGTGCGTGCGCGCGGGCGACATGCGTTGGCTGGTCCGGCAGACGGTGGCGGCGCTGAGCTATCTCATCAGTCGTCCGCTCGTAGCAGGGGCAGTGCTGTTGCTTCTAGCGGCGTGGAGGCTGCCGATTCGGCGCTGGCTGGTTCGTCTGCGGCGCCGCCGTGGCCCTTTGTTGCCAGCGCGGGACGACGCGCACGCCGATCTCAGGGCCGTGTTCACACGCCTGGAGCGCCTGATCGAGAGGCAGGGCGCGCCCAGGCCGTCGTCTCGCCCACCACTCGAGCACGTGCGCGCGCTGCCGGCGCACCTTGTGGAACCGGGCCTGCGTCTGCTCGCCGAGGATGTTGTGGCCGCGCTCTACGCGGCGCTCTTCGAGGGTAGCCCACCGTCGCAGACGGTCGTCGAGAATCTCCGGCGGCGCGTGGACGCGGCCGAAGTAGGCCGCGCGCTGCGGCGCGCAGTACGATAGGAGCCCGACGTCGCCATCCTGGCAGAAGGAGACGCCATGCTGCTGTCGGACGTCATCGCGATTGGCGCGGAGCAGTACCCGGAACGCAAAGCCATTGTCTTCAGGGACACGACCATCTCTTACGGCCTGCTGGCCGCGGACGTTCGGCGGTTGGCTCGCGGCCTGGCAGCGCGCGGAATCAGGCGCGCGGATCGCGTGGCCGTTCTGCTCGGCAACTGCCCGGAGATGACTCGGACGTACTACGCAGCGGCGGAGCTCGGCGCGGTGATCGTGCCGGCGAATCCTCTGCTGAAGGCCGCCGAGCTGGCCTACATCTGGGCCGATTCCGACGTCCGGGCCGTTGTCACCAGCCCGGCGCAACTCGGCGTCGCACAGGAGGCGCTGCGCAGCATGGCTGGCGGCCGCGCGCTCGTCAGCATTGGCTCGCGCGACGAGACTCCGGAGGGCGTAGCGACACTGGCCGAGGTTGTCGCCCAAGAGAGCGCCGCTGCTTTGCCGCCGGCCGGGGCGCGTGAGGACGACGCGGCGGCGTGCCTCTACACCTCGGGCACGACCGGCCGGCCCAAGGGCGCGCTGCTCTCACACAAGAACCTGATCGCGAACGCGCGCCAGGTCCAGGCTGCGCTGCACATGGTGACGAGCGACAACATGCTGTGCGTGCTGCCGCTGTTCCACTCCTTTGCGGCAACGGTTTGCCAGAACGCATCGCTCCTGAGCGGCGCGTCGTTTACGATCGTCGAGACTTTCCACCCTGTGCGTGTGTTGGAGGTCATCGAGCGCGTTCGGCCTACCGTCTTTCCCGGCGTGCCGGCCATGTACGCGGCCATGCTGGCGATCCCGGCAGAGCGCAAGCCGGATCTGTCGAGCCTGCGGGCTTGCTTCTCCGGCGGGGCGCCGATGCCCGTGGCAGTGATGATGGCCTTCGAGGCGCGCTTCGGCGCGCCGGTCCTCGAAGCCGACGGCCCGACCGAGTGCGGTCCGGCGACCTCGGTCAATCCCCTCGGCGGGCTGCGCAAGCCGGGCAGTATCGGTCGACCGTTGCCCGGCGTCGAGATGAAGATCTTCGACGAGCAAGATCACGAAGTCGCGCCCGACGTGGTCGGCGAGATCGTGGTGCGTGGCGACAACGTCATGCTCGGATACCACAACCAGCCAGAGGCCACGGCCGAGGTCATGCGCAGCGGCTGGTACCACACCGGCGACCTGGGTCAGCGCGACGCTGACGGTTACTTCTACATCGTCGACCGCAAGAAAGACATGCTGATTGTCGGCGGCATCAACGTCTACCCACGCGAGGTGGAGGAAGTACTCTACGCGCACCCGGCAGTGGCTGACGCGGCCATCATCGGTGCGCCGGACGGGCGCCGCGGCGAGGTGCCGCTGGCGGTCATCGCGCTCAAGGCTGGCGCGAGCGTGAGCGCGCCGGAGCTGGCCGCCTATTGCCGCGAGCGTTTGGCCAACTTCAAAGTGCCTCGCAAGGTGATCTTTCGCGAGAGTCTGCCGCGCAGTGGCACCGGCAAAATCCTGAAGCGACTGCTGCGCAAGGAGCTGGACCTGGAGTCAGGCGGAAGCGGCTCGCCCTAGCAGCAGTGCCCGCGCTTGGGCGTTCGAGTCACCGCGCAGGCGCTACGGGAGTTCGGCCCGCCGCAGCCACCACGACGCAGTTGCGACCGCCATCCTTGGCAGCGTAGAGGGCCACATCGGCGGCATCCACCAGCTCGCGCGACATGCGCGCGTCCTCCGGCGACGTGGCCACTCCGACC
>Ga0302321_100004990_pt1 | contig 11548 bp, 9 predicted proteins | sample Fen_T0_1_FD_202505 | JGI IMG/M metagenome (GOLD analysis project Ga0302321, IMG submission 202505) | Peat permafrost microbial communities from Stordalen Mire near Abisko, Sweden - Fen_T0_1 | ecosystem: Environmental > Terrestrial > Soil > Wetlands > Permafrost | place: Sweden: Abisko...
CCCCAGCCTGGGCTGAGGAGCAGTTTTCTGCTTTGTTCTTTTTTAAACCGAGTACTCGTGCTTGTCAAATAATTCCTAATACAATTTTACCAAGGGTTTTCACGGGGAGTAAAAATGCACGTTTCTTCGGCGGCGGTCGCCGCGTGAGGGAATGCGGTGGGCAGCGCGCAGCGCGATTTGAGCGTCGCGAGGTTTGAGGCTGGTGATCGCGGAGACGGCAAGGCTGGAAAAGACATGGGGCGAACCTGAATACGTGGGTTGGCAAGCGGCGATCCGCGCGGTGGCAAGGCACCCCTCCGGAGGCCGCTCCGGCCCCGGCAGTTTTGACTTTGGCCGACGCGCCGTTTAATCTGCGGCATGGACTCACTGCACGCGCCCTGGCGCATCGAATACATCCTCGCGCCCAAGCCGAAACTCGACGCGAGCATCTTTACCACCATCGCCCAGTCATCCGATGACGAGGGCAATTACGTCATTGCCCGCGACCGCACCTGTTTTGCCGTGCTCAACCGCTACCCCTACAATGGCGGCCACCTCATGGTGGTGCCGTACAAGGAAGTTGCCGACCTGAACGGGCTCACGGATGAGGAAGTGTCAGATCTCTGGAAGCTCGCGCGCCGCTGTCTCAACGCGCTGACCGCCACGATGCGGCCGGACGGCTTCAACGTGGGCATCAATCTGGGCAAAGTCGCCGGGGCGGGCATTGCGGAACACCTGCACATCCACATTGTCCCCAGGTGGGGCGGCGACACGAATTTCATGCCGGTCCTCGCGCAGACCGGCGTGGTGCCGGACGCGTTGAAAGACATCGCCGCGAAGCTGCGCCAGGAGCTGGGCAAATAGTTTTCAGGCCGCGGCGGCCACAGACCGCGCCCGGCGTTGGCCGTAAAAAAAAGCCGCCCTGGTGATCCGGGGCGGCTTGCTTTTTAATAATGTTCAGCGCTTCAGTGGGCGAGGCGCGAGAGCATGGCGTAAATAATCAGCGCCAGCAGTACGAGGCCGAGGCCGAAGAAGAAGTAGCCAAAGGACTTGGCGATGTTCTTCCAGCGGAACCATTCGTCGCGCACACGGTACTCATCCAGCTTGCCGGTTTTCACAAGGCGGTCATACCAGCGGCGGCGCTCGTGGAGCATTTCGGCCTTGGAGACGCGGCCGGAGAAGATCACGGTGTCCATCGGGAATTTTTCGATGCGGAAATGCGTGTTAAAGAAATGGATCGAGAAGATGAATCCCGCGGCCAGCAGCGCCTCATCGGAATGGAGGATGAGCGCGATGTTGATGGCCCAGCCGGGCAGGAACCGGGTGAAAAATTCCGGGAACCACATGATCAGGCCGGAGAAGCCAATGATGGCGACGCCCCAGAACACGGCGAAGTAATCGAACTTCTCCCAATAGGTCCAGCGGTCGAATTGGGGCTTGGGTCCCTTGCCGAAGAACCATTTGTTGTGCGCAATCAGGTCGCGCAAATCGTCCATGGTGGGCACCATGGAATCGGGGCCGAACAGCACGCCCACGGCGCGCTTGAGTTCCAGCTTGCCGGTGGCGGGATTGCGCAGGTTGCCCCGGGCCTTCCAAGAACGGCCCACGAGCGAACTCAAATGGAGCGTGAAATAAAGGAAGGTGATGATGGCGCCGAAGCGATGCAGCATCCGCGCGGTTTCGGGCCCGCCGATGAGGGCGAAGATAAACTTGGCCCAGTCGGTGTAATAGAATTTCAGCGGCATGCCGGTGACGACCAGCAGGAGGAAGCTGGTGACCACGAGGAAGTGCAGGAACCGCTCGAACGGCTGAAACCGGGTGAACCATTCATCGCCTTCCTGCGAACTGATCTTCGCCTCGCGGAAGGTCTTGGAGTCGTGCAGATACAGCCACACGGCCCGGACCAGCCAGCCCAGCGTATGGAGGCCGAAGAAGCCGAAGGTGCCGATCAGGAGACCGGTCATGGCCAGAAACACGACGTGGAGCAAGGGATAGTTCGCCTTGTCGAGCGGGTTGGCGTGCGGGCGGTACTCCGTAAACTTTTGCGTAGCACCGGGATGGCATTTCTGACAGGTGACGAGAATATTGGTGGTGGACAGGTGCGAGGCCGGGTTGGAGATGGGCAGCACATCGTGGAAGCCATGGCAATCGTAACAGGCGGCAACTTCCGGGGCGGCATTGGGCTTGCCCAGCATCATGGCCTTGCCGTGGTAGGTTTCGCGGTAATGTTCCAGCCGGTCGGCGTGGCATTTGCCGCAGCGGTCATCGCTGAGGGACTTGAAATTCTTACCCGTGGGGGTGGCGATCTCATGTGCGCTGTGGCAGTCGATGCACACCGGGCCGCGCTTGTCGCCTACGGCCAACAACTGGCCGTGCACGCTCTTTTCGTAGGTTTGCTCGATGCCGACGTGGCATTTGCCGCAGGTCTTGGCGACGTTGGCGTGATTGATGGGTGAATTGCGGTCGGTGTTGCGGCTGATTTTGTGCGCACCATGGCAATCATTGCACGACGGTGCGACGATCAACCCCATCTTGAGGAGGGCGCGGCCATGAATGCTGTCCATGTATTGCGACGCCGCCTCGGGAAATTCGATCTTGTATTCCTTGGTGAGGTTCGTGTTGCTGTGGCACTTGGCGCAGGTGGCCGGCAAGTTCATCTTGTAAACCGGTGACGCCACATTTTTCACCGGCAAAATCTCGTGGTGGCCATGGCAATCCCAGCACTGCGCCGCGCCGGAGGCACCCATCGAATGGCTCATGCCGTGGATGCTGGTGGCGTAGTCTTTCTGCTCTTTTTCGTGACAACCAGCGCAATTCGGCGGCGGCACATTCTTGTCGTGGACCATCTCTTTGATGCCATCGTGGCAATCAATGCAATCCAGCGAGCCATGGACCGACTTGGCAAAACCGTTCGTCGGGAAGAGCATCATCAGTTCGGCGTGCCCGTTCACGGAGCGCTTGTTCGACGGATCCGTATGGCAATCAAGACAGTCCGCATTTTTGAGTTTATCAGCGGCAAACAGCAGCGTCGGCGCCAGCAGCAAGGCCAGGGCGAGCAGACGGAACCGATAATAAGCGTGGTTGGACATACTTGTCATACCTGCTAACGATCGGCAGGAATGCCAATTCCAGCTTTCCGTCGGTTGCCCATTGCTTGGCATATTTTGGCTAGTCGGGAACTTTTGGACGAATTTTGCCCACCGCTGCACTAGCTGCGACAAGGTAACACCGCCCGGTCCGGGACGGCTCCGGACGCCGGCCAACTCACGATTGCGGTTTTGACAATCGGCGCCTTTTGCCTAGATTCCGCTGAACATGAAAAAGGAAACCGCCACGCGCTTCAGTGTTTCGCTGCCGCCGGCCCTGCTCGACCAGTTGGATGAGATGACCCATGAAAAGGGGTACGACAACCGCTCGCTCGCCATTGCAGACATGATCCGCGCCCAACTGGTGGAACACCGGCAGAGATCGGATTCCGGCGAAATCGCGGGCACGATCACGCTGGTGTATGACCATCACAAGCCGCACTTGCAGGCGAGCCTCACGGATATCCAGCATGATCACCATGATGCGATCCTCTCCACGGTCCATGTGCACCTGGACCATCACAACTGCCTGGAGGTGCTGATCGTGCGCGGTCAGGCCAGCATCATCCGCAAGATTGCCGATGAACTCATCGCCGCCAAGGGTGTGAAACATGGCAAGCTCACGGTAACCACCACGGGCAAAGATTTGCCATCGTAATGGGCGGGACCGAATGACGAATGATCGAAATCTGCGGCGACGACAACGGGCTGAATAGCGAAACATCCCAAAACGAAGTTAAATCGGTGCGATGGAGAGCGGATGACACAGCGCAGAGCGAGATAGCGGGGTTGGGATTGTGCCCGACGCGCGGATTGGCCAGGCGCTGCGAGTTGGGACAACTCGCGGTCCGGGGAAGGCACGCGCTGGCCACACCATTGTTCGGAGGCAAATGGCGGAAGGCCGCTGCAGTCCAAGACGCTGGCGCGCGGCGTCATGCGCCCGGCACAGGCTGAGCCTTTGGAAGCGCGGGGGGCATGGCCACAACCGCCAGGTGAATCCCAAGGCGTGGGTTGGCAGGCGGCGGCGCGCAGAGGACTGCGCGCCCTACCGAGCCCGGGTCTGAGCAAGTGTTTGGCGGTCCGCGCCAGCCTGGCCCAAGACATGGCGGGCAGGCTCCCGGCTTAAAGCCTCGCTTCGTATCGCCACCTCATTTCTGTCAAGGCTCCCGGTTCCGCGCACGCACATTGCCAACGGCCAAAATCCTGATGCCAGCAGCCACCTAAATTTATTACCGGTTCCTTATTTCCCCACCAGCGCGGGGGAGTTGTGAATGACGAGGCCGCTCACGTTTTCTTCAAAGCTGGCGGCGGGCACGCCCGGAGACAGTTGCGGTTTGAAGCTGTCAATGTCGAGTCCCTGAATGTCGGCAAAGACGGCAGCCGGGCGCAGATCGTTGGTGATGAAACTGACGTTAATATTGGCCAGTTCCAAATTGCGGATGTGGCGGGCAAAAAGTCCGTAGGCCGGCAGCGGGCCCAATTTTTCAGGTTCCGGATAGCCGGTGCCCAGTTCCCGGAGGTGAATGACGGCGTCCGTGGCGGTGCCGCCGCCGTTGCTCCGCAGGCGGATGTTCTCCAAGCGGATGCCTTCGAGCGGTTGCTCCGGCAACCCCATGATTTGGATGCCGCTCATCCGGCCCACGCCGTCGGCAATGACGTTGGAGATCAGAATATTTCGCATGCGACTGGGCGTGGTCACGCCGGGAGTACGGTTGCGCTTGCCGGTGGTGAGGTAAATGGCGTACTGCTGCACATCCATCATGGTGAGGTTGTTGATGGTAATGTTTTCCATGAGGCCGCCGTCCACTTCTTCCAACGCCAGGCCCCGGCAACTGCGGAAGGTGCAGTTGGCTACGGTGCAGTTGCGAAAGCCGCCGCTGGATTCGGTGCCGAACTTGATGCGACCGAGGCCGCCGGGCTGAGGAACCATGGTGCCATCCAGCAGCGTGCCCTCCTTGAAGCCAGACACCTCGCAATTGACGATGGTGAGGTTCTCCGTGAAGCGGGTCTCGCCGAGGACATGGGTGCTTTTGGGGCACAGGCCGTCGTCGTTTGGCGAATTGATGCGGCAGTTGGAGACCATCGCGTTGCGGCAGCAGTCGAGGTCAATGCCGTCGCGGTTGGTGTCCATGGTGACGTTGTCCACGGTCAGGTTGTCACAGCCGGTGACGAGGATGGCGAAGTGGCCGCCGTGAAAAATGGTGACGTCGCGGATCAGCACGTTCCGGCAAAGCTTGAGCGCAATCGCCTTGTTGCCCAGGCGGACGGGCGGGAGATTGGTCAGCGAAGGGCCGGGTTTGCCGTCGTGGTCAAAGCCGCACATCTGGTCGAGCAACTTGGATTCGCGAACGAGCCCGCCGCCATTGATCACGCCGTGGCCGGTGATAAAGACATTGGTGAGGCCTTCGCCCCAGATGAGGCTGTTGTGGAAATAGCAATGGCCGCCGTCCTGAAAGCCGCCGAGCGCATAGGGCTCGGTCTCGTCGTAAGCGTTCAAGGCCTGCGGGGCACCGAGAATCGTGGCCCCGGCATCGAGGAGCAGATGGATGTTGCTCCGGAGATGGATGGAGCCGCTCAGATAGGTGCCGGCGGGCACCAGCACCGTGCCGCCCCCGGCGGCGGCGGCGGCGTCAATCGCCCGGTTGATGGCGGGGCTGTCGAGATTTTTCCCATCGCCCACCGCGCCAAAGTTGCGCACGTTGAAAGGATTGAGGTTGGCGGGTTCAGCGGCATTCAGCCGGCCACCGCAGGCAGCCAGCAGGGACAGCAAGCCGCCGAGCAGGAAAAGTAATTTTCTCATGTCAAAAATGGAGTCGTGGTTAAGCTCGAAGAGTAGCAACCTGTTGGACTGGAAACGACAACAATATTCCAAAAACCATATATTTCCAATTGACAGGCCGGCACAAAAATTATTAATTCTGATTTGTGCGACGCCTCATCGTCAATCCGGGCACGGACAGCGCGTGGGAAATACCGCTGCCAACCGGCATAGCTACACTGGGCCGCGAAGCGGGAAATGACTTCGTGATTGAACATCCATCGGTCTCCAGCCACCACTGCGAATTCATGGTAATGGACTCCGGAGTGATCATCAAAGACCTGGGTTCCTCCAATGGCACGTTTGTGGACGGACAGCCGGTGAGTGAATCCGCCCTGCTCCCCGGCCAGCGGTTGCAGTTGGGCGAGGTGCAATTGCAATTGGCCCAGATCACGGCCGCCGCGCCAACGGTCACGGTCACCAGCAATGCCCGCTGCAAATATCACCCCCATAATCCCGCGCGTTATCTCTGCCCGAAATGCCGCATCAACTTCTGCGAGCAGTGCGTCAACATCCGTGCCAGCGGCGGCCAGTCCAAGCATTATTGCCGCACCTGTGCGGTAGAGTGCGCGCCGCTGACGCCCGCAGCAACCACCGACGAGGCGGCCGAGGTGTCCTTTACCCGGCAGATCATGGGGGCTTTCAAATATCCGTTGAAAGGCGACGGCCTGATTCTCATTGCGGTGGGAACATTCATGCTCCTGCTGTTGGACGGGGCCGCATTATTAGCGCGATACGCCCTCATATATGGCTTCACCGCGCGAATCATTCTCATGGTCACTGCAACCGGCTATCTGGTGGCCTACATGCGCCATATCTTAAACGCCTCGGCCCAAGGCGAAGAAGAAATGCCCGGCTGGCCGGAAATCAATGGTTTCTACGACGATATTGTTTTGCCCTTCCTCCAATTTGTCGCCACCGTTCTGGTCAGCTTCGCTCCGGCCATCGGGCTGACCATTTACGCCGTCTCTCAAGCCTTCGGCAACGCCGACGCGGGCGACACCATGTGGCTGGGCTGGGCCACAACCGCGGCCATTGTTCTGGGTTGCGTTTATTTGCCGATGGCGTTTACAACCGTGGCCATGTTTGATTCCGTGGCCGCGCTCAATCCGCTGCTGATCATTCCCTCCATCGCCAAGGTGCCGAAAGAATATGTGCTGACGGTCGTGTTTCTGGGCCTTATGTTGATATTGAACTGGTTGCAGCAAAACTACCTCAGAACCCTCGTGCCAGTGAGTTTGGTGGCCGCAATCCTTTCCGGCCTGCTGCAGCTTTACCTCATGATTGTTGAAGTGCGGATTCTCGGGTTGCTCTACCGCAACAAGAAAAACGAACTCGGCTGGTTCACCTAAACAACTTTAGCAAGCGGTTCAGCGACGGGTCCTTCAGCTTCACCACCGGCAGCGGATTGGTGAGGGTGAGGAAATTGGTTTTGTCGGGCAACGCCGCCCATTTGGCCTCCAGCCATTGAATGCGCCGGTCCAGATCCGGGTGGCTGGAGAAAGCCGAGGCGTGGTTCGTCATGTTTGCTTCTGACTTGTAAGCGCGCAGCTTTTGGAACGCCTCAATCATGCCGTGCGGGTTAATCCGGGCGGCCACCAGATAATCCCAGCCGAAATCATCGGCCTCTTTTTCGTAGCGCTGGGAAAAGCTTTCATAGATCAACAACTCGGACGGAAACGCCAATACATTCAAGGCCTTGTCGCGGCTGCCGATCAGGATTTCCAGCAGGTAAATCGGGCCCCGGCCGGAGATGATATGCTGGAAAGCATGGCGTTGTGCGACGTGCGCCAATTCATGCGCCAGCACGGCATCCAGTTGTTCGGGCGTGGTCAAAATGTCCAGCAAACCGCTCATCACCACAATCCGCCCGCCCGGCAGGGCAAAGGCATTGGGTCCCCCGAGCGCAATATAAAATTGGGAAGGGACGCCGCGCAATGGAACCGCCGGCAGGAGTGGCGCGGCGACCGCCTGTAATGCCGCCACCGCCGCCAACGGGGCCACCACGTTCGTATCGGTGATGAAGATCACGTGAGGTTCAATTTTTTTGAAGGCGGCATCGCCAAACTCAATTTCGCGTTGCACGGAAATGCCTTTTACCACGGACCGTACGCCCCAGCCACACGCCACGGATGCCAGCCAGGCAATCGCGGCGAACGCCAGCAAGCAGGCCAGGGTCAGCCAGGCGCGCCGGAACAATTCGCGACGTCCCAGCAACTTTTGCAACTGACGCCGGATGGGCCGAGCCCGAACAAAACGGTCGTCGTCCAAAATGGCACTGGAAACGGTGAATTGGAGCTCGGGCTGCCGGCGGTCGCCCAGGTTGATCCAATCCTCATCATTGGCGTCGCCCAGATCGATGGCGGTCATCTCCAGAGGCAGGATAAAAGGCGGGGCGGAGGAGATGAATTGGAGAATGTTCCCGCGCAGGATAAAACGGCCGCGCACCACCTCGTTGCCAAACTGCGGATGGCAGATATACGCATCAAAACCCTGAAGTTCTTCGCTCAAGCAAGCTGATTATAGCCGGGGTAAAAATACTTGCAGCAATTTTTACGGCCATTTTCCTTGAACCGCCCGCCTGTGTGCCACACCATGTGGCTGCCAGGGCCCATGGAATGTGGACTTACGAACCCCGCCAGGGCCGGAAGGCAGCAACGGCAGTTTGCTCCGTATCTGCCGTGGTCACCCTGGCACATCTTCATTTACGATTGGCGAAATTCGATTTACGATGGCAGCCACAAGTGCAAGCGACGCGTAAATCGTAAATCCGAAATCACACATGTCCTATCAGGTCATTGCCCGAAAGTATCGCCCGCAGCGTTTCGCCGACGTCGTGGGGCAGGAACACGTCACCCAGACCCTGGCCAACGCCATCGCCCAAAAGCGCATCGCCCACGCGTATCTGTTCTGCGGGCCGCGCGGCACCGGCAAGACCACCATCGCGCGCATCTTTGCCAAGGCGCTGAACTGCACGGGCGGGCCGCGGATAGATTTTGAGGACAGCGACACGCGCGTCCAGGAGATCACTGAGGGCCGGTCGCTCGACGTGCTGGAAATTGACGGCGCCAGCAACAACGGTGTGGAACAGGTGCGCGAACTGCGGGAGACCTGCAAATACGCCCCGGCCAACGCCCCCTTCAAGATTTACATCATTGACGAAGTTCACATGCTCTCGACGGCGGCGTTCAACGCGCTGCTGAAAACGCTGGAGGAGCCGCCGGCCCATGTGAAGTTCATGTTTGCGACGACCGACCCGGAAAAGGTGCTCCCCACGATCCTCTCGCGCTGCCAGCGGTATGACCTGCGCCGGATTCCGGCCGCGCTCATCACCAAGCATCTCGCGGAAATTGCCGGGAAGGAAAACGTGACGATTGACGCCGCCGCCCTGCATGCCATCGCCCGCGGCGCCGACGGCGGCATGCGTGACGCCGAGTCCACGCTGGACCAGCTCATCAGCTTTTGCGGCGACAAAATCGAGGAGGCCGACGTGCTCTCGATGTTTGGCCTAGCGGCGCAAAACCAGATTTTGATCCTGAGCCGCGCCGTGCTGGCGGGGGAAATTTCCGTGGCCCTCACGCAACTGGATGAACTGGCGCGCGGCGGCAAAGATCTGGGCCGGCTGCTCGGCGACCTGCTGAACCATTTCCGCAATTTGCTGATTTACCAGGTTTCGAAGGGCGATTTGAATCTGCTCGAAGTGTCGGAAGCGGAAGTGGCCGCGATGAAAGAACAGGCTTCCCTGGCCACCACGGACGCCTTCACCCGCATCCTCGAAGTTTTTGCCGACGCCGAACTCCGCCTGCGGGACGCCGCGTCCAAGAAGATTTTGCTCGAAGTCTCGCTGCTCCGCGCCATCGAGGCGCGCAATGCGCTGTCGCTGGATTCAGTGCTCAAGCAACTCAACCAATTGCGCGGCCAAAGCGGTGCCGGTGCCGCGCCGACGGCCGCCCCGGCCCCGGTTAGAGCGGCTACGCCCCCGCCAACACCAACGCCCGCGCCGGCGGTTGCCGCCGCGCCGCCAGCGCCAAAACCGACCGTGAAACCGGCCCCGCCCGCGGCCCCCGTCGTTGCCACACCACCCGTCGCGCCACCAATTACCTCCCCGGCTCCGGCTCCGGCTGCTGCCTCGGCTCCCGGTGATCTGGCCGGCCTGTGGGCCAGCTTGCTGGAGGCCATCGGACGCGTCAGCCCGTTCACGCGCGGCTACTTGATTGACGCGCATCCCGTCTCGTTTGAGAAAAACATTTTAATCATCGGCTTCGATCCGGAATTCGCCGATCACCTCGGGCTGGTGGACAACTCGCGCAACCACACCCTGCTGGCCACCAAGTTGGCGGAAATGGGCCACGCCAACGCGATGATCAAGTTCATCCAGGCCGAAGCTCCCAACACGTGGGAACGAAAAGTGCCCGCGGCGCCGATGGCCACGCCGGCACCGGCACCCGCCGCGGCAAAAGCAACGACGGCAACTCCGACCGCCGCTCCCGTGGCTGGCGCTCCGGCGAACGGCGCAGAAAAAAAACTGGCGCCCGTGGCCTTCAACAAGGACGACTTCAAGAACGACCCGCTGATCAAGAAGGCGCTGGAGATTTTCAAAGGCACCATTGTGGAAGTGCGCGCGTAACCAACTTTCCCATCAACCATCACCATTTAACCATCCATTAAACATGTCCAGTCTCGGCAAACTCATGAAACAGGCTGCTAAAATGCAGCAACAAATGGAACAGATCCAGGCGAACCTCGCCGCCCGCACGGTCGAAGCGACCAGCGGTGGCGGCGCGGTCAAGGTTGTCGCCAAGTGCGACGGCTCCATCGCCTCGATCAAGATCGACCCGCAGGCGCTGAATCCGGCGGATGCGCAAATCGTTGAAGACATGATCCTCACCGCCGCCAACCAGGCGCTCGCGCAGGCCAAGGAAATTTCCAACACCGAGATGGGCAAGGCCACGGCGGGCTTCAACCTGCCCGGAATCATGTAGGAATGAAGCAGGCGGAATGATGAATTTTGGCAGGCCAAACGTTGTTTTGGTTTCGTCATTCGTCATTTTTCATTCGTCATTTTTCAATGCTTCCTCCCCCCATCATTGCCTTGACGGCGGCGCTGAGCAAACTGCCCGGCGTCGGACCGCGCTCGGCGGAACGGATCGCGCTGCACCTCGTGCAGACGGAATCGGCGCTGGTGCAGCACCTGGCCGACGCCATTTTGCAGGCGCGCGAACGCATCCGCTTCTGCGAAACCTGCGGGGCGCTGACGGAACTCTCCCCCTGCTCCACCTGCACCGATGCGCGGCGGGACGCGGGCCTGGTGTGCGTGGTGGAACGCGCGGTTGATATCCTGAGCGTGGAGAAATCGGGCACCTTTCGCGGCAAATTTCACGTCCTCGGCGGCAAAATCTCGCCGCTGGATGGCGTGGAGCCGGACGACTTGCGCATCGCCGATCTGGAAAAACGGCTGACCACCGAACCGATCAAGGAAATCATCATTGCGCTGGGCACCGATGTGGAAGGCGATGCCACCAGCAATTATCTGGCGAAACGGCTGGCGCGCAGCGGGCTGAAAATCTCCCGCATCGCCTACGGCCTGCCCGCCGGCAGCGGACTGGAATTCGCCGACGAATTGACACTCAACCGCGCGCTCGAAGGCCGCCGGGAAATGAACTCA
>Ga0302321_100004992_pt1 | contig 11547 bp, 10 predicted proteins | sample Fen_T0_1_FD_202505 | JGI IMG/M metagenome (GOLD analysis project Ga0302321, IMG submission 202505) | Peat permafrost microbial communities from Stordalen Mire near Abisko, Sweden - Fen_T0_1 | ecosystem: Environmental > Terrestrial > Soil > Wetlands > Permafrost | place: Sweden: Abisko...
TGCAGACATGCCCAGCGCAAAGCTCGACGCCCTGCTCGAACGCGTCGAGGAACTCCGCGACGAGGGCCAGCAGGTGCTCGTCTTCAGCCAGTTTGTCACCCTGCTCGAGCTCATCCGTCCGCGGCTCGCAGCCGCCGCGATTCCGTACCTGATGCTCACCGGCCAGACGGAAAACCGGGCCGAGCTCGTGGAGAAATTCCAGTCCGACAAGACGCAGACCGTGTTTCTGCTGTCGCTCAAGGCGGCGGGTTTCGGCCTCAACCTGACCGCCGCCAGCTACGTCATCCTGTGTGATCCCTGGTGGAACCCCGCCGTGGAGGCCCAGGCCATCGACCGCACCCACCGCATCGGTCAGACGCAGCCGGTCGTGGCCTATCGCCTCGTCGCCGCCGACACGGTGGAGCAAAAGATCCTCGCGATGCAGCGAGAGAAATCCGCCCTCGCCGCCGCGGTGGTCCAAGAAGACTCCCTCGCCAACGTCCTCGACCTCGACAGCCTGCGGCAGATCCTGAGCTGAAGCGGCCGAGCCGCAGCTGCGAAAGCCATACAGAATTTTGGATGGGCCAGCTCTGCGGAGCCCAAATCACGCCCCTAGGGCGTTGGTTCCCGACTCAGGCCGAAACGCTCGAGGATTTTCCGGGTGCGGACGTAATCTTCCTCCAGCTCGCCGCCGCTCTTGGCCGGTTTGATGGCCCCGGTTTCGTAGCATTCGGTGGCGCCGGCCAAAAAATTTCGCAGCGAGGGAAACCAGAGATAGTCCCGGGTTTCACTCATGTTATAAAAGAAAGCTCCGGCGGCTTCGGTCCGCTCCGGATCATAGAAGTAGCCATCTCCCGATCCGTCATCGATGATCGTCACCCAGCTGCGCCGGTGCCCGGCGAAAATCGAGAACATCAGGCGGTGATACCAATCCTGCGCCGCGACCTGTCCGGCGATGAGCGTCCGCTCGCGCACGACTTCGCCGAGCGGCAAAAATCGGCGCCCGGGCAAAAGCCCCGCGTTGCCATGGGCGAGCATGCCATTTCGCCAGCGATAGAGGGCCCGTAAATCGGGGGAAAGTTTGAACCCGCCCCTGCCTTCCAGCCCGGCAATTTCTTCCGTCGTGAGTCCGGGCTGCAGCAACTTGACCACCTCCGGGGCCCGTTTTTCCAGCGCAGCCTGCAGTCGGGGCAACAATTCTTCCATCGACTTGGCCACCACCGGCGGAAGCCCCGCGGGTTTCGGGTAAAAGAAGGACCGCAGTGTCCAAGGGGCTGCAGATAAAATCCCTGCCGCCAGTGTCACCACAAAGGCGAGCACTCTCATCAGAAGCTTTGGTCGAGATTTCGTGCGCAAACTTCAGACGGCAAACCGAGCTGGATCAATCCTGGAGTTGATCGGAGTAGAATCAAACGACCGGGGACCTCGGGTTGAGCCCCCGGCGCCAAATTCCGTCACCGACGTGGTTCCGAAACCTGAATCTGCGTGGCATATTTTTCCACCGCGCTCGCCGGAACGACCAACTGCCAGCGATCACTCTTGACGCGCAGGGTGAGCGCCAATTCCCGGGTTTTTCCAGCCGGATCAACCAGCCGGGCGGAGAGCTGGGTTTGGTCGGCCAACGCACCAACTGGAACCTGCGTCAGGACCTCCGCCCTGCCCAGCGGCACATTGCCGGCGGTCAGCAACGCCACGAGCCGCTCGGGTGTCGCCAATTCGGATCGAAGCGCGGGCGGCAACTGGGCCAAGAGCATCGCTGCCTTCGCCTGCGCGTCGGGGTCAAGGGCCAGCAATCGGGCCAAGGCATCAACGTTCCCGCCGGCCGCCGCCCATAACGCCGATTCCAAGGCGGCTTCGGGCGTGGCCTGCCCGGCGTTTCGCCATAGTCCCGCGTCCAGCGGGCCTTCCCGCAGGGACGACGGAGGGGAAAGGGGAACCGTGGCGGTGGAAGAACGGACGCCCGGGGTTCGGGCCGCCTCATCCGCCCGGCGCTTCATGGCCGCAATTTCCGCTATCAGTCCCGCGACCGCCGAGCGCTCGGCCCGGAGGCGGGTCAGCTCGTCCGCTGGCACCTGCTCCGCCAGCAGCCGCTGATGCTCCTGCTCCAGCCGGGAGTGTTCGCTGGCTCGTTCGCGTTGCACCGCAACTCGGGCTCGAAGTTGATCGGCGGTCAGCCTTTGCCACGCCAGCAGCGCGACGGCGGCCAGGGCGAGCCCGCCCAGCGCCGACCATGAGTTCCACGGAGCGTTTCGGGCCATGGCCTAAAACCAAGTCGCCGGTTCGGGCGGCAGTTGGTCATTGAGATTAAACTGAATGAGCTGAGTCACCCGGGTGTTGACCAACCGTCCCCCTTTGCGGCCAGGATCAAATTTCCATTGTGCCACCGCCTCCAGAGCGGGCATTTCAAATTCCCGGTGGCTGGACCGCAGGGCCTTGACCTCGGCGACATTTCCTTTCGCGTCGATCACCATCTCAACCGTCACATCGCCACTGATTCCGGCCGCGGCCATCGCAGCCGGATAGACGGGCATGTGCGGGTGGTTCAGTTTCGGCAACTGGTCGAGCTCTTTGACGGAGAATTCGTTTCCGGGTATTCGAGCGGAGGCTGGCGCAGGTGTCGTTGCGGCCACCGGCGTGGCCTGGATCCGTTGCTGCACCATCCCGGCTTCGGTCCGCAACCGGGCCAACTCCTGGTCGGTGACGCGCAGGGCCATCGCTTCACGGGTGGACTCGGCCAGCTGGCGATTGGTATCCCGCAGCCGGATGAGTTCCTCCGCCGAAGGGGAAACGTCAGCGAGTTCCTTGCGCAAGGTTGCGTTGGTTTTTTCCTGGACCACATAGCTCGCGGTCCCAGCCACGACCACCGCCGCGGCGATTCCGATCTTCAGTTTGCTCAAGCTCATAAAGGTCAGGGTCGCAACCGTGCCGCTGGCCGCCACGCCGGCGAGCGCGGTGCCAGTCACGCTCGCCGCGAGTCCCGCCGGGGCTGCGACCACCGCGTGGCCGGTCAGGGCCAAGGCCAGGGCGCCCGCGGTTGAGGTGACGCCACGCCGGGCCAACTGAGCGCGCAGCTTGTCCACCGCCCGATCGACCCGCATGCGGGCGGCGTTGTCCGACAACGAGAGCCTCGCCCCGACCTGACCGAAATCGCAGCCTTGCAGGTAACGCAATAGGATCGCCTCGCGGTCTATTTCACTCAACTCGGAGAGGGCATCGTCGATTACGGGGCCGACCTTTGCCCAATCGAGGGTCGCCGCCGGATCTGGTGGGGAGAGTTCTTGCATGAGTTGCGCCTCCTGTTCGCGGGCCTGCCGGCGGCGCTCGCCGCGGATCAGCTTCGCCGCCGCATAGCGCGTGCTGAGAAACAGCCAGCCAACGAGCGCACGGTGATTCGCCAGATCGGCGGCCTTCCGCGCCAGGTCGGTGAAAACCAATTGCGCGATGTCTTGAGCGAGGTGGCTGTCGCCGTTCACCTGCCGAAGTGCGGCCGAATATACCAGGTTCAGGTGCCGGCGGACGATTTCCGCGAAATCAGGTTCCGAGCGGTCCCGGGCATAGCGTCGAAGGAGGGTGGCGTCATCCAACATGGCGAATTCACTGATAGCACCCGCCGCGAGCAAAACCGCACAAATTTTATTTTAGTCTTAATCGCTGGCAGCCGGCGACGTTTTCGAAACCCGCATCGAGTAGCCAATCAGACCGACCAGGATGGCGAACAGGATGGCGGAGGAACCAATCGTGCCAAATCCCAGCCCTCCCTGGTCGGTCGGTTTCGTCAGCAGGTCACCAAACGTCGCGCCGAACGGCCGGGTCAGAATAAACGCGACCCAAAAGAGCAGCACAGATGAGAGCTTGGTGAAGAAGTGCGCCAGCAACACGACGCCCAGCGCTCCGCTGATCACGGCCGCACCGCCAAGGAAACCCAGCCCGGAATCATCCGCCAGATAGTCGCCGAGCGCGGTGCCAAGGGTGTTCGAGAAGAGAATCGCGCTCCAATAAAAGACTTCGCCCCGGCGCGTCGTGATCTTGTCGACGGACAATGAACCCTCGACCCACCGCCACAACGCCAGGGTTCCCCCCAACAGCGAAATCAGGATCAGCGATCCCTTCGCGTAGCCCAGACCGAGCGTCCGGTCCATGAAATCGGACACGGTTGTCCCCGCCGTGCTGGTCGCCAGGATGACGGTCCAATAGAGGACCGGCTTGAACCCCCGGGAAAAAAGCTGCCCGGTGAGGGCGATCAGGAACAGCGAGATCAGGAGGATCGAGCTGACGGCGTAGCCGACCTTTAGCGTCATCGAAACCAAATCGCCCGCCGTCTCGCCCAGCGTGGTGGCGCAGATCTTCATAATCCAGAAGGCGAGGGTGAGCGGCGGAATTTTGTTCACGGAAAAGAAGGTGTAATGTGGCCGGGACCGGTCGTAATCGCGAGGCGGAACCGAAAAAATCCCGGCCTCGCCTTCATCCGCGCGCTCGATCAACTAGTCGCCATGGCCGCCGCCCTCACTCTACCCTCCGCCTGGAACAGTTTATTTTCCGAGGAATACCGTGAATCCGATTTTGCGGCACTGCGGGCGGAAATCGAGTCACGCTACGAGCGGGAGACCGTTTTCCCGGCGAGGGAAAACGTTTTCCGCGCCCTCGCGCTGGTCCGTCCCGAGGCCGTGAAGGTCATCGTGGTCGGGCAGGATCCGTATCCGACCCCCGGAAACGCGCATGGACTTTCGTTCTCGGTTGATCGCGCCGCGAAGATTCCCGCGTCGCTCAAGACCATCTTCGCCGAGGTGGAGCGCAGCATCGCCGGCTGGACGAAACCAGCCGGCGGCGATTTGCAGCCGTGGGCGACGCAGGGCGTGCTTTTGCTCAACTCGATTCTCACCGTCCGGAGCCGCGAACCCTTGAGCCACGCGGGCCTGGGCTGGGAAAAATTTACGCGCGCCGTCCTCGTTCACGCGCAGGCCCGGGCGAGCTTCGTGGTCTTCGTCCTGTGGGGGGCGAAGGCCGCGGCCATCGCCGATCCCATTGTCGATTTGAACAATCATGCGGTCCTCCGGGGCAGCCATCCGTCGCGCATGGCCCAGAACCGGATGCCGCCGGAACGAAAGTTTATCGGCAACGGCCACTTTCTTGAAACCAACCGCCTGCTCGTCGCCCGGGGCCGCTCGCCGATTGACTGGCGGTTGTGAACCCAGACCCGGACTTGCTTGTCGCCGCGATTCAGGCATCTGAACCTCATGGCATTTCTCGGCGCCAAATGGATGCGATCCACCCTGATCGCGGGGTGGCTCGGACTCCAGGGTCACGTGAACGCGGCTCTCCCTGTGACCAACCGGCCGGTCAACGATGCCGAGGAGGACTTTCGTTTCGCCATCCTGCCCGACCGCAACGGCGGCATGCGCCCAGGCGTATTTGAGGACGCGATCGCGAAAACCAAATTGCTGCAGCCAGCGTTCGTGATGTCGACGGGCGACCTGATCGACGGCTACACCACGGACCCAAAAGTCTGGAACGCAGAATGGGAGGAGTTCGAGGCCATCGTCGCTCGGCTCGACATGCCGTTCTATTACGTGCCAGGCAATCACGACATCAGCAATCCGCTCCTCCTCGAAGCGTGGAAGCAGCGTCGCGGCGATCCGTGGTTCAGTTTCGTGTACAAGAACGTGCTCTTTGTCGCGCTGCATACCGAGGACCGGCCGTTTGGCGGACTCGGCATGGAACAGATTGGGTGGGCCAAGAAAACGCTGGCCGACCACGCAAACGTCCGGTGGACGCTGCTGTTTTTTCACCGGCCGCTTTGGCTGGAAAAAAATTCCACCGGCTACGAGCAGGTGCGAGCCGCCTTGAAAGGCCGCAACTACACCGTGTTCTCGGGCCACCTGCACCACTACGTCATGGGCGAACGCGACGGCATGAAGCACTACGCCCTCGCGACCGCCGGCGGCGATTCCAAGGTGCGCGGCACCGACGTCGGCGAGTTCGACCACCTCACCTGGGTAACGATGAAAGCCACCGGTCCGGTCGTGGTGAACCTGCGCCTCGATGGAATCGTGCCCGACGATGTCGTCAGCGAGGCCATGCTACCGCGCGTCGATGCCCTGCGCAGCGGCAGCTGGCTGCGAATCACCTCGGTCGTGCACCCCTCGCCGGAATTCAAGGAGCTTTCCCTGCCGCTTCAGCTGTCGAATCCCACGGACTTCCCGCTGCAGGTGCGCGGCACCCTGCCACCGACAGCCGGTATCAGCTTCACACCCTCCACCTTTGATCGCCTCGTCAACCCGCACGCGACCGACACTGTGCCGGTCCTTCTGACCGCCAACGGAGCCGCCGCCTCGATCCAGGCATTGAACGAGGCTGGCCCTACAATCACGCTCACCGGCAGCTATCGATTGCGCGAAAAAGACGTCAGTCTGCCCACGACCCAACCGGTCCGGCTGGATTGGCGCCATCTCGCCCACGCCGCCCCGCAACCCATCATCCTCGATGGAAATCTCTCCGAATGGCCGGCGGACGCCTTCACGCTCATCACCCGTCCGATGGCGCTGAACGAAGGCTGGGATTGGACCGGACCGGAGGACGGTCGTTTTCGATTCGCCGTGGAGCACCGCGAGGGGAAAGTGTACGTCGCCCTCGAGACTTTTGACGATCATGTCATCACTTCGCCGAACGTTCTCGATCTGCAGGACAAGTTGTATGTGAAGATCACCACTTCATTCGGAGCCACGCAGCGCGAAGGAATCGCGGGCACGGCGACCCCTGATACCAACGTGCGCGCCGGCTCCTCCGGCCTAGTCGGAGAGTTCGCATTCGATCTTCCGGCCGGCGAAAAAACGTTTCGATTGAACATTGGTTGGGTGGACCATGATCGTCCCGAGAACACCAAGCCTTCCATCCTCTGGTGGCGCGACGATGCGGTGCCGGAATTTGGAGTATTTGAATTAGTCCCGTGAGCTGGTAGGTAGGATTGGCGGGCCGGACGACTTCGCCGACCAGGCCCGAATCGCCAATCCTAACGTGAACCCTACGAACGCGCCGAGGCCGCCGTCCGTAAACCCCATTCTAATCATCTCGGTAATGTCATGACTACTCACTATCGCAATGAGCGCCCCGGACGCGAATCCAAGCAAGGTTGACAACCCGACTGCGCGCCAGCTCCGCGGACTTAGCCCGCGGGAAAATTGCCACTCCAATACGATCATGTAGAGGATACTCTGAATACCTGCCATCAGGTAGGCAAAAAACAGGACCACAGCGGCGGACGCCAAGAAGTGTGGATCCCACTTCCAAGGCGAGTTTTCTAACCCGGTGTTCCAAGCAGAACGAATTCCGCTGGCGACAAACAAGGTGACGGCGCCCAACGGTGGCGGAGCGAGCAGTTCCAACGCGATGCGCGGACCACGAGACAATGTTTTCATGGTATTTCTTGGGTACGGCCCCGCATCGCCGCCACGAGGTCGTTCGCGGCGGCGGGCCATGTAGGGTAAAGGAATTCAAAGCCGAGTTGCTGCAGCCTGGCAGGGATTACCCGGCGACTCTTCAAGACGAGCTCGGTTTCGGTGCGAAGGAAAAATGCCCCAATCTCCAATGCCCAGGTCGGCAGGGGTACACTGACGCGGCTTTTGAGCGCGCGGTGCACCGCGCCGATGAAATCGCGATTTTCGAGAGGTCGGGGCGCAGCGAGATTAAAGGCGCCAGTCGCATCCTCGCGCTCGATCAAGAACGTCACTGCCGCGACAAAATCAAACTCGTGAATCCACGAAACGTATTGCCGGCCGTCACCTTGGCGACCGAATCCGAGCCGGGCCAGCGTGGCCAGCACATGAAACACTCCACCGCGATCCGGACTCATCGTCATGGCCGATCGCAGGATCACTTTGCGTGTGTGTGGAGTCGGCGCGTCGTTCAGGGCCGCCTCCCAAACCCGGGCAATGTCGACACTCTTGGACCAGAGCGCAGGAGCGCCCGGTTCGTTGCCCCCGATTAGTCCAGTCTCCTCGTCGTTGGGCGCATCAAATCGATGCGCATAGATCGTCGCCGTGCCTGCCTGCAGCCAGACTCGCGGAGGGCGTTCCGCCCGCGCGATGGCTTGCCCGACAAGACGCGTCGATTCGAAACGCGAGTTCATCATCTCGGCGAGATGGCGAGGGTGATAGCGGCAATTCACCGAACGGCCGGCGAGGTTGATCACCACATCCGCCCCGTCGATTTCGCCGGTCCACGCCCCCAAGGATTTCCCATCCCAATAGACCTCCCTCCGGGCGGCAGCGACCTGGCCCGAACCTTTGGGGCGGCGCGTCAGGACGACGCATTCATGTCCTGCCCGCGCCAAGGCGCGAACGAGCATCCGCCCCACCTGACCACTGCCACCTGGAAGAATGATCTTCATGGATGATCCTCAACGCGCTGCGGGTACGACCGGAGGCATCGGTGTTCCGGCGGCTTCGGGCCGCATTCCCTTTTTTCTCATCTTGTCGAAGTTGAAGAGATTAAAGAAATGCATCCCGCCGAGCACGATCAGCACGAGCCCGAGTTTGCTGCTCAGGAACTCAATCACCTCCTGGACATCGCGCGGTTTTTCCCCATAGCGCAGGACTGTGGTGATGAATCCGACGTTGATCAGATAAAAACCCACCACGAGCAGGTGATTGACCGAGTCGGCCATGTCCTCCTTGCCCCGAAAGGCCTGGACGAGGAAGACCCGTCCATTCTTGTGCAGGGTGCGCGCGACCCAGATGGTCATGGCCACGGCGACCGGGAGATAGATCAGATAGGCAATTACGGTGTGGTTCATTGTATTCCTTAGTTTTAGTTATTTCTGATATTTGAGAAATGTTATCCCAAAACATCTCACCCGACCAAGCGAAAGACCTTGTCTCCAAGTTGGAAAAGCTTCCGAGCCGCCGCTGGCGACATGGCCTGCGCTTTGTCCGCCCACGAGGCGGTCAGCTCCATGAAATCGATCAATTCCCTCAACCGCTTGGCGGTGTAATCCGTGTCCGCCTTGCCGGACTCGGCGGTTTCGGCGCATTCGCGCAGTGCCGCCAGTGTTGGATCGAGTTCGCGCTTTTTTCGCTCCCGCAGGATGATCAAAAACATCTCCCAAACATCCTTGAGCGTCTCGAAATGTTCCCGCCGGTCGCCAAAAACATGCACGGTCCGCACCAGGCCCCAACCTTGCAGCTCTTTCAGGCTGTTGCTGACGTTTGAACGGGCCACATCCAGGGTCTCGCTGATCTCGTCCGCCGCGATGGGTTTAGGCGACAACATCAGCAGGGCGTGGACTTGGGCCACCGACCGGTTGATCCCCCACCGCCAGCCCATCTCGCCCCAGTGGAGCACAAATTTTTCCATGGTTGGCGTCAGTTTCATGGTTATTTCTGTAATTACAGAAATCTGATTAGTCAAGGGCGTTATTTTGGACCGGCCGTGTTGCCCTCTCTCGACACGGGCGAAACTCGGGGAGTTTGATGCCATTCGTAGCTCCGGCTCTGTTCCCTCGTTCCCTGGCAACCAACCGCCCTGGCTTCGGTCTGTAAGTAGACATGGCTCGTGGGTGGAAAATTGTCCTGGGACTCGTCCTTTTCGCGCTGATCGCCCTGGCCACGCTGCCGGGTTGGCTCGGCGCGGCGCTGCGTCCCATTTTGCGTGCTCAAGGCATCACTTTCGATCGCTATGAGCGTGATGGCTATGCCCGCTTCAAGCTGACTGGCGCCCGGTACGAACGCCCGGGGCTCGTCATCACCGCGGCAGAGGTCCACGCCGACACGCCGCTGCTTTGGCTCGAGCGGCGCATGCGTGGCGGTGATTCCGTCATCTCGGTCGATCATTGGGTTCTGCGCTACCTTCCCAATTCGAATCCGACGGCGGGACCTCGGGTGGTCACCGGCCTGGCCGATCTTCAGCGACTGTTGGTTCGGTTGGCGCCCACTTTGCATCGCTGGCTGCCGCTCGCGCAATTGCAGGCGGGAGAGCTGCGCGGTTTCACGCCCGAGATGACCCTCGCTCGGGCCGAGTGGCGCGACTCCAAGTTGACGGTCGATGGTCTGCATTTGGCCGGCCGCGATTGGTCCGTCGCGATCGGCGCCCAACCCGACGCGTCCTTTTCCATCACCGTCGACGCACTCGAAAAAGACCTTCGGACAACCGTTCAATGGTCAGCCGAAGAAATTAAAGGCACCGGAACTTGGTGGGAGCAGCCGCTGGCACTCACCGCTGCGTATGAGGCCCACGGTTGGCTGCCGGCCACCGCGAACGTCACGGCCGAACACTGGCAATTGCCGGCGGCCCACGTGAAGTTGGGCGCGCCGTATGAAATGGTTCGCGGCGACGCCCGCGCTTCCTGGCGCGACGGCGCCTTCGACCTGACCATGGAGGCCACCGCCGAGCCCGGCACCGGCACCAAGGCCCCGCGGTTCGAGGCGAAAGCCGCGGCCCACGGCACCCTCCGCGAGTTCACGCTGGCCTCGCTCCATCTCGACGCGCCATTCGCGTCCGCGACCCTCACTGCGCCAATCACGTTTGGCTTCGACCATCCGCTCGCTGCGAGCGCGGCCGAGCTCATCGTGAAAGCCGACCTTTCAAAGCTGCCATGGTTTGACGCGCATGGCACCGCCGAGGGTCGCGTCACGGTCTCCGGCAACGCCACCCACGCCCGACAAGTCTTCGCCTTGGATTTCAACGGCGTGTCCTTTCGCGATGTGGCCCTCGAGAAGGCGCACGTGCGCGGCACGCTCGTCTGGCCCGAACTGTCCGTGGAGCAATGCGACGTGACGCTGGATCGGACCAGCTCGGCGTCCCTGCAGGGTGTGCTCGATTTGGAGCAGCACACCTTCGCCCGCGTGACGCTCGAAGCCAAAGCCGGGCCATCCTGGTTCACCCGTTGGTTACCGGCCAACACGACCTGGGCCGCGGGCGAAATCTCGGCTAAAGTTTCAGGACCCTTCGATGCCGCCGTGCATCAAGGAACCCTTAAATTCACTGGAGTGAAAGTGCGTCCGCTCCAACCGGTGGCAGTCGACGCCGAGTGGACTGGAACCGGCACATCGGTCGAGATTCTCGCTGCCCGTCTCGGGGCCGGCGCCTCGAAAATCGAACTGGCGGGACAACTCGATGCGGGAGGCCTGCTGCTCCGCACCTTCGTCCTCGCTCCCCGGGGGCAACCCGTGTGGCAGCTCGAATCGCCGAGCCGGCTCGCGTGGTCTCCTTCGTGGCAGGCGGATGGACTGACCCTGGCTGGACCGGCGAGCCGCCTGACGCTCAAGGGCCATGGTGGGCCCGACGGCTCACTCGAGCTCGACTCGACGGGCTTCGACTCAGACTGGCTGCAAGACTGGATCGCGGTGACCGGACCTCATTGGACCGCCCGCACCGTGCAAGTCCGGGGTCACCTCGATGACGGAACGCTCGCGTTCGACGCGGCCGTCACGGCCGAGATCGCCATGGAGCCGCAGCCGGCCGAGGTGAAGTTTGTCGCGGCGGGCGATAGCCAGGGCATCGTGCTCAAGGAACTTACCGTCGCTTCTGCCGGCCGCATGCTCACGCAAGCCTCGGGAAAGCTGCCCTGGTCCTGGA
>Ga0302321_100004993_pt1 | contig 11546 bp, 4 predicted proteins | sample Fen_T0_1_FD_202505 | JGI IMG/M metagenome (GOLD analysis project Ga0302321, IMG submission 202505) | Peat permafrost microbial communities from Stordalen Mire near Abisko, Sweden - Fen_T0_1 | ecosystem: Environmental > Terrestrial > Soil > Wetlands > Permafrost | place: Sweden: Abisko...
CGACGTGATTGTGGCGGCAGAGATCGCGGGCGAGTGACACGATGGCCACCAACTCGGCATCTTCCGTCGCGTCTTCGGGGCTGTCCATCCAGCGCATGACATTGGCGAAGGACTTCGGTAGCCCCTGTTTCTCGGCGAAATAGGCGGCCATCTCGTGGGTGGTGGTACCGAGGAATAACTTTTCTGCGGCGGCCAGGCGCATTCCGTGTTGGAGCGCGTAATCCTGAATGGCCTGAAAGGCAAAGGGGTGAAGCCGGATCAACAGTAGCTTGCCAAGGTCGTGGAGCAATCCGGCTGTGTAAGCTGAAGATTCCAAACTCCCCATCTCAAGATAGAGGCAGGTGAAACGGGCGATACGGGCCGTGCCCAATTGAAACATCCAAAATGCCGGCCAACTCGAGAAGGGTGGGGCGAGCATCATGCGCTCTTCCACCGTGACGAGGCTCCGACCTTGAGACGACAGCCGTACTTCGCCCAGCAAGCCCACTGCCATTCGCGCGTCCTCGATGAAGCTGGTACTGCTTTCGTCATTCTGGTGCTTGAGCTTGTTGCTGGCGATCAGCATTTGGGCCGAGAGCCCGGGGTCCTTCTCCACGAGGTCCATCAATGGATTCAACGAAGTGGGATGGCCGTTCGCGGCCATCTGAAACGAGGCGGCGACTGAATCGATCACGGGGCAGCCGGACAGAGCGTCAATTTCGCGCTGGAGCTGGAGCCAGTTGACGACTGGGCAGCGATTCGCGGCCGCAGCGTTCCCCCACACCGCCCGGGCCCGCGCCTCAGTTTCGCTATTCAATTCCTCGTTGGTCAGAAAATCCTCGGGTGTCAGCGTGGGATTCAGATGCCGGAAGATCAATCGGCAGGTGAAATCGATCATTTCCAGACTTTGAATAAAGTCGGGCCAGCTCCCTGCGACGGTTTTCTCATTGAGCTCCTTGAGACACGCGACTGCTCCCCACGCGCCCATTTCCTCGGCTCTCGTGGAGAACTTCGCCAATTCATCGAGGATCGGTTGGGCCGCCTGGATCTCCGCCCATTTCTGGAACTGCGGTTTTGCGACCTCAAGGTCCGTGCGCAAGCCGTCCAGTAATTTGTGCAACGCGTCGATGGTGAATCCCATCATCTGGCAAAAACTTTTCTCCTCTTCGAAGTGCTGCAGCCGCCAAGGATTTTCGCCGGCCTTGGCGATTTCGGTGAAGATAGCGTCGTCGTGATACGGTTTCACCAGGAAATTCTGGACGCGCAGCGCGAGAGTCTTTTTGACGGTCTCCTTGTCCCCAAAGGCGGTGTACACGACGACCGGCAGCAATTTGAGACAGCAGTCATTTTTCAGTCGCTGGATCAGGGTCAATCCGTTGTCTCCTTTCAATTTCAGTTCCACCATGACCAAATCGACCTTGATGCTCCGGCGGATCAGTTCCCAGGCTTCCAAGCCGGTGCCGACCGCCACAAAGCGATGCTTGCCGCGCGCGAGTATGCCGCGCATGGCTCGCTGAGCCACTTCATCGGAATCGACTAGTAGAATGTTGGCCATTGAAAGCGGATCGGCCTGCGCCGAGCAGCCGTCTGTCGGGCGTGGACAATCCCATTTCCTTCATCGGCAATTTCCGCCCGAACTGAACCTGAATACTTCTCCCTAGATGAGCTTTGAATAGCTGGCGTGAACGGAGCTTATCGGCGTCTCCGATTCGCTCAGCAGGGTTGGGCGATGGGAAACCGTACGGACCTGCTGGCTTGAATCCGGTTCATCAGTCCATTTTGCTGATTTGATGAGTTTTACCGAAGAAATCGATCGCCATGGTTGCCGCTTGAAATGCCCGGAAGCCCGTAGGGTTCACGTGGGGTTGGCGTGGGATCTAGCAGGTGCTCTCCGGAATGCTGATCTACCAAGGTTTTCGATCCGCCCGCTGTGAAGAAATCTGTCACCAGTCGTGGCGTCGCAGCGACGGATTTCTGGGGTAGCCTGCCGCCGTGGGTTCCGGGGGCGGCGATTTTCTTCGGCGTGGTCGGGTTGTTTTTGCCGGCCACCAGACACGATTTCATCACGTATGACGACCCGGTTTATGTGACACAAAACGACCATGTCACCGGAGGTTTGACGTGGGCGAATTTTCGCTGGGCATTCCAGAGCGTGGAGGCGTCCAATTGGCATCCGCTCACCTGGTTGTCGCACATGGCGGACTGCCAGCTCTACGGTCTGCAGCCAGGGGGGCATCATCTCACGAGCGTGTTGCTTCATGCGCTGAATGCCGCTCTCCTGTTTGTCGTCTTGCGCAAGATGACCGCGTCGACGTGGCGCAGCTTTTTTGTGGCCGCCTTGTTCGCGCTGCATCCGCTTCACGTCGAGTCGGTGGCGTGGATTGCCGAGCGCAAGGACGTGCTGAGCACGGCGTTCATGATGCTGACGATTTGGGCGTACGGGCATCGACTGCAGCTGATTCGCGCCGGAACTTCCGGTGCAGGACGATTCTACGGATTGGCGCTTCTATTTTTTGCCCTTGGCCTGATGAGTAAGCCGATGCTGGTGACGCTGCCGTGCGTCCTGTTGCTTTTGGATTATTGGCCATTAAACCGCTGGGACGAATCCTCATTCGTGAAACGCTGGGCTTTGTTAGGGGAGAAGATCCCGTTCTTTGCGCTGTCGGTAGCTTCGGGCGCCATTACTTTTATCGCCCAACGCAAAGGCGGCGCCGTGGCTTCACTGGAAGATTTCACCTGGCCGGTTCGCGTTTCGAATGCGCTCCTCGCGTATTGTCGTTACTTGGGAAAGTGCTTGGTGCCGCAAAAGCTCGCGGTCTTTTATCCAAATTTTGCCGACCAAGCGCCGCTGTGGAAAACGTCGTTGGCGGCTCTGTTGCTCGTTGTCGTCACGGTCGCGGCGGTAACCCTGTTCCGGCGCCGGCGCTATGTCATGGTGGGCTGGCTGTGGTTTCTTGGCATGCTGGTACCGGTGATCGGCCTGGTGCAGACGGGCGGTCAGACGATGGCGGATCGTTACACCTATGTGCCGTTGATCGGGATATTTATCATCGCTACGTGGGCGATCACAGATCTTGCGGTCGCGTGGTCGCTTCGGCCCCGTTGGTTAGGGTTTGCCGGCGGTCTGGTCCTGGTCGGCTGCGCGGCGCTGACCACACGGCAGCTCGGTTTTTGGAAAAACAATCTCACTCTTTTTCGTCACGCCACGGCGGTGACCGCGGAGAACTACGTCGCCCACGCGAATCTTTTCATCGCCCTGGCCAAGACGTCCCCCGCCGAGGCAAAGGTCGAACTCGAAGAGATGAAACGCATCCTCGGTTCCTTTGCGGAGACCTTCGAAAAGAAGGGCATTGCGCTGGCGCAGATTCCCGGCCGGGAGGAGGAAGCGATCAAGGAATTCCGGACTGCCATCCGGATCATGCGGGATATTCCGGGCCCGCATTTCAACCTCGGAGTCATGCTGGCCCGGCGTCCGGACCTGCGGGCCGAGGCCATCGAGGAATTGCGAGCGGCCCTGAGACTTCGGCACGATTTCGCCGACGCCCACTACAGCCTGGCACTCTTGCTCTCGGAAATTCGAGGCCGCGAAAGCGAATCGATCTACGAGTACCAGACGGCGATCCACTTCAACCCCGGATCATACCAAGCCCATTTCAACCTCGGCTTGCTTCTGATGGACATCCCCGGACGCAAGAATGAGGCGCTGGACCATTTTCAATCGGCTCTGAGCGCCAGACCCGACTTGGTCCAAGCCCGGGAAATGATTGCACGTTTGCAGGCGGTCGGGCCGTAAGCCGATTTATCCTAAAAAACGCAGTAGGAGACACGGATTTCACGGACTATGAAGGAGTGGATACAGTTGCGAAAAAACGTCTCTTTACCTGCTGGGTAAAATGTCATTAGCCGTTCGGTTGACGCTATTCCCTTCATCCGTGTCAATTCGTGGAATCCGTGTCTCTCTGGTGTTGCGGAATCTAGGTTTATGCGGAGGGATCCCTCACGCGCCTTGTGCGCCCAGCTGTCCGATCTTTAACAGCCAGCTCTCGCGGAAGGTCGGTCTGGACAGGCGCACCGGTCCGACGGAGGTGATCCTTACCGGTGTGATGCCGCAAAATTCCAACGTGCACTTCTTCATGGCGCGGTGGCTGGGCGCGCCGTAAACGAGCCAGTAGTACCAAGGCGGCTGGTCCATTGTGGAGATGATCCGGGAAGATTTGCCGGTGAGCAGCCTGTCCCACCACACGGAGTTCTCGCGCTTCCGGAACGCGAAGCCGGGCAGAAAGACTCGGTCGAGAAATCCCTTCAACAAAGCGGGAAGCCCGGCCCACCACACAGGATAAACCCAGACGAGATGGTCGGCCCACTTGATCCACTCCTGCGCACGAAGGAGATCCGGCTCCAACTCGCAGCGTTGGCGGTAACCGAAGCGGAGATCGGGGCTGAATTGCAGATCGCGAATTACGAGCTCGCGCACCTCGAACCCCGCCGCGGCTGCCCCGGCTCGATAGGCGGCAGCGAGTGCGGCGCAGAAACTTTCGTGGTCGGGATGTCCATTGATGAGGAGAATTCGTTTGGTGGTGGCAGGCAGAGGCATGGATGAGGCGGATGGAAATGAGAGGGTGATTTCGGTTCAGTTGAGAGCATAATCCTTCGGCCTTCCGCTTCGCGCATCTAGCGGGCGTCGGGGCTTAGGGATCGGGGCCCTCGGCACATTCGGGAGTCTTCTCTCGATCAGTTTGCGGGTTGTGGCGGGACGTCGCGCAGGGCGGCGACGATGATTTTCAGCAGCTTGTCGTGGTCGTAGGGTTTCGCGAGAAAATCGACTCCTTCCTCGAAGGGGAAGTTCTTGCCCGCGATGCTGGCACTGTAACCGCTCGTGAAGATGATAGGCATCGTGGGTTTTTCAACGCGGAGGAGGCGCGCGAGTTCCTGCCCGCCAATGCCATCAGGCATCACGAGATCAGTGAGCACGAGGTCGATTCTGTCCCGATGTTGCCGCCAAATATCCAGGGCGACGGGACCCGATGCCGCTTCCAGGACGCGATATCCCGCGCGGACGAGCACCCGGCGGACGAGGGAGCGGACTGAGGCCTCATCCTCCACGAGCAAAACAACATGACCGGCAAACGGCAACGGCGGAGCGGTGATTGTCGATTCAATTTCCTCTGAAGCGAGATCGGCGGCTTGGGACGGAAAGAAGATTCGGAAAGTGGTGCCGTGGCCGACCGCGCTGTCCACGTTGATCCATCCTTCGTGTTGTTCGACAATTCCGTAGACCGTGGCGAGGCCTAGCCCCGTACCCTTGCCCGTATCCTTGGTGGTGAAGAACGGTTCAAAAATTCGGGGCAGAATTTCGGGGGCGATGCCGCACCCCGTGTCGGTGACGGTGAGCACGACGAAGCGACCGGCCCGCGTTTTGACATGAGGCGGGATTTGGGCGGCCGCCAATTCGCGCACTTCGGTTTCGATCAGAAGATTGCCGCCGTCGGGCATGGCGTCGCGGGCATTGACCGCGAAGTTGAGCAACACCTGCTCGATCATGCTCTCGTCGGCCCGGATCAGGGCGGGCTCGGCCGAAGGTTTGAACTGCATCCGGATATCTTCTCCGAGTATCCGACGGAGCATTCGCGTCATCTCGTTCACCGTGTGGCCGAGGTTGACGAGATTGAGACGGAGCGGCTGCTTGCGGCTGAAGGCGAGGAGCTGCCGTGTGAGATTGGCGGCGCGTTTGGCGGCTTCCGTGATCTCCGCCAGCGGTCCGCTGAGATCGGGCGGGAGGTTCGTGTCGAGCGTGAGCATCGACAGGTTGCCCAGGATCACAGTGAGAAGGTTGTTGAAATCATGCGCCACGCCACCCGAGAGCTGCCCGACTGCTTCCATTTTCTGGGCCTGCCGGACCTGCGCCTCGAGACTCTGGCGGAGAGCCTCGGCGCGCTTGCGTTCCGTGATGTCAGAAAAGACGGCCAGGATTCGTTCACCAACTTCGGAAGTGGTGAAAAGAATCGTGCGGACGGAGCCGTCCTTGCAGGTCACATTAGCCTCGAGGGGCTCGATGGGCCGAGCGGGTGCAGTCGTGCGACGGAGCCATTCGGTCTGCAGTTCGGCGCGATAAACCGGATCCGGAAACGCGTGCGACCACCACGCGTCGAGCGTCGGTACCTCCGCCTTCGTGTGGCCGAATAGCTGGGTGAACGTGGCGTTGAGATGCAGAACGCGGTGATGGGAACCGGTCATCATCATGGCCACGGGTGAACTGTCGATGAGCAGGCGTTGGAGCTCTTCGCGCTGGTGGATAGCCGCTAGTTCCCTGCCTTGTCGCCGTTCGTGGCCCCGCCAGAGCGAAATGCCGATGCCGAGAAGGGTTGCGGCCAGGCCAAACTGGAACCAAGCGGATTGATAAAACCACGGGGGCAGGGTGAGTTCGATACTGGCACCAACGGTATTCCAAACCCCGTCGGCATTGCAGGCCTGCACGTGGAAGCGATAATGGCCGGGGACGAGATTGGTATAAAAAGCCGAGCGGCGTCCACCGGCCTCGACCCATTCGGATTGGTAGCCTTCGAGTCGGTAGCGATACCGGATGCGTTCGGGTGCTTGATAATCGAGCGCGGCGTAGTCAAATTCGAGATTACCCGGTCCGGGATCGAGGGAGGGAGCGTGATCCACGGGATATTCGCGTCCGTTAACAAGCATACGCACGAGGTAGGTAGACGGCGGGCGGGCATTGTAGAGCACGTTGTCGGGATCGATCATGATCACTCCCTTCGAACTGGGAAACCAGATGCGGCCGTCATCGGTGCGAGCGCCGGAATACTCCTGGGCAGATTTGTCCGTGGTCTTAACGGCCTGCTGACCCTCGTAAACCGTGCAATGGAGTTGCGTGGCGGTGCCGTCGGCTACGGCATTGAGTTCCCGCTGGCTGACACGAAAAATTCCACCGTTGGAATCCATCCAGAAATTGCCCGCCTTGTCCGGCACGATGGCATAAACGAAATCCACGAACAGACCGTGGGTGCGGTTGATGAAACGCAATTGTCCGTCCTTGATGCGGACCAAGCCGGTGTTGCGAGCCGCCCACATGGCGCCGCTGTCATCCTCGCTAAGATAGAAAAAGACCTTGTCCGTGAGTTGCTCCGGAGCAGACCAGTCGTGCAATACTCCGTCTTTGATCTGCACGATGCCGCCTTCCCCGGCGATCCAGAGAGAACCGTCCCGGGCGGTGAGCAGCTCGTTGATCCAACCGGGAGTGACCTTGTGGCCGTCGGCGGTCAGATAGGGAACAATTTCATCGTGTTCGATGCGCATGAGATCGTCGGCGACTCCGACGATAATGCCGCGGTCGTCTTCGGCGATGGCTCGTGGCCAAAGGCCGGGAACCCAGGTTTTTTCAACGCGCCCGTTGGAGAAGCGGCTGAGATTCTTGGTGCCGCCGATGAGGTAAACGTCGCCATTGCGGGCGGCAAAGATACGCTTCACCCAACGGGAATAAAAACCGTCAGCCTTGTTGTAGCCGAAGTTCGTGAACTGCCCGTTCCGGTAGCGGGAGAGACCATTGCCGGTACCGGCCCAGATGCCACCTTGCGGCGAGGCGGCCACGGCGAGACAGGCCTCCGACACCAAACCGTCGGCCACCGAGATAATGGGAAACTTCACATCCGTCAGCAGGCTGAGCCCGTCCTCCGTGCCGACCCACAGGCTGCCATCGCTGGATTCAGCAAGGGAAAGAATGCGGTCGCTGGCGAGACCGTCAGTCTTGCGCAGCGAGGTGAAAACTCCGTCTTTGCATCGCAGAAGTCCGTCGCCGCTGGTTCCGATCCAGAGCACGCCGTGGCTGTCGAGTAACATCACGCGGATTATGCGGGGACTTTCGCTGAGGAGCTTCGGCGTGAAATCAGCGTTGAACGCGTGCAGGACATTCGAGGTCGCGATCCACAGAGTGCCCGAGCGATCGATGGCGATATCGTGAATAACCCAGTCTTTCCAGTGGATGCCCTCCGGCTCGGGAAAACGGTGGAGTTGGTTGTTTTCCCAGTAGTGCAGGCCGTTGTTGGCCGTACCAAGCCAGATGCGACCGGCGCTATCTTCGCGGAGGGAAGTGACGTCGAGGTTGGCCGCATAGATCTGCGACTGGCCGGACGCCGGCCATTTTCCGGCCATGCTAACGGTGCCAACCAGGAGGGAACCGTCCTGCGATTCGCGTACCGCCCGGGTCGTGACGAATGCTCCGCCCCACTCGGCGCTTTGCATGGAGTGAAATTTGTCGCCATCGAAATAGCCAAAGCTGCCGCGTTCGAGCCCGAGCCAGAGTCCCCCGGCGGAACGCCGCGCCATGCTGGTGATGATTCGGGCGCCCGATCCCTCGTCACCGGGAAGCCCAAGGACCTTGAAATCGACCCCATCGAAATGCACGAGGCCCTTGGAAGTGCCGAGCCAGACATTCCCGTCGCTGGCCTGGGCGATGGCGTTGATGGCGTTGGAAGGCAGCCCGTTGGTCCTGCGCCAAGTCTGGCAATTATATTGATAGATGCTGCGGTCCGGATTTAGCGCCGAGGCCGCTGGCACCAGCAGAAAAGCGGCCGCGAGGCTGACGAAAACAAGCCTGACGGGCGAAACGTAGCGATAGTGCTTAAGGCCGGATGAAACCGGCCATTGGCCATACGAAGAGACGATTTCTTGCACGTGAAGCTGAGAACGGCCGAACGGTGAATTTGAAGAAGGTGACTACTTCCTCCACTGCGTCGATTGGCGCAAAAGTGTCCCGCTATGTCAATCGTGGCTTCCGCCCGCGACCACCGCGCCAGCGTGAAGAAGCCCGGTTCCAGATTGTGCGTAGGGGGCCTTATATCCCAAGACGTTTTTTCAAAATCTCGTCGACGAGCTTCGGGTTGGCTTTGCCGGCGGAAAGCTTCATCACGGCGCCCTTGAGGGCGTTGATGGCTTTCGGATTCCCCGACTTTACCTGCTCGACGGAGCGCGGATCTCCCGCGATCGCAGCGTCGCACCAGCCCTCGAGTTGGCCGGAGTCGGTGGATTGACGCAGGCCCTTGCGGTCAACCACGCCGGCAGGTTGCTCGCCGGATTTGAACATCTCTGAAAAAACTTCCTTGGCCTGATTGCTGGAGACCACGCCTTGATCGAGCAAGGCCACGAGGCCGGCGATGTGTGCGGGTGTGACTTTGCTTTCGGTGAGCGATTGACCGGCCGCAGCAAGATCGCGGAGCAGGTCGTTCACGATCCAATTGGCTGCGAGAGTCGGTTTGGCGCCGAGATTGACGGCGGATTCGAAGTAATCGCTAAGCGCGCGATCGCGAATCAGGACGGAGGCGGACGAGTACGGGAGGGCAAGGAGTTCCAGGAAACGGCGCTGCTTCACAAAGGGACGCTCGGGGAGCTCAGCGCGGAGGCGATTCTTCCACGGTTCGTCGATCCGCACGGGCATCAGGTCGGGGTCCGGGAAATAGCGGTAGTCGTGGGCCATTTCCTTTGAGCGCATCGAGGCGGATCGGCCGCTCTCGCCGTCGTAGAGCCGCGTTTCTTGAGTGATCGTGCCGCCGGAGGTGGCGACGTTGATCTGGCGTTTGATCTCGGTGAGAATGCCGTCGCGGACGTAAGAGATGGAATTGAGGTTCTTCAGTTCGACCTTGGTGCCGAGCTTGGTCTCGCCAACAGGGCGGATTGAAATATTGGCGTCGCAGCGCATCTGGCCTTTCTCCATGTCGCAGTCTGAAATGCCGGCGTAGACGAGCGAGGTGCGGAGCGAGGTGAGAAACGCAAAGGCTTCGTCGGCGCTCTTGATCGCGGGATCAGTGACGATTTCCATCAACGGCGTACCGGCGCGGTTGTAATCCACGAGCGAGTCGGTGAGGCCGTGGTTCAACTTACCAACATCTTCCTCGAGATGAATGCGCGTAAGTGGAATGGATTTGTGCTCGCCCATGACAGCGAGGGACGCGCCAGGTAACTCGATCTCCACCGCGCCGCCCAGGCACACCGGTTGCTCGAATTGGGTGATCTGGTAATTCTTCGGGCTGTCGGGATAGAAGTAGTTTTTGCGATCCCAACGCGTGACATGAGCGATCTGGCAGTCGAGCATCAGGCCGGTCTTGATGATGGCGTCGATGGCGGCCTTGTTCAGCACCGGCAAGGCGCCGGGCAGGGCGAGCACGACGGGATTGGTCAGCGTGTTCTCCGGCTGGCCGTAGCCGGCAGCCACGCGCGTGAACATCTTCGACGCCGTCTTGATCTGCACGTGGACCTCAAGTCCGATGACTGTTTCGTAATTCATGAGAGAAAATATTTAACCACGGAAAACACTCAATACACGGAAAGTCTCGTTGGTTTTCTGTGTGTTCTGTGGTGGTTATAAAACGGGGTGCTTGCTGTGCCAGTCGTGGGCTTGTTCGTAGGAGCGGGCGATGGCCATCAGGTTGGCTTCTTGGAACGGTTGGCCGATCAGTTGCAGGCCGATGGGCAGGCCGGATTTTGTGAAGCCGCACGGGACGCTCATCGCAGGCAGGCCGGCGAGGTTCACGCCGATCGTGTAGATGTCGCAGAGATAGAGTGCGAGCGGATCGGATTTCTCCCCGATCTTGAACGCCGGGATCGGCGACGTGGGGGTGAGCAGCGCGTCAACTTCCTTGTAGGCGTTGAGGAAATCCTGGCGAATCAGCGTGCGGACTTTCTGCGCGCGGAGATAATAGGCATCGTAGTAACCACTGCTGAGCACGTAGGTGCCGAGAATGATGCGGCGCTTCACCTCGGCGCCAAAACCTTCGGCCCGCGATTTGGCGTAGATGTCGATGGCGTCCGTCGCGGATTTCGAGCGGTGACCGTAACGAATGCCGTCGTAGCGCGCGAGATTCGACGAAGCTTCGGCGGTCGCGATGATATAGTAGGTATCGAGACACGACTGCGTGTTGGTCAGGGAGACCTCTTTGATTTCGCATCCTTGCTTTTTGTAATACGCGATGGCGGCTTCGACGGCGGCGCCGACTTCGGGGTCGAGCCCTTCGGCGAAATATTCTTTGGGAATGCCGAGTTTCCACGGGCCTTTCTTGGCGGCGAGATCGCTGCGGTAATCAGGGACCGGGGCGTTGAAGGAAGTGGAGTCCAGCGGGTCGTGGCCGGCGATGGCGCCGAGGACGATCGCGGCGTCCTCAACCGTACGGGCAAACGGGCCGATCTGGTCGAGCGAGGAGGCGAAGGCGATCAGACCGTAGCGCGAAATGAGTCCGTAGGTTGGCTTGAGCCCCACCGTGCCGCAAAGCGCCGCAGGCTGGCGGATTGAGCCACCGGTATCGGAGCCGAGCGTGGCGATTGCAGCACCGGCAGCGAGAGCGGCCGCGCTGCCGCCCGAGGAACCGCCGGGCACGCGGGTGAGATCCCACGGATTGCTGACTGGACGGAAAGCGGAATTCTCGTTCGACGACCCCATCGCGAACTCATCGCAGTTCAACCGACCCCAGACGACCGCGCCCGCTTGTTCCTTAAGCTTGCGGGTGACCGTGGCGTCGTAGGGTGAAACAAAATTCGCGAGCATTTTGCTCGAGGCCGTGAGCGGTTGGCCG
>Ga0302321_100004994_pt1 | contig 11545 bp, 11 predicted proteins | sample Fen_T0_1_FD_202505 | JGI IMG/M metagenome (GOLD analysis project Ga0302321, IMG submission 202505) | Peat permafrost microbial communities from Stordalen Mire near Abisko, Sweden - Fen_T0_1 | ecosystem: Environmental > Terrestrial > Soil > Wetlands > Permafrost | place: Sweden: Abisko...
AGGGTCGCTCACTAATGCTGATGCAATTGCCAATCGTTGCTTCATACCTAATGAGTAAGTTTTGTATTTGTCATCTTTCCGTTGAGACAATTCCACGACTTCTAAAACTTTAGGAATATTGGCGGGATCAGCACCTTTGATCATCGCGTTGAGTTCAAGATTTTTTTGACCACTGAGGTAAGGATAAAAAATAGGATGCTCCAATACTGCCCCTATTTTTTTTCTGGTGATGTTCGTTGCTGGTTCGCCAAACCAGGTAAAACTTCCTGATGTTGGGTTCGTCACACCCATCAACATTCCAAGCGTTGTAGTTTTGCCGCTTCCGTTGGGGCCGAGCATACCAAACACCTGGCCACGTTTCACTTCAAGGTCGAGCCGGTTGACCGCACAAAGGGTTCCAAAATATTTGGTGAGCTTGTCGGTAGATAAAACAGTTTCCAATTTGATTATGATTAGTCTGGAGTATCAATCAATTTTTATACCGTGTTGTTTCTTTTTGTCTTTCGATTTATCATCACTGCTGACAAAATCTTTTACACGCTGACCAATGTCAGTGCTTTGGTTTAACGAGCTGAAAAGCGAAGTTGCTTTATCCAACGCAACGCGACCTAAAATGTCAAGTACATATAGATTTGTAGAATCACTGGCCATGATTACTGTTCCTTTCACGCGACCATTGTCTTGCCTGATGTACACATCAAAATTTTTTCCTTGAAAGCGACTGGTCATCATCTCCTCATATTGCTCCGATCGGTAGCTCGACTTCAATTTCTTATAGTCAGCATCCGCAAAACTGTTCTTTGCTTTATCAATCATCAAAAATTTCATCTTCTCAATGTCTTTGATCAGCTCATCAAAATCCTTGTTGTCGTTTTGATTGAGCATACGCAGTGTATTCTTGTAAAAATATAAGGAGGGGCCTTCATATTTTTTGTCCAACTCATCTGTTGTTTTAGTTTGCGCAAAAGAGTTTATCGAAAAGATAAGAAGGGCAAGGAAAAAAAAGGATTTCATAGAGGTGGTAGTTACATGTTGCAAGTTACAAGTTTCAGGTTTGGTATTGCGTGAACCTGTAACTTGTAACCCAAAACTGATTCTAATTCTTTTTGTCTTTATGATCGCCATGACCGTCTTTCATCCTCTCCAGGTTCTGAAGTCCTTCAATATTCATCTTTCTGCCGATGTGTGAAATTTTCTTTAAGTCAATCTCTCCGAACAAGCTTAACAACATGAACTCGTCATTGCCACCCATCACCATCACCAGTTCACCAATTTTACCCGCACTGATTTCTTTGATGTAGAATTTCATGTCCTTGTCTTTATCGCGCACGCTCATCAGTTCTTCATAATCTTTTGTTGGGATTACTGCCAACGCCTCTTTGTATAAGGCCCGTGAATCACGCGTTTCGTGCTTTGCCAAAACTCTAAGTCCTTGAATTTTGCTGATCGCATCCAGCACTTCTTTGTCTTCCGGTTTTTCCACATCCATGTTGGTGAACAGGCCAAACATTTTTTGGCTTACTTTTACTTGCGTGAATGTCTCATCATCCTGGTATTTGGCAAAGAACTTTGCAATGGCGTCTCCTTGTGCATACGTTGCTATCGACAACACCATCATCACGACACCCATCATTAACTTTTTCATAGCTGTATTCATTTTAGTTTTTTATTTCTTTTTTTAAATGTTTACTTTTTTGTCGGACTTGTCGGTGGGCTGCTTATCAGTCTCCGGCTTACGTTGAATTTTTTCTTCCGCTTCATTCAGCAAGTTGATCTTGCTTGCCTCTTGCTGCGCTTTTCCAAAATTCTTTGAGATCATCAGCAACGCTTTTTTGGTTTGTTCAAATGCGAGCTTTGGATCGCTCTCGGTGTCCGTCATCTCATTGGGCTTGCGCACCTCATGCCCGATCAAATAAACAGCTGCCACAACTACTGCAATCCCTGCTGCCACTCTCGCTATTTGAAACCAATTGGTCATTGAAATAATCTTTCCTCCATGACGCTGCTTAATTTGCTTTGTTACAGCTGCATCAAAATTTTCATTTAGAGTGCGGCTCTTCTCCTCTTCAAAATAGCGGAAGAGTACGGCCGTCTCCTTTAATTTTTCAGGAACATCGTTACCTTGAAAAAACTGGTGCAGCTCTTGTTCCTCCTCCAACGAAGTTTCTGCATTCCAGTATTTCTCCAGCAACTGTTCGATTCGCTCAGAGTCCATACGCATTGAGTTTAATTAGTTTCTCACGCACGGCATTGCGTGCGCGAAATAAATTCACTTTCACCTGGCTCATGTCCAGTTCCAGTATTTCACAAATTTCGTTGTAGCTGTGCCCTTCAATATCGCGCAGGTGCATCACCTGTCGCTGTTTGTCGGGCAGCTGCGTCATCAGCTCGTCGATTCGTTTCATACTTTCTTTTAATTCTGTTTTATCATGTGGTGATAAATCCTCGTGACGAACTTCAAATCCTTCTGCGATCGGGTCGGTCGACTTGTGCTGTTTGCTCCGCAGTTTGTCAAGCGAAAGGTTCTTGGTGATGCGCATGCACCATGCTTCCATGTTTTGCACTTCGGCCAGGTCGCGCCCGTTCCACACTTTGATCATCGTCTCCTGAACAACATCTTTGGCCTCTTCGCTGCTCCCTAACAAGCGGAAAGCAAAGCGGTAAAGCTTGTTTTTGGCGGGCAGTACCCGGTTTTCAAAGTCTTCGAGGTTCATCGTATCAAGGGCAAGACGAGATGGGAAAGGATATGTTACAGGCTAAGTTAGAGAATTCTTTTCGGCTAGTTCTGACAGCTAATAACTTAAAAGCTAAGAAAATCGAGGTTCATCCTAGATCAAGTGGTTAAGTGATACGAGTTTAGAGAATTTATAATTAATGTGTGCTGTATCTTTCAAATCGATCAGGCGTTTTGAATAGAGTTTATGCCTAAAATATTGATCATTAAAAAAACCTCCAGCTTTTGAAAACCTTGACCACCAGAGATGAAGCCCGCCAAGGAGAAGAAAATGAGATCATCGAAGCTGCTAAAAATGATCCGGTTCAATTCAAGTCACTGTATGAGAAATACTTTAAAAGAATATTTCTTTTTGTTTACCACAGGGTAGAAGACAGAGACATCACTGCTGACCTCACATCACAAATTTTTCTAAAAGCAATGCAGCGATTGCATCAATTCAATTTTCGCGGCTTGCCCTTCTCCTCATGGCTTTACAGAATTGCTATTAATGAATGTACCGATTACTTCAGGAAGAACAAACGCTCTAAAGTAGTATATGTAGAGGAAGTTACTTTTCAACATCTTTTCGATGAGATGTTTCCAGAAGATCCACAAGATCAACTGGAAAAAAAACTTCATTTAGTTCTTCAGGAGCTAAAGCCCATTGAACTTCAAATAATTGAGCATTGACCTTGATGATGAAACCGAAAAATTCCTGAGTGAGCTTGCCGCCACCTTAACTGCAAATGAAAAATTGAAATTGAAAATTACTGGTCACACGGACAATCGTGGAAATGAAAAATATAACCTGCATCTTTCACTCAAAAGAGCAGAGGAAATAAAAAAATATTTATTTAAAATTGGAGTTGATCCTGGAAGAGTTGTTACCGAAGGAAGGGGAATGTCTGAGCCACTGAACAATAATGGCTCCGAGGAGGATCGCGCAAAAAACAGGCGCGTTGAAATCAACCTGTATTATGATCAGGAGTAAAATGATTTAGGCATGCTGAAAAATGAATAGCAAAGCGATAACGCCAATCATCAATCCACAAGCAGGAATTGATTAACGCCCGTTGTGTTTAATCCAACCCAATCATCATAAACGCTCCCCAATAGATCGGTTCAGGATATTCTACACGCAATTCTTTTTTGGCATCAACAAAACTCTGGCGCATGTTGCCGGTGGTGAGCCATTTTTTATAAAAGTTGAGGATCAATTTTTGCGTGGCTGCATCATCTACTTTAAACATACTCATGATCAACACTTTTGCACCTGCCACTAAAAAGGCGCGCTGCAACCCATATACCCCTTCACCATTCGAGACCTCTCCCAATCCTGTTTCGCAGGCACTGAGCACCACTAAATCAGTCTTGTCGAGGTTCAGGCTCATCGCTTCATAGGCGGTGAGGATACCGCTTTCCAAATTGTAATTGTATTTTGTTTTGTTGAGCAAGTCACCTGCGCCTTTTAAAAGCAAACCGGTTTTTAATAACGGGTTTTCGGTAAGCTGAGCTTCACTTTGTGTCATCTGCTTGGCATCATCTTCGCTGATGGCCGGTGTAGTAAATCCGTGCGTGGCAATGTGAAAGATTTTGGGGCTCTCCAATTCTTTTACTCGTTCTTCACTTGCGGATGTTTCCACGTATTCCGTTGTCTTCCATCCCTTTTGTTTTAACAACTCTTCCAGTTCATTCACTTCCTTTTCTGTACCTGGCAAATCGGCAATGGTGCGGTTGTCAGAAGAGGCTAAGTAAAACTTCGGGTTGCCAAACATGGTAGCTGTGTTTGAAGACACTTCCTTCTTCTTAAGCTTACGCAAATACAAATCCTTGGTGTTGCTCACAATCACAATGTTGGAGTTGTCGATCACATATTTTCCGTCAGGTGTTGGAATTGCCTCCAGATTGATGAGGTTGAAAATTCCATCCGGAGAAAAATAGATGGTGGCGTATTGACCAATTTCTTTCTGGATCGGCTCCCAAAAAACTTTATACGAAAATTGATCAGGCAACTTGCTTATAATACTGTTGCGGAAGTAGTGAAAGTAGCGAACCTCCATCCGGTGACCCTCGGGCAAGGCAATTACTTTCGGCCGGGCGTTGTCATTCTTAACATACATAGCAACATAAACCACCGAGTCGGTGAAGTCGTGATTGAAATAGCGGTAGCGCACCATCTCCACGGCCACATCATTTTTTCCGATCGATTTCTGCACATTCTCATACGTGATCTTTTTATTTTCAAATCCCTGACCAAACAACTCTGACTTTTCACTAAGCTCTCTTTCCAATTTTTCTACCTCTGCTCCCAGCGCTGCAGGATCAATTCCATTTTGCACCAATTGCTGGCTGCTCATCGAAAGTGCATTCGTCAAAAATTCCTTCTTCTCCACCCAAGTATTGTAAGCTACTTTCAAGTTCTCATCGGAGCTGTTGAGAATACGCTCGCGTATTTTGATGGATGAACTCAGGAGCAATGCTTTGGTTAGCAGTTGATAGTTATACACTTTGCCTGCCAAGTCGCGAAAATCTTCGAGCTGCCCAAAGGCGAGTGTATTATAAAATTCAAAATCACCTTTCATGGTATTCCAATATTTTGCTTTCTCGCGTTCGCTTAAGGCTGGAAAATATTGCTTAATGAAAAGATCGTAATCATTAAGCGCCTCTTCGATGTTACGTTTAGATCGTTTGTAATCCTTTTCCATATAGTACACCTTCGCCAACTTGGAGAGGATCTTCACATATTCTGGATGAGCACGGCTGAAATATTTTTCGTAAATGTTTTTTGCGCTATTATAAAATTCTTCTGCTTTAGGGTAGTTTTTCATTTGATAGTACACATCTCCGGTTAGTGTATATATGCTGGCCGCATTGATGTTGTTTTTCGATCCGGTCTTACTTCGCCAGATCGACTCTGCCTGAGTCAGCGAGCTGAAGGCATTAACATATTTTTTCTGCGCGATGTTGAGAATAGCTACACTTTTCAATACATCGGCATACTGAGGATTATCTTTGCCTAGGCGACTACCCATGATATTCTCGGCATCCAGTAACATTTTTTCAACTTCAACGGGATCATCGCCCTTGTAAAATTTAATGAGCGCCAGTCGAGATAATGATTTAGCAACCTCAATATGGTTATGCCCAAATTGTTTCTCTTGGCTATCCATAGCCTTACGGAAATTTTCTTCTGCCCCCTCATAATCACCGATGATATAATCGATGTCGCCCATCAGCGATAACACAGGAGCAGTCTTTGTTGACTTTTCGTTGTAAACCGACAATGCGATTTGTTTAGCTCGTGAAGCAGTCTTACCTGCTTCAGTATAATCACCTTTTGCTAATGACAATCTGCCTGAGTTAACTAACGGATCGATCAACCGCACAGAATTGGTGCCGTACGTCTTTTCATAGTCATTGATCATCTTCTCCAGTAACTCTTCCGTATCGGAATAGCGGCCTAACTGAATAAACAAACTCGATAGTTCACGCGCAGCAACTGCCTCATCAACGACAATCACTCCATTAGCCTTAGAAATAATTTTCGCAGCCCGGTCAAGATTGTCTTCTGCCTCATCAAACAATCCCTTGATGCCAAGAAGCACGGCTTGTGTTTCAATGGCATCTACTAAATAGCCTTTCTTGTCTTCGTCCTTGCGGAAGTTCTCCAGAATTTTTAGCGATGCATTCAAACTTTGTTCAGCTTGCTCATACTGTCCTAACTTGATTTGAAGTTTAGCATTGTTAGTAAGCTCAGCTCCATACAAATAATCATTGTAATCGTATTTAACACGTGCAGCATTTTTCGCTTTTTCTAACGATGCTGTTGCTTTGTCATATTTGTCGGTCAGTTCATAAAAGTTGGCGATGTGGTTTAAAATTTCCAGAACATCTTTGTGTCGAATGGCTATTTCTTTTTCAACCACATTGGTGAAGCTTTCATCATAGATTTTACCTGTCTCTGCGAATCGGTTGGTATAATCGAGGTAAAAATTTGCCAGCTTGATTCTAGCGAGATGTGTTTCAGGGGCATCCTTTCCATACAAGTCGGATTTGATATCCACAATATCCGTCAAGTATTTTTCGGCGCTCGTGTAGTTCTTTTTATAAACAGCCAAGCCATAAAGGAATTCGAGCACGTGAGCGGTTACAATATTGTTTCGAGGAAGCTCCGTGGTTTGAGTTAACATTTTATTGGCATTGCTCTCCAAGTTCCTAGTTCTATTATTATCTAGTTTTGCGTCAAATTCAACGGCATTTAAACGCGCCGAATAAGCACTGTTCTTATAGTTCCCGTTAATCATTTTTTCATATTCCAGCTTTAAATTTTGATACCGGGCTGCGCTGCCTTGTGCAAGTAACCGCCTGAGGTATTCTTCATAAATCGAGGCGGCCAGGTAATGCGTGTTTTTATGAGATGTCAACAAGTTATTAAGAGCTTCATCGTAGCCTGTTCCTTTAGGAAAATTACGATCAAGCTCTAATCCATTTTCAACAATTAAATTGGAGTGATAAAATTGATTTTTAGCATAGGAAAAATCAGAACGCCCCAAATTCCTGTCGATCCATCGGGCGGCAGCAGTAAAGGCCGAGTCAGCACTATTAAAATTACCCTGGTTGCGAAAAGTATTTCCTACATCCGTAATCCACCGGGCATATTCCTGATAGCGAACCTTCAACTCATCATCAGGGATCTTTCGGCTTTTCAGATTTCCCTTGTCGTCCACATAGGTTTCTTGTTTCATGGCACGGCCAGAGAAATACTTTTCCTGATCGCGAAGGAGGCTTAATGCCTTGTTGTAATATCCCTGACCTATGAGTACTTCGGCCAATAACAAGTTCCATCTTGCCTTATTCGAATCGGTCATGAACGCTCCGGCGTCTAACACCTTTTTGGACTGATCCAAATATTCCTTGGCCACACGGTAGGAGCCATTGAGAATATACATTTCTGCAATATCAGAAAGCATCTGTCCGTGCTTAAGGCTGTTTTCCTTATTTATAGTGAGGCTCGAAGAAATCGCAGTCCCCACGTTGGTCTCAAAATCCTTAATCTTACCAGAAGCAAGAAGGTACTTGGCCGTCAGAAAATAATAGGTGGGAGTGTAGGCATTTAATTGACCAAGTTTCTTAAATGCCTTTTTCTTAAACTTTTCTAGGTTGGAAATGGCCTTCTTATAATCTCCCGTTTCATAAGCAATTTCAGAAGCAGCCACCATTTTGTCGTACTTGGCCTGGGCACCGGCCAACAATGAAACAAAAATCAAACACGCAAAAAGAATAAGACTATTAGTTTTCATTAGGTTGATCTGTTTGGTGAAATGAAGATTTAGGCCAAGGCCTAGTATGGTTTCTCTACGAAAAGTAATGAATTTTTCGTTAGGAGAATTGAGAAATGACTGATAGCAATAAAATCGAGAGTCAAAAAAAATGGGCACTCCATTTAATTGTAGCGCCCAATCTTTGCAAGGGAAATAGATTTACTCTTCTTCTTTTTTTACTTCGACTCCCGATGACATTTTTTCTTTTATTTTTTTCTCGAGTTCGTCCATCAACTCAGGATTATCCTCGATGAGTTGTTTTACTGCATCACGGCCTTGCCCCAGTTTATTGCCGTTGTATGAAAACCAAGAGCCAGCTTTTTGAATAACGTTCAACTCCACCCCGATGTCCACAATCTCTCCTGATTTAGAAATTCCTTTGCCATACATGATATCAAACTCAACCACTTTGAACGGAGGAGCAACTTTGTTTTTCACCACTTTCACTTTTACCCGGTTCCCGGTAATGTTATCTGCGTCTTCTTTAATCTGGCCAATTCTTCGGATGTCTAACCTTACAGAAGCATAAAACTTCAGTGCGTTACCTCCAGTGGTTGTCTCAGGGTTGCCAAACACAATCCCTATTTTTTCACGAAGCTGGTTAATAAATACGCAAGCACACCCTGTTTTACTAATCGTACCAGTCAATTTTCGTAAAGCCTGCGACATCAGGCGAGCTTGCAATCCCATTTTGCTTTCGCCCATTTCTCCTTCCAATTCTGCTTTCGGTACTAAGGCTGCAACCGAGTCAATAACAATAATGTCTATGGCTCCTGAACGAATAAGGTGTTCGGCAATTTCCAAAGCTTGCTCGCCATTATCGGGTTGGGATATCAACAAGTTTTCAGTATCGATGCCCAATTTTTCAGCGTAAGTCTTATCGAAAGCGTGTTCTGCATCAATGAATGCAGCCAGTCCACCTTTCTTCTGTGCCTGTGCTATGCAATGCATTGTGAGTGTGGTCTTCCCCGATGACTCTGGCCCATAAATTTCAGTAACCCGACCACGGGGAATGCCGCCGATACCCAACGCAATGTCGAGCCCCAATGAACCTGTGGAAATAGCCGGCACATCCATAATTTTTTCATCACTCAATTTCATCACGGTACCTTTCCCGTATGTCTTTTCAAGCTTATCGATAGTGAGTTGAAGGGCTTTGAGCTTCTCTTTTGCGTCTGGGTTCATAGTGTTTTACTTTAAGAATTAAAATGCTAAAATATTTAGTATTTTGCTAAAAACAAAATCTGGAGGTTAATTTTATTTTCAAAAATCTTTCCAAACCTGAGCTCTTTATGGGTATAAGTCTTGACTTAACTAAAAAAAATTTTCTCAATTGATGCCATTACAAACAAACTCTTAATTAAATTTCAGAGGATTTTGAAAAATCTGTAAACCTTGTAACTCCAAAAAAAATTTAAACCCCCTTGCACCATGGCAAAGAAAGCAAAAAAAGCAGCCAAGAAAGGAAAAGCGAAAGCCAAAAAATCTGTTAAGAAAGCAGCCAAGAAGAAGGTTGTGAAGAAGGCAGCTAAGAAAGCAAAGAAAGTCGCGAAGAAGAAAGCTGTAGCAAAGAAAAAACCTGCAGCCAAAAAACCTGTGGTGAAAGTAGCAGCCCCTAAAGTGACGGTTGCATCTACACCTGCGCCCGCTCCTGCACCAACACCGACTCCTACACCAACTCCATCGAACGATAACCCGATGGGAGGAATGTAGAGGTACAATAATGCCTTAATTTTAAAAGCGATGCTTTGCATCGCTTTTTTTATTCCGATTTGGTTATACAACTAGCCTTTCGTTAAAGGACAGGTTTCATTTAAAAAATCTAATTTTAGGTCAACATTGATGGCCAACTTCAGCTTAAAAAACTTTCTCTCGCGGACGGAACTTCAGCGTGAAAAACTAAAAGACTACAGAAATGTAGTTCTTATCCAAATTGTGTTGGTTGTTTTTGTCTTGGTCTTCGATTCTCCATTGCATGAAAACTCAAGAAGTGAATTTTCGAAACTCGTAATATCTATCCTTTCCTTTTGTGGTGCATTTTATGCATACCTGTTGTGGGATTTGCTGAGAAATTTTTCAACATCCAAACTATTAATAAAAGGAATTATTGCCGTATTGGCCGCAATCACTATCATAGGGATGTTAGGCGAGTTTCCCTATTATCAGATTATAGAAGTTCCTGATCGGCAGATTTATCTACTCACTATACACGGCCTACTTTTTCCAATAGAAATTATCGTAATTTCATTTGCCATCCGTGATCTTTTTTCACAAGGATATATGAGTTCCGACAAGCTTTGGGGTGCAGCCTGTGTATTTTTGATGGTGGGTATCTCTTTTGGTAGCCTTTACGACATTCTTAATACAGCTGTGCCTGGAAGTTTAGGACAAAATATCGAATTGGGCATACCCAACTATACCGAATGCATGACCCACAGCTTTTGTGTGCTTGCCGGAATAGATTCTGGCCTGCCCATGTCCCGGCTAGTTCGTAACATTAGTGTGATCGAAGCGGTGTGGGGTGGGCTCTATGGAATGATAATCATTGGCAAATTGCTGGGCTTGCCAAGGGCAGAAAATGAAAATCAAATAAACTGAAATCCAAAATTTTAAAACTATGAATAACCGGAAGCTTCCTCTCATCATCTTTGGCGTAGTCGCCTTTATTGTTTTGCTCACCATTTCATCCAGTTTGTGGTTCACTATTGAAGCCACTGACCGAGCCATTATGTTTTATCCATTTGGTAAAGGCCTGGACAAAACCAATGTGATCGGGCCGGGCACCCACATGAAAGCCCCATGGAACGATGTCTATATTTATAAAGTAAACGAAATGTCATCGGATGAGAACATGGACGTACTCGACAAAAATGGCCTCTCCATTCACGTTGACATAACTGTTCGTTTCTTTCCAGTTCCCAATAAAATCGGATTCATCCACGAGCAATTCACTAAAGATTATGTGAATGTTTTGGTGATCCCTGAAGTTCGTTCAACAGTTCGCCAGGTGATGGGCCGCTACACGGCTGAAGAAATTTATTCTACCAAGCGTGCTGAAGTAGAAAGTGCCATCAAAAGCGAGACGGAGAAAATCCTGAACCAGAACAATGTCAATGCAACCGCCGTGTTGATCCGATCGATTGCCCTTCCCGAGCAAATCAAACAAGCTATCGAAAACAAGCTTCAGCAAGAGCAAGAGTCGCTCGCTTATCAATTCCGCTTAACTAAAGAACAAGCAGAAGCAGAACGCAAGCGCATTGCGGCCGAAGGTGAATCAAGAGCCAATAATATCATCAACAATAGCTTGTCCGACAAATTATTGAAAATGAGAGGTATAGAAGCCACGCTGGAACTTTCCAAATCGCCTAACACAAAAGTAATCGTCATCGGTTCAGGAAAAGATGGAATGCCGCTCATCTTGGGCAATAACTAATTATTGAACACCCCTTTTTTCTGATTACTCTTCATTCTATCTTTAAAACGAAAGTTTAAAATTCAATTTTATGGC
>Ga0302321_100004996_pt1 | contig 11544 bp, 14 predicted proteins | sample Fen_T0_1_FD_202505 | JGI IMG/M metagenome (GOLD analysis project Ga0302321, IMG submission 202505) | Peat permafrost microbial communities from Stordalen Mire near Abisko, Sweden - Fen_T0_1 | ecosystem: Environmental > Terrestrial > Soil > Wetlands > Permafrost | place: Sweden: Abisko...
GCCGAAGTGGACGCCGGCGGCTACGTGTTCTACGACTCGACCCGGCCGATGCCGCCGTCCAAGTTCCGTGCCGACGTGACGCCGATCGGCGTGCCGCTCACCTCGATCTGCAACGCCGAGTACAGCGATCCGCGGCAGCGCCAGTTGTTCAAGAACATCGTGTACCTGGGCGCGCTGTCGGCGCTGCTCGACCTCGACCCGGCGGAAATAGAGAAGCTCTTCGGCGAGCAGTACAAAGGCAAGGAAGCACTGCTGGAGTCGAACAAGAAGGCGCTGCACATGGGGCGCGACTACACACTGGCGAATTTCGACTGCCCGCTGCCCGTTCGCGTGCAACGCAGCAACAAGGTGGGCGACCGCATTTTCATCGACGGCAACACCGCGTCGGCGCTGGGCTGCGTCTATGGCGGCGCGACGGTCGCGGCGTGGTATCCGATCACGCCGTCGTCGTCGCTGGCTGAGGCCTTCGGCAGCTACTGCCGCAAGTTTCGCACCGATACGCCCACCGGAAAGAAGCGCTATGCCATCGTGCAGGCCGAGGACGAGCTGGCGTCGATCGGCATGGTGATCGGCGCCGCGTGGAACGGCGCCCGCGCGTTCACGGCGACGTCGGGCCCCGGCGTTTCGCTGATGCAGGAGTTCCTGGGCCTCGCGTATTTCGCCGAAATTCCCGCGGTGCTGTTCGACGTCCAGCGCGGCAGCCCGTCCACCGGCATGCCGACGCGCACGCAGCAGGCGGACCTCATCTGCTGCGCCTACGCGTCGCACGGCGACACCAAGCACATCCTGCTTTTTCCCGAGGACCCGACCGAGTCGTTCGAGTTCGCCGCCGCGGCCTTCGACCTGGCCGATCGCTTCCAGACGCCGATCTTCGTGATGCTCGACCTCGACATCGGCATGCAGGACTGGCTTACCGAGCCCTTGGCGTGGGACGACAGCCGGCGCATGGACCGCGGCAAGGTCATGACGAAGGCGATGCTCGACGGCGGCCGCGATTTCGGCCGCTACCTCGACGTGGACGGCGACGGCGTGCCGTACCGCACCTATCCGGGCACGCACGCGGCGAAGGGCGGCTACTTCACGCGCGGCACCACCAAGGACCGCTATGCGAGGTACACCGAGGAAGGTCCCGCATACGTCGACAACATGCAGCGCCTGCAGCGCAAGTTCGACACGGCCAGGCAGGTCGTGCCCGGCCCGGTGATCCTGCAGGGTGCGCGGCCGGCCAAGTCTGGCGTCATCTGGTTCGGCTCGACGGGTGCAGCGATGAGCGAGGCGCTGGCGGGGCTGGAGGCGGACGGCATTCGCATCGACCAGCTGCGCATCCGCGCGTTCCCTTTCGCGGACGCCGTCGCTGAATTCATCCAGGCCCACGAGCACGTGTTCGTTGTCGAGCAGAACCGCGACGCGCAGATGAAATCGCTGCTCGTCAACGAATGCGGCATTGACCCGGCCCGGCTCGTCTCGATCCTGCACTACGACGGCACGCCGATCACGGCGCGCTTCATCATGCGCGAGATCACCGAAAAGGCCCGCCTGTTCAACGTCGTGCCCATGCGAAAGGTCGCCCCATGACGTACCTGGCCAAGCCGAAGATCCACCACCCGTCGTTGCCGAAGAACGCGCTCGGATTCACCCGCCGCGACTACGAAGGTGCCATTTCGACGCTTTGCGCGGGCTGCGGCCACGATTCGATCTCGGCTGCGATCATCCAGGCGTTCTTCGAACTCGATGTCGCGCCCCACCGGGTGGCCAAGCTGTCCGGCATCGGCTGCTCGTCGAAGACCCCGACGTATTTCCTTGGCAATTCGCACGGATTCAACAGCGTGCATGGCCGCATGCCCTCGGTGCTGACCGGCGCCGCACTCGCCAACCGCGACCTGATCTACCTGGGCGTTTCCGGCGACGGCGACTCGGCGTCGATCGGGCTGGGTCAGTTCGCGCACAGCCTGCGCCGCGGCGTGAACATGGTCTACATCGTCGAGAACAACGGCGTGTACGGTCTCACCAAGGGGCAGTTCTCGGCCACCGCCGACAACGGCAGCAGGAGCAAGAAGGGGGCGATCAACCGCGACGAGCCGATCGACCTGGCGATGCTGGCGATGACCCTGGGGGCCTCGTTCGTGGCGCGCGGCTTTTCCGGCGACAAGCCGCACCTGGTGCCGCTGATCAAGGCCGCGGTCCGCCATCGCGGCGCGGCGCTGATCGACATCGTCAGCCCCTGTGTCGCCTTCAACAACCACGTCGGATCCACCAAGAGCAACGACTACGTCCGCGCGCACAACGACGCGGTCAATCGCCTCGACTTCATCTCGTCCCGCGACGAAATCATCACGGACTACGCGCCGGGCGAGACGCGCGACGTGATGCTGCACGACGGGGGCACGATCCGCCTGCGCAAGCTCGACGAATCCTACGATCCCACCGACAAGGTCGGCGCGATGGCGTTCCTCGAGTCGCATCGCGCGGCGGGCGAAGTCGTCACGGGCCTCCTCTACCTGCACCCGGGCAGCACCGACCTTCACGACGCGCTGGAGACGGTGGACGTGCCGCTCAACACGCTGGCCGACGCCGACCTCGTGCCCGGCAGCGCAGCGTTGTCCGCCGTCAACGCCAGCCTGCGTTAGCGGCCGGCGGGCGCCTTCGCCGCGGCGAGCGCCGTCGGGTTGAGCGAAGGTTCGCCGACCTTCCGCAGCGTGTTGCGGTCCGTATGGTGGAATGGCTCCGCCTGCCCGGGAATGACCAGCACCGTGTCGTGTTCGTACGACCACGTGCCGTCGGCATGGACGGTGACCGACATCGTGCAGCTGTCGGTCCGGAAGGAATGTTCAAGAAACGGGACAGAGATGATGCCGTTGGTCAGGGAGCCGCGGACGGCCCGCAACGTGAAGGACTTCGCGTCGGCCGCGGCGTGACCTGAGTACATCGCGACCTGGCCTCGCGGTATCGCCAGCGTGAGGATCAGGTTCCCGGTGGCCGGCTCCCACAGCCAGTAGCCCACCTGGTCGTGAAAGGTCTCCGGGTCGTCCGGCTTGAAGATCTGCGTGTGGTAGCGCAATCCATAGAAGAGCTGCGGCCCGTTGACCTGCGCGTCGATGGGCTGCAGCGTGTAGTTCTCGATGAACGCTTCACTTTCGGGTCCATCGGCCTTCGGCGCGACGTCCAGCCCGCGCGTGCCTGTCCAGACGCCCGCCATGGCGGCGAGCGGCCCAAGGTTGGCGAGCGTGTCGGTGTCCGTTTCTGCTTCGGTGTAGATGTCCGCGGGAAATCGGTCCATGGCTTGTTGGAGGGTTCGTCGGGTAATCGTGAAATGGTAACCGACGTGCCGCGCGGCCGCATTAGAACAGCGAGTCCTGCTCCGGCGACGACGGCGCTGTCTCGGGCTCGGCGCTCAGTGCCGTGGGTGCGTCTTCCTCGACGCGCACGATGAGTTTTGCGTCGTCGTTGCGGACGCTGTTCACGCGCGTCGACACTGGATAGTAGGTCATCGCATCGGCAGGGTAGGGGACGAACAGCGCGGCCGTATCCTCGTTCGCCACGTCGAGCCAGCGATCGAACGCGAACGGCGGCACAATCACCGGCATGCGGTCGTGCAGAGGCGAGAGCAGCGCATTGGACTGCGTGGTGATGATCGTGCAGGTGTCCAGGACCTCCCCCGCCGGGGACAGCCAGCGTTCGCACAGCCCTGCGAAGGCGAACGGCGAATGGTCCTTCATCCCGATGTGGATCGGCTGCTTGGCGCCCGCGGCCGACTGCTTCCATTCGTAGAAGCCGTCAGCCGGAATGAGGCACCGGTGCTTCTTCAGCGCGGTCCGGAACGAGGGCTTGTCGGCGAGCGTTTCCGATCGTGCGTTGATCATGCGATTGCCGATCGCCGGGTCCTTGGCCCAGCGCGGCACCAGCCCCCAGCGCACATCGACGAGTTCGCGTTCTCCCGTCGGCGTGCGGCGGATGACCGGCACGTCCTGCATCGGCGCGATGTTGTAGCGCGGGCGCATGTGCGCCGGAAACGGCACGCCGAACGCCAAAGCCAGTGCGGCAGGCTGCGTGTGCAGTTCGTAGCGTCCGCACATGGGCCAGGCGTGCTCTATGGGGCGTCGCCGCCGCGGGTGGCGGTGAGCAGCCGGTGCGCGGTGCGGGCGACCTGCAGCGTGTCCCAGTACGCATAGGCGCCCACGGCCGCGGCCCCGGCCAGCGGCACCCAGCGGCTCGCCGCGGTCCCCACCACGCGCCGCGTGACGGTGACGCCGAGCTTGCCCAGGATTCCCTTCAGCGCGCCCGCGGTCAGCTGCTGCACGATCAAGCGCTGGCCGGTGCGCACCACGACGTCGCGCAGCACATGACTGGCGGCGTGACGGAACAGGCAGTAGAGCATGTGGACGCGCGTCAGTTCGGCGCTACGTCCGTAGACACCGAAGATGTCGGCGACCATCTGCCGCTGCGTCTTCCAGATGACGTAGAGGTCGGGCAGCACGGTAAGCATCCCCAGCGGCCCCGGAGGCAGCGCGAGCGAGCCGGACAGCAACGCTGCCTGCTTTGCAGCGCGCTTCGCGATGGCCGCGGCTTCGCGTCCCGGTTCCGAAAGCGCATGGGTTCGCGGCGGCGGCACGTCCGCGATGACGCGTTCGATGACACCGCCCACCTCGATGCCGGGATCGTCGATGGTGGCGGGCAGCGAGGCGCGGGTTCGGGGCATGGGCGCGGCAAGTCCTGTCGATGTTCGCGATGGCGTCCTGGCTCGCCGCTATGGGCTCACTATAGGCCGACGTGGCGGCGTCTCGCAATTCCACCGGTTCCGGCGGACTGCCGCAACGCTACAATCGGGACTCCTTCACCGCATTCCGGTTGCCCTCATGAAGTTCACTGTCCCGCCGCGCCTGCGCCCGACGAACGCCGCCGCCCCCGGAAGGCGCTGACGATGCGCGTCTTCGGCTTTGCCGGCTGGTCGGGGAGCGGCAAGACGACGCTGATCGAACAGGTCATTCCGCGCCTGGTCGCGCGCGGCCTTGCGGTCTCCCTGGTCAAGCACGCCCACCATTCGTTCGACCTGGACCAGCCGGGCAAGGACTCGCATCGTCATCGGCAGGCGGGGTGCGGTGAGGTGCTGATCACGTCCGGCGTGCGCTGGGCGCTGCTGCACGAATTGCGCGGCGAGGCGGAATTGACGCTCCCGCAGGCGCTGGCGCAGCTGTCACCTTGCGATCTGGCGCTGGTCGAGGGGTACAAGGCTTTCCCGTTGCCCAAGCTGGAAATCTGGCGTGCCTCCTTGGGCAAGCCGCTGCTCCATCCACAGGATGCCCACATCGTGGCCATCGCCACCGATGATCCCGCGTCCTTCGCCGGCGGCCGCATTCCGGCGTTCCGCCTGGAAGCGCTGGACGAAATCGCAACATTTATCCACAGCCATGCCGGTTCCCGGCCCACGGCCGATTGACTTGCCCCGGCCCGGGGAGTACGTTGAACTTAAGAGAGTCGCGCATGACCAAAGGCAGTCCGGCCCTCGTGTCGCCCGGCACTGTCCAGGTTCGACGCACGCAGCACCCAAGTCCAGCTTTGGCCTGTAATGAATAAAAATCAATTACTTGCAGCGTTTTTCGTAGCCTTCACTGGAATCGCGACGGCGTTTCCGGCGTTGGCTGACGAAAACACGCCGGCCAGGGACGGGACGGGCTTTTACGGCGGGCTGTCGTTGCGCGATCGTGGCGCCGAATCGGAAGGTCTGCAGTTCGGGCACATTTCTTCGGTCTGGAACAAATTCACGTCGCCGGCAACGGACGACCAGGGCGCCCGGGCGTTGGCCTTCGGTGGCTATCGCTGGGCCAACGACATCGCGGTCGAGGCCGCGGTCGCATCGGCCGAGCGGTTCGCGCTCAGCCCGGACGGTGCGGCGGGCCGGCGCGGCATGGGTCTCGCGTTTGCCAATGCCGCGGATGCGCCCAAGGCATGGAACGCCGACGTCTACACCAGCTGGGGCTTCGCCAAGAAGGTATCGCTGTATGGTCGACTCGGTTACGTGCAGAGTGAATCGTCGGCTGCCAATTCCGGTGCGTTGGCGTTCAGCGACGTCCGTCGCAATCGCGACGGCGTCAATTATGGCGTGGGCCTGCGTTACGACGTCAACCGGGTGCTGGGACTGCGGCTCGAGTACGCCCGCTACGGCCGGCTCGCCGGCGAAGCGATGACGGGCGTCCTGCCCGATTCGGACCAGGTCCAGCTCGGCCTCCAGTTTCGTTTCTAGTACCCCTCCGCGCTTTCCCCTCCCGGCGTAAAATCGGGCGGCCGGCTCGTGTCCGCCCGGCAGGCCCGCGGTTACTTGGTCGCTTTTCCGATGCCCGATTCGCGCAATTTCGCCGACGTATCCGTCAATCTGGTCTATCTCGCTCGGCTACGCGAGGCCTTCGGTCGCGCCGGCGAAGCGCTGACCTTGCCTGCGGGTGACGCGTCCGTCGCCGCCGTCCTCGCGGCGCTTCGAGCCCGGGGGGGGGCTTATGCCACGGAGCTGGCCGCCGGCCGCGCCGTGCGCGTCGCTGTCAATCATGCGCTGGTCGGCGCCGATTCCGTCGTGCGGGGCGGCGACGAAGTCGCGCTGTTGCCGCCCGTCACTGGCGGCTGAAAGGACCTACAGGCTCCCATGACGGTGCGCGTCCAGACGGCCGATTTCGACGCGGGGCGCGAGATCGCAGCATTGCGTGACGGTGATGCGCGGGTGGGTGCGGTGGCAGCGTTCATCGGTACCGTGCGCGACGTGAACGACGCCGCGCACGTGTCCACGCTGACGCTCGAGCACTATCCCGGCATGACCGAAAAGGCGCTCGAGACCATCGTTGCGGAAGCGCGGGCCCGTTTCGACATCGTGGACGCGCTGGTGATCCACCGTGTGGGAACGCTGGCGCCGACGGACCAGATCGTCCTCGTGGCGGTCACCAGCGGCCATCGCGGCGAGGCCTTCGATGCCTGCCGGTACCTGATGGATTTCCTTAAGACGCGCGCGCCGTTCTGGAAGAAGGAGACCACGCCCGAGGGCGCCCGCTGGGTCGACGCGCGGACCAGCGACGACGAAGCCGCCGCCCGCTGGGAACCGCCGGCAGCGCTGCGCTGACCGCCGATATTCCACGCGCGCCCATGCCCGCCCCTGCGCTCATCGCCATCGATTGGGGCACGACGTCCGCGCGCGCTTATTGCCTGGGCGCCGGCGGCGATGTCGTTACGTCGCGCACGGTGCCGCTGGGCGTGCTGCAGGTGCAGGATGGCGCCTTCCCGGAAGCGCTCGCCAAGCTGCTGGGGGATTGGCACGACGTCGCCGCACCGCGCCTGGCGTGCGGCATGGTCGGCAGCCGGCAGGGCTGGCGCGAGGCACCCTATGTCGATTGTCCGGCGCCGCTCGCGACGCTCGCCGCCGGAATCGTCCATGTCGACGGCGACGCGCTCGCCATAGTCCCGGGCGTGCGCACGCGCGATGCGAACGGCATTCCCGATGTCATGCGCGGCGAGGAGACGCAATTAGCCGGCGCGATCGACGAATGCGAAGACCGCGTGCTGGCGGTGCTGCCGGGAACGCATTCCAAGTGGGCGCGCGTCGAGCGGGGGCATCTCGTCGATTTCGCGACGTACATGACCGGCGAAATGTACGACGTCATGCTGAAGCACAGCATTCTCGGGCGGCTTGCGCAGCCGGCCGGTCCCGCGCCGGGCGACGCGTTCGCCCAGGGCGTGTCGAGGGGCCTTGGCGCAGGTGCACTCTGCCACGATCTGTTCGGCGCGCGGACGCTGGCGCTGATGGGCGAAATCGCACCGGTCGACGTGCCGGACTGGCTGTCCGGCCTGCTGATCGGCCGCGAAGTGCGCGACGCGCGCGCCTGGGCGCAGCGCCAGGACGGCGACGGCACGCGCGTCAGGGTAATCGGCACCGATGCGTTGACGACGCGATACGCCGCGGCGTTGACCCAGGCGGGCCTATCCGTCGAGCGCGCGCCCGTCGATGCCGCCGCGCGCGGACTGTGGCGAATAGCACAACATGCCGCACTGGTTTCCCCATCCCTGAACTGACGCGCCGACCCATGAATCCACTGCTGCGCTATCTCGATCCCCTTCCGCTCATCGCCGTGCTGCGCGGCATATCGCCCGAGGAAATTCCGGCGATTTCCGGCGCGCTGATCGCGGAGGGCTTTCGCATCCTCGAAGTGCCGCTCAATTCGCCGCGGCCGTTCGAGTCGATCCGGCTGCTGGCCAGCGCGTGCGGCGACCAGTGCCTCGTGGGCGCCGGCACCGTGCTGGCGGTGGCGGACGTCGCGCGCGTGCGTGACGCCGGCGGCAAGGTGGTGGTGATGCCGCATGCGGATGCGGCGGTGATCCGCGAAGCGAAGGGTTTGGGCATGGTCTGCGTGCCGGGCGTGGCAACGCCGACCGAAGCGTTCGCCGCGCTCGCCGCGGGCGCCGACGGACTGAAGATGTTTCCCGCCGAGGCGCTGCCGCCGGGAGCGCTCAAGGCGTGGCGTGCGGTTCTGCCGCGCGACGCGCTGGTCTTCGCGGTCGGCGGGATCCGCCCCGACAACATGGCGCCCTACTGGAGTGCCGGTGCGTCGGGGTTCGGAACGGGATCCAATCTCTATGCGCCGGGCGCGCCGGCAGTGAAGGTGCGCGAGGCCGCGGCGGCCTATGCAGCCGGATTCCGCGCGTTGCCGGTAAGATAGCCGGCGCTTTGCCAATTTCGGGGGGATGATGCGATTTCCAACGCGTGCGGCCGCAACGCTGGTCATGTTTGCCATCGCCGTGCCGATGGCGCCTCCGGCATGGGCAGCGCGCGGCACGATTCGTTGCGAGAGCCGGAACAACAACCGCAACTTCTGCCGCGTCGATACCGAGAATAGCGTCACGCTCCGCCACCAGTTGTCGAATGCGCCCTGCACGCGCAATCGCACCTGGGGTTTCGACCGGAACGGCATCTGGGTGGACCGCGGATGCCGCGCGGATTTCGACTTCGGGCGGAGTTCGAACAACAGCAACAACAACAACGCGGCGGTCGCCGCCGGCATCCTGGGCGCGCTGGCGATCGGCGCGGCGATCGGCAGTTCGCAGGCGCAGGCCGGGCAGCCGGCCCCGCCCCCGATGGTGCAGCCGGCGCGGCCACCGTCATGGGCCGTGGGGACGTTCCAGGCGTGGGACCCCGATTTCCGGCGTATCGTCATCCTCGACATCGTTGGCGACGGCCGAGTCTTCCTTCGCGACGACGCCGGCAGGACGGTCAACCAGGGTGCGTTCCGCGACGGCTCGGTGTTCTGGAGCGACGGCCGGCGCTCGTGGCTCGCCCGCGAGGGACCGGGCGTCATGCTGGGCGACGTCGAGTCGGGCCGGCACTTCAATTTCCGGCGCGCCTGACCTCGCGGTGGCTGCCGTCGACGCACCGCCGGACATCGTTGCGCTGGGCGAACCGATGATCGAGTTCAACCAGACGCAGGCGAGCGATCCGCGTTCCTACGTGCAGGGCTTCGGCGGCGACACCTCGAACATGGCCATCGCGGCCGCGCGGCTGGGCGCGCGCGTCGGCTACGTCACGCGCCTGGGCGACGATGCCTTCGGCCGCCTGTTCCGCGACCTGTGGGCCGCGGAAGGCGTCGATGCCGGCGGCGTTTCCACGGACGCCGAGGCGCCTACCGGTGTCTACTTCGTCACCCATGGCGAGCATGGGCACGCGTTCTCGTACCTGCGGGCGGGTTCGGCGGCCAGCCGCATGCGGCCGGACACGCTGCCGCGGAAGCTGATCGCTGCAGCGCGCCTGCTGCACGTGTCGGGCATCAGCCAGGCCATTTCGGCCAGCGCATGCGACACGGTGTTCGCCGCAATCGACGCAGCCACCGCGGCCGGTGCGCTCGTGACCTATGACCCCAACCTGCGGCTCAAGCTCTGGCCGCTGGCGCGGGCGCGGGCGACGATCATCGCGACGATGGCGCGCTGCACGTGGTGCGTGCCGAGCTTCGACGACGCGCGGGTGCTGTTCGAAGGTGGTGATGCGGCGAGCGCCATTGCGGCGTGCCACCGCGCCGGTGCGCCAGGCGTCGTGATGAAACTCGGCGCCGAAGGCTGCATCGTCTCCGACGGAACGCGGCAGCAGCATGTCCCGGCCCACCGCGTCACGCCGGTCGATGCCACCGGGGCGGGCGACTGCTTTGACGGCGCGTTCGCGGTCCGGCTGCTGGCCGGCGACGATCCGTTCACGGCCGCGGCGTATGCAAATGTCGCCGCCGCGCTGGCGACCACGGGATTCGGCGCGGTTGCCCCGCTGCCGCGCGATGCCGACGTGCGCGCGGCGTTGCGCAAGGCTGCCGCATGACGGCCGCGACGTTCCTGCCCGACCTGTATTCGGGCAAGGTGGCGCTCGTCGTGGGCGGAACGAGCGGCATCGGCGCCGGCATCGCCGACGCGTTGGCCGGCCTGGGCGCGGTGGTGACGGTGACGGGCGCCACACGCGCCGAATGCGATGCCGCACGCGCCTCGCCGCAGTTTCGCTGCCGCGACGCCATTGCCCTCGACGTTCGCGACGATGCCGCGATTGGGGCGCTGGTGGCATCGCTGCCGCGCCTCGACTTTCTGGTGAACTGCGCCGGCGTCATCCACCGCGGCGCCGAGCACGATCCCGCCGTCTTCGCCGAGGTCCTCGCCATCAATCTCACCGGCACGATGCGCTGCTGCTCGCTGGCGCGCGACAAGCTCAAGTCGGTGCGCGGGGCCATCGTCAACACCGCGTCGGTGCTGTCCTTCTTCGGCGGCGGCCTGGTGCCCGGCTACAGCGCCAGCAAGGGCGGGGTCGCGCAGCTGACCAAGTCGCTCGCCATCGCCTACGCCGCCGACGGCATCCGCGTGAACGCGATCGCGCCGGGCTGGGTGGCGACCCACCTGACGCAGGCGCTGCAGGACGATCCACAGCGCAGCGCGGCGATTCTCGCGCGCACGCCGCTCGCGCGCTGGGCGCGGCCGGAGGACATCGCCGGGGCCGCCGTCTTTCTCTGTTCGCCCGCCGCGCGCTTCATCACCGGCACGATCCTTCCGGTCGACGGCGGGTACATGGTGACGTAGGGGGGGGCATGCCGATCGGAACCGCGGTTCGCTATCTGAAGAAGCACGAATGGGAGAAGGCGCACGTGATCGTGCAGGAGGACGCTTCGACGCTGGGCTGCTGGGCGCACGGCATCGTCCACATGCAGGAGGGCGATGTCGCCAACGCGCGCTACTGGTATCGCAAGGCGCATCGCGATTTTCCGAAGGCGTACGACGACGCGGCCGAAATCGCGGCGCTGGCGCGGGCGGTCAAGGACGGCGCGCAGTGAACGCGCCGCTGATCCTGCCGACCGCGGGCATCCAGCCCGAGATCGCGGCGGCCGCGATACCCGACGACGAGCGCGTGTGGGTGCCGCAGGCGCCGGACGTGTGGTTTCGCCCGCTGCTGCTCAACACGGTGTCCGGCGGCTGGTGCAACCTGCTGCGCGTGCGCAGGAGCGGCGTGCTGTCGCGACACCGGCACCCGATGGCGGTGATCGGCTACGTGATCAA
>Ga0302321_100004997_pt1 | contig 11542 bp, 10 predicted proteins | sample Fen_T0_1_FD_202505 | JGI IMG/M metagenome (GOLD analysis project Ga0302321, IMG submission 202505) | Peat permafrost microbial communities from Stordalen Mire near Abisko, Sweden - Fen_T0_1 | ecosystem: Environmental > Terrestrial > Soil > Wetlands > Permafrost | place: Sweden: Abisko...
ATCGCGCGACGAACGACTTCGAACTGCGAGCGGGAGTGCAGAACGGATCGCTATTCGTGGAGCTCGAAGATCGCGGCCCAGGCATCGACTGGAACGCCATTCGACTACGCGCAGCGCAGCACGGACTTCCCGCGGAAACTCAAGCGGACCTCTTGGTCGCCTTGTTCACCGACGGAGTCTCGGCGGAGAGCGAGGTTACGGAATTCTCGGGACGAGGAGTTGGCCTAAGCGCGGTGCGCGACGCCTGCCAGCGTCGAAGTGGCAAGGTCGAGGTAGCGACGGTCCGAGGCACTGGCACCAAATTCCGATTCTCGTGGCCCGCTAGCCAGTTCAAGAGCCTGATTCACCTCGATCGCGGGCTTTCGACATGAATCATCCGCGGCGACCGACCCGAACGAGAATCGTCCAGCGGTGCCTAGGCGCGCTGCTCCTAGCGATCGCCATTTCTGGCTGCGAGGAGCCCGACGAGACACCGCTGCTGCTGAGCGCGCTCGAAGCCAATCGACAAACCGAACTCGAGGCAGCGCCTCCGCCCAATGCACCGAGCGTGGACATCAACCCTCGCCTGCTCAGGCGTTTTCAGCCGGTGCGGAGTCAAATCGAAACCGAGGACAACCCAATCACTCAGGCAAAGGCCGATCTCGGGCGGATGCTCTACTTCGAGCCACGGTTGTCGAAGGGCCAGAACACGTCTTGCAATACCTGTCACGTCCTCGATCGCTATGGAGTCGACAACTTAGCCACGTCAGTCGGCCACCGCGGGCAACATGGCAGCCGCAATTCACCGACCGTGTACAATGCCGCCGGGTTCTTCGCGCAATTTTGGGACGGGCGCGCAGAAACGGTCGAGGAACAGGCGACCGGCCCGATCTTGAACCCTGTGGAGATGGCGCTCGCGAGTCCAGAACAGGGTGTCAAGGTGCTCACTTCGATGCCCGAGTATCGCGAAGCGTTCAGCAAGGCCTTTCCCGGAGAAGCAGAACCCCTCACGTTCGGCAATGCGGCCCGCGCGATTGGCGCGTTCGAACGGCGGTTGACCACGCCTGCGCGTTGGGACGATTACCTACGGGGCAATCAGAGTGCGCTGACCGTTCCGGAGCTCGAAGGGCTCAAGATTTTCACGAACATCGGTTGCATGGTTTGCCATACGGGCGAGTTCGTTGGCGGTGCCATGTACCAGAAGGTAGGCATCGTGGAACCCTGGCCCGACCAACGCGACCAGGGCAGGTTCGCCGTTACCAGGCAAGACACCGACCGCATGATGTTCAAGGTGCCCACGCTGCGAAACATCGCCAAGACCGCGCCCTACTTCCATGACGGATCGGTCGCAACGCTCGATGCCGCAGTGCGCCGAATGGCTCGCTATCAACTCGGATTGACGCTGTCGGACCAAGAAGTTGCAGCCATCGTCACTTGGCTCGGTGCGCTCACCGGTGAGCTCCCGTTGGCCTACATCAAGCCCCCGACGCTGCCGCCTAGCACCCCCGCGACGCCCATCGCGGACCCAACGTAGATTCCTCGTAGCGCTGGGGCATCCCCGAACATGTTGCGAATTTGCACAAGAGACGATCGTCAGTCGCGATTCCTAGTTTAACTTAAGACAGTGGCGAGATCGGCCGATCGATCGCTGGAATGTTGCTTCGATTCGCGCTCCTGACGCTACAGAAGTCGCTCAGCGGCACCAACCAAGCATGCCCGTGAACAGTACCCCTCCCAACCGCAATCCGGACTTCGAGCTCATGGACGGTCATTTGACGAACGTGGCGATCGAACTGTTCGCGGCATACGACGTCCCGATCGAACACTGCCCCGGCCCAGCTGAAGGGGGGCTCGGGCAAGAGACCTATTGCATGTCTTCGATCGGGTACGTCGGGCAAGGAGTGAAGGGAGTGCTGATTCTCGCAGCGACGCGTGCCGCTGCGGAAGCTTGGACGACCGCCGCTGGGGGCATGGAGTGTGATCTCGTCGACACGGTGGGCGAGTTTTCCAACATGCTACTCGGACGACTGAAGGGGCGTCTGCTGCGGGAGGGAATTCCAATCTCACTCGCGACGCCGATGACCGTCGTTGGCGCGGGGCTCCGCGTCTCGGTGCCGCCGGGGATATCGAACTGGCACTTGTTCGAAGGTCCGGGCTGGCATCTAGGCGCGCGCTTGGACGCAGCGTTCGAGCCAGGCTTCCAACGCCATCAATCTCACGTCGACCCCGCGGAAGCCGGCGACGCGATCTTTTTTTGACACTCTAGGAGACGAATATGACGGCACGTGTGATGGTGATCGATGATTCGATGCTTGTGCGACGGCAAGTAAGCGCCGCACTGAAGGCGCCTGGCTACCTGGTCACCGAGGCCGTGGACGGCGTGGACGCGCTGGAGAAGCTGTCCGGCCTAACTGACATGAAGCTCATCGTGTGCGACGTCAACATGCCACGGATGAATGGCATCGAGCTGCTAGAACGGTTGAGCGCTCAGGGGTCGGTCGTTCCAGTCGTGATGCTGACCACCGAAGGCCAACCGGAATTGATCCAAAGGGCTCGGTCGCTCGGCGCGAAGGGCTGGATAGTCAAACCATTCAAGCCCGAATTTTTGGTCGCAACCGCCGCCAAACTCGCGCCACTCGGATCCTGACCAAGGTACGGGGGAGCAGTGCGAGTCATTCTACTCAATGAGCGGAGAGCAGAGCGCGACGCGATGGTTCGTGCGCTACCGCAAGACATCTATCGAGTGGAAGCCATGGGCGACGAGGCAGCAGCACTTGCCGCGATTGCACGCGAGGCGCCCCAAGTCGTGGTCTTCAGTGTCCCAGCGAAGGGCGGGCAGGACCTGGCTCGCAGGCTGCGGGGCAGCGAGAATGCGGCAGAAGCGTATCTCTTGGCGATCATCGAGCCCACGCCGGCCAGCAAGGAGCTTTCGACCCTAATCAACGCGGGCGTCCACGACTTCATGCGTCGCCCATTCGGGGACGCGGAGCTGCTCGAAAGGGTGAAGGCGCCTGAGCGACTACTCCGCTGGTCACGGTCGGTTTCCAGACCGTGCGCCTTCGATTTTTCGGAGAAGCTCGACGTTGCAAGCCTTAGATCATGGCGCGGCCTGGGCCCGCTGGTAGCAGAGGATCTCGCCCAAATGGCCGGCAGCCCATTTGGCGTTGCGCCGGGCTACCCTGCGCATCTCGCCGCCGGTGCCCTGAGCGCGTCGATTCCAATGTCATTGGCTGGCGATCAATTGGAACTGCGCCTGTCGATCGTCGCCGACCCGGCAGCATTGGCCTGGATTCGCGAAACTCTATTGGGGGACCCCGCGGCCAACGATGAGGCCACGCGCGATGCACTACGCGAACTGACGAACACCGCAGGCGGAGCGCTCAAGCGTGCCGCGCTGGCGGAGAGCGTCACGCTCACCACAGGCCTCCCTGGCAACGATTCAGCGGTCCGCTTTCCGGGTAAGCACGCCTGTTGGAGCCTAACGCTGGAAGGCAGAGACGGTTGCCTGGCAGTGGTCGGCGAGATCCGCAATCGCAGCAATGAACGCATATCGGCGGCACAGCTGACCGAAGGCATGGTGTTGGCGCACGACATTCGCAACGAGGGAGGCATTCTGCTAGTCCCAGCAGGTTCACGCCTCACCGCCACGAGTGCCAATCGGCTGTCCGCGATGCTCGGCCCCCGCTATTTCCTCGAAGTTGCCCCCGCCGCGTAGCTTTCACGACCGCCGCACTGCGGATTCGCTCCAAGTCGGTACCGGGCGACGCGCTGCGGGACTCCCGGGATGCTGATGAGTCGAGAACACAGCGCGCTTTTGAGGTGCGCTGCTGGATCGCGATCGCCCCTCTCCTTTAAACCACCCGGAGGGGTTACGAGTCTGGAAGGTTATACCTCACTACGGATGCGGTCGTCGGCTAGGGCGTGAGCCCTCAGGCCGTGCCGGACAGCGGCAGGCGAACGATGAAGTCCGTGCCCTCCCCCGGGCTGCTCTCGAACGACAGTGTGCCGCCGTGCGTGGCCACGATATCTCGCGCCAGCGAGAGGCCTTGACCCGTGCCTTTACCGACCGGTTTGGTGGTAAAAAACGGGTCGAACACCTGATGTTGGATCTTCAGCGGGATGCCACCGCCGTTGTCACCGATTGTGACAATCACCGCGACACCGTCGTAGCGCGACACCACGCGGATCAATCCGTCCGCGCGCTTCGTTTCGCCGATGGCGTGAGCCGCGTTGACGATCAGATTCAAAAAGACCTGGTTCAGTCGACCTTGAAAGCACAAGAGTGGCGGAAGCTCGCCGAAGTCGGTGTGCACGCTCGCCACGGACTTGTATTCATTTTGTGCCACGATCAGCGTGTCTGCGAGCGCGCGGTTGATGTCGCCGGCCGCCTTCTCGTCCTGATCCGCGTGAGCGAAGGACTTCATGGCCCGCACGATGTTGGACACGTGCTCGATGCCCTCTTTCGAGTCCTGCAATGCCTTGGGCACATTCTTGAGCAGGAACTCGAGCTTGAGCTGAATCCTACTGCTCTCGAGCAAAGCGTGCGCCTCGTCGAGCGAGTGCGCAGTCTCGCCCGATGCGGCGCGTCGGGCGACCTCCATGTGCTCCAAGACCTTGCTGAATGCACGCGAGAGAAAAGCTACGTTGTCGCCGACGTACTGCATCGGGGTGTTGATCTCGTGGGCAACGCCCGCGGCAAGCTGACCGATCGACTCGAGCTTTTGGGCGAGGCGTAGGTCCTTCTCCAGGCGCTCACGCGTCTCGACTTCTTCCTGCAGCTTGCTGTAGGCTGTCTGGGTTTCATGCTGCGCAGCGCGCAGCGCATCGTTGTTGCTGGCGAGTGCATCGCGCGCCTGGGCCAGTTCGGCTGCGCGATCCTGTTCGGCGGCGGCCCAACGGGTGGTGGTCGCCAGCTCCTCTTGGACTGCGCCGGCCGCGCGCGCGGTGAGGAAGATTCGGTCCGGATCGAGCGACCGGGCCGTGCACACGATCAGCGCTCGCGGCGCGCCGTCGGCCGTGGTGAAGATCACGTTCGAATCGCGCGCGGCGGTGGCGAACATGTCCTTGACGCCCAAGATCTGCAGCATGTCCTCGGCCGCCACGATGGCCTCCAAGGGCTGCCCCACCACGCCCTGTCGATCGCGTCCGAGCAGGGCAAGGAATGCAGAGTTCGCAAGCTCCACCGTGCCGCTAGTAGTCATCACAATCACGCCGTCCGGCAGGTCGTCGAAGGCCGAGCGCTGCTCTGAGTCGAGCGCCACCCCTTCGGCGGCGGCGGGACTTGCAGAACTTGCAGAACTTGACATCGTGGGTTGTGGCAACGCGGAATTGCCGCGAAGAGGCAAAGGTCGAATCGATGGCTAGAACGGCCGTTAGCCGCTCGCACTTAACCCTAGCTGCGAAGGGCTGCTCACGCTCGGGAAGCGCGAGACGAACTCGGCACCGCCAGCCATTGTCGGCCGGGGCGCGCATTAGACCGCCTTTCGCACTTGGAGCGGAGCTGGGGCGCCGAGAAAAAAGCCTTGCAGAAAATCGCAGCCGGCGCCGACTAACGTGGCACGTTCACCGGCATTCTCCACGCCCTCGGCAATCACCGCTTTGCCCATGTTGTGGCACAAGTGAACAAGCGCGTGGACCATCTTCTGCTTGGATGGATCCTTGTCCACGCCCCGAATGATCGACAAATCGATCTTCACGAATTCCGGTTCCAGTTGCGCGAAGGTGCTCGAGCCCGCCTGCCCCGCTCCCAAGTCGTCGAGCGCGATCCGGAAACCCAATCCACGCAGCCGCGCGACGCGCTCGAATACATCGTTGACCGCATCCAGAGACGCACGATCGGTCAACTCGAGCACGACGCGCTGCGCGACACGAGTCAAGGGCGCCGAGGGTAGATAGAGAGCAGGGTCCATCAAGTCCTCGGGGTGCACGTTCACGAATGTGAGTGCCCCATCGTGTGGCATGAACTCGATGTCAACTGCCACCGCGTCACGCACCGCGCGGCCGATTTCATGGACGCGCCGCAACCTTTCTGCGGCTTTGAGCATGGCCCTGGGCAGCAAGAGCTGTGGCTCGTCGCTGCGTAGCAGCGCTTCGTAGCCGTAAACCGAGCCATTAGCGGCGGTGACGATAGGTTGGTACGCCATCCACAACGAGCGCAAAGCGCGATTGAGCCTGGCCTCGACGCCAGCGCGATCCCCGAGATAGAACGAGCCACTGCCAAACTCCTGCGCGCACTCCCGTTTCAAACGCGCTAGCCGTCCAACGTCGACCGCGCGCGCAACGACGACTCGCAAGCGTTCGATGGCCACCGGTTTGATCAGGTATTGAAAAGCGCCGTACTCGACCGCCAAGGTCGCGGTCTTGATGTCCGGGTTACCAGTGATCAATACGACCGGCAAATCCAAGTCCTGCTCGCGCACCGCGTGCAGGAGCTTGAGCCCGTTCATGCCGGGCATCATGATGTCGCTCACCACGACATCGAAGCGCTGCGCAGCGAGTAGCGTCAACGCGCTGACTCCGTCACTGGCAAGGCGAACGCTCACGCGCGGGCCTGTCAGAGCCCGTTGCAAGACCGTCAGCACCGTCTCGTCGTCGTCGACCAAGAGGATCGCCGACTCTTCCACTGCCTCACCCATTCAGTAACGATATCATGTTTGTGAAAAGCGCCCGGAAAGTTCGCCCGAGTCCAAATGGCAACCATTCGGCGGAAACCGTCGAGATCCAGCGCCAACGCGGGCCTCAAATCTGCATCATGTTTTCCGTATTGGGACGCCGCTCGGTTAAGCCAATACCGAGTCGAGCCGTTCCGAGGAGGTGGGAATCGAATCACGACTACGAGTGCGCCAAGCGCATACCCTCGACCTCCATGCGGATCGGGCGATTGCTGCGATCTGCGAGCAAGTCGATGCCCGGCATGCCAGCGTCAATCTGCTCTTCTGCGGGCCGGGTTACGATCTGGAGCGGCTCGGTCGCGCGATCGAGGCGAGCTTCCCCACACCCGTCATTGCGTGCACGACCGTAGGGCAATTCGGCTCGAGCGGCTTCCAAAATACTGGGATCACCGCGGTCAGCCTGAGCAGCGCCGAGCTGCATGTGAGCCCGTATCTGATCACACCCCTGGCCCAGTGCCAGGCGCGGGCGTCCGAAGCCGCGTTCAACGCCATGTCCGGCATGCTCGAGCGCGGCAGCGAGCGAGCGTTCGGCTTGGTACTGGTCGATGGCTTGTCGGGCGCGGAAGAGCGCCTCGCGGCGTCGCTGTATCAATCGCTGGGCACCATTCCTCTAATTGGTGGCTCGGCCGGTGACGAGCTGGGTACTCTAGGCACGCGCGTCTACCACGACGGCCGTTTCCTGCGCGACGCCGCGCTTTTCGCGCTATTCGAAACTACACTTCCTTTTACGACCTTCAAGGTTTCGCACGTCGTTCCTGGTAAACACAAGTTGGTCGTGACCATGGCCGATCCAGAGCACCGTGTAGTCCAGGAGTTCAACGGCGAGCCTGCCGCGGAAGCCTTTGCGGAGGCCTTGGGCATCGAACTGGAGGAGCTGACCGCTTCGGTCTTCGCTCGCAATCCATTGCTGTTTCTCAATGGCGGCGAGCACTATGTGCGTTCGATCAGGGGCGTGAACGACGACCATAGCCTCACGCTTTACTGTGCGCTGGAGGTCGGGCTCGTGCTCACCCTGGGCAACTGCGGCGATCCCGTCTCCGCACTCGAGCGCGCCTTCGCTGACGTCGAGCAAAAGATCGGCGCTCCGCAATTGATCCTCGGCTGCGATAGCTTACTCCGGCGGCGCGAACTCGAACACGACGGCACCGACCGAGCCGTGGCAGAGCTATTGGCCCGCCACCACGCCGTCGGCTTCAGCGGCTACGGCGAGCAGTACAACGCCATGTACGTCAACCAAACCCTCAGCGCGGTGGCGCTTTCGGCCGAATGAGCGAGTTCTTCGACGAACTGTCACTGCCCGAACTGACGCTGCGCGTCGACGCGCTGGAGCGCAAATTGCGCGCCAAGGAAAAGACCATTCGTGTGCTGATCCAGCGCGTCGAAACGAGCTCGACCGAGGGGCATTCGGCATTTTGGGTGCTCGAGCAAAATATCGCGCTCGAAAAAATGGTGGCCAAGCGCACCGCGGAGATCAACGCGCAAAACGAGAAGCTCGGCCAAACGCTGGCCCAGCTTCGAGGCACGCAAGCCAAGTTGATTCAGGCACAAAAGCTGGAAGCCATCGGCCAATTGGCTGCCGGCATCGCGCATGAAGTCAATACCCCCACGCAGTACGTTTCAGACAACACCACGTTCGCGCAGAAGGGCGTAGCGGGGCTCATCACGGTCTTGCAGGCCGCAATGGCGGTCGTTCAGGCCGCAAGAGAAGGCACCATCGACTCCGAGTTGATCGCAGCTGCAGATGCCGCGGTGAGCAAGGCGAAGCTTCCATATCTCGTCAAACAATTGCCGCGCGCGTTGGAGCAGTCACGGGAGGGGCTCGGACGCATTGCCAGCATCGTGCAAGCCATGAAGGAGTTTTCGCATCCGAGCGGGTCCGAAAAGAAGCCTGTCAATTTGCGAGAAGCCATCGAAACCACGATCGCTGTGGCGCGCAACGAGTGGAAGTACGTTGCCGAGGTCGAACTCGAGATGGCCGCCGATATGCCACTCGTGCCCGTGTTGCGCAACGAGTTCAACCAAGTGATTCTGAATTTGATCGTCAACGCGGCGCATGCCATCGGCGAGTCGACCGCGGGCGGCTCGCAAGGCAAGGGCAAGATCAGTATCGTAGGCCAAATGCTGGGCGACCACGTCGAGATCCGCATCAGCGACACGGGCGCGGGCATTCCGGAGAGCGTGCGTGCCAAGGTGTTCGAGCCATTCTTCACGACCAAGGAGGTAGGCAAGGGCACCGGTCAGGGCTTGGCCATCGCCTACTCGGTGATCGTCGACAAGCACCAAGGGTCGATCGCGTTCGAGACCGAGGTCGATCGCGGAACCACGTTCGTGCTTTGCCTGCCGCTGGTCGTATCGGCGGCGGGCGCACAAGCCGAGGCGACATCATGAGGGTGCTATTCGTCGATGACGAGCCGCGGGTGTTGGAGGCGATCGAACGCACGTTGTTTCAGCTCGACCTGGATTGGGAGGTCAGCTTCGCCGAGGGCGGGTCAGCGGCCCTGGCGGAGCTCGAGAAAGCGCACTTCGACGTGGTAGTCTCCGACATGCGAATGCCGGGCATGGATGGAGCAGCTCTGCTCGGCGAAGTCTGCGCGAAGTATCCACACGTGGCGCGCATCGTGTTGTCGGGGCAGACCGACGAATCCGCAGCATTTCGCGCAGTGAAAGTCGCGCATCAGTTCCTTGCCAAACCGTGCAGCTCCGAAACCTTACAACAGGTGATCGGACGCACCCAGGAACTGCGCAATTGGTTGAGCGAGGAGCGCTTGCAGGCAGTCGTGGGCCGTCTCGACCGCTTGCCCTCGACGCCACGACTGTTCATTGATTTGTCGCGCGCACTCGACGACGAAATGGCCTCGGCCGACACGGTGGCAGCGATCGTTCGTCAAGATCCGGCGATGAGCAGCAAGGTGCTGCAAATCGTCAATTCGTCGCTATTTTCCTCGGGCTCGGCGGTCAGTGACGTGCGAGCAGCCGTGCTCCGCCTGGGTATGAAGACGATCCGCAACTTGGCGTTGGGCATCGGTGCCTTCGACTCGCTCGGCAAGAGCACTGCTCAATCGAAGGTTGCGATCGAGGAGTTGCAAAAGCGCTCGCTCGCTGTCGCTCAGCTCTCCAGCCGTATCGCCCAAGGCAGAGAAGACACGGACGCGGCGTTCATGGCGGGCCTCGTGTGTGACGTGGGGCAGTTGATCTTGGCGAATGCGCCCAATACCGACGGGGTCGACAATTCTCGGGCCGACACGGTCACGCACGCCGAAGTCGGCGCGTTCTTGCTCGGCCTGTGGGGCTTGCCTTTCCGAATCGTGGAGGCAGTGGCCAACCACCACGCGCCGCTGCGAAATGCTCACGACCGCCTGGGTCTGCCCCAGATCGTGTGGCTGGCCTCCTGTTTGGTCCACGGCGAGGAGCCCAATCCAGACTACATGAAGCGTATCGGAGCTGACGAGCTGCTCCCCCAGTTCAAAGGAATGATTGCGTGACCAAAGCCAGCAATCGCCGCGTCTTGTGCGTCGACGATGAGACGCGCGTTCTCGAGGGCCTGGAGCGCACGCTCTTCGAGCATTTCGAAGTGACGACGGAGAGCAATCCGTTGCAAGCGGTGAAACTGCTCGAGACGGGGCCGGCGTTCGCCGTCGTGCTTTCGGACATGCGCATGCCCGAGCTGGACGGCGCGGGACTGTTGAAGCGAGCGAAAGAGATCTCTCCTCTCACCTCCCGTTTGCTGCTGACGGGCCATGCGGACTTGAACTCCGCCGTCGCGGCCGTGAATGACGGGCAAATCTTTCGCTTCCTGTGGAAGCCATGTCCGCCAGAGGCGCTAATTTCTGCGCTCGAACTCGGGGTGGAGCAGTATCGGCTGGTGACCGCCGAGCGCGAGCTGCTCGAGCGCACCGTCACCGGCTGTGTGCGTTTGCTGAGCGACGTTTTGTCGCTCGTGGCACCCGCTCTGTTCAGCCGTACGCAGCGAATCAAAGCGCTCGTCGCTCACATGACCAAGAAGTTCGCGCTCGAAGACACCTGGCGCTTCGAGGTCGCTGCACTATTCAGCATGATCGGCTGCGTCGGGCTGCCAGAAGCCACACTGGAACGCGCGCTGGCCAAACGACCCCTGGATCCAGCCGAGCAGAAGGCATTCGACGAACATCCGTTGATGGCCCACAAGTTGCTGTCCGAGATCCCGCGCTTCGAGGAAATTGCAGCGATGATCAAGCTGCAGGCTGGCGGCCACCATCGGCCGCCGAGCAATGACGTCGAACGCGGCGGAGCCATGCTGCGGGTCGCACTGCAGGTGGAGCGCGCGACCGCCGACGGCGCCACCGTGCCCAACGTGCTCGCTTCCCTGGAAAGGAAGTTCGGCCCCGTGGAGCAGCCATTTTTGAAAGCGTTGAGTGATTTTCGCAATGCCGAGGGTTCGAGCATCGTGCGCGCGCTCACGGTCTCGCAGATGACGGCTGAGATGATCTTGGAAGAAGACGTACGCACGACCAACGGAGTCGTAGTCGTGCCCAAGGGACGCGATCTATCGATGGTGCTCATCGAACGCTTATTCAAGTTTTCACGGGCGGGCACGCTCGTCGAGCCGATACGCGTGCGTGTGCCAGGCTGACGGGAGAATGTCTTCACGCGGCCGCAGAATCGCGGTCGAGTTGGCCGTGCTCGTCGGGCCAGTGATTGGCGCACGGCCAGCGCTCGCAGCTGGGCCTCGCCTGAAGCGCGATCACCCCGCGCCTGGCGGGCCCGGAATTTCCAGCTCGAATTTTTCGTCGACCGCATAACCTTCAACGTCGCGCACGGACCAAGTGCCATCGCCCACCAGTTCCAGCACGTGACGGTGGTATTTGAGCACGCCCGGGTGATGAGTCACGCTCACGAGCGTGATGCCGAGGGCT
>Ga0302321_100004998_pt1 | contig 11542 bp, 6 predicted proteins | sample Fen_T0_1_FD_202505 | JGI IMG/M metagenome (GOLD analysis project Ga0302321, IMG submission 202505) | Peat permafrost microbial communities from Stordalen Mire near Abisko, Sweden - Fen_T0_1 | ecosystem: Environmental > Terrestrial > Soil > Wetlands > Permafrost | place: Sweden: Abisko...
GTAGCGGAGAATCGGCTGTCAACTGGCCCGCCGCTTGCACGGCGCATTTATCTGCACGCCCCATTCATGCCCGCAAGCCGGGATGCCGCGCATTCCAACCCCAGCTTTCAGCTTTCTGTCGACGGCAGGCTTGCGCGCCTGCACCCGATCATTAAACTCGCGGCACTCGAGGACGCCGCCATCGGGATTTCACCGCAGCACGCCGCGGCAACGATCCATAGAAGAAAACAACATGACCATTCAATCGATTGTGGCGGTATGTGCAGCTCTGTGCGCGAGTGCGGTCCTTGTTTCCGCCGGCGCGCAAACACCGGCCGAGCGCCGCAACGCGCCGCTCACCGCGACGCGCCTGCTGCCGGGCGAAACCATCGTCATCGACGGGAAAATCGACGATCCCGCCTGGCAGCGCATTGCCCCGATGTCGGAATTTTATGAATACCGTCCACGCGATGCGGTGGCGGCGAAATATGCCACCGACGCGCGCATTGCCTACGACAAGCAGGCGTTGTATGTCGCCGTGACCGCGCATGACCCCGACCTCAGCCAGCTCGATGCGCCGCTGGTGCGCCGCGACCAGGTACAGGGATCGCAGGATTTGATCGTGCTGCAGATCGACCCGGTCGGCACCCGCAAGTTCGCGCAGATCTTCCGCGTCAACGCCGCGGGTGCAATCGGTGACGGCCTGTTCAACGAAGACAGCACCAATGAGGACTTCTCGCCCGATTTCGAATTCGAGGTGCGCACTTCCACTTTTTCCAATGCCACCGGCAGCGGCTGGATCGCGGAGTTTCGCATTCCGTTTTCGACTTTGCGCTATTCCGATCCGCCGTCGCCGACCTGGAGCATCCAGATCGTGCGCGGGTTGACGCGTGGCGAACAATATCGCTTCGCCAACGGCCGTATTCCGCGCGACGCCAATTGTTTCCTGTGCTATGCGCAAACGCTGGAGGGCATGCATGAGCTGCCGGCCGGCCGCGAATTCACGGTGACTCCGCAGATGACCCTGCGCCGCAGTACTGATCAATCCAGTGATAACACCGGCAATGGCCCGCGCCGCAATCGAAATGATTTTGTCGCGGGGCTGGACGTCAAGTTCCGGCCGCGTCCCGACATGGTGTTCGATGCCACCATCAATCCGGATTTTTCACAGGTGGAACTGGATACGCCGCAGCTCGCCACCAATGCGCAGTTCGCGCTGTTCTTTCCCGAGAAACGCCCGTTCTTCCTGGAGGGAGCGGACATTCTGTCTTCGCCCTTCGGCGGCGCGATCTACACGCGTTCGATCACCGACCCCGCCTGGGGCGCGCGCCTGACCGGACGCAATGAAGTGAGCGACTATGCGTTTCTCACCACGCGCGACGACGGCAAGGGATTTATCCTGCTGCCAGGGCCGCTGACCACGGACTTCGCGCGCCAGGAAACGAAATCGCAGGCAACGGTGGCGCGTTACCGCACCAACGCCGGGGACTGGTCGCTGGGCGGCCTCGTCACCGACCGCACCTATGAAAGCGCACCCGGGCAGGCGGCGGCGTACAACCGCGTGGCCGGCGTCGATTTCGTCTGGCGCCCGCTGTCGGAGATGCGCATTCGCGGCCAGGTGCTGGGCAGCTTCACGCACGATCCGCGCAATGTGCGCGACGTGCCCGACAACGACAGCGCCGCATTGCTCGATTACAACTGGCGCGATCCGCAATGGAATTTCGCCGGTGGCATCGAGCGTGTCGGCAAGGGCTTTCGCGCCGACGATGGTTTTTTCAGCCAGGCCGGCTACCTGAATGTGTACCAGGAAACCCAGCGCAAATTTATCGATGTCGGCCCCTTCAATGAGATCTCGCCGTACTTCAATGTCGGCCGCAAGATCGACGAGGAGGGACGGCTGCTCTATCAGCAATTCATACCGGGCATTTTCCTGGGGACCACCAAAAACACCGGTATCGGCTTCGAGGTGCGTTCGAATGTGAAAGTGCGCTTCCGCAATGAAGGCGAGCCGCTGAAGCGCGACCAGCTTTACATGAACGTCGATTCCTCGCCCGGCGCATGGCTTTCCCATTACTTCATCGAGGCGGCGGTCGGCGACCGCGCCGATGTGGGTGCGAACAAGATGCGCCGCGGCTACCTCGTCAGCGCCAATGCCAATTTTCGCGTATCCGATCGTCTCGAACTGGAACCACGCATCGATGAATCCATCATGGGCAGGCGCGTGCTGGCGCGCGGACCCGAACGGGCATTGCACGAGCGCGCCGTCCAGCTCACCGCCGTCTATCACTTCACTGCTCGCGACAACCTGCGCCTGATCGGGCAGTACAACAGCGTGAAGCGCGGCCTGGTCTACTACGACGAACCGGTCAGCGCGCACGAGAAAACGGAAACACTCTCGCTGGTATATGGACACCTGCGCGGGCTGGGAACAAACCTGTACTTGGGCGCCACCACATCGCGCAGCCTCGATTCCTCAACTGATTACAAACGCCGGCAAAGCGAAGTTTTCGTCAAGGTATCGTGGGCTTTTGATGTGGCGGCGCTGCTGCTGTAGCCGCATTGACCGGGCTCATAGCACAATATCGTTCAGCCAGAAAGCAAGAAGATGCCGATGCTCATAACTATTTGTCTTTTGTTGTCTTACTTGCTGCCAATGCCATCACCTCACGACATGGTGCCCTCACAATTCAGCTGAACACCTGCCCTATCGATCTACATCGCTTGCCTGGCGTTCATAGGCCCCCAAATCGCATTTGATGCCTGCCGGCCGCGGCATGCCGCGTTGATCTCGCGGCGGTGGTGCCAGGGCAGAGCAGTCGGCGGAATCCGCGGCACCGATGGCGGGGCTGCTGGTCTGCAAAGAGTAAGTCTGGGTGAGGCCGCCGTTGAATCCGAATTGCGAGAACATGGGATCGGCCACCAGATCAAAGGAGTTGCCGTTCGCGCATTGCGGATTGGGCCAGCCCAGGTTGGCGTGCATGCTGCCCTGCGCGCTATCCAGGAACTTGCATGCGTCGGTGGCGCTGCTGTCATACACAATGCTGTCCAGCAGGGCGATGCCATTGACTCGAAAGCCGTTGACCAGATCCGACTCGGCGAGCGAATAGCCATGCGCCGGCGTGAAATCGTTATTGAAGAACGTGCTGAATCGGATGAACGTCGCACTTTGGCCCGCCGGCAGCGGCGCGCTGGCCGTCGACGAAATGCTGGCGCCCTCCTTCGCACCGTTGGTGTGGAAAGTGGAGTTGACGACGGAAAGCTGTATCCCGCTTTTGTTAAACGAGCGACTCGCAATCGCCCCGCCTTCGCCGGACGGCGTTTGCGTGACGCCATCGATATGAACCGAGTTGGCGAAAAAAGTGCTTGAATCGACATTGACATGCACGCCGCCATTCAATGGCAATGCCTTGCCGAGCACGGTAACGCTGTTTGGCGTTTCGCTGCATATGGCGCCGCCGCATTGACTGGCGAAGTTGGTGGCGAATTCGGAATTGCGGATATTCAATTGCGCGATCGGCGCGCACGGAAACGGCGACGATCTCGCGACGCGCGGGCGAATGTAGATAGCCCCGCCGGAGTCGGTGGCGCGGTTGCTGATGAATACCGATTCCTGGATGGCCAGCGCACCAGTTTCGTGGTTCGGGATGCCATCGGCACAATCGCTGCGGTGGAATCCACCCAGCGTGCTGAAGATGGCGCCGCCTTGTTGCGCGCGGCCATTGACGAAATTCAATTCGGAAAAGGTCACCGAGCGCGAGAAGTGGGTGCTGTCGTCGGTCGCGCTGCCGACGATGAACATCGGGCCGAAAGTGGTCATCTGCGAACCGTCGAAGGTGATAAGCCGGTTCAAGCCGTTGATCGCGATCGATCCGGCTCGCGGCTTCAGCCCGGGGGGCAGGCCGCCGAAGTCGTCGGTAATATGGATCGGCTGCTTGAGGAATATGGTGGCCGGTCCGCCCGGTATGTTGAATTGGATGACGTTGCCAGAAGGATCGCCTGCCGCGCATGCGCCCAGCGCAGTGTTGGTCAAGGCCGATTGCACTGCCAGGAAAATGGTGCAGCTGTTGCCGAAATTGCTCGAGCCGTCGGTGCTGTTTACTTCGATCAACGCAACCGCCCTCGCTTGTGCGGCGATGAGCAGGCAGCACAGCAGCACGCTGCGCAGAAAAATGCCGATTCCTTTGTTCATATTCTTCTCCCAATTTGGTTTTGCTTTTGATCCGTGTATTGGGCGCAGTGCGCGGCGATGACGAACGCGCGGATATTTGCCCGCCGCCTTACGGAGCGGCTGATCAGGCACGGTCAAATTCGCAGTTTGAAAAAAACCTGATCGATTTACCCTCACGCCAGGAACACATTTGCACAGAGCGGCCCGTAGATTCCAGGTTTTCGCCAATGCGTTTGCGAGGCAGCGATCGGATGGGCCGAGAATAAGCGGGACGAACTTACGTTTGCCTTACGAATGGTTTGTGTTGCGGAGCCGTTTGCGTTGCGAAGCCTTAACCCCTGCTTCGCGATTCCGCCAGGAAGATGCAAAGTTTGAGGAGCAAGCCTTTTTTTGCGCGGCTGGCCGCGGCCAGCGCCAATGGGTCACTCATGGGCCGCTGCGTCCACGGGAACGACTATCCGGCAATCACAGATGCCACTTCAGCCGCGAAAGGCGCCTGGTCCAGAAAGCCGCGTAATAGCGCCCTGTCCCAGCCCGCCGGATAAGGTCCGCGATAAATGTCACAATGCGCGTTCCGCATTGCACAGCCATCGTATAAATCATGTTTACCAAGCTCTTCAAGAAAGACGAATTAGCCGACAAAACCGTGCCCGCAGCGGCGGTGAGCGCCTCCGCGCCGGTGCCCGATAAAAGCCCGTGGGAACAGCAGCTGCGCGCTGCCGCCGGCGACGACGAGGCGCTGCTGATCGTCGCCCGCACCGCTCCGTTCGTCGATATCAAACACGCGGCGGTACAGGCGCTTTCGACTGAAGAAGCGCTGAAACTGGCCGAACGCGAATTTCGCAATCACGACCGCCGGGTGCATCGCGAAGCCAAGCAGCGCTGGGAGGCCAAGGTCGCGGAGCGCGAAGCGCGCGCGCAGGCGGCCAAGCTCATCGATACCGCATCTGCGCTCTCGCAGGAAGCCAATATTCCGGCAAACCGCCTGGTGGAACTCGATCGCGCCTGGCGCGAACTGAGCCCGGCATTGCTGGAAGAGTCGCAGGTCGCGGCGTACAGCGGCATCTGGCATCGCCTGTCTTCGCTCACGCGCGAACGTGGTGACCAGCAACAATGGATCAAGCGCTGGATGGCCGAAGCCAATCGCGCGCTGACGCAGTTCGACAGCGTGTGCCTGCCGGTAATGCGCGGCGAAAAGGAGAAGGCCGAATTGACGGCGGCATGCGATGCGGTGGAAGCCTCGCTGGCCGCCTCGGTGGCCGCGGGCGACGTGGCCGCGACCAGCCCGATGATCATCAACCTGCAGGAAATGTTGCGCGTGGCGCTGCAGACCGCCGCCGACGCGGGTGTGCGGCTGGCGTTCCTGGAAAACCTGCCGGTCACTTCCGACGGCACGCAAGGCGCGGCGTGGCATGCGCTGCCGATCAGCGATGCGAGAGTCGCGGCAGCGCTCAATGCGCGCTTCGAACTATGGCAGCGCGAAGACACCGATGCGCGCCAGGCGCGCTCGGCCGAGCAGAAGAAACAGTCCAAGGAAAAAACCCAGGCCGTGCGCCAGGCAAAGCTGGAGGGCCTCGAAGCAATCCTGGTGCAGGCCGAAACCGCGCTGGCGGGCGGACACCTGGCTGAAGCCATCGAGCATCTGAAAAAAGTCGATGAGACCGCGCAATCCAGCCGCCCCGACCAGAAACTGCAGGCGCGCATCGAGGCCGTGCAGGGGGAAGTCGCGCGACTCAAAGGCTGGCAGCACTGGGGTGGCGGACGGGTGCGTGAAGACATTGTGGTCGAAGCGGAAACACTGGCCAAGGCCAGCTCGGCAGAGAAGCTGGCGGTAAAAGCACATGCCGACGCGATCGAAAACCTTCGCGAGCGCTGGAAAGAGCTCGACAAGCTCGGTGGCGCGACCAACAAAACGCTATGGCTGCGATTCGATGGCGCGCTGAAAACGGCTTACCTGCCGGTGGCAGCACACCTGGCCAAACTGAAAGCCGTGCGCCAGGAAAACCTGGAAGCGCGCAACAAGCTGATCGCCGGATTGAATGAAGTCCCGCTGGCCGTTATTGATAGTAGCGATGTTGAAAAAGGCTCTGCGGAAAAAAGCGACGGCGACAAAAAAACCGTGCCGGACTGGCGCGCCATCGCACGTACGCTGGAACAATTTCAAACCGAATGGCGCAAGCTGGGGCCGATAGAGCACACCGTTCCGCACAAGGCGCGGCCTGGACTCGAGGCGCGCCTCAAGACCGCGACCGACCGCCTCGATGCGCCGCTGAGCGAAACACGCCGTGTCGAACAATTGAAGCGCAGCAAATTGATCGAGCGCGCCAAGGTGCTGGCGGCCGACCCCAATGCACGCGATGTCATCTCCAAGGTGCGGGAGTTGCAGAACGAATGGCAGCAGCACGCCAAGTCGCTGCCGCTGCACCGGCACGACGAGAACAAGCTTTGGTCCGAATTCAAAACCGCGACCGATGCCGTGTTCAAGCAGCGCGATGCCGTGCATGCCGCGCGCGATTCCGAATTGAAATCGCATCAGGTCGCGCGCGAAGCGCTGATCGCCCGGCTCACCGCGCTCACGGCGGATTCGCCCACGGCGGAACTGAAGCGCACGCTCAACGATGTCGATCGCGAATGGCGCAACGCCGGAGAATCGCCGCGTGCCGTGGCCGCGAAACTGGATGGCAAGTTCAGGGAAGCGCGCGACCGGGCCCAGCAGTTTCTCGCCGGCAGTGCCAAGCGCGTGTGGTATGTCACCTGCGAGGCGCTGAATGCGAAGCTGGCCGTATGTGAAGAGATCGAGGCCGGCGCAAACGCGAGCGATCTGGAACCGCGTTGGCAGGGTATCGCCGCGTTGCCGGGTGTGTGGGAACAGGCGCTGCAGGCGCGATTCAAGGCGGCTGCAAATGGTGCAGTACCCCCTTCGGCGAAATCGGCCGAAACATTTGCCGGTGCCTTGCTGCAACTGGAGGCCGCCATGAATGTGGAATCGCCGGCGGCATTTCAGGCGGCGCGGCGCGACCTGAAATTGCGCGCGCTGAAGAACGCGATGGAAGCGCGCCAGACGGCGGGCACGTCTGCGACGGATATCGATCGCCGCCTGGCGGAGGTGTTTGCCATTGCTGCGCCGGATGCGGTGTCGCGCCAGCGTCTGGCCAGTATCATCGCCGCGCTGCGCGAAGGTACCCATCGCAGCACATAAGGCTCGTGTTCACACGTCAGATCGAGAAGTGCGGTGCGCGCAGGCATTAACGCGGCCGGCTTGTGCAAGACGCGGCCTGCGCTGCTGATGAAAGTTCCTGCGCCTGCGTCTTTCATCCATGACAGAAAAATCTGCCTGGTCACCGGTCGTGTGTGCACCCTTGTACCGGGCGGCACAAGTCGCCCTGCCGCCTCATCGGGGAAGGCAAACTCCAGCATTGGCGCGGCTCTCGCGGCATAAATGGCCTGAAATGCCCGCCATTGCTTGCTTTACGAATGAATATTTTGGCAACCGTGGCGAGGGAGGCAAAAAGGAAGACGACGGGAGAACGGCGAGTGGACGCACGCCTGGGTGATCAGAGCACGGAGTCACTCGTCTCGCCCGCGCAGCAGGCTTATGGAACGTCCCACTGAAATCCGGCAGGCGCATGCAGTCAGGGCATCGAGCGCAACCGCTTGTCCGCATCCACCAGCCAGCTGGCCATCGTCCGCAAGAACGTTTTTTCAAACCGCGAGCGGCAGGTTTCGGAGGCATTGTGCAAGGCCGAATCGGCCACGCGCAACACGACGCCATCGAGAATCGCCGAGCAGGTGGTATTGCGCGGCACGCGGCCTTCCAGCACATACGATATCTCGCCCATGCTCATGCCGCTGGTGACGAGATCGATGAGGCGTCCCTGCTTGGACACGCGCACCTGTCCGCTTAGCAGCACGAAGAAGCAGTCGCCCGGATCGCCTTCGCGGATCAGCACGTCGCCCTGCTGGATGCGCTTGAATTCGCCCACCTCCAGCACATACCAGAGGTCGGCATCGGAAAACAGGCGGAAGAACGGCGATTCACGCAGCAGGTGAAAGCGCTCGCTGGCACTGGCCAGGCTGATCTCCTGGCGGCTCTGGCCGGGCGCTGCAGGTGCGATGCTGGTAAGCGCGTCCAGGCACTCGCGCCAGGAGGCGAAGCGGGCCGACGGCATTTTTCCCATCATGCGTGCGATGACGGGATCGAGCGCCGGCGGAATGCTGGGACGGATTTCACTGGGCGCACGCGGCCGCGATTCGAATATCTGGTACATGAGCTGCTGCATATTGTCGCCATCGAAGGGCTTCTCGCCGGTCAGCAGCTCATAGAACACCACGCCCAGCGAAAACATGTCGCTGCGAAAATCGAGTGAATGCCCGAGCAGTTGCTCCGGCGACATGTAAAACGGCGTGCCGATGCCGGTCTCGACCTGGCCTTCGCGCGCCGCGATCAGCGTGGCCCCCAGGTCGCTGAGGCGCACATCATCATTTTCGGTAATCAGGATATTGGCCGGCTTGATGTCGCGGTGCACCAGGCCCAGGGCATTCATGTATTCCAGCGCCTTGCCGCATTTGAAGATGGTGTCCAGCACCGCTTCGTAGTCGAGCAGCGTGCCGCGCGAAGTGTGTTTCTCCATGGTGCCGCCGCTGACGAATTCCATCACCACGTAATGGTCGTCGCTGTCTTCGATGACATCGAAGATCCTGACGATGTGCGGATGATTGAGTTTGCCGAGCAGCGCCGCTTCGGTGCGCAACCCCAGGTTGCCCAGGTCGGCGGGATCGTAGTGATCCTCTATTTCGCCAGGTCGCTTTTCCGTTTTGCGCCCGACCACCTTGATCGCAACGTCGCGCCGATGAAACGGATCCTCGGCCAGATAAACCGTGCTGGTCGCGCCCGTGCCCAGCACGCGCAGCAAGGTGTACTTGCCCAGCTTGCGCGGCAGGATTTGCTCGTCGACCTCAATGGGCAGCACACTCGACATGGCATGGGGAGAGCGGGGGACAGGACTAGGTTAGCACGCAGCGCCAGGGCTAATTGTCAGGTCCTGTAACGCCGCTTGCCGCCCGTGACGGGCGGATCAGCCGATCCCCTGTGTTTTGACACGCAACCGCCCGACGATGCCGGTGGGAAAGTAGTACACCGACAGGACGAACAGTACACCCAGCCACAGCAGCCAGCGATCCGGGGAGAGCAGCGCGGCCAGCCAGGGCAGGCCGCTGGCGGCCTCGCTGCCCAGCCGCAACAGGTCCTGCAGATAGCTTTGGGCGATCACGAACAAGGCCGCGCCGATGGCCGCGCCATAAATCGTGCCCATGCCGCCGATCACCACGATCAGCAGCACGTCCATCATGATCTCAAACGACAGCGAGGTGTCGGGCCCGCTGTAGCGCAGCCACAGCGCCAGCATCACGCCCGCGAGTGTGGCGAACAGGGCCGACAGGACGCTGGAAATCGTGCGATACACGACCACGCGATAGCCGATGGCTTCGGCGCGGAATTCGTTTTCGCGAACGGCCTGCAGCACCCGGCCGAAGGGCGAATTGACGATGCGCAGCATGGCCAGCAACAGCCCCAGCGCAGCAAAGAACAGCAAGTAATAGCAGAACAGGCGGCCATCGATATTGACGCCGAGGAAGCGCTCGTCCAGGAATGCGTAGCCGCCGTTGAGGATATCCGGAACGCGGAAATTGAGCCCGTCATCGCCCCCCGTGACATCCGACAGCTGCGAGGCGAGGGTTTGAAACGCTGAGGCAACCGCGAGCGTGATCATGGCAAAAAATATCGCGCGCACGCGAAGGGAAAACAGACCAATGGCCAATGCCAATACGAACGACAACGTCAGTGCGCCGGCAACACCGGTGGCAATGGCTTCCCAGGTCGGGCCGTAACGCGTGCAGGCGATGGCAACGCCGTAGGCGCCAATGCCGAAGAACATGGTGTGCGCGAAGCTGACGATGCCCGTGTAACCCAGCAAAAGGTCGAAGCTCGCCACCAGTACGATGAAGACGAGGATTTTCGCCGCGACGCTGAGCGCCTTGACACCCGGGAATAGAAATGGCGCGAAGGCCAGCGCCAGCAGCAGCACGACCAGCATGGCGGCGAGCAGGCGGCTGCGCGGAAGATCGTGGGAGAGCAGTCGGTTCAGCATGGCCTTATCGACTGGTGACCGGATAGACGCCCTGCGGACGCCACAGCAGGACAGCGGCCATCAGTGCGATATTCGAAAACAGCGCGACTTTTGGCGCGAGGAAACCCGTGTAGTTAGCCATCAATCCCACCAGCAGCGCACCGATGAGCGCGCCACCGGTCGAGCCCAGCCCGCCAATGATGATGACGATGAAGATCAGCACGTTGACCTGTGCACCCATCTGCGGAAATACGTTCTGCTGGTACATGCCCCACATCACGCCGCCCAGCCCCGCCAGCGCGCTGCCGACCACGAACACGCCGACAAACAACCGGCGGATGCGATAGCCGAGCGCTTCGACCATCTCGCGATCCTGCACGCCGGCACGAATCAGCAGGCCGATCTTGGTGCGGCCCAGCGTCCATGCCAGCACGGCAAACACCAACATGCCGACCACCATCGCGACCAGGCGGAATTTTTCAATGGCCGCGTCGCCCAGCACGAGGGAACCGCGCATGCCCTCGGGCAACGGCAGCGGAATCTGCTGCGCGCCCCAGATCATCTTGATGAGCTCCTCGCCGATGATCATCCCGCCCATGGTGATCAGGATCTGCTTGAGGTGCTGGCCATATACAGGCCGCACAATGAATCGCTCGAACGCCAGCCCGATGGCGCCCGCAACGAGCATGGCCACCAGCATTGCCGGTATCACCGCCACCAGGTTGCGCAGCAGCGATTGCGATTGGGTCCAGTCGCCCATGCTGCCCAGCACGCTGGTGGCCACGAATGCACCGATCGCGATGAACACGCCATGGCCGAAATTGAGCACGTCCATGAGCCCAAACACCAGCGTGAGTCCGGAGGCAATAACAAAGATGATCATGCCCATCGCCAGGCCCGCCACGGTCAGGGTGAGCCAGGTCGAGCTGGAGCCAATCAGGGGCAAGGCCAGCAGCGCGAGCACTGGCACCAGTGCCAGCGGTTTCCAGTCGAATTCAAACCGTTTCATAGCGCCAGTCCCAGCAGGTCGCGCTGCAAAGCGTGGTCTTCGGCCAGTGCCTGCATGCTGCCGTTGTGCACGACCTTGCCGTTGTCCATCACCGCCACCGTATCCCCCAGGCGCCGCGCGAAATTGATGTTTTGTTCCACCAGCAGGATGGTTACGCCGCTGGCTTTCAATTCCGAAAACGCGTCGATCATGTTGTTGATGATGGCCGGCGCCAGCCCCTTGCTGGGCTCATCGATGATCAGCAGTTCGCGCGGCTCGACG
>Ga0302321_100004999_pt1 | contig 11542 bp, 12 predicted proteins | sample Fen_T0_1_FD_202505 | JGI IMG/M metagenome (GOLD analysis project Ga0302321, IMG submission 202505) | Peat permafrost microbial communities from Stordalen Mire near Abisko, Sweden - Fen_T0_1 | ecosystem: Environmental > Terrestrial > Soil > Wetlands > Permafrost | place: Sweden: Abisko...
AAGAATTCCTCGATTTGGAGTTTTCCGGGGTTTCCCAAGTGGAGCTGTTTGTTCTCGTGTGCCGCCATGGGCAAACCATGAGCCGGAACGGGACGGTAGAAGCCTTGGCCCTGGAAGTGGTTCGCAACTATAAAGCGCTGTTTTCCGACAAGGCTTCCAGTGACCCGGCGTCCGGGTCCTCCCCGTCGGCCGCGGTCCAAAACTGATCTACTTTTTTACTAGGGTTGCGATGCCACCTTGTCCGCTGACGGCGTCCTTCAACGCCGAGGCTTCCAGCGGACCAGCCCAAACTTCCCAAAGCCCCGGGGACAGGGGGCGGACGGATGTCGGGAGGCCCAGGGCCTTGGTCCAGCCCCCAACCCCTTCTTCGCTGCCCGTCAGCGTCCACTTCAGGAACCAGCCGTGTTCGGTGTCCTTAGGGGCAGCTCCGGGGGCCGGCGCCGCGGCGGCCGCCTTGGCCGGAACGGGGACGGAGGTCACCAAGGGCTTGGCAGTGGGCAGACCCAGGGGCTGGGTGACCGGAACTGCTGCGGCCGGGGCCGTGGGGGGGCGGGGGCCTGTTTTGTTGAGGATTTCGGAGGCGTCGGGGTATTTGACCGTGTCCGAAGGCGCTACCTGCAAGGCGGTGGTGTCCTGGGCGAAGGCCGAGGCCAGGCAGGCGGTCAGCAAGGTCAAAACGAACAGGGTCTTCATCATCACGGGCTCCTGGTTCGATTGTCGGCAATCCGGCTGACTTCTCAAAGGGGAGTTTTTGTCGTATCCTGGCCGGGCATGGTTTCAGCCCGCGCCTTTTCCCCCGGTCACGTGACCGGTTTTTTTTCCATCCATCCCCACGAAGATCCCCTGCGCCACGGGTCCACCGGTGCCGGGTTCAGCCTGACCAAAGGCACCGTCACCACCCTCAGGCCGTCGTCCCGGGACATCGTCCTGATGAACGGCGTTCCTCTGGAAGGGGCTCCCGTCTCCCGGGCGCTGCTGCGCCTGTTCCGGGAAACCACGGGGCGGTCCGAAGCCTGGACCGTGGAGCACGAAACCTCACTCCCCCTGGGTTGCGGGTTTGGAACCTCCGGGGCCGGAGCGCTTTCGCTGGCGTTGGCCCTGAACCAGCAGGCGGGGTCGCCCCTGGGCCGGCTGGAAGCGGCTTCGTTGGCCCACCGCGCCGAACTCGAGGTCGGCACCGGCCTGGGAACGGTGCTGGGCGAGACCTTCGGCGGGTTCGAAGTACGCACCGAGGCGGGGGCTCCGGGCACAGGAACGGTGGTGAACCTGCCTTTCCCCGAGGGATTCAAGGCCGCTTTTCTGGTCTATGGACCCTTGGCCACCCCGACCATCCTGGCCGACCAGTCGGTCAGCCGGGCCATCAGCCGGGAGGGGGAAAGTCTGCGCCAACGCCTCCTGGACGACCCAGGGATACCCCAGTTTCTCGCACTAAGCCGGGCCTTCGGGCGCCAGGCCGGGCTGGTCAATCCCCGGCTCCTGGCCCTTCAGGACGCGTTGGCCGCCCAGGGAACCGTCGCTCCCATGCTGATGTTCGGTGACGGCTTGTTCACCCTGACCGAAAGCCCTACCTTTGATACCGTGTTGGAATTGTTCCGGCGTCTGGCCCCCGGGGCCAGGGTCTTCGGATCCGATCTTGACCGCCAGGGAGGGAGAACCCTTGTCCGTGAACCATAACTCCGCCGATGGCAAACCCGTCATCGACATCCCCCCCAGCCATCCGCGCTACCAGTCGCTGATGAGCCGGGAAAAAATTGTCGAAGGCCTTCATACCAACGTGGTCACAGAATCGGGGCTCATTGCCCACGGTCGAGGGGAGTCTCTGGACTACTTTCTGGGAGAAGCCACGGCCCCGTTCGGCCGGGCCGCGGCCCGGGCGGCCGCGGCCCGGCTTCTGGTCAGCCGCCATCCGGTACTTTCGGTCAACGGCAACGCCGCCGCCCTGGTCCCCGAGGCTCTGGTGGAGTTGTCCGAGGTCACCGGCGCCCTCCTCGAAGTGAACCTGTTTTACCGCACCCCGGGACGGGAAGAAGCGGTGGAAGCCGCCCTCCGCCACGCCGGAGCCCGGGAGGTGCTGGGGGTGGGCGGTGACGCCAGCGCCACCATCGACGAGCTTCAGCACGCCCGGCGCATCGTCAGCCCCCGGGGCATCTTCATCGCCGACACGGTGTTCGTCCCCTTGGAAGACGGCGACCGCACCGAAGCCCTGGTCCGTCTGGGCAAGACTGTCATCACCGTCGACCTCAATCCCCTCAGCCGCACCGCCCGAAAGTCCCACATCACCGTTGTGGACAATATCCTGCGGGCTCTGCCGCTCATGGTGGCCGAGGCCAAGGCGCTCAAAGGAAAACCCGAGGCCGAACTGAAGGCCATCGCCGACGGCTGGAACAATTCCGCGGGCCTGGCCGAGGCGCTCCGGTTTATGGCTGGCCGGCTGACGGCCCTGGCCCAGGAGGTATGAAATGGTAGTTTCGACCCGTTTGACCCCGTTCCTGGACGCCTGGAAAGCAGGCAGGAAGCTGGTGGTGATCACCGCCTACGACGTGTGGCAAGCCCGGATGGTGGAAGTCGCCGGGGCCGATCTTCTGCTGGTAGGCGACAGCCTGGGGAACGTGGAGCAGGGTAGGGATTCCACTTCGGGGGTCACCCTCGATCAAATGGTCTACCATACCCGGATGGCGGCCCGGGGCCGGGAATCCATCCCCATCGTCGCCGATCTGCCCCTCCACAGTTACGACGACCCGGTCACCGCCGTGGAGTCGTCCAAACTGCTCATGGCCGCCGGGGCCGACGCGGTGAAGTTCGAAGGCAACCCCCCGGGGATCGCCGCCGCCATCCTAGGGGCGGGCATCCCGGTCATGGGCCACCTTGGGCTGCTACCCCAAACGGCAGCCGACTTCAAGGTGAAGGGCAAGGACGCCGACGACGCGGCCCAGATCCTGGCCGACGCCCGGGCCCTGACCGACGCGGGGTGTTTCAGCCTCGTTTTGGAGTGCATTCCCCGGGCCCTGGGGCTCGAGGTCACCCGCCACTGCGGAATCTCGACCATAGGTATCGGCGCCGGGTCCGACACTTCGGGCCAGGTGCTGGTCTTCCACGATCTTCTGGGCCTTTCCGAGGGCCGGAAGGCCAAGTTCGTCCCCACGGCCTACGCCAAGGCCGGCGAAGTGATCCGGGGATCCCTGGCCCAGTGGTCTGCCGACGTCCGGGCCGTGAAGTATCCTTCCGATGCCGAGAGCTACCATTAACCGGGTTGCTAACGAGGACGACATTCTTACCGAGCTGGAAGAGCGCCTAGCCACCGACTGGACGTTCTCGTCCGGGAGGGTGCTGGGATCGATGTGCTCGGTGCCCCACCCGGTGGCCGTCCGGGCGTTCCAGCGGGTGTTGGAGGCCAACATCGGCGACGAGGGCCTGGTCCCGGCCCTGGCCACCTTGGAGAGGGAGGCCGTGGCCACCTTCGCCGGATGGTGGGGGCGGCCGACGGCGTCGGGGCGCATCGTCAGCGGCGGTACCGAGGCCAACGTGATGGCCCTCTGGACCGCCAAGGTGCTGGGGGGCCCGGGGCGCACCGAGGTGGTCATCCCTGCCTCGGCCCACTACAGCTTCGACAAGGCCGCCTCGCTCATGGGCCTGAAACTGGTGAAAGCCCCCGTGGGCCCCGACGGCCGCCTCAGCCCCGCCGACGCCGAGGCCGCGATCACGGACCGCACCTGCGCGTTCGTGGGGGTGGCGGGGTCCACGGCCCTGGGAGCCGTGGACGACGTTTTCGCCTTGGCCGAAGTCGCCCGCCGGAGGAAGGTGTATTTCCACCTCGACGCCTCGTTCGGGGGGTATGTGATCCCCTTCCTGGGCGACGCCGGCTATCCCGTCCAGCCCTTCGGGTGGCCCGACGGGCTTTCTTCCTTGTCGGCCGACCCCCACAAAATGGGCCGGGGACCCGTTCCTTCGGGCATGGTCCTTTGGAAGGACGACGAGCTGGCCCGGATGTCGGCCGTGGAGGTGGGGTATCTTTCCGGGGGACGGTTGCGGCAGAATACCCTGGTGGGGACGAGGTCGGGCGCGTCGGTGGCGGCGGTTTGGGCGGTTCAGAAGGAACTGGGCCCTCCCGGGTACGCCCGGGTGGTGAAAACCGCCATGGACACCACAAGGTTCCTCACCGAAGCCCTGGGGGCGGTACCCGGGGCCGAGCCCGTGTTCGACCCGGCCCCCCTGAACGTAGTGGGGGTGCGGACCCCGGGCCGGGAAACCGGCGCCGTGGTGGCCGAACTTCGCCGCAGGGGTTGGGCGCTGAGCCAGTGGGACGGATTTTTCCGGGTCGTGGTCATGCCCCATGTCACTGCGTCCGTCCTCGAAGGTTTCCTGGGCGACCTGAAGGAGGTTTTGCGGTGAACGAGCATCCTTCGGCCGACATCGTCGGCTCCCTGGGGACCGAGTTGTCGGGAAAGACCATCGTTTTGGGGATCACCGGGTCAGTGGCCGCCGTGAGGTCTTCTGACTTGGCACGGCTGCTCATGCGTCACGGCGCCGACGTGAGGCCGGTTATGACCAAGGCTGCCACCGAACTCATCCATCCCAACCTGCTGGAATGGGCCACTGGTCACCGGCCCGTGGTCGAACTGACCGGCGGCATCGAGCACGTCGATCTGGTGGGGAACGTGCCCGTCCACGCCGACCTCCTGCTCATCGCCCCCGCCACGGCGAACACCGTGGGGAAGATGGCCGCCGGCATCGACGACAGCCCGGTCACCACGTTCTTCACCACGGCCTTCGGCGAGGGTATACCCGTCGTGCTGGTGCCAGCCATGCACCGGTCCATGTACGACCACCCCTTCGTGGTCGAAAACCTCGCCAAGCTGGAAAAAGCCGGGGTGGTGGTGCTCCTGCCCCGGCTCGAGGAAGGGAAGGCCAAGATCGCCACCGAACAGCAGGTGTACGAAGCGGTTCGGGATGCGCTGGCTCCCGGAGAACTCGCGGCCCTGAAGGGCAAACACGTCGTGGTGACCGCCGGGCGTACCGTGGAATACCTGGATCCCATCCGGGTGATTACGAACAACTCCACGGGGCGGATGGGACTGGCCCTGGCCGAAGCCGCCCGCCGGGCGGGGGCCCGGGTGACCGTGGTGGCCGGGAAGCTCTCGGTTCCGGTACCCCCGGGGCTCGAGGTGGTGATCACCGACACCGCTGCGGCCATGTTCGACGCCTGCCAGTCCCTGGTCACCGGGTCCCGGCCCGAGGTTTTCATCGCCGCCGCCGCTGTGGGTGACTGGACCCCGGTGAACCCCAGCGCCGTGAAACTTCCCACTAGCCAGGGGCGTCTGCTGGTCGAATTCACGGCCACCCCCAAAATCCTCGACCGGGTCAAGGAGTGGAGTCCATCGACCTTCGTCGTGGCGTTCCGGGCCCAGGCGGGGCTCGACGACCGGGAATTGGAAGCCGACGCCCGGGCGAGGCTAGCCCAGGCCGGGGCCGACCTCATCGCCGCCAACGACACCTCCCGGCCTGGCCAAGGGTTCGAATCCGAGACCAACGCCCTGGTATTGGTCGACTCTGCGGGGTCGGTGGAGTGCATCTCCCTGGGGACGAAGGCGGAAGTGGCACAGAAACTGCTTGCCAAAATCGCTCGAACGTTTTAAATCTATAAACGGGGATTGAATTATGAAAACCAACCGAGCCACCCGCTCCATAGACCGCAAGGCCGCCAGCCTTCCCACCATCCGTCGCCTTCCCGGTTACCTTCAGGTGGTCCGGCAGGCCGAACTGGACGGTATTCTGGTCATTTCCGGCACCACCATCGCCGAGGAACTCGAGCTTGAGCCTATCCAGGTCCGCAAGGATCTGGCCGTCACCGGCATCGTGGGCAAACCCCGGGTCGGCTACGTGGTGAAGGACTTGATCGCCGCCCTCGAACATTTCCTCAGGTGGGATCAGACCCACAACGCCGTCGTCCTCGGGGCCGGACATCTGGGAACGGCGCTGCTGGGCCACACCGAGTTCCGGAAGAACGGCTTGAACATCATCGCAGCCTTCGACAACGACCCGGCGAAAGTGGGGAAGAAATTCCACGGCGTCAAGGTCCTCGACACGGCGGAGTTGTTGGCCTACATCAAGGCCCAGAACGTCACCGTCGCCATCCTGACCCTGCCTGCCCACGTGGCCGAGGACCTTTGCAACAGGGTCATTGACGCGGGGGTCAAGTCGGTGTGGAACTTCACAGCATTGAAGCTCAAGGTCCCCGACGGCCGCACCGACGTGCTCATCCAGAAGGAAGACCTGTCTTCGGGCTACGCCGTCCTCTCGGTCCGGGCCTGATTTCCGCCGCATGGAAAAAGGCACCGTCGTCGAGTTCTCCGTCAAAGGAACACCCCGTCTGGCTGTGGTCGATACCTTGGAGGGCAAGTCCAGCCTCAAGGTGGTGGACACCTTCGGTAACAGCCTCACCGTCGCTCCCCGGGACATCGCGTTCCGGTCGAACGACTACAAACTGTCCGACAAGGCTCCTGTGCCTCCGTCTGCCTTGACCGGTTGGCGGGACCGGGCCGCCGCTTCCCGTCTCGAGGTCGATTTGGCCACGGTGTGGGAACTGTACTCCGGTTCATCCCAACCTCTGGACCTGGAAGCCTTGGCCGAATGCCTGTGGGATTCCCTGACCGGGGAGAGGGCCTACGCCCTGTTTTCGGTCCTGAGGGAAGACCGCCTGTTCTTCAAGGAGAAGGGCGGCAAGTACGAACCCCGGCCCCAGGTCCAGGTGGAGGAACTGCGCAAACAGCAGTCGGCCCTGGCCAACAAGGGGAAGGTGCAGGCCGAAATGACCGCCCGGCTCGAAGCACGGTTTGCCGACCCCCGGGCTCCCCTGGAGGCCGATGAGCTCAAGCGGCTTGAGTCGGTGAAGAAGTACGCCCTTTGGGGAGAAGAGGCCCCGGACAAGAACGCCGGCCTCGACCTTCTCAAGCTTCTGGGCCGGCCCCAGACCGAGGCCGGGGCATTCCAACTCCTGGTCGATGCCGGCCTGTGGCACCGGCACGAAAACCTCGATGTTCACCGGGCCGGCCTGGAAGCAGCCTTCGACCCCGGGTTGGAAGCGGCTGCCCAAGCCGCCCCTTCTACCCGCCATGACCCCTCGCACAGCGTCGATCTGACCGGGCTCGAAAGCGTCACCATCGACGACGACACCACCACCGAGGTCGATGACGCCCTGGCCGTCGAGACCCTGGCCGACGGACGACGGCGGTTTTGGGTCCACATCGCCGACCCGGGACGGTGGATCACCCCCGGCTCCCCCCTCGATCTGGAGGCCAGGAGGAGGGGGACAACGGTCTACCTTCCCACCGGAAGGTTCACCATGTTCCCTCCCTCCTTGGCCGAGGGGCCGTTCAGCCTCAACCCCGGGGCCGATTCTCCAGCCCTGAGTTTTGGATGCGTGCTGGCCGGAGACGGGGCCCTGGCCGAATTCACCGTGGTGCCCAGCACCATCCGGGTGGCCCGGCGGCTTAGCTACCACCAAGCCGAGGAATTGCTGACCTCGGGCCACCCCTTGGTGAAGGCCTTGGCCGACACCGCCGCCGCCCGGGAAGCGTGGCGCCGGGCCCAGGGCGCCGTAATGATCAACCTTCCGGAAACCGAAGTGAAGGTGGATCTGGCGGCGAACAAAGTGGAAATCGGCGTCTACACCGCCGACGCCGCCCGGGACTGGGTGGCCGAATTCATGATCCTCGCCGGCGAAGCCGCCGCCCGGTTCGCCTCGGAGCGTCAGGTTCCCGTCCTGTACCGGGTCCAGAAGGCGGGTGATCCTATCGACGTGGACCACCTTCCCGAAGGGCCCGTGAGGGAGTTCGCCAAGATCGTGTCGATGACCCGGTCGGGGATGTCGGCCGAACCGGGGCCCCACGCGGGCTTGGGGCTGTCCAGCTACATCCAGGCCACCAGCCCCATCAGACGCTACGGCGACCTGGTGGTTCACCGGCAGCTCAAGGCCGCCGCCGCCGAAGAGACCCCTCCCTACACCGCCGAAGACTTGGCCGTCCTGGCCGCCGAACTCGATCCGCTGAACGGTCAGGCGTCGAAAATGGAGAGGAGCGCCGACCGCTACTGGGTGACCGAGTACCTGGCCCGGCACAAGGGCAAGACCTGGCAGGTCCAGTTCCTGGGCTGGTTCCGGGAACCCGACCGGCTGGCCCAGGTGCTCGTCACCGACCTCGGCTACCGCGCCGTGATGAAATTGCCCAAGGACAAGGCCCTGGGCGAGGTGTTCACCGTCAAGGTCGGAGCCGCCGACCCCAGGAAGGAACTGCTCAACCTCGTGGAAGCTTGACGGTCATAGCTTGGCTTCGCAGCGGAAGCATTCCCGCCGGAAATTGGAGTTTTCGGTTCCGCATTGGGGGCACTTCACGATGCCCAGCCCGTTGGGGGTGGTGTCCGTCCGCCGGGGGGTGAGGGCCTGCCGGGGCCGGGGAGGAGGTTCCGGCGGTTCAGGCTCGGATTCGGGGGGCTCCGCGGCTTCCTGGGGATCCTGTTTCGTTTCGGGAACGGGGTCAGTCGAGGCGGGAGGGGGCGTGGTTACCGTGGTGGTCGAGACCCCGGGGGGAAGGGTGCCGACGTTCACCTGGATGGTGGCTCCCTCGCCCTGGTTCTGCTTCCGATTCCTGTCGGGCAGAGAGTCGAACCTCCGGATCAAAATGGAAAGTTCCCAGGCGACAACGACCAGGACGACCAGCACAGCGGCCAACAGCGGGGTTTCCATCCCTCCATTATAGAAGACCCACGGCCCCTTGGGGGAAGAAAAAGCGGCCCCAGTCCGACCTTGACGGGATCAGGGTCCAGGGAGGAGGATGGAGCATGACCAAAGATTTGCAGCAGATCCGTTCCAAAGATGCCTTCATCATCGACATGGACGGCGTGATCTACCACGGCAACCGGCTCCTGAAGGGGGCCGCCGAGTTCGTGGCCTGGCTCCGGTCCCACGACAAGAAATTCCTGTTCCTGACCAACGCCAGCGAGAGGTCCCCGGTGGAACTCTCCCAGAAACTGGCCAGGCTGGGGATCACTGTCGGCCCCGAGCACTTTTACACCAGCGCCCTGGCCACCGCCGCGTTCCTGGCCAGCCAGCGTCCCGGAGGCTCGGCCTTCGTCATCGGCGAACCCGGCCTGATCAACGCGCTCTACGCGGCCGGATACACCATGAACAACGTGAACCCCGACTACGTGGTGGTGGGCGACTCCCGGTCGTACAACCTCGAGACCCTGGAAAAGGCCGTCCAACTGGTCCTGGGCGGCGCCCGGCTCATCGGCACCAACCCCGACATGACCGGCCCCACCGAGGCCGGTCTGGTCCCGTCCACCGGGGCCCTCATCGCCCCCATCGAGCTTTCCACGGGGAACAAGGCGTACTTCGTGGGCAAACCCAACCCCCTGATGATGCGCAACGCCCTCAAGACCCTGGGGGCCACCAGGGAGAGGACGGCCATCATCGGCGACCGGATGGACACCGACATGATCGCCGGCATCGAAACCGAGATCGAAACCGTCCTCGTCCTTTCCGGCGTCACCAAGGCCGAAGACATCGACCGGTTCGCCTATTCGCCCAAGCACGTCCTCGAGGGAGTGTTTGAAATACCGGAGTGAGTGTGATCCCAGAGAAATCGAAACAAAAAAAGAAGTCCTCGGATTCGTTGTTCCGGCAGGGAAGGGTGGTGGCGGTGGCCGCGGCCTTGTCGGTTCTTCCTCTGTCTCCCCTGGGGGCCCTGGACCTGCCCGGACCGCCGACGGTGGTCGAGGTCAGCACCGGCCCAGGGGCGGAAGTCGTCCCCTGGCTCTGGAAGGCCGACCAGGAGACCGCAGCATACCAGCGGCTGGCAACCCAGGATCAGAATACCGCGGACAAAACGGCGGCTGGGTTGGCCTCGACCCAATGGGTGGTCGTGGGCACCGTCTCCCTGCTGGCCGCAGGCGCCGTCTACCTGAAAGGGTCGGCCACCAGGAAGTCATACCGAGAGGCTACGGGCGAGTCGGAGGTTCAAGGCCTCCATTTCCAGCTGGCCACCGAGAGCGTGACCCTTGTCCTCACCGCGGCCTTCGGCGCCGTCGCCCTGGGTTTGGGCTTGTTCCCCATGACCGGTGCCGGGAGCGCCCCATGAACCGGTGGACAGGGGGCGTCCTTGTCACGGTGGTGGTCTTGCTGGCCGGCTGCAACGTCTTCGGGGATTTCGACAACCCCAACGACCCTTGGGGGACGAAGTACGGCCAGTTTCCCACGGTGACCCTGGCCAACCGGACCATTGACCTCATCCGCTCTTCCTCCGGCACGGTGACGTTTCCGGTGTCCACGGCCTCCGTGGCCGAGGGAACCCCGGGCTCGGTGGACTGGTTCGCCGACGCCCCGGCCACCGTTCCCGGGTCGGCCCCCGCCGGCGTCACCGTGACCGTAGGCCCGGTCTCGGGACAGACTTCCACGGTGACCCTGACCGAAACCGCTCCGGCCACCCTGGGCCAATACCGTTTCCGGGTGCGTTTCGGGTCGGCGGTCTCGTTCCCCGGGACCCTGGGGGTGAGGTTGCTCCCGGTGGTTCCCGTATCCGGCGGCACCTTTTTCAATGGCTCCGCCAACATGACCGTGAGCAGCTTCCGTATAGGCCCGTACGACGTCACCAGGGCGCAGTTCGAAGTGATCATGGGCTTCGATCCCGTCACCTCTAACTCCATGGGTGATACGGACCCAGTACAAAATGTGAGCTGGTACCAGGCCATCGCGTTCTGCAACAAGCTCAGCCTGGCCGAAGGATTGACGCCGGTGTATTCGGTGTTCGGGGTGGATTTCAGCGGTCTGATTTCCTTCCCGCCCAACACCGGCAACGACGCCGGTTGGGATGCCGTGACCGCAGACTGGACCGCGAACGGCTACCGCCTGCCCACCGAAGCCGAATGGATGTGGGCGGCCATGGGAGGCCGCAGCGACGCCCGGTCGGGAGACTTCGACGGCATTGGTGTCAACAAGCTGGGATACACCAAGGGGTACTCGGGGAGCATCGAAGCCGGGGCGACCCAAACCTCCATCGACAACTTCGCGTGGACGGCAACTGGGGGCACGACCACCCACCCTGTGGGAGGAAAGTCGCAAAATGAGTTGGGACTGTTCGATATGAGCGGCAACGTGACTCAGTGGTGCTGGGATTGGTCAGATCCTCTGCCCGGGGCCGATAAAATCGACTACCATGGTGCTGTCAGTTCTGCATTGGAAAAACGGGTAGACCATGGTGGGGCCCCTGACACCGGCATTTCTTTCTTTGCCGTGAACGCTCGTGACCTCGACTTTCCTTATTTGAGTTTTGTGGACGTAGGCTTCCGGGTCGTCCGCCGGTAGCCGTTTCGGAGAATTTCCTTCCCCAAGAGTCGGCGTTGGGCCTTTTGGCAGGAACTTCGAGCCCTGAGGGCCGGAGATGACTTTCTCCGTACCGACGTTGGTTCTCCGAGCCTCGATTTCCTGGCTCGGAGCTGGGATGTTGAATCCCGGGAAAGGATTTTCTGCCAAAAAGGGTGGAAATCCTATCAA
>Ga0302321_100005000_pt1 | contig 11541 bp, 10 predicted proteins | sample Fen_T0_1_FD_202505 | JGI IMG/M metagenome (GOLD analysis project Ga0302321, IMG submission 202505) | Peat permafrost microbial communities from Stordalen Mire near Abisko, Sweden - Fen_T0_1 | ecosystem: Environmental > Terrestrial > Soil > Wetlands > Permafrost | place: Sweden: Abisko...
GCTGCGGCTGTGCGCGAGGTGGTCGCCACGGGCGAGACGCGCGACAGCGAGAACCGTGACCTCCGCGGCTTGTGGCTCGAGACCAGGCTCCGTCCGGTCAAGGACGCGCAGGGCGAAGTCGTGGCCGTCATCGGGATCTCCCGCGACGTCAGCGCGCGTCACGCCGTCCACGAGAGCGAGCGACGTTATCGCGCCACGGTCGAGCACGCCAACATCGGCATTGCCAATCTAGCGCTCGACGGCCGCTTTGTAGGCGTCAACGAGCGCCTGTGCGCAATCCTGGGGCGCGCCGCGGCAGATCTCCTGCACGTCAGCCTGCGGGACGTCTTGGCCCCCGATGAGCCCGGCGACTTCAATGCGCGTCTGCGCGAGCTGAGCGAAGGGCGGGGCGCGTCGTTCGCGCGCGAGGCGCGCTGTCTGCGTCGGGACGGTTCAGGCGTCTGGGTGCATGCCGCGCTTTCACTCATACGTGACGACGGCGACCAGCCCGCTGAGATCGTGGCCATTCTCGAGGACGTCTCGGCCCGGCGACTACTAGAGGAGCGCCTGCGCCAGGCCGAGAAGCTGGAAGCCATTGGGCAGCTGGCGGGCGGCGTGGCCCACGACTTCAACAATCAGCTGACCGCGATCATCGGCTACGCCGATCTGCTCTTGAGCAAGCTCAGTGAAGACAGTCTCAAGCGCTACGCCACCAACATTCTCGAGAGCGCCAAGCGCTCCGCTGACCTCACCCGCCAGCTGCTGGCCTTCGCGCGCAAGGGCCAGTTCCAGCGCGCGGCTGTCGACGTGCACGCGCTCCTGCGCGAGGTCGCGAACATCCTGGAGCGCAGCATCGACAAACGCATCCGCGTCGAGACCATTCTCAGGGACAGCGCACCGCTCGTGGTCGGCGACGCCAGCCTGCTCCAGAGCGCGCTGCTCAACCTCGCGCTCAATGCTCGCGACGCCATGCCCGACGGCGGCAGGCTCGGCCTCGAGACAGACACGGTCATGATCGGATCTGGCGCCCGGGGACCCTATCCGCCGGAGCTAGGGCCAGGGACGTACGTCGCCGTTGCCGTCTCGGACACGGGTTGCGGCATGAGCGAGTCGGTCATGGGCCGGCTATTCGAGCCGTTCTTCACGACCAAAGAACCAGGGAAAGGTACGGGGCTGGGCCTGGCGGCCGTCTTCGGAACGATCCAGCGCCACGGCGGCGCCATCACGGTCTCGAGTGCGCCGGGCCACGGGTCGTCCTTCCGAGTCTATCTGCCTGCCATACGGCCGGCCGCAGCCGAGGACGCCGCAGCCAGCGCTGAAACCAAGGCGCTGACAAGCGGCCGCGTGCTCCTGATCGACGACGAGCGGCTCGTGCGCGACCTGACATCGGAGATGCTCACGGCAGAAGGCTTTGTCGTCGAGACCAAGGACGACGGCCGCGCCGGTGTGGAGCACTACCAGCGCCACTGGCGCGACATCGACTTGGTGATCTTGGATCTGGTGATGCCGGAAATGCACGGCACCGAGGTCTTCGGCTGGCTGCGGCGCATCAACCCGACCGTGCGGGTGCTGCTGGCCTCGGGCTACACCTCGGATGGCGACGCACAGTCCCTGCTGGCCCGCGGCGCGATCGGGTTCATCCAGAAACCATTCGACCGTGCACTGCTGCTGCGTCGAGTGAACGAGGCGCTCACAGCCCCGCTGGCGGTGCCTCGGCCGTAGGCGACTCAGGCCTGTCCACGAGCGGACCCTTCGCGGCGGCTCCGCTATAATGCATATTCGGTCGTCGATCGCACGTCATGGCGTCGCCAGAACGTGACGTTTCCGGAGCCACTGATGCCGCACGACAGCGCGTTTCAGCCCGCGTGGAACTTCCTTGGATTACCGGACGAGCTCGCCTCGCCAAAGCGTGCGCGGGCCTGGATCCTGCCAATCCCCTACGAGGGCACCACATCGTACGGCGCTGGGACACGCGAGGGGCCGCAGGCGATCGTCGCTGCCTCGCGCCAGGTGGAGCTGTTCGACCGAGAGTTCGACTGCGAGCCAGCAATGGAGATCGGCGTGCACACCATGAGCCCGCTCGCGCTTCAGCACCGCTCGCCCGAGGCGATGATCCAGTCGATCGACAAGGCCGTAGCCAGCATTCTAACCGGCCGGCCAAAGCCCGAGACGCTAGTCGTGCTCGGCGGTGAGCACTCGATCTCCGCTGGCGTGGCGCGTGGCATGCGTCACGCTGGGATCAAGGATTTCGTCACCGTGCACGTCGACGCCCACGCGGACTTGCGCGACGAGTACGAGGGCTCGCCCTTCAGTCACGCCTGCGCCGCGCGGCGCATCGTCGAGGTTTCGCCGATCTTCCAGATTGGAATCCGCAATCTGTCCGAAGGCGAAGAGCGCTTTCGCGCCAAGTCCAAGCGCGTGCGCACGGTCTTCGCCGAACAGGCGCGAGACAGCCGCGCGTACCTCGATGAGCTGGCCGAGTTCGTCCGTGGCAGGGCGGTGTATCTCACAATCGATCTCGACGGTCTGGACCCGGCCGAGATGCCGGCCGTCGGCACGCCCGAGCCCGGCGGACTCTCCTGGACGGATCTCATCGAGATCGCGCGCGTCGTGTGCCGTGAGGCCAAGAGCCTGCCGGTCTTCGACGTCGTCGAGTTGGCTCCGATCCCGGCGCTCAAGGCGCCCGATTTTCTGGCGGCCAAGCTCGTGCACAAGATCATCGCGCTCGCGCTCCATCGCAAAGCGCGCCGCCGACCGTAGAACGTAGGGGCGCAGCGTGCTGCGCCCACGAATCTAGGGGCACGGCGCCGTGCCCCTGAAAGGAACGACCACGACGATGGCCAAGATCCAGCTGCCCAAGAAGTTCGTCAGCCAGTATCCCCACAAGTTCGCTCAGGGCAAGAAGAACTACCTGCGCGGCCGGCGTATCCTGCCAAAGCCAATCACGGGCAAAGAGCCGCTGCACGAGCTGATCGATTCCACCTTCCTGGCCTACAACGCGGCGCGACTGGCCGAGGGCGCGCGCCTCTTCACAGAGAGGATGCTCGCGAACGACAGCGTCACGGTCGGCATGAGCCTGGCAGGCGCCTTAACGCCGGCAGGCCTCGGCGCGTCCGCGGTGATCCCGCTGATCAAGGCCGGTTTTGTAGACTGGATCGTGGCCACTGGCGCGAACCTGTACCACGACATGCACCACGCCATGAACCTGCCGCTCTTCAAGGGCTCGCCCTTCTCGCGCGACATCGAGCTCAGGCGCTTCGGCGTGGTGCGCATCTACGACATCCTGCTCGACTACAACGACGTGCTCATGCGTACCGACGAGATCCTGCGCAGGATCATCATCCAACGCGAGTTCCAGAAGGAGATGGGCACGGCCGAGTTGCACTACTTGATGGGCAAGTACTGCGCCGAGTTCGAACGCCAGACAGGACTCAAGGACGCGTCGGTCCTGGCGGCGGCCTACCGCGCCGGTGTGCCATGCTTCTGCTCGTCGCCAGGCGACTCGACCATCGGCATGAACGTGGCCGGCGTGGAGTTGCGCGGCAACAAGCTGCGCATCAACCCGTCGATCGACGTCAACGAGTCGACCGCCATCGTGCTCGACGCCAAGCTGCGCAAGAGGAAGACCGGCGTGCTGCTGGTGGGCGGCGGATCGCCCAAGAACTTCATCCTGCAGACCGAGCCACAAATCCAGGAAGTCCTGCGCATCAAGGAGGCCGGCCACGACTACTTCTTGCAGTTCACCGATGCGCGGCCAGACACCGGCGGATTGTCCGGTGCCACACCGTCCGAGGCCGTGAGCTGGGGCAAGATCGATCCGAACCAGTTGCCGGACGCAGTCGTGTGCTACATCGACTCGACCGTCGGCCTGCCGCTACTCGCGCACTACGCGCTCTCGAAGCGCGGGCCACGCAAGCTGAAGCGCCTGTACGACAAGCGACCGGCGATCATGGCCAAGCTGACGACCGAGTACTTCAAGCACAACAAGGACGCCACGCCGATCAAGTAGACCGCAAACTCGGAGGCCAGCCGCGCATGCGCTTGTCCGCGTCCTGTTTTGCGGTCGCCGGGCTGGGGTACGCGCCGCCCTGGGTGGTCAACGCAGGCCTTGTCGTCGGCGCGAAGTCCACGCTCGTGATCGATACTGGGCCAACGGCGTTCGCTGCGGCGACGATCCACGGTTACGCCTGCGCTGTGCGTCCGGACAACGAGCTGCTCGTCGTCAACACCGAGCGGCACCTCGACCACATCGGCGGCAACTGCTTCTTTCACGATCGCGGCGTTCCGATCCTAGGCCATCCCGGCATCGTTCGCACGGACGAAGATCTGGCCTCCGATCTTGCCGAGATCAATGCGCTCGTCGCTGACCCGGTGCGGCGCGAGCGCGAGGAGACGCACATCGCCTACCAAGGAACACGCATCGTCAATCCGACGCGGCCGCTCCATCACGACACCCGGCTCGACCTCGGCGATCTGTCAGCCGAGGTCCTGCTGACACCCGGCCACACCCAGACCAACGCCAGCGTGTTCGTGCCAACCGAAGGCCTGCTCTTCAGCGGCGACTGCGTGGTGGCCGGCTACCTACCGAACCTCACGGCCGGCGGGCCCGACGACTGGCGTACGTGGCTGATCTCGCTCAGCCGCATCGAGTCTCTGACCGTGCGGCTGCTCGTCCCCGGGCATGGCCCGGTCTTGCGAGACGACCAAGTGCGCCGGGCGATCAGCGAGGTCCGACGGGTCCTCGACGAGGCGATCGCCTGCGGCCGCGCGCCCACGGGGTGACCGTAGGCGCGCAGCGCCGCTGCGCGGTTGGCAGCGCGAATGGCTTCCACGATATAGTCTTCGCCATGCCTTCGGCCAAGATCCGCGTGGGCGTCCTCGTCGGCGGCGCGTCGAACGAGCGGGACATCTCGCTCGCCTCTGGCCGCATGATCGCCGAGCAGCTCCCGCGCGACCGCTACGAAGTCGTGATGCTCGACACGCTCGCGCTCATGGCGCGCAATCCGCGGCTTTCGCCTGCACTGCGCGAGCGAGCGGCGGCACTGGTCGGCCACGGCGCGCGCTCCAAGCGACTGCCCGAAGGAGACGCGACACTGCCTGAGGATCTGCGCGCCCAGGTGCAGAAAGCCGCTAGTGCGGCGCCAGCCACCGACGCGCTCATGGTCACCGGTGGCGATCACGCCATCGATGTCGCCTTCTTGGCGCTGCACGGCCCGTACGGTGAGGACGGTACGATCCAGGGCTTGCTCGAGCTCATCGGCATCCCGTACGTCGGTTCAGGCGTGCTGGCTTCTGCCTTGGCCATGGACAAGGCCATGACCAAGAAGGTCCTCGCAGCCGAGGGCGTGGCGACGCCGCGCGGGCTGGTTGTGGATCGCGCGCGTTTTCATGCAGATCCGGCCGGCGAAACCCAGCGCGCCAGCGCGATCCTACCGGCGGTCGTCAAGCCTGTGCACGAGGGATCGAGCATCGGCATGACGCTCGTGCACAAGGCGGACGAGATGCGCGCGGCGCTTGCCGACGCCTTGGCCTGCGACGCGCGCGCGCTGGTCGAGGAGCGCGTCGTCGGCACTGAGCTGACGGTCGGCGTGCTCGGCAATCGGGAGCTCGCGGCACTGCCGGTGGTCGAGATCGTGTCCAAGCGCGAGTTCTTCGACTACCGCGCGAAGTACGATCCGACGCTCTCCGAAGAGATCTGCCCAGCGCGCGTCCCGGAGTCGGTGGCATCAGCCGCTCAGGAGGTGGCGCTGCGCGCGCACCGCGCCCTTGGCTGTCGCGGAGTCTCGCGCGTGGACATGATCCAGAGCGACGCAGGACTCGTCGTGCTGGAGGTCAACACGCTGCCTGGGATGACGATCAACAGTCTTCTTCCCAAGGCGGCCCGCGCGGCCGGCATCGCGTTCCCTGACCTGCTCGGCCGCCTCGTCCAGCTCGCCCTGGAGGAACAGGACTGAGCCATCGGTCGTCAGGGCCGACCGAGCGAAGGAGGTAGCGCGTGGTAAGCGCCCGGCAACTCCAGCGACTCGCAAAGCAGCACGCAACGCCGCTCTTTGTGGTGGATCACCGCGAGATCCGGCGCAACTATGCGCTCTTCAAGAAGCACTTGCCGCGCGTGCAGGCCTACTACGCGGTCAAGGCCAATCCGGACCCGGCCATCGTGCGCACGCTCTTCGACGCCGGCGCCAGCTTCGACGTGGCCTCGATGCCTGAGTTCATGATCGTGCACGAGAACATCAAAGACATGCCAGCCAGGAAACGCCAGGACTGGATCTGGGACAAGATCATCTACGCCAACCCGATCAAGGACGATCGCACCCTGGCAGCGCTGGACCCATACAAGCCGCTCGTCACCTACGACAATCAGAGCGAGATCGACAAGCTCGCGCGACACGCGCCGCACGCCGGGCTCATCCTGCGCGTGAACGTGCCCAACACAGGTTCGATGGTCGAGCTCTCCTCGAAGTTCGGCGCATCACCTGGCGAGGCCGTTGACCTGATCGAGGCCGCCTTCGACGCCGGGCTCGTGGTGGAAGGCCTTTCGTTCCACGTCGGCAGCCAGTGCACGAACTTCCAGAACTACGTCCAGGCGCTTGGCATCGCGGACGGTATCTTCAAAGAGGCGTGGGACCGCGGTCACGAGCAGGTGAAGATCCTCGACATCGGAGGCGGGTTCCCGGCGCCCTACGATCCGCATGTACGGCCGTTTGCCGAGCTGGCCAAGACGCTCAACGCCGAGTTCGAGCGCCTGTTCCCGCCGAAGATGGAGATCTTGGCTGAACCGGGTCGCTTCCTGGTCGCCACTGCGTGCACGCTCGTGGTTGAGATCATCGGCAAGGCCGTGCGTAGCGGCAAGCGCAGCTACTACGTCAACGACGGTGTCTACGGCACGTTTTCGGGTGTGCTCTTCGACCATTGCCAGTATCACCTCAAGGCGTTCAAGAAGGGCGCCTCCGAGATCTCGGCCGTGTTCGGTCCGACCTGCGACGCGCTCGATGTGATCTCGATGGCCGAAGACCTGCCGACCAGCCTCGACCTGGGCGATCTGCTCTACAGCGAAGACGTCGGCGCCTACACCATCGCCAGCGCCACGAACTTCAACGGCATGCCGCTGCCCAAGGTCGTCGCCATCAATCTCTAGGGACCTGGCCAAGACGGACCGACGAGCTCGATCCGGTTCCCCTCTGGGTCTGCGAGAACTGCCTCGTAGTAGCCGTCGCCAGTCACTCGCGGTCGAGCCAGGACGGCGGCACCCGCCGCCGCCAGACAATCGACAGCGGCGTCGAGCGCTTCGCGGCTATCGAGCCTGAACGCCACGTGCGCGTAGCCAAACGCCTCGGCCCCGGCCGGCGCTGTGGCCTGGTCCAGCGGCCGGCTCATCAGCTCCAGGCGGGCGCCGTCACTGAACGAGACGAAGTACGACCGAAAGCCGGTCCGCGCGTTCTCGTACAGAGGGCCAGACTCGCCCCCAAGCTGCGCAACATAGAACTCCCGCATCAGCTCCAGGTCCCGGACCCAGAGGCCGACATGCTCGACCCGCAACTGGCTCACGCGGTCGCTGTTTCCGGTCGTCACCACCGCTCACCCGGCTCCTCGCCGCTTGAGATCCTCTCCGTAGTGCTCTACCGCACACTCCGGGCAGAGGCCGTGACTGAAGCGCGCCGTCGAACGGCTGCCTATGTACGCCTCCAGTCGCACCCACGCACCGTCGTCTTCCCGCATCCTCTTGCAGAAGGAACAGATCGGGACGATGCCTTCAAGGATGCGCACCTCGGCTTCGAGAGCACGTGTCCGTTCAGCGGCCCGCTGGGCCAGCAGCGCGATCATGACCAGCACGATCATGCGGACTGCCGCATTTGTGAGTGCGATGCCCAGTGAGTACGGCAGCCCCCACAATAGGAAGAAGCTCAAACGCACGAGTGGAAGGCCAACCGCTAGCGCGACGCCCCAACGCCTGCTACTGAACCATGCGGAGAGCAGCACCGGAAACACGAAGAAGACCGGGAACTGCAGGAACGGTCCGGCCCACAGGTCGATCAGGAGCACGACACAAGATGAGGATAGCCAGTACAACGGCAAGAGTCGCGACCGCGCGCGCCCGGTCTCTTCCGTTGCCACTGAGCACCTCCTCCGCGATTTCGGTAGTGGTCGAAGGAGCGCGTCACAGACCGGCGGTCGCGCTCCAGCAAGCGCTTCTTCGTTGGGTCCCTTTGGGTTTGCCCACCGATTCGTCCTGCTGGCTACGATAGCAGAGAACGGTCAGGAGCACGGCGGAACTCGGATCAGGTGAGGCGTCGCACCGCCCAGACAGCGCCAGGTGGCGGGTGACTAGTGGTAGCGCCAATAGTAGTCGACGTGCTTTCGAAGGCCGTCGTATACGAGCGTGTAGCCGTCCTCGTTGTCGCTGCTGTGCCAGAAGAGGAGCTCGGAGGCGCCGTTTTCATCGTAGTCGCCTGCGTCCACGAGGGTGAGGTCGCGCCCCAAGTACTGCAGGGCTTCGCCTTCCTGGAGAACAAAGGCGTGGGTCGACCACGCCGGGTCAGGCGGCCCGTCGCAGTTGTTGCGGCGTGCATCCAAGCTCAGCAAAACGATCTTCCTGCCAGCGTGGTCCTGGTAGCTGCGGCCGAACATGAGGTCTTTCGCGCTGTACGCGAGCGGCACGCGCTTGTCCGGCGCAGCCGGGCAGACGCTGGCCGGGCCAGCGTGGCTCTTGAACTCCTCGAAGAGGCGCGCGCGCAGAGCATTGTCCGGGCCAAAAGTCTTCCAGCCGTCTGGCTCGCGAGTGTTGGGCCGTGACAGCACCACGAGTGGCCGCGTGCTAGGCACTCCGCACCAACCGCTGAAGCGGTCGCCCTCGTTCGCAACCGTCGGGACAGCCTGACCACGGAGCGTCTGCACTTGCAGCAGGCGATCGCGCGGGAAGGTCCACGCGAGCTCTGACTGGAAGCCGGGATCAATGGTCGCGACCGATCCAAGACTGCGGCCCTCAAGGGCTACTGTCCACGCGGTCCTTGCGAGAGGCACGCCCTGCCAGGTCTCCTGGCTGCTCAGCGCCACCCACCCTTCAGCGCGCTTCACGAACAGGGCCCGTACCGCCGTGGCCACGGCCTTGTTGCACTGTGGCTGCTCAAGGACGCCGAGAACCAGGGCATCGGCCTCAGCCAGCGGCGCGGCGCTGAGAACAGCGAGTACCGGCAGCAGAGCCATCATGGCGGCCTCCTCTCCGTCGTTCAGTCTACAGTTGGCCCGCAGCTCTTCTCCCTTAGCTTACACCCGTCCGAACGCGACGGGGATTCCGCCGCAGCTACGGAGTCAGCTTACCGAACGCATGCTCCGAGACGACGGCACAGGCGCGGCGCTGCCAGAGTGTGGCGCCGTCGATCGTTGTCACCGGCTGGTAACCCTCGCGCATGAAATGCGCCAGGCGCGGGAACCCGTCGATCGGATAGCCCCAGCGGCTCAGGCGCGCCTTGGCCGCATCGACGATGAAGTCCGGCTGGCTGCGCGCAAGGTCGGCCATCAGCCAGTCCCAGTGCTGCGGCCGCGCGAGCCGCGGATCAGCCGCGCCGCCAGAGATGTGACCCGTGAGGGTGCGGTCCACGAAGAGGAAACGGCTCGCCACCGGGAGGTTCGCCTCGTAGTAGAACTGCGGCGCATAGCCCCAGACGAAGACCGAGCCGTCCGGACGGCAGGCACGGCTGTGCATCTCTCGGGCCACAGCAGCGAAGACCGGCCGAGTCTCGGGATACACATCGGTCCGCCGGTAGAGCGCGAACGTCGAGGCCGTGAAGCCCAGCAGCATAACCAGAGACCAGGCGAGCACTAGCCATGTCGAACGAGGCCAGGGCCGCCTCGTGTGCGCTGCGAGCCACGGCGCAGCGCCGAGAGCCAAAGGCAGGTAGACCGGCACGAAGTAGTGAGGATAGAAGCGCATGCCCGGGATCACGCCCAGCAACGAGAGCACAAGGCCGCTCTTCACAAGCACGATGCGGTGGCTGTCGGTCTCAACCGCGCGCAGGCGGAGCATTCCGATCCAGAGGGGCGCTGTGACGACGACAAATGGAAGTAGCGACACCGCCGAGCGCTTCAGGCCCTCTGCAAGAGAAACGGTGGCTCCCAGGTAGTCAAGATTGTGGAGCAGATTCCAGTACAGGAAGTCCTGGCCGATGCCCTTGGACGCGAAGACGAGGTACGCGGCGAGCAGCGGGATCGCGAAACCAGCACCGAGGGCAAAGGTCGCCCTGAGCACGCGGCCACCGCGCGCGTCCCGGCCGGAACAGAACGCAGCCACTACGCCGACGGGCAGCCAGAGGCCTGCCTGGTACTTGGAGAGCGTGGCGATCCCAACAAGGCCACCGGCCAGAATCAGCCGCGATAAGGCGCTCAGGTCCGCCGGTCGGCGCAGAAGCACGAGCGCCCAGGCCAGCGGCAGCATCATCAGGATCTCGCAGTTCACGGCGAGCATGTCGTGGCCGATGAAGGCTGCGCCGTAGATGAGCCAGGCCACGCCGGCCAGAAGGCCGCGGCGGTCGTGATCGAAGAAGGCCGACAGCCCGAGCGCGGTCAAAGGCAGGATCGTGAGGTCTGTCAGCAACCGGACGCTCAGCATGGTCGGGCCGAGCAGCCACTGGGCCAGCGCATACCAGGCAAAGACGAGCGGTGGCTTGTGATCAGCGACGTCGGCGTAGAGCAGACGGCCGTGGAGCAGCTCGCGCGCCGCGGTCGCGTACGAGGCCTCGTCGAGGTCAACGATTCCGATCCCGAGAACCACGGCGCGCGTGGCCAGCGCGAGCACGAGGAAGAGGAGAAGGCGGAGCGGAAGAGAGGTGGCGGGGTGTCTCACTTCTTGTTCAGCAGACGACCCTCGCGAGTCACGGGGTCGAGTTCCCAGAGCTCGACATCATCAGGTACAAGGTGTTGGCAATGCTTCCAGTAGTACTCCGCAAGCGTGCCTTCCTTGCCAGGACTGCGCCGGACCACCAAGTCCCGCACGAAGTCCTCGACTTCCGTGCCAACTCGGGGATTATCGCTGTTCGCCACCTTCGTTGACCGAAAGGATACCCCAAGCCTGGCGGGCTACACTGGACTGCAGGGCTGGAACTCGGCTCGACTAGACGACGTCGGCCACTCTGAGTAGCTTCAAGGCCGAATGGCGCCGGATGGCCTCGAAGTCAACGTCGATCGCGAACAGCTCATGCCCACCTGCGATGGCGCAGGCCGCGATGAGACAGTCGATGCCAGAGACGTTCACGCCCTTGCTGGTGCAGACGTTCCTCAGGCGCGCGGCCTCGACGTGATCGTCCACCGCGGCGGGCACGATCGTGAACGCGCCCAGCAGCTTCGCCTGCAGCTCTCGAAACTGCTTCTCCGACGGCAGCCCGCTCAGCACTTCCTGCAGGACAATTCCCGGGAGACCGATCGGAATGTCGCTCGACATGAGACTCTCGAAGGCTGCCTGCAGTTGGCGCTCCTGTGGTCCAGGGCGCTTCCGTCGGAACACCCGGGAGAGAACTGACGTGTCCAGGAGGATCACCGCGCTCGGCGCTCCCGCTTGTAGTCGTACCG
>Ga0302321_100005003_pt1 | contig 11536 bp, 10 predicted proteins | sample Fen_T0_1_FD_202505 | JGI IMG/M metagenome (GOLD analysis project Ga0302321, IMG submission 202505) | Peat permafrost microbial communities from Stordalen Mire near Abisko, Sweden - Fen_T0_1 | ecosystem: Environmental > Terrestrial > Soil > Wetlands > Permafrost | place: Sweden: Abisko...
CGCTCTTGCCCGGCTTGCCGGCGCCGGGCTTGGGCGTGGCCGGCTTGGGGGCGGCGGCCGGTGCCTTCGGGGCAGGGACGGGCGTGGTCGGGGCGCCTGGGACTGGCACTGGTGCAGGTGCGACCGCGGGTGCAGGCTCCGGGGTCGGCTCCTTGCGGGGCAAGAAGTTCTCTGGCTTCTCCTGGCCCAGCCGGACCAGGTGGGCGCTGATCGGCTTCTGGGAGAGGTCGATGACCGGGGCGCTGCGGTGGATCAAGGCAGCGCCGATCAGGGTGGCGTGGATCAGCAGCGAGACCACCACCAGGGGCCAGTTCCGCTCGCGGGAGCCGGCCAGGGGGGAGAGCAGCGCTGTGGGGTGCGCTTCCACGCTACGGGGTCCCGGTTGCGTCCTGACCGTCGCGCCGGGCGTGGTCCGGGACGGGGCTGGTGATCATGCCGAGGTTGGTGATGCCGGCGCGCTGGACCGCTGCCATGACCTCGACCACGTAGCCGTAGGGGAGGGTGCGGTCGGCCATGAGGTAGAGCTCGCGGTCGCGGTTGGCGCGGGTGTTGGCGCGGAGCTTGGCCTCCAACTCGCCGAGCGGGACGCGGGCCGGGTCGGCGTCGGTGCCGAGCCAGATGCTCCGGTCGGCCTTCACGGAGAGGACGAGCTTCTGCTCGTCGGACTTGACCGCCTGGGCCTTGGCCTCGGGGAGCTTCACCTCGACGCCCTGCTGGATGAGCGGGGCGGTGACCATGAAGATGATGAGGAGGACCAGCATCACGTCGACCAGGGGCGTGACGTTGATCTCGGAGAGGGACTGGCGGCCCGAGCCGCCGGAGCTCATGGTCATGGGCTCGCCTCTGGGAGTGATGTCGGCGCGGCGCGGCTCATGAGAAGAAGTGGCGCTTCACGATGTTGAGGAAGTCGTTGGAGAAGTTGGTCATCTCGCTGTCGAGGACGCGGATCTTGGAGACGAAGAAGTTGTGGGCGACCACGGCGGGGATGGCCGCGGCCAGGCCGAAGGCGGTGGCGATGAGGGCCTCGCTGATGGGTTTGGAGACGGTGGCGAGGTTGGCATTGCCCATCTGGTTGATGTCGCTGAAGGCCCGCATGATTCCCCAGACCGTACCGAAGAGGCCGACGAATGGGGCGGCGCTGGCGGTGGTGCCGAGGAAGGGGACCGAGGCCTCCATGCGGGTGACCTCGGCGGCGGCGGCGCGCTTCAAGGCGCGTTCGACGTTCTCGATGCCGCCGAGCTGATCGCTCATGGCGTCGTCGCCCTCTTTCTTCTTCTGGGCGGTGACCTTGGAGAGCTCCACGTAGCCGGCGCGGAAGACGTGGCTGATGGGGCTGCTGGAGAGGGTGGCGGCGGCCTGGTAGATGGCGTCGAGCCGCTTGGACTGCCAGAAGGTCTCCAGGAAGCGGACGGACTGGTCCTGAGCGCGGCGGAGCTGGAGCCACTTCTTGAGGATGATGGCCCAGGAGACGACTGAGGCGAGGATGAGGATGACCAGGACGCCCATCACGACCGGGCCGGCGTGGGTGACGATCTCGACGTAGTCGATCTCGCCGCCCTGGCTGCCGCTGGGGGCCGTGTGGAGGAAGGCTTTCAGGGGAGAGGCCGCTGAGAGTTGAGAGAGGGTCATCGTCTCGCAAGGATTTGAAGGAACAAAGTTTTTAGCACGTCCGGGCGTGAGGAGTCACCGGGTTTCCAGGCCGGCCCCCTGCGGCCCCGGGAGGGGGTGCGACAGGTAAAACAGGGGAGGGGGCTGCTTTTCACCCAGTGAAGTCGGAGGCTGGTGGAGGTGTCGCACCTCCGAGGGTTGGGTGGGACGGAGGTGTGACGCCCGGGCCCGGTGCGTGCCGGGGCGTGACGGAAGGGACCATGTAACCCCTGGAGATCAGGGGGCGGGCCATGGCATATCCGTTGCGAGAGCGACGGTCTGGAAATGGCCCGAGCGGGCCCAACTGTGGTGTTCACTAGGAGGATGCGATGAAGCGTGTTGCGTGGTTGATGGCCGCTGCGGCGGTGGCGGGGTGCGGGACGAGCACGAACTCACCGCCCGGAAGCATGACTCTCTACTGGGCCTTCCAGGATGGCGCAGGCAACGGGTACGGGAACTACACTCCAGCGAACAGCGGCTGTGCTGCCGCAGGGATCGATCACGTCGCGATCGCTCTGAACAATGTCGATCAGGGCGACTTCCCCTGCGAGGACACTGCGACCGGGACGCCTGGTATTCAGTTCGCGCGACTCGCCCCCGGAACGTACACGGTCATCCTGGATGGCCTTCGTGGCGGGGACCTCATCTACTCCAGTTCCTATTCGCTCGTCGTCATCAGCAACGCGGACGTCTCTCAGGATGCGGTCTTGCAGGCAGTTTCGCCTGCGGCGCTGGATGTCTATTACTCACTCAACGGATCGTACTCGTGCAACACGAGCGCGGGAGTCGTGACGAGCATCTACTACGCGCTCTACGACGGCCCCACTCTCGTCGGCACCGATACAGTGCAGTGTGGTGCGAACAACAACGATCTTGTGTTTCCGAACCAGCCGCTCGGCCACACGTATTAGTTCAATTTTATCCAGGCGTTCAACGCCCACGGCGACCTGCTATGGCAGAGCTGCAATGCGCCTGTCGATCATGACGGCCCTCCGGTAGTGGTGGACCTGACGGCCCCGATCGCAACTTGCCGGTAGCGCGCTGGCGTAGATGATGGCGAAGGAGGGGCTCGGGCGTCCGAGCTCGCGCCCCTCCCTCTCGCGAAGCTATCGGTTGTAGACGGCCAGATGGAAATCGGAGTGAGACACTCCGGAGTCGAACCAGTCGTCATTCCATCCTGTGATTGGGTTTCCCTGGCTAACCGCTAGAACGAAACGTGGAGAGTAAAAGACAGGAACTCCGGCAAATCTGCTTGTCCATGGGGCAAGGTTTGCCCAGGAGCCGTTCCGGTATTCGGTTACACTGGCCGTGTAAGTTCTGATTGTGGCTCCATCTTCTGAGAAGACGACCACAGGGTTTCCGTCTGCTCCGAGGGCGATAGTTGCGGTGCCCGCGGATTGAGACGAGCTCGTGTTGAGCTCCGGGCTTATGGCGCCCCAAACTCCTGTCCACTTTTTGACAAACAGGTGCTGGACTCGGTTGGATACGCTTGTGTCTGAGGTCTGCTCATCGAAGGCGATAATGGGGGTTCCCGTGCTGTCCGTCACGAGAGATATTACCCCTGCCGTTTCGCCTGGGTCGTTTATGGTTGTCCCAAGCTGAGTCCATTGAGAGCCGTTCCACTGTTTTACAAATGCGTCGGGCCCTGCCGATCCAGGTGCAGCCTCGGTCCACGCGACGATCGGATTCCCGTTCCGATCCGCCCCCATCGTGACTTGTCGGACGGCGTTGGCTGGGGTTACGTTTAGGCTCGTACTCCCAAATAAAGAAGACCAGCCTTGGTTGTTCCAGCTCTTCACGAATAGGTTGGTGACGAGTGAGGAGACGCCCGTGCGAACCTGGACTGTCGTGGATTCGGTCCAGGCAATCACCGGAATTCCGTTGCGTAGCGCGAGGGCGGGATTGGCCCCGTGGCCTGAGGTATTGGAACTGACCCCTTGCGTTGCGGACAGCGCCGAGCCGTCTGGCGAAACCCAAGCGTTTCCGTCCCACTTGGCGACGAATACTTGGCTGAATGCGGAGTCCATCGTTTGCTCGGACCAGGCAACGAAAAGCCGGCCGGAGGAGTCTGTTACGAGAATAGGTTGCTGAGTCGAAGCTTGAATGCCAAGCGGCTCGCCCAGCCTGTCCCATTTGTTGCCATTCCATCTTTGGACGAGAACCGAAGTGCGTTGACCTGAGACGATGCATTGGGCGAGGATGGGTTCACCATTCGGGCCGAGTACGAGGGATGTGCCGTAGGATGCGGCTGTTCCAAAGTCGAGCGGATTGGGCCACGGACTCCACCACACCGGCATCGAGAAGCTCCAACTCGCACCCACCAGCGCATTCCCCGCCAGATCGGTAATCCCCGACCCCAGCGTCACGGTGATCGTATTCGGCGCCGTCGGCGGCGACGGCAGGGCGATGGTCAACGTCTTCCCATCCCCCGAAAGCGACAACGTCTTCACCAGCGCCAAACTCCCCGCCCCGCTGACGGACACCGCCGAGTCCAGAGGCAGCCGGATCGGCTCATCGAAGGTGACCTGGATCGGCGCCTTCACCCAGACGTTCCCATCCCCCGGCGCCGGCGTCTGGCTGACCACCTTGGGCGGCGTCCGATCCAGCGCGCTCGCCGCGAAGTCCGCCCCCGAGACATCCACTCCACTCAGCGTCACCGGCAGCGCCGCGGGATAGAACCCGAATCCACTGGCAGACGGCGTCAGGGTGTACTCCCCATCCACCAAACCCTCGAACCCGAACGCCCCGGTCCCATCCGTCACAGTGCTCGGGCTCCCCGGCCCGCTCAGCGTTATCGTCACCCCTGCCGCCACGGCGCCCGAGACCGTCCCCGCGATCCGATGCGTCGGCAACGTCGTCGCGGTCGCCACGAAGTCCTTCCCCCCGACGTCCGCCCCCTCCACGGTCACCGCCGTGCTCGGCGGCTGGAACACGTACCCTCCCAGCACCGGCGCCACGCTGAAGAGCCCATTCCCGACCGGACCGAAGCTGTACTTCCCCTGAGCGTCGGTGGTGGTGCTGGCGCTCTCCGCGCCGCTCAGCTTCACCGTGACCCCGGCCACCACCGCGCCCGAGATCGTCCCCGACACCTGATATCGCTTCGGGTTCAGCAGAGGGACGTCCGGGGTGCTGAACACGCTGCATCCACCCCCCAGCGCGACAGCCAGCAGACCAGCCACCAGCGACGACGAGCCTTTCATTTTCATTCCCCATTCTGGAAAGCGCGAACCCCACCCGCCCGATCGCCCGCGCTACGCGCAGACCTTTCGCGCACTGCGCAACCGACGTGGACGTGGACGACGGACCCTAGTCGTTAGCACTCTGCGTGCCAAGCGACCCGAAGGGCCGCTCCTCACCGGAAAGCGGCCCCAGCGCGCAAGATCGCGACACCTGGATCGATGGCGAAGGCGCAGCAACGCGTCCGCGGTGCGGACCCTGTCCGCCGCGTGGACGGTCGCCCTCTGTCCACCGCCGCGCAACTTGATCCCTCGCCGCCCGTCTCGCAGTAGACTGCCGCCGGGTCCGCGCTTCGTCGGGGCATCACCCGCTCGAACGGTCTCCGCGCAGGTGAGCGAACACGCTGTCCCGAGATCCAGGGACGGTCGCACGCGTCCAAGGCCGCGATCTCCGTGCGGATGGATCTTGGTTGATCCAAAAATTCCGGTTGCCGTCTAGGATTGGAGTCCAGGGGCCCGCGCGGGAGTCACCCGCCCGAGGAGAACGCATCCAGGTCGAAGGAGCGCTGGTCGAAGGAGCAGGGATGTCGCGGGAAGTACGTCAGTTCTGGAGACCGAGAGGGTTGAATCGGGGCGGCTCGGCGCGCCACGTCCGAGGGCTCGTACCCGGCGCGCGCCCGGCGTGCCTCGCCCTGGCCGCGCTCGCCCTCGCCGCCGGCTGCAAGAAGGACTCCGGCCCGGCGCACTCCGGCCCGGCGGTCATCACCGCGGCGGACGGCTCCGAGCAGATCCAGTTCCGGGACGAGGTCTTCGGCGATCCCGTCTTCGCCAGGTCGTCGCACCTCCAGTTCATCTGGCGCCTGCCCGGCGAGGAGAAGAAGACCGTCTGGACCATCAAGCTCGACGGGACCGATCTCCTGCGCGTCCTTCCACCCCAGGTGCTGCTCGGTGGCGACGCCGTCGACGTCTCCGAGGCGGTTCGCTCGCCGGACGGCCGCTACCTGGCTTGCAGCAGCGGTCCGCTCACCAACGAGGGCGTCCGCTTCCTGGTCGATCTCGAGAAGCGCACGGTCCGCACCATGATGAAGGCCGATGGCGCGCCGCAGTTCAACTGGACCCCCGACAGCAAGTCGGTGACCTTCTACGCCGACCTGAAGCTCTGGCAGCACGACGTGGAGACCGCCAAGACCTCCAAGCTGCCGATGATCTACTCGGCCGGCCTCTACCTGATCGAGCAGGGCCAGCAGTTCGCCGTGCTCCAGAATCGGCGCGTCGAGTACTACGATCGGGCAGGCAAGCTCCTGAAGAAGTTCCCGAACCCCTACGAGGTCGGCCAGTATCGAGCCGCCTCGGCCGACGGGAAGACCTTCTTCCTCGACCTGGCAGGTAAGTCGATCGTCTTCGACGCCGAGCACCCCGACCCGCCCATCTTCCGCGACGAGAAGTTCCGCTGGCCGGTCTTCTTCGGGTCGAGCGGCAAGACGCTCTACTACTTCGACGCCGACCTGATCGCCCTCGACATCGCCTCCGCCCACGAGACCAAGCTCGCCAAGCTCGGGCCCATCCTCCCGGAGGCTCCCACCTTCATCAACGCGCGCACCGGTCCCTGAACGGCGGCGGTCGAGCGGGAGTAGAATCGGCCCGTGTCCAGAATAGGCATCTTCGACTCGGGCGTGGGGGGACTCACCGTCCACCGTGCCATCCTCGAGACCGTCCCCGGTCTCGACACCGTCTACCTCGGCGACACTGCCCGTGTACCTTACGGCACCAAGTCGGCCTCGGTGGTGACCCAGTACTCGCTCCGGAACGCCCGCTTCCTCATCCAGCAGGAGATCGAGCTCCTGGTGGTCGCCTGCAACACCGCCTCCGCCGTGGCGCTGCCGGCGCTGCGGCGCGAGCTGCCCATCCCGGTCTTGGGCGTGGTCGAGCCGGGCGCGCTCGTGGCGGCCCGCGTCTCCGTCACCGGACGGATCGGCGTCATCGGAACCCAGGGCACCATCGCCAGCGGCGCCTACCAGGCCGCCATCCGCGCCGCCCGGCCCGACGCGGTGGTGACCGCCCAGCCGTGCGCGCTCTTCGTCCCGCTCGCCGAGGAGGGCTGGACCGATCCGGAGGACGAGGTCGTGCGCGGGATCGTCGCCCGCTACCTCCAGCCGCTGGCGGGCGCCGGCATCGACACCCTGGTGCTCGGCTGCACCCACTACCCGCTGCTCAAGGCCGCCATCGCCGCCCAGCTGCCCGGCGTGACGCTGGTGGACAGCGCCGACACCATCGCTGCGGAGGTGCGCCAGCGCTTCCCGCCATCGGGAGCGCAGGTAGGCTCACACCGGTTCTACCTCACCGACCTGCCGGAGCGTTTCCTGGGGGTGGCGAGCCGCTTCCTCGGCCGCGCCGTGACCGACATCCAACACATCGATCTCTGATCCGGTCCGCCGCGGTCCTGCGTGCAGCGGAAAGTCCTGCCTACTCGGACCGAGGGTCCCAGCGCACCGGCGGGCACAGGAACGGCCCTGCGGGGGGGTGGCGTTCGAGCGGCCGCCCGGCTGGAGCCGACTCTTCTTCAGCCCGATCCTTGATAGCCACCCGGGGAGCCGGTAGATTCGGGCCGTGAGCGATGCCCGAAAATCGATGGTCACAGGTTTCAACCACAACATCAAACACAAGGGAAAGCTCTACCACATCCAGACCGAGGACTCGGGTCTGGACAATCCGCACATCATCACCCACCTCTTCGTCGGCGGGAACATCCTCGCCAGCAAGAAGACGAGCTACGCCGACATCATCGCGGCCGACAACCTGACCCAGGTGGTCCGCGAGCTGATGGAGGAGCAGCACAAGGAGATGCTGCGGAACCTCATCAACGGCGTGTACGACGACATCGACGCGGCGTACAGCTCCCAGGCGCGGTCGTACCAGCCCGGCCAGCTTCAGCACGCCCCCAAGAACGTCCAGCTCAACCCGGGGACGCCCATGGCGCCGCCGCCGCCGCCGCCGGTCGTGGCCGGTCCGCGCAACCTCCCGCCGGAGGTGCTGGAGGCCCGCAACGCGCCGCCGCCGGTGCTCCACGCCGAGGGGGCGGAGACGCTCTTCGGTGAAGATCTGATCAGCGAGAAGAGCCTCGACGAGGTGATCCTGTCCTACCTCGCCGAGGACATGGGCGAGAAGAAATAGTCCGGCCGCCGCCGGGGCGCGCCACGCTGGCCCCAGGCCCCATGATCCAGGCTTTTCACGTCTTCAAGGAGTACCCCGGCGAAGGCGCCGCCCTCGCCGACGTGACCCTCCACGTCGAGAAGGCCGAGTTCGCCTTCCTCACTGGCCCCTCGGGCGCCGGCAAGTCGACGCTGCTCAAGCTGGTCTTCTGCGCCGAGCCGGCCAGCCACGGTCAGCTCCTGGTCTTCGGAAGGAACGTGGCCAAGATCCGGCCCAGCTCGGTGCCGTTCCTGCGCCGGAACATCGGCGTGGTCTTCCAGGACTTCAAGCTCCTCCCGGACCGGACCGTGGCCGAGAACGTGGCCTTCCCCCTGGAGGTCCGAGGCCTGCGCGCCGCCGAGGTCCGCCGCCGGGTCACCTCCACGCTCCGCTCGGTGGGGCTCGACCACAAGCTGACCAAGTTTCCGCTCTCGCTCTCTGGCGGTGAACAGCAGCGCGTGGCCATCGCCCGCGCCCTGGTGAACGACCCGGCCCTGCTCCTGGCCGACGAGCCGACCGGCAACCTCGACCCGGACCGGACCCTGGAGGTGATGGAGCTGCTCCAGGCGGCCAACGCCCGCGGCACCACGGTGCTGGTCGCCACCCACGACCGCGGCCTGCTGGAGCGCTACCAGAAGCGGGTCATCACCCTCGAGGCGGGCCGGGTGGTCTCGGACGGAGACTCGATCCGGCGCGCGGGGGCTTCGCCATGATTCGACCGGCCTACTTCGTCCGCAAGGCCTCGGAGGCCATGGCACGGGCCCCCTTCGTCACCCTGGTCGCCACCGGGACCATCTTCGCCGCGGCCTTCGTCACCGGTCTCTTCGCCGCCTGCCTGGGCGGCGTGGAACAGGTGGTGAACCGCTGGGGTGGCGAGGTGCAGATCTCGGTCTACCTGGCCCCCGGCGCGGACCTCTCCGCGGCCCAGGCCGCCGCGCGCGGGCTGGCTCCCGGCCATCCGGTGGAGGAGGTCGGCTCGGCCGCGGCCCTGGCGCGGCTGCGCGCCTCGCTGGGCGCTGAGGCGGCGGCGCTCGACGGCGTGCGCGACGACACTCTGCCGCCCTCCATCGAGGTGCGGGTCCGCGGGCTGGCGCCGGCCGAGGCGCACGCCCTGGCCGCGCGGCTCCGCAGCGTCCCGGGCGCGACCGACGTGGACGATGGCGGCGCCTGGCTGGAGCGGCTGGAGATCTTCCTGCGCCGGCTCCGGATCGGCGGCGTGGCGCTCCTGGCCGCGCTCTGCCTGGCCACCGCGGTGCTTATCGGCAACACCCTGGGGCTGGCCATCTACGCGCGGCGCGACGAGATCGAGATCATGCAGCTCGTCGGGGCCACGGATCGGTTCGTGGCCGCGCCGTTCCTCATCGAGGGGCTGCTGGAGGGGCTGGCCGGCGCCGGGCTCGCCGCCCTGGCGCTGCTGGGCGTCTGGGCCGCGCTGGGGCCGGTGCTCCGCAGCCATGTCGAGCTGGTCGCTCAGCTCGGCCGGAGCGACGTCCTCCCCGATCGGCTGCTGGCGATCCTGGTGGCCGGCGGCGGCGGACTCGGGCTGGTGGCGAGTCTGTTCAGCGTGGCCCGCTTCCTCCGTCGCGCTCCGGGTTGACGGTGTCGCCGGTCCTGCTCGCCACCGCGCTGATCTCCCTGATGGCAGCAGGGGCCGACCCCCGCGCGCGCCTGGAGGCGCTCAAGGCACAGAAGGCAGCCGAAGAGCGCGCGGTCCAGTTTCTCTCCCAGCGTGAAGGCTCCCTCCTGGACGCGCTGGCCGAGGCCGACGCCTCCCTGGTCGATGCGGAGAAGAAGGCGCGGGCCACCGAGCTGGAGCACGGCGCCGCCGCGGGGCGGCTGGAGGAGGCACGGCAGGCCGAGGGCGCGGCCCAGGTGCGGCTGGAGGCGCTCCGGAGCGAGCTGGTCCCGCGGCTGGCCGCCCGCGCCCGCGCCGGCCGCATCGGCGACCTGGCCATCCTGGTCTCGGCGCCGTCGCTCGACGAGCTGGTGAAGCGGCGGTATCTGCTGGCCCGGATCCAGTCGCACGATCTGGCCATGCTGGCCGCTGCGCGCACCGCCGCGGGGGAGCAGGAGCGGGCCCGCCGCGTTCGCCAGTCGGAGGCCCGGCGCCTGGCCGCGCTCGACGCCCGGGCGCAGGCCGATCGCGCCTCGGCCATCGCGCTGCGCGAGGAGCGGGTCACCCTGCTGGGCGCGATCCGCGACGCCCGCGCGCTCCACGAGCGGACCGCGGTGGAGCTGGCCGGCCAGGAGGAGAAGCTGGCCGAGTTCATCTCCGCGCTCCCTCCGTCCCGCGCCGGGTCGGTGCGGCACAGCGGGTTCGCCGCGCTCCGGGGAAAGCTCCCGCACCCGGCCGACGGGCCCACCGAGGTGGGCTTCGGCAAGGTGGTCAATCCGCGGTTCAACACCGTCACGGTCCAGAAGGGGATCGACGTCCGCGCGCCGCTCGGCGCCGCGGTCCGCGCCGTGGCGCCGGGAAGGGTCGTCCACGCCGGCTGGTTCAAGGGGTACGGAAATCTAGTGATCGTCGATCACGGCGACGGCTACCACACCCTGGTGGCTCATCTGCAGTCGATGAGCACCGCCATGGGCGAGGAGGTCGAGGCCGGCGCGCCGCTGGGGACGGTCGGGGAGACCGCCTCCCTGAAAGGCCCCTATCTCTACTTCGAGATCCGGGAGCACGGCCGTTCCGTGGATCCTGGCCAATGGCTCGCCCCCTGACGCACCGGTATACTCGCCCCATGTCGAAGTCGCCCCGCCTCCGCTTCCGCGTCCTCACCTTCGCGCTGGTCGCCGTCGCCTTCTTCGCCGGCCTGAGCATCGACCACGTCGCCCGCGCCGCGCGCCACGACCCGGGGCAGCGCTACAAGCCGCTCGACGTCTTCTCCGAGGTGCTGGCCTACATCGAGAACAACTACGTCGAGGAGGTGAAGGAGAAGGACCTGGTCTACGGCGCCGTGGACGGGATGCTCGCCAAGCTCGACCCGCACAGCATGTTCATGCGGCCGGACGTCTACAAGTCCATGAAGGACGAGACGTCGGGTGAATTCGACGGCCTGGGGCTGGAGCTGACGCAGAAGGACGACCAGCTCACGGTGGTTTCACCCATCGCGGACTCGCCCGGGGAGCGCGCCGGGATCCAGCCCAACGACCGGATCGTCGAGATCGACGGGGCGCCCACTCGCGAGATGCCCATCGCCGAGGCCATCCGGCGCATGAAGGGGGCGGCCGGCACCAAGGTGGTGCTGAAGATCATGCGCGAGGGGTTCACCGCCCCGCAGGCGCTCACCTTGATCCGGGACCGGATCCGGACCGTGAGCGTCGAGTCGCGCATCGTCGACAAGGACCGCGGGTACGTCTACGTCAAGGTGAAGAGCTTCCAGGACCGGACCGACCGCTTCCTCAAGAAGGCGCTCGACGACGCCCGCGGCGGGCTCCAAGGCGAGATCCGGGGGCTGGTGCTCGACCTCCGCAACGATCCGGGCGGGCTGCTCGACCAGGCGGTCCGGGTGGCGGACCGGTTCCTA
>Ga0302321_100005004_pt1 | contig 11535 bp, 13 predicted proteins | sample Fen_T0_1_FD_202505 | JGI IMG/M metagenome (GOLD analysis project Ga0302321, IMG submission 202505) | Peat permafrost microbial communities from Stordalen Mire near Abisko, Sweden - Fen_T0_1 | ecosystem: Environmental > Terrestrial > Soil > Wetlands > Permafrost | place: Sweden: Abisko...
GTCCTATGGCATCGCCCTCCTCGCGCAGCGCGCCAAGCTCGTGCTGCGATTGCCCGCGGCGCGATTGCCCGACGCATTGCGCCTGCAGGACGCCGCTTTCGACGTCGGCGGCAGCGCACTGCGGGTCGGCAAAGGCAATGCGCGAACGCTGCGACCCAGCGCGACGCTGTCCGCTCACCGGGTGGCCACCGATACTGGCGACGACGCCGCGTTCGAAGCCGATGTCGCACGGTCGTTGCAGCGGATGGGCATCGACTGCGGTTTCATTTCGGGCCGACGCCGCCAGGGGACCGCGGGCGGACGCGAAATCGCCGGGTTCGCGCTGACGCTGCATGGCCTGGGCACGGCCGACTCGTTGCGCATCCAATGCGAGGGCCTGGGTGGGGACCGCCGGCTGGGCTGGGGAATTTTCGTTCCGGCGAAGGCAATCGCCGGAATACGGGAATGAATCGTGGCCGCGGGACACCCGGGGCCGGACACTTGAATAACACGGAGGCTTGCGATGGGATACACGGTCAATGGCGTCGAACTTGCGACAGACGGCGACGGCTACCTGCTCGAACCCGACTACCGGGATGAGGTGGCCGCGGCAATCGCCGCGGCCGACGGCATTGTCCTGACCGACGCGCATTGGGAAGTCATCCGGTTCCTGCGCGCCGAGTACCAGGAGCACGGCCATTCGCCGAACTTCCGCAACATGCTGAAAGGCTTCCAGGCGCTGCGGCCGGACGCCGACAGCAAGTTCCTGTACGACCTGTTCCCGGTCGGTCCGGCCAAGCAGGGGGCCAAGGTCGCCGGACTGCCCCAACCTTTCGGCAAGGGCGGATACTGATGGGCTCGCCAGCGCGCGGCAGGCAATCGCGCCAGCGGCAGGAGACCGACGATGACCGATGACACCCTCCCCGTCCCCGCCGTTACCCTGGACATGTGCGGCACGAGCTGCCCCGCGCCGCTGCTCGGCGCCAAGAAGATCGTCGACGACCTGCGTCCCGGCGAAGTGATGCTGCTGCTTTCGGATTGCCCCGGCACGCAGGACGACCTGTTCGCATGGAGCAAATACACCGACAACAAGATCGCACGCACCGAGCGCCGGGCCGACGGCAGCAGCGCCTATTACATCCGGCGAGGGCGCACGCAGCACCTTGCGCCCAACGCCGTGCTCGACCTTCGCGGCGTCGTGTGTCCCGGCCCGGTGGTGGAGGCGAAGAAGCTGCTTGGCAGCATGCGCGCAGGCGAAACGCTGAAGCTCGTCAGCAATTGCCCGGGCGTCGCCGACGATGTCGCCGACTGGGTCAAGGCCACCGGCTACCGGTTGCTCGAGACGGACGAGGTCGGGCCGGGCGAGTTCGAGTTCTACATCGGCAAGGCCTGATGCGGATCAAGAGTCACTGGTTCAAGGAAGGCAAGCCGAAATCCGCTGCAGAGATCGCGGATGCGGCGGCGTTCATCGTCTGGCGCATCGCGCAGAATTCGCTGAAGACGATGCGCGCCGCGCGCTTCGACCTTCCGCCGGGTCCACGCTATTTCGCGTTCATGGCGGAATTCCTGGCGTTCCTTGCGCTTGGTGCGGACCGGTTCGCGCACCGCCGTGGCGACGAGCCATGGCGCGTCGCCTTCACCAATGCGCTTGCCAATCGCGTGGGAGGAATCCTCGCCGAAAACGAGTCCGATCTCCTCGGCGCCGAGTCCGCCGAGGGCGTCAAGGGCCGGTTCATCGCCATCGTCAACGAATGTGCCAAGGAAAGCGAGCCGTTCGAATGGACCGCGGAAGGCCCGGATTACGCGTTCCTGTGCTTCCTTGGCCATCGTGTCGCCGACATCATGACCGACCAGGACCGGACGTGGGCCATCTCGCAGGTCATCGAGGTCGAGGCACCCGAGGCCGCGGCCAACCTGCACCGCGGCATGGCCGGTCTCCTCGACCAGACGCCACGCCGGCGGGAGCGCGGCGCGCGAGCCACCGGTGAATGAGGTGATGCAGGTCGCCCGGCAGCGCGACCCGGCCCATCGCCCGGACGATCCGTTCGACCTGCGGAATGAGCGCGCCTATCGGGCGTGGCGTGCCGGGAAGCTCGCACGCTATCCCGCCAGCCTGTCCGACCTCGTCGTGGAAGTACGCGACCCGCGCGCGCTGACCCGCCCGGAACGGCAAGCGCTCGCCGACCGCTGCGCCCGCTCGAATATGGTGATCTACGTCAGCCCCCACACCGAGCCCGACAAGGACCTGCCGCGGCTCCTCGCGCGCCAGTTCGGCGTCACCCGCCTCGACCACAACTGGCTCGCCGACGACGACGGAATCAGCAGCGTGACGGTCAGCGGCGATGCCGGCCGCGGCGATTACATACCGTACACGAACCGTGCGATCCGCTGGCACACCGACGGCTACTACAACCCGCCGGACCGGCGCATCCGCGCAATGATCCTGCACTGCGTGAGCCACGCTGCCACCGGCGGCGAGAACAGGCTGCTCGATCACGAGATCGCTTACCTGCAGCTGCGCGACGCCGATCCGGCCCTTGTTGCCGCGCTCATGCAGCCTGACGCGATGACCATACCCGCGCGCACCGACGAAGCCGGCGTCGTTCGCGCCGCCGAGACCGGGCCGGTGTTTTCGGTGGACCCCGACAGCGGTGCGCTGCACATGCGCTACACCGCGCGCACCCGCAGCATCGAGTGGAAGGACGAACCGGCGGTGCGCGACGCCGCCGCCTGCCTCGAGCGCATCCTCGCCGGGCCGTCATCCTGCATCCACCGCGTGACGCTGCAGCCGGGCATGGGCCTGCTTTGCAACAACGTGCTGCACGATCGGTCCGCCTTCAGCGACGATCCTGCCCGGCCGCGCCTCATCTACCGCGCGCGGTACTACGACCGCATCCAGGCCGACACGGGATGACGCAATGGCTGACGCTTTCGCGGGCGGCGCGGCTGATCGGCGTGCCGCGCGGCGAGCTGCAGCGCGAGATCCGCGACGGCCGGCTGGCGGCGAATGACGGGATGGTTTCCACCACCGGGCTGCTTTCGCTCTACCCGCAATTGAATCTGGAGGAATCCGGTGCGTTCGAGCGCGTGGCGCGGCTGAAGGAGGAAGCGTTCGGGCGGCGGGTGTTCGAACGCACGCTCCCGGGCCGCGAGGTGCTGGCGCAGCGGCTGTTCGCGCAGAGCCAGGAACTTTCGGACACGCGCCGGCACCTGTCGCGCTACCATGAACTGGTGGTCGCGATGCGGCAGCGCATCGACGACACCGCGGATGGCGCGCCCGAAACCGCGCTGCGCGAGTTGCGTATCTTTCTCGAAAACGGGCTCGCCGACGTGCTCGCCACCGAAACCGCCGACCCAATCGCCATCATGGATGACATGCTCAAAATTGTGTCCGCCCACGTCGCCGTCAGGCCCAGCGGGCGCGAGTTCTTCGTCGAGGGACGCGACACGTTGCTGCAGGCCGGGCTCAAGGCAGGGCTCAGTTTCAATTACGGTTGCGGCAACGGCACTTGCGGCCTGTGCAAGGCGCGCGTCATCTCGGGCGACGTGACCAAGGTCGCGCCGCACGACTACCCGCTTTCCGAGGCCGAACGGTTGCAGGGCCACGTTCTGCTGTGCGTGCATTCCGCCGCCTCGAGCGAGATCGTCCTCGAGACGCTGGAGGCACACGGACCGCGCGACATTCCCGATCAGCAGGTCGCGGTGCGGCTGCGCAGCGTGCAGCCGCTCGCGCCGGATACGCTGCACCTGCACCTGCAAACGCCGAGATCCACCCGCCTGCGCTTCCTTGCAGGGCAGAGCGTGACGCTGAGCGCTGTCGCCGGCGGCAGGGAGGCGCAGGCCACCTACGCGATCGCGAGCTGCCCGTGCGATGAGCGCAATCTGCATTTCCACATCCGCCGCAATGCGGGCGATGCGTTCTCCGGACTGCTGTTCGACGGCGCGCTCGCTGTCGGCAGCACGATCAACCTCGCGGGCCCGGTCGGCGATTTCATTCTCTGGGAGGGCGAGCGACCTCTCGCGTTCCTGGCGTGCGACACGGGCTTCGCGCCGATCAAGAGTCTCATCGAGCACGCGATGGCAGTCGACGCGGCCGAGTCGCTGGCGCTCGGGTGGCTGGCAACGCACCCGGACGGACACTATCTCGCGAACCAGTGCCGTGCCTGGGCCGAAGCGTTCGACCAGTTCCACTACGTCGCTCAAACGGCGGACGATCCAGCGACAGGTGCAGCACGGCTCGTTGGCGAGCTGGCAGCGGCGTGGCCTCTTGCCACGTGCGATGTCTACATTGCCGGGCACGAAGCGTTCATCGCGGCAGCCGAGGCTGCATTGCAAACCGCGGGCGTACCCGCCGGACAGATCCATGCGGAGGTCGCATGAGGCGCGTGCGTCCGCTCCCGCTTTCCGCGAGCGGCAGCCGCGTGGGACATTTTCGATGACGGCGCGCAGGACGATACCGATCGCCATCGCCGCGCCCGACACGGGCGATTGCGCCGGCGCCGAGTCGTTCGCACTGCTGGTGCTGGGCGACAGCATGGCGCCGGAATTCGTCGAGGGCGAGGTCATCGTCGTCGAGCCGGACGGTCTCGCCAGCGACGGGTCGTTCGTCGTCGCGCAGGTGGACGGCGAGTGGACAATGCGCCAGCTCGTCGCGGACGGCGGAGGCTGGAAGCTGCGGGCGCTCAATTCCGCCTATGCCGAGACCCATCTCGGCGACTTGTCGCAGGTGCGCGGTGTCGTTATCCAGAAGAGCCGCCCGGGCAGTCGCCGCGCGCGCAAGCGGTACGTTGACTGAACCCACGCAAGGACGCCTTCGTGCCCTATTTCATCTATCGCACCTTCGCCTTTCCCATCAGCCGTCTGGAACCTGCCGGAAGCGAGGAGTCGTTTCGCACCGCATCGGCGCGCACCAAGGCGCTGCGCGCGAGCCCGGACCTTCCAGCAGGCTGCGTCGTCCGGATGGTATTCGCCAACAGCGAACTCGAAGCCGAGGACCTGCTTAGCCAGGTCCGCCTGGCGGCTCCCGGCGTTGTCGGCGATGAATAGCGTCGGGTGGCAGGACCGCGACCGCCATTTCCGCCGATGACGCCGAACTTCCACCGCCTGCAGGATGCGGTCCGCACCAATTGCCATATCTCGGACGCGCAGCACGGCCGCGAACTGACGCTGTGCACCTACCTGCTCGAGATGCGCGAGATGTATCGCTGGGAGCGCGGCATCGCATTCGGTGCCCCGCTGCCGCAGGCGGACCTCGGTACCTGGATGGCGCAGCGGGAGGAACTGTGGTCGTCGCTGGAACAGGCGAGGCACGTGCCGGTTCCAATCGACGGAATGGTCGTGGATCCTTTCGACGTCGAGCGTGCCAATCATGAATTGGTCGGACAGCGGCTCGTTTACGGCGCCGGCATCGGCCGCCTGGGCAAGCCGCAATTCTTCCTGGGGACGCTCGAGCGCGAGGAGTGGCGCGGCGGCATGCGGGTTCTCGTCGCCGGTCGCGAGTTTGCGCGCGACATGGCGGCCGCGCCGGCCGCTACGCGCAACGGCACGATCTACGTGCGGCTGGAATCGTTGCAGCGCTGGCTGTGGGAACGCGCCGAAGCATGGATGGGCAGGCGCGGCGAAGGCGCGCTCAAGTCGGCGCTCGATGGCTACGGGTTCGCCGGCGCGCCCGGCGACGCCATCGCCCGCATGATGCAGGCGGAGACCGAGACGCTGATCCTGCACGAATTGGGCGAGTGCGAGGCCGGCCGCCGCCTCGGACCGCAATGGGAGGAATTGCTCGGCAGTCTTGTGCGTCGGCGCTCCGAATTGTTCGTGCGCGCGCTGCGCGATCACCTGGCCGACTGCCTCGTCACCCTCCCCGCTCTGCTGGAGCGCGACGCCGCCGCTTCATTGCACTTCTGGTTTGCGAATCTGCACGGCATGCGGCAAGCGCTGTTTCCGCGACTGACCGCCGCCTATGCTTGCTGGCGCGAGGGAGATGGAGGCGTCGCGCTTCGCGCGGCCGTCGCCGCCGGCGTCCACCACTGGCGACAGGTCTGCGCGCAAGTGCTCGAGCTGCACGCCGCAGGCGGGGACAGCGCGGAGGAAGAGATCGAGGCCCTGTCCTCCGCCAGCACCACCCTGCTATAGCCGACGTTTGCTCATTTCGCCGGACACGCGCCGGACTCCGACGGCACCTTGCCGACGAGCAGCAGGAAATTGCCGAACGGGCCCATGTTGCTCATCGCTTCCATCTTGGGGCCGTCGAATCCCAGGCGCCCGAACATCATCGCCGACATCGGGCCGTATTCACCCTTGCCCATCTCGATCCAGCGAACGGTCTCGGCCTTCATCACGTAATCGGCGCCGCTGTCCAGTTTCGCGGTTTCCGGCACGCCGCCGTAGACGCACGCCGCCTTGCCATCCTTCAGCGCGATACGCATTTCCGCGGTGGGTTTGTCGCCGCAATCGGAGCGATAAACCTGCATCACCTTGAATCCGCGGCCCTTGTCATTGGCCACCCAGCCGCTCTCGACCAGTTTGTCGGTCAGCACCGGGTCCTTGTTCCAAGCCTCGCAGGCGTCCTTTGCCCAGTCGGCGGACATGAGGACAGGGGCGGCCGCGACGGGCGCGGCGAAAGCAATTGCCATCAGTGCGATGGCCAAAGAGTTGGTGCGCATCAAGTGTCTCCCGGAGAAAAAACGCGGCGGGCACGATTGCGCCCGCCGCGTCGATCGATCATTGCTCACCCCGCGGCTCGCGGGGCAAGTCATGTCAGAACTTGCGACTGTAGGCGATGCCGAGCAGATATTCCTTCATCTGGATGGTCTCGGTCGTCGTCGGCGGCGCGCCGAAGCCGATGAAGAGGCTGGGGCCGGTCACCGAGTTGTTCAGCGCGTACATGAATGCGCCGGTGATCTCGGACACGTTGTCGATCCGGTACGTCGTTCCCAGTGACCACTGGTTGGTGACCACGCCGGGAGCCAGGATGTTGAACGTCACATCCTTCGACTGGATCGGATTGTCGGAGTAGTTGTAGCCGCCGCGGAACGTCCATTGGTCATTCAGCTGGTACTGCACGCCGACTTTCCAGACGTTGATGTCCTGCCAGCCGAAGCCCGCGCCGTCGCTGCCACCGAGGCAGTAGTTGCGCTGGCCGAGCCCGCCCAACTGCGGCGGGACGCAGTAACCGATCGAGGCGCTGGGATTGCTGACCGAGGCCGAATCGCTGTAGTAGATGCGCTCGAAGTCGAGCGCGAGCAGCCATTCCTTGGTCGGCCGGAAGGCCATCCCGACGGTGAAATTCGACGGCAGGTCAAACTGACCCTGTTCCGCGAAGAGGCCTTTGTACTTGCTAAAGTCGCCCATGTTGATCCGGGTCGAATACGCTGCGCCAACCGCGAACTGCTCGGTGAACTGGCCCATGTACCCGACGCGGGCGCCGACGCCCCAGGAGTCGCTGTAGCCATTGTTCGTCACGCTGCCCGGAGCGGTGGTGAACGCCGGGTTGTCGAACACCTGCAGGCCCTCGGCCTTGAACCGTTGATAGGCGATGAGCGGTGCTATGCCGATCGAATGGTTCTTGACGAATTGCCACGACACGTACGGCGCGATGATCAGTTGCGTCAGGTCGACGCCGAGATTGCCGGTGCCGCACAGCATGTTGTAGGGCGCACCCTGGCCGCCACGGAACTGGCCGCAGGCGCTTTGCACGGAAATTTGCCCGCCCGAATAGTCGGTATTCATCCCGCCGTTGCCATAGACGGTGACACCCAGAGCGACATCGGGCGAGTACTTCCAGTTGGCGCCAAATTCCGGGATGAAGAAATTGGTGCTGCCGCTGTCCACGCTGCCATCGATGCCGGCCGGGCCCGAACCGGTACGCGAGGCGCTGCGATGCGGACTGAACCAGGCGACGCCGAATTGCCATTGACTGTCGAGAAACGACATTGCGCCGGGGTTGACCGCGCCACCGAACGGCTCCATGGCCACCGCGATTGCCGCGCCGCCCATGCCGTTCGACTTCATGCCATAGCCGTTCGAGAAATAGCCGTCCGTTGCCTGCGCGGCGAGCGGCGCGGCGGCGATCATCGCCAAGACCAGTAGTTTCTTCTTCATGTTGGCTCCTCTAGTGAATGGTTCGGGTCCCGGATGCAATGCGCTCGACGGGACGTCGTCTCAAATGAAAAGGCTGACGTCGGCGTCCTTCGCCATCGGCAGGAAGGTCGCCGCGCCGCAGAATTCCTTGACTTCGGGAATGAATTCCTCGTGCTTGTAACCGAAAAGGTCGACAGTCATTTGGCACGCGATCAGGTTCACCCCGGCTTCGATGCAAAGGCTGCGCAGTTCGGCAATCTCCGCGACGCCGGTGTTCTTGATCGTCTTCTTCATCATCGTGGTGGCGAATGCCTCGTAGCCTGGCATCAGCGACTGCAGCGCATTGGGAATGTTCCAGCGGATGGATCTGAACCAGTCTGGCCCCATCGGCATCTTCATCGGCATCGCCGGGTTGCCCAGAGGACTCACCTGCAATCCCTGCACGTCCTTCTTCAGCAACTCGAGGCCGTAGAACGTGAAGAAGATCGACGCGTCCCAGCCCAGCGCTGCCGCCGTCGACGCCAGGATGAACGGCGGGTAAGCCCAGTCGAGCGTGCCCTTGGTCGCGATGATCGTCATCGACGGCGTTTTCTTAGCCTTGATCTCGGCGAGCTTCGCTTCCAGCCGTTTCTCGAGCAGAACGTCGATGCGTTCATTGATGGCGCGGTCGAGCGCGCCGTCAGCCGCGAATGCGTTCGTCCTTTCCGCTTGCGTTTCCATGGCGATTCTTCCTTTGCTTCAGGCGGGATGGGAGCCGCGCACGGCGAACCTATTTCTTCTGCAGGAAGAAGACGTAGGTCTGGGCTTCTTCCGCAGATGAGAGCAGCGGGTTGCCGGTCTGGGACGCGAATGCCTGCATGTCCTTGATCGATCCCTTGTCGGTGGATGTCACCTTCAACACCTGCCCCGACGCCATGTCGTTGAGCGCCTTTTTGGTCTTCAGGATCGGCAGAGGGCACGAGAGCCCGCGCGCATCCAGTTCCTTGTCGAAATTCACTCTCGAGACCTCCATCGTTCTGTTAGCCACGGACTGGCGCGCGCACCCGTCGCCCGGCGCGCGTAGTTAGATTCATGCATTAGGCTGTCTTTCCCGAACAAGCGTCTATAACCGGGTTGGGTGATACCCCTACTACCCACAAGGGGGGGAGGGTAGTGGCGCGCATAAACGCCTTGTGCAAATTTTAGCCCTCGGGCCCGGGATATAGTTTGCGCATAGTCATATAACGATATAACAACGCCGCTCCCGACATCCTCGCGAACTGGCCCTGTGCTAACTTCGAGCCGTATGAGCCGGCAGAACCGTGGCAACGATCCGTTCGCGCCAACGCTGGGATGGCGTTGGCGTCTGCCGCGCCGGTTCCGCTGCCTTGTGGCGACACTCGTACTCCTCGCCACGGCCGCCGCGACGGCCACGCTGCCCGACGCACCGCTCTTTGCGGGCATGCGTCCCTATCACCCGTCACCCGGTACATCCTCTGCGCTCGCGCAACGCTATTTCGAACAGGGGATGACGTTCGCATGGGGATTCAACCCGGCCGAAGCAGCACGCTCGTTTGCGGCAGCAGCGGCAGCGGATCCGCATTGCGCCGCGTGCTTCTGGGCCCTGGCGTGGGTCAAGGGTCCCACCATCAACGCCGACATGGATCCGGCGGCGGCGACCGAGGTCGAGGCCGCGTTGCAGCGCGCACAGGCAGAAGCAGCGAATGCGCCCGCGCGGTACCGAGGCTTGATCGCAGCGCTCGCGGCCCGCCATCCGGACCCGGCGGGACCGGTCAACGAGGAAGCTTACGCCGGCAAGATGCGCACGCTCGCACAACGCCATCCGCGAGACGCCGAGATCGCCACGCTGGCGGCCGAGGCCGAACTCAACCTGCATCCTTATGACTGGTGGGAGACCGACGGATCCGCAAAGCCATGGACAGGGGCCGCGACGGACCTGCTGGCGCGCGCCCTGCGGCTCGCCCCCGACCATCCGGGAGCCAACCACTACTGGATCCACGTGATGGAAAGCTCGGCCCATCCGGAACGCGCGCTTGCGAGCGCCGGGACGCTCGCGACATTGGCGCCCGGCTCCGGGCACCTGCTGCACATGCCGGCGCATATTTACATGCGCGTCGGGCGCTACGCGGACGCGTCGCAGGCCAACGAGGCGTCGATCGCCGCCGACCGCGCCTATCTCGCACAAGTGGATGCCCAGCGCGCATATCGCGTCGGCTATGTCGCCCACAACCATCATTTCCTGTACGCGTCCGCCGCCATGGAAGGAAGGAGCCGCGCCGCGCTCGCGGCCGCGCAGGCAGCCTATCCGGCTGCGTGCGGACCGTTGCCCGGCGATCGCAGCACAGGCATCCTGCAGCAATACACGGTGCTGCCGCTGTTCGCCCGCGTCCGCTTCGGACAATGGATGGAAATCCTCGAGGACACGCTGCCGCCCGACGTGTATCAGCCATACCCGCGAGCGATCTGGCATTACGCGCGTGGCACAGCGCTTGCCAGGACCGGCCGGTTGCCCGAAGCACGCAACGAACTTGCGCGACTGGATGCCATCGCCGTCGACCCCGAACTGCAAAAGATCAGGATCAAGAACATCAACGCGGCTGGCGCACTCGTGCGTATCGCCCAGCTCACGCTCGGGGCCGACATTGCCGCCGCCGAGGGCAGGAAGGCCGATGCCGTGACGCTGCTGACCGAGGCCGTCGCGATCGAAGACGCCCTTGTCTACGACGAGCCGCACCTGTGGCTCGCGCCGACCAGGCATGCGCTCGGCGCCGCGCTGCTCGCCGCCGGGCGTTACGACGACGCGCAGCGCGTCTACCGCGAGGACCTGCGCCACTATCCCGCCAACGGTTGGTCGCTGGCGGGACTCGCGGAAGCAATGCGTCGGTCCGGAAAGCCCGACCAGGCGCGGATTGTCGGAGAGCAGGCGCACGCCGCATGGCGGCTGGCCGACGTTCCCCTGCCCGGCTCGCGGTACTGATCCTCTCTCCCGCTGCCGATTTTGCCGGCGGGCCGCGGGCGTGCCCCGTGCTTCACTTTATCGCCATATAGTTAATATAGATGAACGCGATGTGACCCACGTCAAATCCCATGCATCGGTTTTGCTGTGCAATACGCGTGTGATCGGCGCAGCCGTTCCGATGCTGGAGGCAGGGTGTCGCGGCGCCCGATCGGAATACTCCTTCTCACGATCGAACCGGCCCCATGGAACATCTATCGCGCAGACGCTTCCTCAAGATTTCGGCGGCGACTTTCGGCGCGGCCGCCGCGGTCGCACACTGGGATCCCCTCACGCAAGCCGCGGCAGCCGCCGACGCTCCGGCGGGCGGCGTCAAGACGATCCCGACGTTCTGCGAGATGTGCTTCTGGCGCTGCGGCGGCATCGCGCACGTGCGCGACGGCAAGCTCTGGAAATTCGAAGGCAACCCGCTGGACCCACAAAGCCGCGGCCGGCTTTGTCCGCGCGGCACCGGCGCCGTC